>Ga0181516_10000133_pt1 | contig 77732 bp, 68 predicted proteins | sample PEATcosm2014_Bin_25_FD_121104 | JGI IMG/M metagenome (GOLD analysis project Ga0181516, IMG submission 121104) | Peatland microbial communities from MTU Mesocosm Facility, Houghton, MI, USA - PEATcosm2014_Bin01_10_metaG | ecosystem: Environmental > Terrestrial > Soil > Wetlands > Peat | place...
AATCACGCAAGCCCCCGGCGTCAGCAGCGAGGCCGTGGTGCCCGATACGGTGCAGATGGTCGGTGAAACCGAAGCAAAGCTGACCGGCAACCCGGAGCTAGCCGTAGCCGAAAGCGTCAAACTAGTCAGCGCATACTGCGTGCCCGTGATGGCCGGGAAGGTGATGGTCTGCGCGGTCTGCGCAGAGGCGAAGGCCGTGAAAAATAGACAGAAAAACGCTGTCAGCGACAGCAGAACCGCATAGTGAAACTTCCGTGTGAGATTTCCTCTACGAGCCAACCCTCTTTGATCCGATCCTCTACGATCCGACATTGTACAACCCTCCATCACTTCAATTTTGTTCGGCGTGAGCAGCGCGGGGGGACGGCTGAACGCTTGGTTGGCTTTCTCGGTTCGCGCTTAATCTAGTGCGTGAATCACGGAACTTCCGGACAAACTCCGACGGGCCCAGAGCTAGGGTATTTTCATCGATGGTGTAAGGAAACCAGAAAATCAACCCTACAGAAACTGTGAAAATGCTCTAATCGAATTCTCGCCCGCCAAGGCGGGCCAAACCACGAATACCGGAAGGCGCGGAGTGAAAACAATCTCCCAGCCAACGGGAATCGTGGAGAAAATCGAAACGCGAAATTGCATTTACGCCATCGCCGGAATGAAAAGTGAATTCTTCAACCCTTCCGATCGCGTATTTGCCGCCACCAACCGCAACCCCTTGCAAAGGGACTCACAAAGGGGCTGCGCAAAGCAAAAGGAAAACGCGTCACCATTCTAAGACAAATCTCCGCAGTGGGAAAATGGTTATTGTGTCAAATTGTTTCCAGCTTGTGAAAATCGAATTCAGATATCAATCTTTTTCTGGACTTTCTGGGGAATTTCCTGAAATGGACCGAGCGCAAACTCTTTGAAATCTGCGCGATCCGCTTCCACTAGAGATGGTCTTGAGGGGCGCCAGGCCGCCGGCCGGCTCCGTAAACTTTAGTTATACGAGGCCGCTTCCGCATTTTTTTGCGCACCACGCCGCCTGCCAGGGCGCCTCAGGCCAGCCAGAATGCATTCAGATCCGCCTGTAATGTTTTGAACTTTTAAATATGGCAGCTTGCCTGGCCGCGCTTTTCCAGATAGCGCTGGTGATACTCTTCGGCTCGCCAGAAGCTCTGCGCCGGCTCCACCTGAGTCACAATGCGCTTGGGCTTGAACCGGCCCTCGGCGGTGAGCTGCTCAATCTTGGCGCGGGCCTGCGCCTCCTGCTCCACTGAGTGGAAGAAGATAGCCGAGCGGTACTGCACGCCCCAGTCCGGCCCCTGGCGATTGACGGTCGTCGGATCGTGCAGCGCGAAGAACGCCTCCAGAAGCTGCTCGTAGCTCACCACCGCCGGGTCAAAGTCCAGTTCCACCACTTCGGCGTGGCCGGTTGTGCCGGTGCAAACGTCCTTGTAGCTGGGCCGCTCTGTTGAACCGCCCTCAAAGCCCACGGCCGTAGCCGTCACGCCGGGGATGGCCGCAAACGCCGCCTCCACGCCCCAAAAACATCCCGCTCCGAAGGTCGCCTTTTCTTGACTCATAAAGATTCAGATGCGCCGCGAGTACTCAGGGAAGCATTTTTTCCGAACCCCTAGTCCCTGGTCCCTGTTTTCCTCACGTGAACAAAATGCACATCGGCGTCGCTGCCGCAAAGCTCTTGCCTTCCTTGGCCAGCTCACCGGTAACAGGATTCCGCGCAAAGACGCTGACCTGGTTCGAATCCTGATTGGCCACCAGCATCCAGCGCTCGGTCGAGTCCAGCAGAAAGCTGCGCGGCGTCTTGCCCCCGCAGTCGAAGCGCCCGCCCGGCGTCAGGCTGCCCGTCTTCTCGTCGGCGCGGTAAAGATAAATCGAGTTATTGCCGCGATTGGCAAAATACACGTGCTTGCCGTCCTTTGCAATCACCGTATCGCAGGCGTGGGTGTCGCCGGTATAGCCGGCAGGCAGTAGCTCAATTCGAGCAATCAGCGTCAGTCCGCCGTCTGTCTTGCTCCACTCCAGAACATCCACGGTCGAATTCAATTCATTGATCGAGTACGCCGTGTGGCCGTTGGGATGGAAGTGCAGTGTGCGCGGACCGGAGCCTGGCTTGGCGCGATAGCTTCCGGCTGGCGTCAGCATCGCCGTGGCCGCATTCAGGCTATAGATATGGATGCAGTCCTCGCCCAGATCGTTGATATACGCATAGCGGTTGTCGGGCGAGAAGGATGCAAAATGCGCGTGGGCGCTCTGCTGCCGGTCGGCGTTGGGTCCGTGGCCGGTGTAGTGCTCGCTCCAAACCGGCGTCAGGCCGCCCGCGCTCAGCAGAAAGCTGGCCGCGCTGCCGCCGCCGTAATCCGCTGAAACCGCCACGCTTCCGGTATGGTCCACGGCCACATGGCAGGTGCCTACCCCGGCGGAGTTCTTCGCCTCCACTGGATGCAACTCCCCGTTGACCACGCGGAATCGAATCACGCCGCCCGCCGGCTTGTTCAGAAAGCTGTCCAGCTCCGCCGCGGCGTAAACAAACCTGCGATCCGGCGAAAAAGTGATCCAATCGACATTGTGAAAGCCGGAGGCCGTCCAAACCGGTGCAAGCTCGCCACTCGCCGGATTCCAGTCGCTGGCCAGAATGCCGTTGACAGTGTTGGAAGCGATAAAGACCCGCTGGCGATGCGGCGATGCGGTTGCAGCAAGCGAGCGGGCGGCTGTGGCGGCAAACGCGGCCGCAGAGGCTGATTTCAGAAAATCGCGTCGAGTGAGTTTTTTCATGACAGATGCGATTGTCGCCGATAGGGCAGCAGGCGCGCCAGTCCGCACCCATCTAATCAAAGACATGCCCCACCGCCGGGTGCCCCAGATCCCGCTCTTGGAACCTGGGAAACCTCGAACCTCAAGCAGGCGGCATCCCCGCCACCCGCTTCCGATAAGCCTCCAGCCCCATCCGTCCCAATCCCACCACCACCGTCACCACGCTGATCACGCAAATCACCACCGCACACCAATGGATCGCGAGATTGATTGACTGCAACGCCGCGCCAAACCGCGCCGCATCCTCCTCCGGATGCCTGAGCGTGAAATACATCTGCCCCGGTGCCGCAAGCAGAATCCCCAGCGGAATCAGCCCTAGCGCGCTCATCGCAATCTGCTGCACCGTGCGCGGCCTCTGCCATCTTCCAAACTTCAGATCCAGGCATTGCCAACCCAGCCTGACGACGTGCAGCGCCAAGACCCACCAATAAACCGCGTGCCAGACCGGCGCCCAATGAAACGGCGCGGCAACATGCCCCCAGTCGTCAATGTAGAAAACGCCGGGGCCGATCAGCAGATATGGATACTTGGGAATGAGTAGCCACCACATCAGAAAGAGAAACCCAAAGATCACCTCCGTAACCGCCCCGGCAAAGCTGCGCGGCTTCTTTCCGCCGGCAAACTCCGGCTGAAGCGGCGGCAGATCGGCGGGCGACCAATTCGTCGACGGAGGCGCAAGCATGGGAAACTTCCCTGGGCAGCGCGCCGCCGCATACTCGATGATTGCAAAGATCAGCGTGACCCACGCCGCCGCCGTCATCCACAACCCCGGCAGCCGCAGCACAAAGCCCAGCGCATCCACGCCGCCAGGTGTCTGCGTTGCCACCAGCACCACTGTGACGATTGCATAAATCACCGTGGCCCAGAAAAGCGCGATCCCCAGCACGTACCAATAGAACGGAAAGAGCGCCGGCCCAATCAGCGACCGTTGCGGCTGATAGCGCGCTGCCGCCTGAATCGGATGCCCAAATTGTTTCAGCCACTCCTCGGCCTCGGCCTTGGTAAGCGGACGGCCCAGCGCGGCCTCCTTGTCCTCAAGCTGCGCTTCCAGGTTGGCCTTCAATTCGGCAATAATGTCGTCCTGCCGCTGCCAGGGCAGGTGCTTCTTTACGGCTTGCAGATAACGGTCAAGTAGTTCCATGGCATTTTCCTTCGGCAATTACTGAATGTTGTGGACGGTTGTGTTCACGGATGCGTTGATGGCCTGCCACTCCGCCAACAATTGGCGGAAGATCTGCTCGCCGTCGCCGGAGAGCCGGTAAAAGCGCTTGTTGCGCTTCTCTTCCTCGCGCCACTCGCTGGTCAGCAGCCCCTGCGCCTCCAGCCGGCGCAGCAGCGGATAGAGTGTGCTTTCATCAATCTCCAAGCCGCGATCCGCCAGCGCCTTGCGCAGCGTGTAGCCGTAGTATTCCTGGTGCAATTCCGCCAGGACGGCCAAGGTGAGGCAGCCGCGGCGAAGCTCCAGGCGAAGATTCTCGAAGAGGTTTTCAATGAGGGTCATAGTGTGCCTCGTACACTGTACTGTACATACTGTGCTATATACAGTATGTGACGTCAAGTACTATTTTCAAGTTTTTTATCCCCAACCGACGCCACCGGCTCGCGATGAATTGAAATCGTAGCGCTGGCCTCCTGGCCAGCAGTAACGTGGACCTCCCGGTCCACGTTTATTGCTTTGTTGCGGCGTTGGATCTGCTTTTGATGCAAAGTGGCCGGAACGGCTTGATTGTCCTTCTCAATAACTGCTTGCGCTTCGCCGGGTAACTGTTGTATCGTCCGTCACATGCAATGGGCAACTCCGCAAGAACGGCGCAATCTCGGTCAGGCGCGGCGCAAGCAAGTCGGCCGCCAGGAACACAACCAGCTCAACCCCAAGGCGCGCACCACGCCGCCCCTGGAGCTGCTCGCCCGCTCCATGCACGGCCGCGTGCCCGCGCTTATCAAGCTCAAATACCATCTGATGGCCGAGTCGCCCTTTGGCTACTTCCGAGGCGCGGTGCCTGTTATGGCCGCCGACCTGGCCCTGCTGCCCAATGCCGGCATCAATTGCCAGCTCTGCGGCGACGCGCATGTGCGCAACCTGGGCGCATTTGCCGCGCCTGATGGTCGCCTCACCTTTGACATCAACGACTTCGATGAGACCATCCGCGGACCCTTCGAGTGGGATCTCAAGCGCATGGCGGCATCCCTGGTGCTGGCAGGCCGAGGCTCAGGCCACAAGGAGGCCTCGGTGCGCGCGGCTGTTGAGAAATTCGTCGCCCGCTATGCCTCTCAGATCGCCGCCTTCGCCAAGATGTCCTCCATCGAGGTAGCGCATTTTCAGGTCCATCGCCTGGCTGCGGTTGCGCCGGTTCATGCCGCGCTTCTACAGGCCGAGCGCGCCACGCCCCAGCACACTTTGGACCAGCTCACCGAGCCCGTTTCATCCTCGGTGTCTGCCAAAGAAATCAATACGTCGAAGGGTGCGAATACGGCGAAGGGTTCGGGCAAAGAGAAGGGCTCGGGCAAAGAGAAGGATGCGGGCAAAAAGAAGAGCGCGGGTAAAGAGAAGGGTGCCGGTTCAGTGAAGGGTGCGGGCTCAGAGAAGAATGCGGGCACAGTGAAGGGTACGGGCTCAGAGAAGAATGCGGGCACAGTGAAGGGTACGGGCTTAAGCCCGTACAATAATCCTGCAAAATCGAAGCGGGCTTTAGCCCCCGAGGGCGGTTCTTCTCCGGATCTGCTCCGCCATTTCAAGGAGATCAAGCCCACCCTGACTCGCGTCACCGGCGCTCAGGCCGCGGCTGTTCTCGCCTCCCTCGGCCCGTACCGTCAGATGCTCGAGCCGCAGCGCCAGCATCTGCTCTCGCTCTATCGACCCATCGACGTAGCCTTCAAGGTCGTCGGCACCGGCTCCGTGGGCCTGCGCGACTACTGCATTTACTTCGAGGGCAACGGCCCGGACGATCCGCTCTTCCTCCAAATCAAAGAGGAGCCGGCCTCGGCCTACACCGCCTATCTGCCCGACGCAAAGCCGCCGCATCACAACGGCCAGCGCACCGCCGAAGGCCAAAAGGCGATGCAGGTGCAGTCCGACCCATTTTTGGGCTGGACCCACTTCGGCGGCCGCGATTATCTAGTCCGCCAGCTCAACGACCACAAGGGTTCCATCGACTTGGAGAACCTTTCCGGCGGCGGCCTTGAAGCCTACGGCGAAGTCTGCGGCGAACTGCTGGCAAGAGGCCACGCCCGCTCCGGCGACCCGCTCATCCTGGCAGGCTACATCGGCTCCGGCGACGGCTTCGCCGATGCGTTAGCCAAATTCGGCTCCGCCTACGCCGACCAAACCGAAAAGGACTGGAACGAACTGAAGCGGTCTGCGAAGGTCAGTGCGAAGCCGTAGTGCCAATACGCTGCTCAGTTTTGAAAGGGCAATGCTTTAGCCGTGCCGCAGGAGTTCAGAAGTATATGTGGCTTTACAGGCTGCGAAAAAACTCAATTGGATGAAGGGTACGGGCTTTAGCCTGTACATAACCACTGCTTTATCAACGCCGGCTTTACAGGCTGCGGAAAAACTCTTCTGGAGGCAATTCCCAATGGCTTTGTAACCAGGGCACGACTTTAGTCGGGCCGATAAAGCCAATCATATCAACATTGGGCTTTAGCCCCTGCGGGATGTTTTTTCGCAAATTCTGCCGTCATTTGAGCCTTCTTCCGCGGCCTGTTTAGTCGTGCACCAGCATAGCCGACCCGCGAGGCATGAAACTGTAGCGCCGGTCTCCCGGCCGGCTGTCGCATGGACCTCCAGGCGGGTGCCCCAGGTCCGGATTTTTGGACCTGGGATTTAATCAAACGATTCACTGACAACTGCCCCTACGCTCTCCCCGCAAACTCCCGAGTCTCGGTAAAGACCTTCACCTTTTCCCCAACCTCGATATAAAGCGGCGCCTTGATCTCCAGCCCCGTCTGCAGCCGCGCCAGCTTGGTCACGTTGCCGCTGGTGTCGCCGCGCGCGCCGCCCTCGGTATACACCACCTCTAACTCCACCTTCTCAGGCAACTGCAACCCAATCGGATTGCCATTGAACTTGTGCAGTTGAATGATCTCGCCCTCGACCAGAACATCCAGCGCGTTGCCCATCATATCGCTGTTCAGCGTATGCGTCTCAAAGCTCTCTTGATCCATGAAGTGCGAGCCTTCGCCGTCGCTGTAAAGGTAAGACGCCTCCACCAGTTCCAGATCCGGCTCCTTGAAGCGCTCGCCGGCCTTGAAGGTCTTGTCGAATACAGCCCGCGTCAGCAGGTTGCGCATCTTCAGCCTGACAAGCGTCTGCCCGCCGCGCGCCGTCGGCGTTGAAACCTCGGCATCCATGCAGTAGTAAGGTGTGTTCTCAAACTCGAAGTACATCTTGCGCTTGACGGTAATCGCTTCCAGCAGTGCGGCCATAAATTCCTCAATTAGACAGGCGTTCGCAGCCGCCAAAGCCCATAGGGCTCTGGTGCGGCTCCTTGACCATTATAGGGCGAAGCGCCACGGCTAGTTTGAATTGCCGCTCCCCGCTTGCCACCAAGCCCCTCCGCTGGCGATACTGCCTGTAAGCCCGTCCCGCGGGCCATCTCTTCCCCAGCGAGTAAAACCATGGCACGTGAAACCCTCACCGCACGTCTCGACAAGAAAGAATGCATCTCGGAAGTTGCCCAGTGCTACCACTTCGAGTTCGTACTCGACGAGCTCGAAACCTTTCCCTTCCTCCCCGGCCAGTTCGTCTCCGGCGTCGCGCCAGACGAGAACGGCAAGCTGCAAACCCGCGCCTACTCCATCGCCTCCGCGCCCAATAAAAATCGCTTCGAGCTCTGCGTCAACCGCGTCGAAGAGGGCTTCTTCTCCAACCATCTCGCCGACCTGCCCGATCTCCCCATCGGCGGCACCATCCAGATTCACGGCCCGCACGGCCATTTTGTTCTTAAAGAGCCCATCACCGACTCCATCTTGATTGCAACAGGCACCGGCATCGCGCCCATGCGCGGCTATCTGCAATGGCTCTTTCCCGAGGGCGGCCCAGACTCAGAAAAGGATCGTAGCAACGGCAAGCAGATCTGGCTCGTCTACGGCACCCGCCATGAGAGCGACATCTACTACCGCGCCGAGTTCGAGGCCCTCGCCGCCCGCCAGCCCAACTTCCACTACCTGCCCACGCTCAGCCGCGCCCCGGAGAGCTGGACCGGCCTGCACGGCTACGTCCAGGATCCCGTCACCCGCATCATCGAAGAGCGCGCCGCCAGCCTGGGCCAGCCGTTGCCCGTCCCGCCCGTCGATTCCGCCATATTGGCCTCGACACCCGCCGCCAGCCTGAACTTCGACATCTACGCCTACATCTGCGGCCTCAACAACATGGTCTCCGGCATCCGCGAACTACTAACCAACTTCGGCTGGCACAAAAAACAAATTGTCTTCGAGCGCTACGACTAAGAATGTAGCGCCGGCCTCCGAATGTAGCGCCGGCCTCCCGGCCGGCTGTAGTGCGGGCGTCCCCGCCCGCACCTCTGAATCTGCCAAGCTGAGCCTTACTTCCCGCTTCGGAAACTTTGCGTAACCCCAGAATCGATAAAGGCAACATCGGCGTTTTCGGAGATATATTCGGCGATCGCCGGGCAAATCCAGTTCTTTCAGCAATTTGATTTACAAGTACGGTTTTCAGTTGTATCTGCAGAAAGGATTCCACTCGCCATTGGAGGTGAATGGCGTTCCCTCTCTTCCGTCAAGTTGCCAAAAAGTGTCCACGAGCGGGCGCATAGCATGGGGGTAGGGCCGCTCTTCGTGCTCGCTCAAGTCCACCATCACTTCGGGCGACGTTACGGCGCTTTGCCGAATGCCGAAATCGCGCCCGCTCCACGACATCAGAGTCGAATAGATTTGCTTGTCCTCAATTCCGATCATCGAAAAACCAACATACACAACTCCCGTACGTCCCTCTCGATGGAATCGTCCAATCGCATCGGCATAGCAATGTACCATTGTTTGTTCGACTCCCTGACCATCAATTAGCGGACTCTGAAGGCCAATGGGTGGACGATAGAAATCGCTGAAGGCGTACTCGACAATGCCCGAACGAAGCAGTTGGGTATACCCCCAATACCCGTCTGTTTTTTGAGGTGGTCCAACAGTCGCGCGGTTTGAGTGGCACAGAAAACCGTCAGCGTTGTATCGCTGGTAGTAGTTTCCGTTTTTAACAAATACGTCTTTCTTCTCTTGTTCTGGTACGCGCCATACCTCGGTGAACGCGCCCGGCGTGAATGAATCAGCCGGGATGACATGAAACAACATCACCACGTTATCCGAAAGAAGAACCGGCCCGCGCCTGTGCTCGATCAGATCTACTCGATGCGCCCGCCAAGCAGCGATTACTTCTCGGAATTCGCCCTGTTCTGAAAACGCACGACGGATCTCGTCCCAACTCATTTTGTGGCTCACAGTCCCCGTCCTCTTGTAAAACTTGTCCACGCCTCCCATGGTGACCATGTGCGGTTTGCTCCTGCTGGCCGGTACGCGAACCACTAGCGCATCTCCGTCGGAACAGCGAATGCTCCGCACAACTGAGCCAATCAGTTTGGGCGCAATGCCGTCACGTATGTAGCTGGAGAGTCGAATCTCCTCTTCCTGGAGGTTTGCGATTCGAGTTCCCAAGAGGCGATCCGGTACTCCGGTCGCTTTGTCGTCATCATCCCGGCGCTCCACAATTCCGTATATCAAATCGCCGCCCGCTGAATTCGCCAGCGCTGTCACGTCGTACAGGAACTCTCGCTTCTCCTCACTCTGTCCGCGAGGAAGTTGCTGTTTATAATCAAGAGCTAGGCTTTCAGGCACCTCGGATTCGATGAGGGCCTCAATGTGAGCGGGAGTCAAATCGTTCAAGTTGACAGGCAACATACAATCATTTTCGCACCGTGTCAGATGCGGCGTTGATAAAGTGGCTGAATCGGGTGCATCCAGCAGGGCTCCACTGCAAGATCTGGCGTCATTCACTCGAACGCGGAAACGTAATGGCAAGTCGCCCAGTATCCAGAAATTCCGATGTCAGTGCTGCATAAACAGCCCAATGCGCATTTCCATCTCCCCGGCAATCCGTCTTTGTGGGCTCTAGCCGGATTGTCCCCTATTAGAATCTGCACCACTATCGATTAAGCCGTAAAGCGTAAAAGCCCCCTACAGATTGAACAGCTCCCGCAGCCGTTTAGTCTGCGCCCGGCTCACCGGAATCTCCGTCTGCCGCTTGTCGTTCATGCGCAACTGATAGCTCGACTTGAACCACGGCACCACTTCACGAATATGGTTGATATTTACCACGAAACCGCGATGCGCCCGCCAGAACAGCGCCGGGTCCAGTAAGTCCAGAAGCTCTTCCAGCGTGCGGCACTTCGACTGCCCTTCAAAGCTCTGCGTCGCCACGCGAATCACTCCCTCGTCGATAGCCGCAAAACAGATGTCGGCCTGATCGATCAGCAGCAGCCGGTTCTGCGCCTGCACAATCAACTTGGCCGGCTGTGCCGCAACCTGCGGGCGGTTCAGCAGCCGCAGCAGCGCTTCCAGCTGCGACTCCGGCAACGACCCCGGCGAAGCCCCCGGCAGCACCGTAGCCAGCCGCGCCCGCACCCGCTCCACGGCCTGCTCCACGCGCGTGCGGTCAAACGGCTTCAGCAGATAATCCGCCGCATTTACGTCAAAAGCCCGCACCGCGTACTGATCGTAAGCCGTCGCAAAGACAATCTGAGGCATCGGTTGTGCCGCCCCATTCGCCTTGGTCCTGCGGTCGATCAGTTGTTGAATCACCGCAAAGCCATCCAGCCCCGGCATCTGCACGTCCAGAAACACCAGGTCCGGATGGTGCTCCTCAATCAACTCCACCGCCTCGATGCCGTTGGCGCCCTGCGCCACCACATCCACGCCGCCCACTTCGTCCAGCAGGTAGGCAAGCTCCTCGCGAGCCAGTTGTTCGTCGTCGATAATGAGCGCCGAGAGGGTCATCGCATCTCTTCCCTAACCAGATTACTCGCCCAGCACCCGCAGCCGCGCAGGCATGTGATCCCGTGCCAGCTCATGCCCGCAGCGGGTACAGAATTGATCCGATGCCCGAACCGTCCTGTAGCAGTTGCCGCAACTGGCGCTGAGCTGATAATCGCACTGCGGGCAGAAGTGAAAGTCGCCCTGAACATGCGTCGAGCAGGCTGGGCAGCGCGACACCTCCGGCTGGCGCAGCAGAAAGTAAAGCACCGCGCCAATGCCCCCCGGCATCACAAAACACAGCACGATCCAGAACCGCGCGCTCATCGCCCGCCGCGGCGCATCCTGGCTCACATAGCCCACCATCAAAAAGTAAAGCGACGCCAGCAAGCCCCAGGAGAGATTCAGATAAATCCGCAGCCCGATCGGTGGTCCCGGATGCGTCCGCTGCCCCGGCAGAATCGCCCAGAAGTAGTACTCCACCAGCACAAAAGCCGCGACCGACGCCACTATCGACCACACCGGAATCAGCCGCGCGTCTTCGTTCACCGTTATCGATTGTGGATCGCGCATACGCAGACCGTCTTTCAAAACGCCTCAGGCAGCTCAAGCCAACTGGGCACTTATTTTGAATGGACGGAGCAGAGTCGCGGGAAGTTGCGCTCCAATGAGCTTGGCATGGAAATCTGTAGCGCCGGCCTCCCGGTCCGCGCTCGTTCCTTCTTAGCCCCGCCGCCGCAGCCAACCCGCCAGCACCACACAGGCCAGCAGCGCCGCGCTCAAAAACAAAATCAGCGCTGTCAGCTCCGCCGTAAGCCCGGTCAGATGCTCCTCTTCTATAAAGGTGTCGGCAATCCACCAAGCCAGCGGACCCAGCACCAGAACCACCAACAGCGTAGCCGCCAGCGCCACCGCGCGGCACCGCCTGCAGCCGGCCTTCTGCTCCCGCATCACGCCCTGAGAGGCGCTGACCACGCGCCGCGTGCGCCAGGCCACGGCACACTCCTTGTCCGCCTGCTTGCCCGCGCAGGCTGAAACCAGCTCCCGCTCGGCGGCAGCGGACTCTTCAACCTCTTTCATTCCGTCCTCAAAACCAGAGGCGCCTGCAGCTTCGGCTTCAGAGCCGCCAACCCCCGGTAAAGCCTTGATTTCACCGTCGAAAGCGGCGCTCGCGTCACCTTGGCAATCTCTTCCAGAGACAACTCCTCGTGAAACCGCAGCACCAGAACCTCGCGATAAAGCGTCTCCATCTTCAGCAGCGCGCCGGCAATCCGCTCCCGGTCTTCCAGGTTCTGAAACATCTCCAGCGGGCTCTTTTCCGCGCCAACCGGCTCCAGGCTCATCGGCCGGTCGTCCTCGCCGCCGACTTCAAACAGCTCGTCCAGGCTCGCCATCGTTCGCTTCCGCCGCTGGTCGATCACCAGATTGCGGGCGATCGTAAACAGCCACGTGCCAAATCGCGCCTTGCCGTTGAACTGCGACCCGCGCACCAGAACCCGCATCCAGACCTCCTGAAAGAGATCTTCCGACATCTCGCGATTCCCGGTCAAATACAGCAGGTAGCGCATCAGCCGGTGCTGGTACAGCACGATCAGCTCGTCGATCAGCCCCGCATCCTGCCGCTTCAACCCCGCCGCCACGGCAAGGTTCTCCTCCCGCACCTGCTCGGCCAACGCGGCTTGTCCCGCTAGTCCAGCAAGTCCCGCGCCAGCCGTCAACTCGAAAGATGAACTCAGTGCATAAGATTCACTCATCACATTCATTTAGACACCAGCCTCGCCGCAAAGTTGCAGGGCAGATCGAGAATTAAGGAGGGAGTAGGGGGTTTTAACCCCCGGAAAAAGGTCGAATTTACGTGGCATTTAGGCCCGGGCATTCGCTCGTTCTCCCTCAGTTGAGTTGAATACAACCGTAGTACTTAAGTGCATAGCGAGCCGCAACTCTCTCTGCGGGCCAGAACGCAGGCTGCAACCAGCGCAGCGGTGAATGCCGCCGCCGCGCCCACTCCCAGCGACCAGCGTGGGCCGTAGTGGTTGGCAACCCAACCGACAATCGGTGCGCCAATCGGCGTTCCTCCCAGTGCGATGGAAACCCGCAGGGCCATCACCCTGCCTCGCATCGCCGGCTCTGTGGAGAGCTGCATCATGCTGTTGGTGCCGTTTACAAACGTCAAGGCCGCCGCGCCGACAATCATCAGGGCCGCCGCGAACCACCAGTAGCCGGGAGCCAGCGCGGCCAGGCTACAGCCCAGTCCAAAGACACCGGCGCCGGCCAACAGGGAGGCCAAGCTCGGTCGCATCCGGCTGGCGGCAAACAACGATCCTGAAAGAGTGCCCACCGCCATCAGGGAAGAAAGCAGCCCGAATCCGCGCGCATCGGTGTGGAATACATTCACGGCCATGGTTGCAATAAAAATTGGAAAGTTGAAGCCGAACGTTCCAATCAGAAACAACATGACTAGAATCGCTCCGAGCTCCGGCCTCTTCCACACATAGCGAAGGCCCTCGATAAATCCACCTGAATCGCGATGGGCTCTGGGGTTGGCGCTCAGTTCCGAGCGGCGAAAGAATGCCATCGAGATCAGCACCGCGGCGAACGAAAGCCCATTCAGAAGAAATGCCCATCCGATGCCAACGCCCGCGATAAGCAACCCGGCAACGGCGGGGCCGATCATCTGCGCGGAATTGATTGACATCGAGTTCAATGCCACGGCATTGGATAGATCGGCATCGCCAACCATCTCGGCCACAAAGGTCTGCCGCACGGGAGCATCCAATGCCAGAGCGGAGCCGGACAGAAAGGCCAGCACATACACGTGCCAGAGCTGCACAACGCCAGTAACCGTGAGTACTCCCAGGATGAGCGCCAGCACCCCCATTGCTCCCTGGGTCGCCATCAGCAACTTGCGCTGATTGAGGCGGTCGGCGGCCGATCCGGTCCAAGGCAGAAACAGAAGGAACGGAGCGAATTGCAGGCCTATCACAATTCCCAGTGCCGACGCATCGTGATGGGTAAGTTGCGTCAGCACAAGCCAGTCCTGCGCGACGCGCTGCATCCAGGTGCCGATGTTGGAAATCAGGGCGCCGGCCGTCCACAAGCGGAAGTTGTAACTTCTCAAGGAGCGAAAGGTGCCGGTGATTTGATCCTTCATGAGCGGGCGGGCGTGTTGCCCCCGTGAAACTGGCCAAAATGACGCGAAGAAAAGATGCTGATCAGCAGCGCGCCCATGCCGAATGCAAGGATGTGGCTAGTCGCCCGCGGATCGAAAGCACCGGCTCGCGCGACAAGCAGATACCCAACCACCGCGTTGAAAAATCCCCAGACAACGTTGACCGTCGCAGAGGAGAGCCCTTCGCCCGGCGGTTTTGCAAAGGGACTTTGAAATGCGTGTCCCATCGAGCCCGCGACAAAATGAGGAATGGCGTTTGCCGCAAAAGCGCCTCCAAAGAAATACGAAACAAGCCAAAGCCAATTCATGATGCTGTGCTCCTTCTTTCCAGTTCCCCACCGCCATTGCCAACCCGCGATGCGATGAAACTGTAGCGCCGGCCTCCTGGCCGGCTGTATCGTGGACCTCCCGGTCCACGCTTGTTTCTTCCTGATCCCCCACCACCCTTACCGGCCCGCCACGCATAAAACTGTAGCGCCGGCCTCCCGGCCGGCTGTATCGTGGACCTCCCGGTCCACGCTTGTTTCTCTTTGGACCCTCTCGCGCCAAGACGAGGGTAGACGTTTCCAATGTTGAACTCGTGCGCCTCTCCTCGAATACGAAGCTGGCATGATTAAGTTCACTCCTCAACCAGCCGCGCAAGCAGTTCCAGCGCCGCCTGAAGCTTCTCTTGCTCGCGAATAGAAAGCCTCTGCGCGATGGTCGCGGTCAGCCAATCCTGCCTCGCGGCCCGGCCCTCCTCAAGCCACTTCAGGCATTTCGGGGTCAGAGACATCAGAGTTTGCCGTCCATCGCTCGGGTCCGCTCTACCACGGATCAGACCCGACTCCTGCAACGGCGCAACCACAGTTCTCATCGACTGCGGACGCATCCCTTCCGTTCGCGCCAGACTTGAAACCGTAGTCGAACCATCCTTCTCCAATCGAAGAAGAACGGAGATCTGCGACGGCGTCAGATCGCTGCAGCCACCATGCTCGCGCACTCGCAGCTTGAGCTTGCGGAATACCGCGCGCATCTCCGCGGCAAGCCTCCGTGCCAGCCCGGTCTGAATGGAAGTCTTTCGATTGCTCACAAGATCAATCTCTCATATATACAGTTAAACTGTCAAGTTTGGCTGTATATATTTCCAATCGGCAGGTAACCTGCTCATCCGCCCCGTAGAAGCACCATGAGCCACAGAAATCTCTGCCCCATGCATCGCGGCTTTATCGCGATGAGTGGGAATCCATCACTCCATCGCCGCACATTCTCACCCAACTCGTGCAGATAATTACCACCACTTCCCGCACAATCAAGAAAAGCGGCCAAAATTCCAGCCGCGCCAGAAGCCGCCATGACCAACGTCCTCCAACCCGTCCCGTCGCCCACCGGGCAAGCCGCCCAGCTCATACCCGCTGCTAGCCCGCAACCCCAGAAAAACCAAAGAAAAGGGGTGATAACTTCTTCAATCCTTCGCCTATCAGCTACCGTGAAAGTTAACATTCCTATTATCAATCAGATAGCAAAAATGACGATGCTTTTTATTCGTATTTCATTCTTGTTATCTTCGCTTTTCGCGCAGCTATAAAAAGTTAACATGCCTATTATCAATAAGTTAAATGAGAAAAAACGCAAAAAAGCTCCATTTTAGATTCCCTTTTCCTTCGCTATATTCGATCAAGTAATTCATTTAATTGATCTTATTCGCAAATTTTCCGTTCGTCATATCTTCGCTTTTATCCAAAATTAGCCGCTTTTTCACCCGCCCGCGAATGCATCTTGCAATTTTTCCGCGTGAAAATCCAGCACAGATTGCCGATTCAAAACTCTCGCACGAAGATTTCGTATTCAGCCCCGGCCAGCTCCAGCCGAACCTCATAGCGCGCAGCCAGCCGCGGCGCGCAAACAAGTGGCGGCCGGAAACAGGCAAGGCAGATCCCGTCCTTCTGCCGAACGCTCGGGTACAGAATCCCGTTCGATTGCTGGTTCATCAGTTGCCGCGCCAACTGCTGGCTGGCCGTGTAGCAAGCAGGAACCGGCTCGCCGCGCAGGCATTCCGCAAAATCTTCAACCGGATGCAGAACGTGAAATGTGGAATGAAAATCCGCCTGCCAATCGTCGTACTCGCTGATCTCCTCGTCCGGCTGCTGGCCCGGCAGCTCCGGCACCACCATGTCGGCCAGATTGCGAGCTCTCTGGCAGGTCGCCTCGGCCAGTGAAGTCTCCAGGCTCTCGAAGGCGTACCAGGCGCCTCGGCTCGCATCGTTGAATCTGGAGCCAAATGGGCTGGCGCGCAGAAAAGCCGCTCTCGTGATCTCGGCATTGGGAATACCGTACACCAACTCGATGCTGCTGATTCCGCTCAGTCCCTGCCGTTCTCCCTGGATGCGGTCATCGGTGGCGCCGTCGAGCAGAACAATCTCCGCCAGCATCGCATCCGTCTCGCAGATCTCTTCAAGAACGCTCGATTCGCTCTTCCGCCGCGAGGAAATCAGCCGGTGCATTGCCTCGCGGCTGAACTTTCGCTCCGGCGGGTTCACCGTCCGCCTCCCCAGGCATCCAGCAGGCGGCGAACCTCAACCATCCCCGGCTGCCCCTGACGAATCATGTAATCGATGGGAGCGCCGCCGGCAAAGAGCCTTCCCCGGTTCTCCAGCGTCATCCAGCGATCCGCCCAGGGCTTGCCGAAATAAATATTGAGGGCCTTGTAGATGCCAATCACCAGCGAGATCCGCATCAACGTATCCTGATCCAGTCTCTTGCCCTCGGGGCTCGACTTCCACGCATGAAAGGTCGATGAAGCTACCCCGCCCAGCAATCCCCGCGCCTGCACCTCATTCAACTCCCAGCGGCGGACAATGGTGACAAAGGCCTTGATCGCGCTCGCGCTCATGCGTTCGCGCTCTTCAGGGTCGGCCAGATTGGGTGCCCCATCAAGAGGGTATCCCGCAACAAGCGGCGTTGAAAATGCTGTTTCCATTTGTGTGTCTCGAATTCAAAATGAATTATCAACGGTTTCGAGAGAGTCGGCAAGTGGAAATCTACTGAATCAAAAAAGCTGCTGCCAATTACCAGCCCATTTGATCCATCCGCCTGAGAATTACCTTGCTATAACCGTTCATCCGCTCAGGCCGCCGCTTCAGCGGAGCGGGCAGAATCGCCGCCAGCCGTGCCGATTGATCCCGGCCAATACTCCGCGCCGAAGTTTTGTCCCACGCCCGGCAGGCCTGATCCGCGCCGTAGATGCCCGGTCCCCATTCCACCACGTTCAGATAAAGCTCCAGAATGCGCTGCTTGCCCAGCACCAGCTCCGCCACCGGCACCAGCGTGAACTCCGCGCCCTTGCGGAAGAAGGATCCGCCGGTTCCAAAGAAAAGATTCTTGACCAGTTGCTGCGTAAGTGTCGAGCCGCCGCGGGTGCGCCCGCCTTCCATGTCCTCCTGGGCCGCCAATTCGATCGCGTGCCAATCGAAGCCATGGTGCTGATAGAAGCGCGCGTCCTCGGCGGCGATCACGGCATGTTGGAAGTTGGGCGAGATTTGGTTGAGCGGAATGAAGGTGTAGCGTTCGCGATACGGCTTGCCGTGTATCCAAGCCTGTAGCCGGCGCTCAATGTGCAAGGCCGTTGTCGGAGGGTCAATCCACCGCGCGGCCACAAGGCTCAACGCGGCAAGCGACCAAAGAAGCACAACAACGATCGCAAGCCATCGAAAAAAGAGTCGAAGAATGCTTTTTTTGCGCGGGGAATTGGGGAGTATGTCCGGCGTTGTAGTCACACTTCAGGATAATTGCTTTTGGAGATGCCAATTTCGCATCGTGCTGCTCGAATACTTCCTGGTTCCCCACCGCCTCCACCGGCCCGCAATGAATGAAGTAGCAGCGCCGGTAAGTAGTAGCAGCGCCGGCAAGAAGTAGCAGCGCCGGCAAGAAATTGTAGCGCTGGCCTCCTGGCCGGCAGTAGCGTGGACCTCCCGGTCCACGCCTGTTTCTTGTCAAAACATCCGGAGGGAGCAGGGGCCTTTACAGGCTGCGGAAAAACTCAAGTCGGAGGGAGACGGGGGTTTTAACCCCCGTACAAAGCCAATGGAATGAGTTCGGCTTTAGCCGCGGAGGGATGATTTTCGGGATTTTCGACCCTAACCCTGCCTTTTTCCGCAGCCCTATAGGCCCCTGAATGAGCCCGCAACCAACTATCGCCGATGAAAAAAAGGCAGCACTATCAGCAGCGCCAAGCCGATGGCGGCGGCCAACGCCAGCGCGGCCAGGGCGTAAAGCGCGGTAAGGCTAAGCCCCACCGATGGCTCATGCGGCGGCGGATCCCCCGGCCGGCTCTCGCGCTTATTCATACTTCAGCGACTCAACAGGATCCAACTGCGCCGCGCGGGTGGCGGGAACGGTGCCAAAAATGACGCCAACCAGCGTGGCGACGGTCAGTGCGATCACCACCGACCAGGGCGAAATCGGCACGGCATAGTTGGTGAACAGGCGCACCGCCAGCGGCGGTGCCAGGCCCACAAAGGTGCCCACTATGCCGCCCACCAGCGAGATGATCACCGCCTCGGCCAGAAATTGCAGCCTGATCTCGCGGCGGGTGGCGCCCACTGCCTTGCGTATGCCAATCTCGCGCACGCGGGAGCGCACATTGGCCAGCATGATATTCATGATTCCCACGCCGCCCACGGCCAGTGTCACGGCGGCCACCAGCATCAGCACGGCCGTCAGTGCATTGGCAATCTTGGCCGCCATGTCCAGCAGCTCCTTGAGCGTCTGCGCAAGGTAAACCGAGCCGGGCCGGTGCCGCGCCTGCACAATGCGCACAATCTCCTTGGCCGCGTCGGGCACCTCTTCCATGCTGCTCATGGAAAAGTAAATCTGCTTCACATTCTCGGCTCCGGCAAAGTAGCGGGCCACGGAAAAGGGAACCAGAATCGTCTGATCCGCGATCTCCGATTGGCCAAAATCGTCCACGCTCATCTTGAAGACGCCGACGATGGTGAAGGGAATGCCGCTGATCTCAAACGTCTGGCCGACCGCCGCATCGGAGCTGCCAAACCGGTCGCGGGCAAAGACCTCTGAGACGACGGCGCATTTGATGTGGGCCGTGTCGTCGGTCTCATCCAGAAAGCGCCCAACCGGTACCAGCAGATTGTGAATGTTGAGGTACTGCGGGCTCACGCCCAGCACCAGCGTATCCTTGACAATGCCCGAGCCAAAGCTGATGCGCGCGTGCATCTCCATCACCGGCGAGGAGTACATCACGCCCGGCAACTGCTGCAGCACCGCCTTCTCGTCCTCGCGGGTGAGCGTGTCGTTGTAGACCATGCGCTCGGCGCCAATGGCTCCGCCGCTCGAGTACTCCAGTTCGATCGAATTGGTGCCGAATTTCTGGATCAATTGCAGCACATACTGCCTGCCGGTCAGCCCCACCGTGGCCGTCAGAATCACCGAGGCCGTGCCGATCACCATGCCCAGCGCCGTCAGAGCAAAACGCACCTTGCCGGCGCGGAAGCTATCCACGGCCAGCTTCAGAATCTCGCTCAGAACCATGGTGCGGCGGGCGCTCAGCAGCGTCTGCTCAAAAGATCGATGGTGGGCGGGATCGTTCGTCGGCATATCTACAGATTACAGCTTACAGGGGAGGGCAGGGACTTGGGGACTGGGGATGAGGGAACAGCAGGCGATTGCCAATCGCGGCAGAGACAGACTGCTCTCCGCAAGGTCTGAATTCAACTGACCACTGTTCACTGACCACTGACCACTGACCACTATCAAAAAAACAACCCCGGCCAAAGCCAGGGCTGTTTTTGTTGGAAAGCTTGGCGGCAACTAGGCCTTGACCACGACGCGATCCACTTCCTTCAGACGGGCGGCCTTGCCGCGCAGTCCGCGAAGGTAGAAGAGCTTGGCGCGGCGCACCTTGTAGCTGCGCACCTTTTCAATCTTGTCGATGACCTTGGAGTTGAACGGGAAGATGCGCTCCACGCCTTGGCCAAAGCTCATCTTGCGCACGGTAAAGGTACCCTGCGGCCCTTTGTTGATCGCGATGACCAGGCCCTCAAAGGCCTGCAACCGCTCCTTGTCGCCTTCCTTGATCTTCACCTGGACGCGAACTTGATCGCCAGGCACAAATGCGGGAAGGTCGGTGCGCTTGAGCTTGTCTGCCAAGCGCTGCATTACGGGATGAATGGACATGGTCTTTTCCTGCTTTTGGACTCAGAACTTTTAGTTTACTACAGATGGGCGGAGTTGCGGCTGAACTGGCGGAACTTTATGATCTGAAACGTTTACAGATAATTCCCCGGCGTTCTGATAGACTTTTCTATAGTTGTGGCCGGAATTCTGGCAACTTGGATCGCAGCTTGATCATTGGAATCCGGTGGTTCCGATTCCGCTTGCTGGCTACGAAGAAACCTTTTACACCAAAGCCCATCTAATCAATGGGAAGTGTCTGCCGATCGGATTAGCTGAGGGGACCGTGAATAAGACAGTAAAAACAGATTTTCTTTTCGCCCAGCCTTCAATGGCATCCGGTGCTGCCCGTGTTTTCGATCTGTGGGGTCAGTTTAACGACTACAACCGCAGCGACTCCGCGAGCGAGGCCGATGCGAAAGCTATCGCCGCCGATTGGCTCGTCGTTGGGCAGGATATTTACAGCGCCATAGAGCAGCACGAATCGGAACTCAATCTTGCTTGAGGTTGTGTGAGCAAAAATAGCCGCAATAGTCCACCACCGTCCAGCACCGCGATCTCAACCGTCACACAGTCGGTACCGTTTACCGGGCCTCTGCCACATCCCGCGCTTCTCGCCAAATATAACGAAGTGATTCCAAATGGCGCGGAGCGCATCATGGCGATGGCTGAGAGGCAGAGTGCTCATCGCGAGGCTCTGGAAGCTTAAGTCGTGGCCGGGAATGTGGCGAGTCAGACGAGAGGTTCGCATTACGCTTTTATTATTTCTCTTGTTACCATCATTGGCGGGTTCGTATTGATTGGGATGGGCAAGAGCGTTATAGGTGTTTCCGCGGTGATTGGAAGCCTGGCTACATTGGCTGGAGTATTTATTTTTGCCAAGATAGAGCAGAAAAGGGAACGCGTGGAAAAACAAGATGCTCTCCTATCTCGACGGGATAGTTAGTTGTCGCATTAAAAATAGCCAATCAAATCAATTCTGCCGCGGATGCGCTATATTTTCCCTATGGATGAGAAACGCGAATTGCTGCGGCATACCGTGGCCACTCTGGCCTACCGGGCTAATCGGGCTTTGGAGGGCGCACCCGACCACTTTGCCGGATTTGCCGGCGCGGGACGCATGCCGGTGCAGATTCTGGCCCACATGGGCGACCTCTTCGACTGGGCGCTGAGCGCCGCCATGGGACAGGAGCGCTGGCACGCCACGCAGCCGCGCGCCTGGGCCGAGGAGAAGCAGCGCTTCTTCGAGTCGCTGCAAACCTTTGACGCTTTTCTGGCCACCGGCGGGCCGCTTCATGCCTCGGCCGAACAGTTGTTCCAGGGCCCGGTGGCCGACGCGCTGACCCATGTGGGCCAGTTGGCCATGCTGCGCCGCCTCAGCGGCAGCCCCACGCACGGAGAGAATTTTTACCTTGCCGAGATCAAGGCCGGCCAGGCAGGCTCGGAGCAGCCAGCGGCAGCCAGGCCCTTCAAGGCGCGCTGATAAGCTTCAAAATCAAGCACTATATCCTCGTTCACCGGCATTCCCACCCGTGAGGCTAAAAACTGTAGCACGAATTTGTAGTATCGGCCAAACCGCGGCATCGGCCAAACCGCAGCATCGGCCAAACTGTAGAATCCCGGACTGTAGCGCCGACCTCCTGGTCGGCTGTCGCGTGGACCTCCTGGTCCACGCTTGTCTCTCATCAGCGCATAACTTCACAGGATGCGAAAAAATTCAATCGCGGCTCCGTTTTGAAAGGGCACGACTTCAGTCGTGCCGCAATTGCCAACGCAGTTGGTTACTGAAACGCCAGCGGCTTCCACGCCCCGTTATCCTTGAGCGCCAGTTGAATCGGCCGCGGCGGGCCCAGCGGCGGCACGGTCACTTCCATCCACAACTCCTGACCGGGGTTGAGACGGCTGGGATCGGCGGCGTGCTCGGCAATATAAAAATCCACAGGCTCTTGCAGCCGCAGCGCGTCGCAGGCCGAGCCGGGCGCGGCCGAGACATACTCGCCCTTTGAGGTCAGATCGGCCTCGGGAATGCGGATCGCCACCAGCTTGTTGTTTTCCACCTTAAGCTTGGCGCGGAAGTACAACGGATCGCCCTGCCGCACGGTGTAGCCAGTCGATTTGGTGGTGCCGTCGGCGTTGCGCGGAAAGGTGGCGTGCAGCGCGCTGGGCAGCGTGCTCTGGCAGCCGTTTACGGTCAGTTGCAGGCTCAGGTAGCGGCCCCGCATCGGCAAGTTCGGATCGTAGGCGGCGGCGCGCGCCCAGACACGCGGGCAGGTCGAGCGCTGATAAAGGTACTTGGCCGCGATCGAGAGAACCAGCGCCAACTGAATTGCCAACAAAATGATGGAGGTTTTGCTGATTTTCATATGGCCTCCCCGCCTGAAACTTCCGCCTTATTCATCCCGGCCACAAGATTGCGTCGCATCTTCTCCAGCGCCCATCCGCCAGCCAGAAAGAGAACGCCCAGGCCGATCAGCCCCAGCGAGCGGTCGAGCTTGTCAAAGATGTCACTGTAGTAGAACCAGCCGACGGTAATGGCGAAGCCGACGATGCCCAGATTGACCAGCGCCTTGCTGGCCTGGCGCACTCCCCACCAGATAATGAAAACGCAGAAGGCCGCAACCAGCGCGTGCGCGGCCAGATTCGGTTCATTTCGTACGTAAGAGCCGTAATACTCGTGATCGGTCCAGACCCGCTGGCACCACGGCAGTGCTATCGAGAAGCAAATTGCCACGGCCACAGGAATCACAGCCTTCTTGAATTTAAAGAGCGCGAAGAGCAGCGGAACCACGGCAATGTCAACCCAGCCCCAGGTCTGGAGGCCGAGCGGCAGATAGGTCTTGTCCCCCCAAGAACGCCAGCCATCGAGCAGCAGGACGACGCCGACAAGCGCCTCGATGGCCGCAACGGCAAAGAGAATCCCCTGGAGTATCTTGCGCTTCGAGCCAATGAAAAACGTCAGGTAAAGAACCGCCCAGACAATCAGGAAGCGGCCAATATAGACCGCTTCGCCGATGTGGCCTTCGGCGTAATAGGAAAACTCGGAGAGTATCCAGGCCGGTACCAGCAGCAGCGCCAGCACCTGTTGCGCCTCGTCGCGCAGCAAGGCCCAGCCAGCCAGCGCGGCAATGGCCCACATCAGCACCGCCGCCGGCCAGTGCTCCTCGATGTTGAAGATCTGGCCCACCAGGGCGATGGCCGCGCCGGTCGAGAGCGTGCCCACCGCGTGCAGCGCCGTCGAAAGGCCGCCAAAGCGCGAACGCGCCCAGCCTCCGCCCAGGTGGAAGACGCTGACCATCGCCAGCACCACAATCAGCCGCGCCGCCGGCCCCATCTGATCCCAATGCGCTGAGACAAAGAGCGCCACTCCACAGGCCAGCAGAATTGCGCCCAGAATCAGCGCGACAATCCCCTGCCACCGCAAGCCGGAGGGTTTCTGCTGCGAATCTTCAAAAGCGCGAATGCGGCGCACAGCCTCCGCATCCAGGACGCCGGCCGATTGCCAGCGATTTACAAACGATTCAAAGTCTGCCATGGCTGTCGGCAACAAGTAGAACACATTGCGGCGCTTGTGCGGTAAAAATTGTGGGAGGCTTCAAGAAATGGCCAACTAAAGAGCTTCTGGACTCAGAATTGACATCGCCCCGCACAGGGGGCTTGCCAAAGCTATTAGAATTGATAGAATGTGGTCGAATTAGATTACCTCACGGGAGATTTCTCTGAAATGAAGACCTTTCAAAACCTTCTGCTTCGCCTCAACTCTTCTCGCCGCATTGCCGCCGTGCTGCTTGTCTTGGCGGCGCTTGCCACTGCCCGCTTTGGCCTCTGCGCCGCAATTCACGACGCGGCCCGCGCCGGCGATCTGGCCAAGGTCGAATCGCTGGTTCAGGCCGACCCCAATGCGGTTTCAAGCACCGACGAGAAGTTCGGACAGACGCCGCTGCACATTGCGGCCTTCAACAACCACAAGGGCATAGCGGAGTATCTGCTGGCCCACAAAGCGGATGTAAACGCCAAGTCCAAGAACGGATCGACGCCGCTGCACCTGGCCGCGGCCAAAGGCAACAAGGAAATCGTCGAGCTGCTGCTGGCCCACAACGCTGAGATCGATGCGGTGGACAATGAAGGCTGGTCGCCGCTGCACTCGGCCACTTATTGGAATCAAAAAGAGGTTGCGGACCTGCTGACCGCCAAGGGCGGCAAGGAGCTGCCCGCGCCCAAGCCGCCACCGCCGCCTCCGGCCCCTGCCGTGAAGGCAGCGCCCAAGCCAACCGGCACCGAGGGCGATTTTACCTCTTACGATGACAGCACCGTTTTGGACACCAAAACCAAGCTGATGTGGATGAGCCGCGACAATGGATCCCCGTTGAGCTGGCCCGATGCCAAGAGATTTGCGGCAAACGATAAGGAAGCGGGTTACACGGATTGGCGGCTGCCGACGCCGGCCGAAATCGCCGTGCTCTTTGACAAATCCAAGACCCGCAAAACCTATTGCGGGGCCGCGGTGGATGAATTGGGTGCTTCCGTCGATGAAATCCATCTGCCGGATAGCTTCCATCTCACTTGCATCCGGGTCTGGACCTCTCAGGAGCGCACCGACAAGCCGGGCTCGGTCACGGCCTTCGACTTCCACACCGGCACCGACACCGCGCGGCCTGGAACCAGGGAGTTTGTGGATATGGCGGCCCGGGTTATGGTGGTGCGCGACGCCAAAGACGTGAGCGAAGTCAAGGACGTGAAAGACGCAAAAGACGCCAAAGACGTGAAAGACGCCAAATAGCAAGAGGCTGTATGAGTAATAGAACGGCCGGAGCAGTTGACTCCGGCCGTTCCTCATTTTTAGTAAGTATCCTCCTGCAAAACCGGAGGCTTTATGGTTGGCCGTCCCTCAATGGGGCCTGTGTAGAAGCGCATAATGCCGGATGCCTTTCGTTGCCTGTAGCAGCCTCGTCGCCGGCAACCTCCTCGTCGCCCGCGCCGTAGGCGCAACGGTTATTAGCCCCGCGTTTCAACGCGGGGTGATTGGCCCCCACAATTCAGCCGGAGTCCCGTCGGGACGGTGCTCATGCTCTTGGTTCTCCTGACATCTTTGCCGGAAGAAACGAAATCGCTAACCGGGAACGCCTTCCGTAAATGTCAAACTTCGACTCTCGCCTCGGTAGAGCCGGAGGGGCTTTTAAAATAACGCGCGGACAAGGTCATTGACCGGTTCTCACATCTGCAACTAAAAGCGGCGATAAGAGGCATTCGTAGCATCCGGAATCGCGGTCCTGGAAAAGAACTATTTATTGCCGGCGACGATCCCGGTCCAGCAGGGTTCATCAACGAAGTGTCGAGCCTGAGCCTCTGCCAGTTCGTCGCAGCGTTCATTATCAGGGTGTCCTGAATGTCCTCTGACCCATTTGCCTGTGATCTTATGTTGATCGGCCAGCGTGTCTAGCTCCTTCCATAAGTCCGCATTCAACACAGGCTGTTCCTCTCCCTTCTTGGGCTTCCGCATCCATCCCCGCTTACGCCACCCGAACCGCCACGTTTCCAGGCCGTTGAGAAGATATTGGCTGTCGGATATGAGTGAGACCTCACACGGATCTTTGAGTGCTTTGAGGCCCTCAAGGGCGGCGGTTAATTCCATCCGATTGTTAGTCGTGTCTCTGGCGCCACCTGCGAATTCCTTCTTATGGTCCTTGTATCTGAGGATGCATGCCCAACCGCCTGGGCCCGGGTTTCCAACGCACGCCCCGTCAGTTATCAAAGTCACTTGCTTCATGTTTTGAGTATTTCATAGGAGATTTCCTATCCAAAGGCAGCACTTGGCGGGTGGCGCACTACCAGCCATGGCAGTTGGCTCCGGCCATTCTATCTCTGGTAGATGTAGCGACGCCTGCTTAAAGCACTAAGCCGTGAACTGAGAACTGTAAGCTGCCTCACGGATGCTGCTCAACAGCTAAATTGACAGCGCCTGCGTTGCCCGTAACAGCAGTGCCTAACATTACTGTAGCGACTCCGGGGATGGATGCGGGAGTAAATGTGACGCTTCCATCCAGCGCGGAGACGGCCGTCGCGGCCTGCGTCGCCAGCAGCGGAGATTGCGCGCACCGGCCATGCGGCGGGCATGGCGGAGCCCAGGCATAAAGCGCTTGGTAGAGCGTAACCGCGCCGCCGGCCATCGGGTTGCCGTCCATATCCAGAACCCGCAGCGTGATCTGGCTGGGCGTGCCGCTGACGGCCAGGCTCTGCGCCGTGCCGCTGATGGCTGCCAGGCTGGCGTACTCCGGACGCGCGCCAAAAGCTGAATAGGTAACGCACTGGCTGGTTCCGTTGAGACAGGCGCTGCTGGTGACGGTCTGGCCCTCGGTTAGCGGTCCCACGGTAAGAGCTTTGGCGGCGATGCCGCTGGCGCTGGTGGTGACGGCGGCGCTGCTGGCCATCGCTACGCCGCTGCCGGAACTCTTCCAGGCAACCGTCTGGCCGCTGGCGGGAAGGCCGTTGCTCAGCACCAGAGCCTGGGTCGTCCAGTTGATGCTGGCTCCGGCGGCTACGGAAAGCTTGGGGCTCAGCGCGGCCAGCGTCGGCGGCGTTCCGCCACAGAATTGCGCTTGCAGGCTGGAGCCATTGGTCAACCGTGCGGTGACAATCGACCAGGTATTATCAACCGCGGTGACGTTGATTGTGGCGCGGCCGTCGCCGGTAGTCTGCACGCTGCAAGCGGCCGCGCCGCAGGCCAGTTTCGCGGTCCCGCTGGTGACGGTGTAGACCACCGAGACGCCGCTTGCCGGGACCATATTCGACCCCAGCGCAATGACGGAGAAGGGAACTGGAACGCCGATCGGCACCGTGCTCATCGGCGCCGTAATCAGCGTAAGCGCGTCGCCGGTGCCCGAGTTGTAGCTGATGCCGCCAGTGATCACCGCCGATGCGTAGTAGATGGCCAGATCGTCCACTTCCACGTTGACCGAGCCGCTGACTCCTGTACCCGCCGCCGGGGCGATGGCGGTGATTTCGTTGGGCGAGATGCTGGTCACAATAGCCGCCTGGCCGCCTATTCTGACGGTATCTGTCAGGCGAAAGCCCATGCCGTGAATCACAATGGGGCCGCCCGATGCCGGCAAGCGCAGCGGCTGCACGGTGTCTGCGTAGAGAACAAGACCCTCGTAGGCGTAGTCGGGACGCCCGTCGCCGCGCTGGTCGGCAACACCCAGGCGAACCATGTCGTCGCCCGAAGACGCTACTTGCAGCCAGCTCTCGCCCGTGGCCATGCCGTTGAGCGCGTTGGCTGAGCCCACGGCGGTTGCGCCCACCGCGTCAAATGCATCCCAAATGCCCAGCGCCGGCATGGCTTTGCGGTTGGTGGGCGCGCCGGTCTCGTCCAGCGCCAGCGTGTAGACGGTAAAGCTGCGCCCGCCGCGGACTGGAAAGAGAAACCAGTCGGTCTGGCCCACCTGGCTCAGCCGGCCGCACCACTCGCCGCTCGCCGATAAAACCCGCGGCGTGGCCTGCGTGCCAATGGCGTCGTCGTAACCATCCTCAGCCGAGTTGGAGACATTGACGGTCAGCGTCTGCGCGCCGCCAGCAGCCAGCGCAGGCACCGTGATCGCGGCCAAGGTTCCTGAAGGCGCAGGCGAGCCATCCAGATAAGCGCCAATCGCCGAGGCCTGCATGTACTGCGGTTGGACCGCCTCAAAGGTCACTTGATAGCTGGCCGAAGTGACTCCCGCCGGCAGCGGCAATCCGCTCAAATCGAAGTAGCCCTGCATCGCGGCTGCATTCGATCCCCACATGGTCAGCGGATTGCCATTCTCGTCGTTGTAGCCGGTCACCGGGTTGCCGTGGTTGCCGTTGAAGTAGACGCCGGAGACAACGCTTGCCGTATCGGCATAAAGCACGCTGCCGCCGGCGGTAAGCGGCCGCGCCACCACGTTGACGCCCTGCATTCCGTCGCCGTTTCTGAAAGTAATCGTCCCTTGAATGGAGACGGTATTCGCCGCCGTGATCTTCTTGCCAGGAAAGCTGGCCTGGTTGGCGGCGGTGATCGGATAAAGGCGATTGATCGAGGCGATGTCGTCCCAGTGAAGTATGGTGGGCACCGGAATGCACACGCCGCCGCCGGAGCCGCAGAGGCCGCTTTGCGGCTGCATCACCCCCCAGGCCTGCAAGGCGCTGGGCTGGCCGCTGGTCACCGCGCCAGGATTGACCTGCGAGTAATCCAGGCCCAGCAGCCGGCCAAAGGCGCGCTCCAATTGAAAGCTCATCATTGAGAGCCGATTGGCGCTGCTGGCGCAAAGGCCGTTCAGCACGATAATGCCGTGCGCAAAGGTGGCGTTGGGGTTCACATTGTCCAGCCACTCAAAGACCCCGTTGTTCTGGCAGGCGATGGGCTGGCTGGCACCCGCGCCAAAGATGGCGTTGATAACCGAGCCGTCGGCGTCAAAGATTATGCCTACCGGAAAGCCGATCGCCTGCGGAGTTACGTCGGCCGGCTCGATAATCACGCCAAGCTGGTTGGTCTGCTCGTTGGTCACCGTGAATCCCGTGCCGCCAATCTGGATATTCGCGCCGCTTACGTCCTCATTCAGCAATCCCATGTCGGTGAGCGTGACGCCCGCAGTTGGCACCGCGCTCCACAGTGCCGCCGCCGCATCCACCATCGCCTTGGCCTGCTTGTTGGTGACCGTGGCGTTCAGCGGCCCCTGATCCACGTAATAATTCAGTTGCCCATTGGCCCAGCGCACCGGCTGCCCCACCACGCCCGCATCGAAGTAGCTGACCCCGGCCACATACTTGGGCCCGGCGGCTGTGGCCGTCGCGGCAAAAGAAAGAACCAGGGCAAGCAAGTGGGCGGTGAGTGTTGGGCGGCGGAAGAAAGACATGAGGCACGCTCCCTGGGCGGTGCCGGCGCGTCTTAGAGCCTTCTAAACAGACATTGAGAAGATTCCAAGACGGCCACAGTTTCTTCATCGGCTTGGGTGCCTTGGACTAGAAAGCTTTAAGTAACAAGGAACTCTAATGAGAAATGTCAAATTGAGTGGTGCGAATCGGGACAGTTGCGGAGAATGTGCCGCTGGTGCCATGTATGCTCCCTCAGAATCTCTTCAATTATTGCCTTGCTTGAAGAAATATAGCCTAGCTTGAAAGAATATAGCCTAGCTTGAAGGAATGTTGTCTAGCTTGAAGGAAAATAGCCTAGCTTGAAGGAATGTTGTCTAGCTTGAAGGAAAATTGTCTAGCTTGAAGGAAAATTGTCTAGCTTGAAGGAATATAGCCTAGCTTGAAAGAATATAGCCTAGCTTGAAGGAATATAGCCTAGCTTGAGGGAATATAGCCTAGCTTGAAGGAAACGGCTTTCAGCTTCGTCGCCCGCGCCGTAGGCGCACCGGTTATTAGCCCCGCGTTTCAACGCGGGGTTGGCGCAACCAACAATTTCCCCGGAGTCCCGTAGGGACGGCGCTCATGCTCTTCGTTCTCCTGACATCTTTTGCCGGATGAAACCAAATTGCAAATCGGGAGCGACTTCCATAAGTCGCCCCGGCAGAGCCGGGTTTTCCCTTTTAGAATAATGACCAGGCTTTACAGGCTGCGGAAAAACTCATCGTGCGCAAATTCCCAAAGGCTTTGTAACCAGGGCACGACTTTATTCGGGCCGATAAAGCCAATCATATCAACGTTGGGCTATAGCCCCTGCTACGCTCAATCGAGATTGCAACCCCCGAACAGACCATTTTCCGCAACCTGTTCGGCCCCTGCGGGATGTTATTCATGACTTTCCCCCGTTTCAGGCCTTTTCCCGCAGCCTGTGAACACCGTCCCCTTCAATGCTGATCGTCGCCGCTAGGACTCTCATATCTCCGGATAAAAATCAAAAAATGCATCCAAACTGCGCTTGAGCTGGACTTCAATCTCCTCGCGCGAGCCCTCGATCAGATGCATCGTCACGTGGGCCTGGTGGCCGTTGGCCAGCTCCAGCGTTGCGTCCTTGATTGCGGTGACCTCGCCCTCGGGAAGCAGGCGCAGGCCGTAGACTAGAGTCAAATTCGCCATGAACTTCATCTTAATGAGTGCGGCTGGCTCTGGCAGGGCCCTTGACCGCGGAAAGCGATTAAAATCGCCACAGGAACCCTTATGACAGAGATTCGCGATACGGTTATTCTTGGCTCCGGCTGTGCCGGACTCACTGCGGCCATCTACACGGCACGTGCCGGCCTCAAGCCGCTGCTGCTCGAGGGCCACGAGCCTGGCGGTCAGCTCTCCATGACCACGCTCGTCGAGAACTTTCCCGGCTGGCCGGATGGCATTCAGGGCCCCGAGCTGATTGAGAACATGAAAAAGCAGGCGGCGCGCTTTGGCGCTGAGTTTCAGTCGGCTCACCTGAACAAAATCGACCTCGGCGAGCAGCCTTTTCGCTTGCAGACCTCGGCCGGTGAGATTCTGACCCGCACGCTGATTGTGGCCAGTGGCGCCAGCGCGCGCTGGCTGGGCCTCGCCAGTGAGCAGGCGCTGATCGGCCACGGCGTCTCCAGTTGCGCCACTTGCGACGGCTTTTTCTTCCGCGGCCGCGAGATCGCCGTCGTGGGCGGCGGCGACTCGGCCATGGAAGAAGCGCTCTTTCTCACCCGCTTTGCCACCAAGGTCACGCTGCTGCATCGCCGCGAAGTCTTCCGCGCATCGAAGATCATGCTCGACCGCGTCAAGGCCCATCCGCAGATTGTGCTGCGCCCCAACACGATTATCGAAGAGGTGCTGGGCGTCAGCGAGAAGGAAGTCTGCGGCGTGCGCCTGCGCGATGCGGTGACCGGCGAGGTGACGACGCTGCCCATCAGCGGCCTCTTTCTCGGCATCGGCCATGAGCCCAATGCGAAGTTCTTTGCCGGCCAGATCGATCTCGACAACGACGGCTACATCAAGACCAAAGACAATGTGCTGACGACGCTGAATGGCGCCGTCGTGCCCGGCGTCTTTGCCTGCGGCGATGTCCAGGACCGCCGCTACCGGCAGGCCATCACCGCGGCTGGCTCAGGCTGCATGGCCGCGCTAGAGGCAGAGAAGTTTCTCGAAGAACACGAACTGTAAGTGGACTCACGGAAAACTGAGATCCGTGAAAAGAAGCTGGGTACCCCATCCTCGCCGCGTTCTTGTTTTTGCGGCTAGGGTGGGATTACTCAAACCTGAATCTGTTCGTCCATAGCCGCCGGGTGCCCCAGGTCTCGCTTTTAAGACCTTGGAAACCACCATGCCGGCAATAGCCTCGCCGCCCGCGCCGTAGGCGCTGTGATTATTAGCCCCGCGTTTCAACGCGGGGTTGGCTACACCTACAATTCCCCCGGAGTCCCGTCGGGACGGTGCCCATGCGCTGGTTTTCCCTTTTATAATAAATTTCTCTACCACGTGTGAAAGACAAAAAACGCCGCTGCAACCAGGCACACGCCAGCGGCGGCATGGTTCCAGCGCAGATGCTCGCCAAAGTAGAGGAGCGCAAAGACGGCAAAGACCGTCAGCGTAATGATCTCTTGCATCACCTTGAGTTGCACGGGACTGAAGCGCGCCGCGCCAATGCGGTTGGCCGGCACCTGCAGTAGGTATTCGAAGAAGGCGATGCCCCAACTGACCAGGATCACCTTCCACAGCGCCTCATTGCGAAACTTGAGGTGCCCGTACCAGGCAAAGGTCATGAAGATGTTGGAGAAGGTAAGCAGAATGACGGTCCACATAATCCCATTGGATGCGAGCGAGTTGGGCAGGATTCGGGCGGGAGCGAAATGACCTCCTTTGCTGAAAATCTGGAGAGCGTGGAAGAGGCGATTGCCGCGGCCTGCCTTCATGCCAACCGTCCGCGCCGCGAGGTCGAGTTGATGGCCGTCTCCAAGACCTATCCGGCCTCCGCAATGGCCGAGGCCGCCTCGCTGGGCCTTGTGCTCTTCGGCGAAAACCGCGTACAGGAATTTGCAGGTAAAGCGCCGGATCTCGCCCCACTGCGCCAACGCGCCGCCCCGCCTGTCCGCGTGCATCTCATCGGCCATCTACAATCGAACAAAGCGCAACGCGCAGTGGAAATCTTTGACGGCATCGATTCGCTGGACTCCCTCAAACTGGCCCAGCGCCTGAATGATGCGGCAGGCAAATGCGGCAAACGCCTGCCGGTTCTGATTGAACTCAAGCTCAGCTCCGAAGAGACCAAGACCGGCCTTGCGCCCGCGTCACCCGAAGCCGCCGAACTGCTGGAACGCCTGCCGGATCTCGCAAATCTGTACCTGAGCGGGCTGATGACAATTGCGCCCTTCGATGTCCCCGAGGCCGAGACGCGCGCCTGCTTCCGTGGCCTGCGCCAGTGGCGCGAGCGCTGGGCGGCGGCGCATTCAAACCTGGATTTTGGCGTGCTCTCAATGGGCATGAGCGACGACTTCCCAATCGCCATTGCCGAGGGCGCAACGCGCATCCGCATCGGCACGGCGCTCTTCGGCGCGCGCAGCAAAATCCCGACTCCTGAAAAGTAGCGCCAAAATTGGAGGGTACGAGCGCGGTATTGAAGTTTACAGGCGCAGTATTGAATGGTACGGGTGAACTATTGAATAGTACTGGCACAGTCTTGAAGGGTTCGGGCACAGTATTGAAGGGTACGGGCTTCAGCCCGTACATGAATGCAGCAGAACTATTTGGGCTTTAGCCCCCGAGGGCGCCTCTGATAAATCCAGCAAATTCCGCATCGATTTTCATGCTGCGCTCGTCCACATGCGGCGTTACCCTGGCCGTCCGAGCCCAGCCCGGCGCCAAGCGGACCGCCATCACCGGCGTCTACGGCGAAGGTCCGTCGGCGCAACTTAAGATCGCCGTTCATGCGCCGCCGCTTGAAGGCCGGGCCAACGCGGCTCTTATCGCATTTCTCGCCGAAAGCTTCTCGATTCCCAAAAACGCCATCGAGTTGACGACGGGCGAATTGTCGCGCGGCAAGGTCTTTTTGCTGCGCGGCGTGACCCTGGCGCAGGCCGCAACCAAGCTCGCCGCATGGATCGCCGAGGCTTGATTGTTGTCACTATGCGGTACTTCGCCCCGGCTTGTGACCTTTGGCACAGTCGCATTCGCCGCCGGGGCCGACAATTAAAGGGTAGGCTTCGCAGGGCATCCACCGCGCGGGCCGGGAGAAGATTCACATGAGCGATCTAGCAACCTTGGCCGAGGCCGTTGCCGTTGACCCTTTAGTCGGCCATCCGCCCGATTACCACGTCTTTCACAAATTCCTGGCGCGCTGCAAGGATCTGCCGGCCATTACTACTGCCGTCGTCTGGCCGCTCAGCGGCGTGGCGCTCAAGGGCGCTGTCGAGGCTGCCATTGAAGGGCTCATTCTGCCCACGCTGATCGGCGACGAGGCCGAGATGAAAGCGCTGGCCGCCAAGATCGGCGTGGACATCAGCCCCTACCCGATTCTTCAGGCCGACACCGAGCGCAAGGCCGCCGAACTGGGCGTGGCCCTATGCCGCACCGACAAGGCGCAGGCCATGATGAAGGGCAGCCTGCACACCGACGAGTTGATGAAGGTGGCGATGAAGTCCGAAACCGGCCTGCGCACCAGCCGCCGCATCAGCCATGTTTTCGTGATGGACACGCCGGCCTACGCGCGCACGCTGCTCATCACCGACGCGGCCATCAACATCGAGCCCGAGCTTGAAGACAAAATTCACATCGTGCAGAACGCCATCGATCTGGCTCATGCGCTGGGCATTCCCGAACCCAAGGTTGCGCTGCTCTCGGCCGTTGAAACAGTGAATCCCAAGATCAAATCCACGCTGGATGCCGCGGCGCTCTGCAAGATGGCCGATCGCGGTCAGATTACCGGCGGCATTCTCGACGGCCCTCTGGCCTTCGATACCGCGGTCAGCGTCAAGGCCGCCAAGATCAAGGGCCTGGTCTCGCCGGTCACCGGCCTGGCAGACATTCTGGTGGTTCCGGATCTCGAGAGCGGCAACATGCTGGCCAAGCAGCTCGAGTACCTGGGCGGCGCGCAGTTGGCGGGCATCGTTCTGGGTGCGCGGGTGCCGACAATCCTCACCAGCCGTGCCGATTCAGCCGAGACGCGGCTCACCAGTTGCGCCGTGGCAGTGCTCTTGCACTATGCCAGCCATCCGCTGGAAGCGGCCTGAGTTTCAACAAGATAGAATATTTTTCATGGGCGGCCACTCTCTTTTTAGAGCGTGACCGCCTTTTTTTGCCGCGTATTTGCGAATTCTGTGGAAAACCATCCAACTCAAGAAAATATCTGTGGAAAAAGACAATCTCTCAGGTTAGACTCGTGGGGCATTCTCTTTGGGTTTCAAAAAGGATCTTAAAGATCGCCGAACGTTGATCCGATATATGAGACGTGCGGGCCCTCAAGGAAAGCTGCGTCTTCCCATTTGTTGAAGTCGAGGATCGCGGCATCGGGAAAGGTTGAGATGGGCAACCCGGCTGAAGCGAACCTATCGGCCTTGATCGAGAGTACCGACGACCTGATCTGGTCGGTCGATCTCGCTGGCCGTCTGGTCGCCTTCAATCGCGCCTTTCAGCAGAACATCCTGAACAACTTCGGCCGCGAGATTCGCCCAGGATTGGCAATGGACGACTTCCTGCCTCCGGAACGCGCCGCGTCGTGGCCGCCGTTATACCAGCGCGCGCGTCAGCAAGGCCCCTTCCGTATCGAGTTCGTGATAGTCGATGGCCGCACCCTCGAGATGGCCTTCAATCCCATTGTTGCAGACAGCATCGTCATCGGCGTCTCGGTCTTTGGCAAGGACATCACCAAGCGCAAGCGCGCCGAGGAGGCTTTGCGCGAGAGCGGAGACTTCCTCACCGAGGCCCAGCGGATCGGCAATCTCGGCTGCTATCTGCTGGACTTTTCCGACGGAAAGTGGAGGAGTTCGCCGCAGTTGGACGCGCTCTTCGGCATCGATGAAGATTATTCGCGCACCGTGGAGGGGTGGCTGAAGCTGGTTCACCCCGATGAGCGCGCCCAGATGGATGCCTACTTTGCGCAAGAGGTGGTGGAGCAGAAAAAGGACTTCGACCGCGAGTACCGCATTCTTCGCCACAGCGATGGCGCCGAGCGCTGGGTGCACGGCATGGGCCGGCTGGAGTACGACGCCGGCGGCAAACCCCGCAAGATGCGCGGAACCATCCGAGACATTACCGAACACAAGCAGGCCGAGATCGCAATTGCCGAAAGCGAAAGGCTCTTCCGCGCCATCAGCGGAACCTCCCCGCTGGCGATGGCCTTGCTCATAGGCATTGACGGAAAGATCGAATATGTCAATCCTACCTTTATCAGGCTCTTCGGTTATTCGCTGGATGAGATCCCGACCGTGGCCGAATGGTGGCCGCTTGCCTACCCTGACCCGGACTACAGCGAATGGGTGCAGTCAAGATGGCGGGACTTGGCCGCAAAGGCATTTCAAACCAGCCGCGCCGTCGAGCCGATCGAACTCACGGTGGCCTGCAAGGATGGCTCGAAGAAGATCGTCGAATGGGGCGTGGTCAGCCTGGGCACCCGCAGCCTGGCCTACGGGCTGGACATCACCGAACGCAAGGCCGTGGACGAAAAGCTTCTGCAAAGCATGGCGCAGCTTCAGCTCTTTGTCGAGCACGCGCCCGTCTCTCTGGCCATGTTCGACCGCGAAATGTGCTACCTGATGGCTAGCCGCCGCTGGAAGACCGACTACGGGCTCGGCGACCGCGACCTGCAAGGCCTCTCGCACTATGATGTCTTCCCGGAGATTCCCGAGCGCTGGAAAGAGGACCATCGCCGCGCGCTGGCCGGTGAATCCTTGAGCGCCGAGGAGGATCGTTTCCCCCGCGCGGATGGCTCCGAGCAGTGGTTGCGATGGATCTTGCGCCCCTGGTATGAATCCAGCGGCGCAATCGGCGGAATCGTCATCTTCACCGAAGAGATTACCGAACGCAAGCAAGCCGAGGCGGCGCGCCGCGAAAGCGAGGAGCGCTACCACACCGTCTTCCAGACCAGCGCCGACGGCATTGCCCTCAGCCAAATGAGCGATGGAAGGTACATCGACGTGAACAAGGCCTTTCTCCGCATCATGGGCTGCGAGCGCGAGGATGTTATCGGCAAAACCTCGCTGGAATTGAAAATCTGGGTCCAGCCGGAAGATCGACAGAAGATGGTCTCGGTGCTGAACGAGTGTGCTGAGTTCCGCGACATGGAGATCCAGTACTACAAAAAGTCCGGCGAAATGGTCTGGGTGCAGATTTCGGCCTCGGCCATTGAGATCGAGGGCCGCTCCTGCATCCTCAGCGTCGTCCGCGATGTGACCGCCGCCAAGGCTGCCGAGGAGCGTCTGGCCGCCGCCGATAGCGCACTGCGCCTCAGCGAGCAGCGCTACCGAACCGCCTTCCAGACCAGCCTGGACGCCATCAATATCAATCGCTTCAGCGATGGAAAATATATCGATGTCAACGAGGCGTTCCTTCATATCACCGGCTACACCCGCGACCAGGTCATCGGGCGCACTTCCATCGAGATGGGCATCTGGGCCAACGCCCGAGACCGGCTGACGATGACCGAGATGGTCAGTCAAAGTTCTGTCTGCCGCGGCCTTGAAGTCCAGTTCCGCAAAAAGGACGGAAAGCTCTTCTGGGGACAGTTGTCGGCCTCGGTGATGGAGGTGGACGGCGAGCCCTGCATCCTCTCGGTTACCAGGGATCTGACCGAGGCCAAGGCCGCGCAGGATGAGATCAGAAGCCTGGCTTTCTATGATCCGTTGACCGGTCTGCCCAACCGCAGGATGCTGCTCGAGCGGTTGCACAATTCACTGGCCTCGGCCGGTAGCGGCCGTCCCTTGCAGGCGCTGCTGTTGATCGACCTGGACAACTTCAAGGTACTCAACGATACCCTGGGCCATCGCACCAGCGATCTGCTGCTGAAGGAAGTAGGCCAGCGCATCTCCGCCTGCACTCGGGAACCGGAGACCGTGGCCCGCCTGGGAGGCGATGAGTTTGTCGTGATGATCGAGGAGTTGAGCGCTGTTGCCGAAGAGGCCGCCGCGCAGGCCAGAAACGCCGCGGAAAGAATTCTGGCCTCGGTTGGCGAGCCGTATCAGGTTGGTGAGCGGGAATCGCTCTCGACGGCCAGCATCGGCATCGCGGTCTTCGGCGATCGCGAAAGCCGCACTGAAGACATCCTGCAGCAGGCCGAAATTGCGCTGCATCTGGCCAAAGCCGACGGCCGCAATTCCATCCGCTTCTTCTCGCCCGCCCTGCAGGTGGCCACCAATGCCCGCGCCACGCTCGAGGGCGATCTCCGCGCCGGGATCAAGAGCGAGCAGTTCCTGCTCTACTACCAGCCTCAGGTGGATCGCGGCCGCCTGACCGGTTGCGAGGCCCTCATCCGCTGGCAGCACCCCACCCGCGGCCTCGTCGCGCCCAACGATTTCATTTCCCTCGCCGAGGAATCCCGCCTCATTCTCCCGCTCGGCGATTGGGTGCTCCAGACCGCCTGCAAGCAGATTGCCGCGTGGGCGCAACGCGAGGAGACAGCTCACCTCACCGTTGCCGTCAATATCAGCGCTCTGCAATTCCGCCAGCCGGAGTTCGTTCATCACGTTCTCTCGGCGCTCCAGCGCACCGGCGCCAACGCAAAAAGCCTCAAACTCGAGCTGACTGAAAGCCTGCTCGTAGACAACTTCGAGGATGTCATCGCCAAGATGGCCGAGCTCAAGTCGCATGGCTTGAGCTTTTCGCTCGACGACTTCGGCACCGGATACTCGTCGCTGGCTTACCTGAAGCGGCTGCCCTTGGATCAGCTCAAGATCGACCGCACCTTCGTGCGCGACATGATGGTGGACCTGACCAGCGGAGCCATTGCCCAGACCATCATCGCCCTGGGCCGCGCCATGGATCTCTCCGTTGTGGCCGAAGGCGTGGAGACTGAAGAGCAGCGCGGCTTTCTGGCCGGCCTCGGCTGCCATTGCTTCCAGGGATATTTAATCAGCCGCCCCGTGCCGCTCGATGAATTCGAGCGCCTGGTAGAGAGCTTCAATTGAAGTCGCGTAAAACTCGGTTCGGAGGGAGACGGGGGTTTTAACCCCCGCGTAAACCGGCAGAAACCATGCGGGCTTTACAGGCCGCGGAAAAACTCAATTGGATGAAGGGTACGGGCTTTACAGGCGCGTAAAAACTCTTCAGAAGGCAATTCCCAATGGCATTGTAATCAGGGCACGACTTCAGTCGGGCCGATAAAGCCAATCATATCAACGTCGGGCTTTAGCCCCTGCTACGCTCAATCGTGATTGCTACCCCCGAATAGCCCTTTTTCCGCAGCCTCTTTAGCCCCGGAGCGAATGCAGCCGCCTCTACCGCAGTCCAACCGTCTGAAAAGGCAATCCCGTAACCGGCCAATGCGCGGGCTGCGCATCCACATTCGGCGCAATCGAAACGCCCTGGGCCGATGCCGCCGCGACCGACACATTCCAGCCATCGACCACCACCAGCGCCTCCTCGCCGTTGAAGGCGCTGGTGTCGGCCTCAATGGTTACAGTGCGGCTTTCATTGGGCAGCAGTGAGATGTAGTTGTCACTGGGATAAGCCGGCAGTACGCGGTCGCCTGTAGCCTTGCGGCGCAGTTGCAGATGCGCCATCAGAGCCACGCTTGCAGTCGAGTTGTGCAGCGTCACCGTGATCAGGCGCTTGCCATCGGCATCCTTGCTTGCGACCTGCGCGTCCAGCGTGACCATGGGCAGCGTGTCAAGATCGGTGAGCAGATCCGGATACCCCGGCTCGCCAAGCCAATAAAAATTCGATGAAATCAGCTTGTCCTGCGCGTCGTCCAATTCCAGCTTGAGAAAATGCGTCCCGGCAAGCCCGGGCGGAAAGTTGACCGCGCCCAGCGTGGCGGCTGAAGACGGCTCCGCGCTCACATTTACGTCATAGCGCGACGCTAGCCTTCCGTCCAAACTGTAGTTGGCGACGTGCGCCACGGCCCCGGCAATCGCCGTCGGCAGATTGTTGATCACCTGCAAGTTGCCATTGGATTCATTGAATTGAATATGCACCATCTCGCCGGCGCTTTTCACGGCAAAGAGCGCTGAATCGGGCTCCAGATCGTAGTGGTAGAGCTGCCACACAAAGCTGGGCTGCGCGGGGTGGCTCATCCAGGTAATGATGGCCGTCGTTGGATGAAACATCTGCGCATTGCGGCCCTCATACATGGCGCGGAAGCTCTCGTAGTCCATTAGCTGCGCCTTGCGCACAAAGTCGGCCAGGTTGGCGATCTTGCCGTAGCGGGCGGCCAGCACGCCGGGGTAGGCGTTGCCGCGCTGGGCGCCTTTGGCAAAGTCGTGTTCGGCCCAATCGTCGTTGATCGTCTCCCAATCCTTCCGCGGCATCATGCCGTGAACCGATTCCAGCGTGGGCACCGAGACGCTGCCTGTCTCGGTCTTGAAAAAATCGTCGGTCACTTCGTAGTACTCGCGCGGCGTGCGCCAAAAATACGGGCCATGTGAGCGGACCCCGGCGCCATCGGTCGAGCTGGGTTGGTAGCGGCGCGTCGGCTCCAGCTCGGCCATCAGCTTGCGCAGTTCCGCGTCAATCTCCTTGGGCGGAAAGCCCTCGTTGCGCGCGCACCAGACAGCCACCGAGGGATGATTGCGGAAGCGCAGAATCTTCTCGCGCACGTTGGCAATGTAAGTGTCGATGTCGGTGGGATTGGGGCCATCGGCGGGATTGGGCTGGAAAAACTCATCCCACAGCAGAATGCCGTATTTGTCGCAGAGTTCGTAGAAATCCTCGCCAGTGCTCTGCCCCACCCAATTGCGAATCAGATTCAGATTGGCCAGCGCATGCATACGGATTTCCGCCTCCAGACGCTCGCGCGGAATCCGCTTCAAAGCTTCATCCAGCCCCCAGTTGCCGCCGCGGATAAAAATCGGTACGCCGTTGACGGAGATGGTGAGGTTGTCGGTTCCCGGAACGCTGTAGCTGATCTTGCGCACGCCAAAGCTCGCGTCCTGAGAGTCGGAGACCTTACCCTCCAGCGCAAAACTCAGATGCAGCTTGTAGAGATTCTGCGCGCCGTAGCCATTCGGCCACCACAGGCGCGGGTTCAGCAGATGCAGCGCGGGCGTGGTCTTGGAATCGAAGGCGACAATCTGCCTGCTGTGCGGAGCCAGTTCGACCGCGCGCTCGAAGCGGATCCCTTCAATGCTTCCCGCGAGAATTCCCTTGACCGGCTTTTCGCTGACATTCTCCACCGTCGCCTGCACCCCGATCTCGGTCGAGTCGGTGCGCGGCAGCGGCAGGTCGGTCGTGACCAGCGGATCTTTGACCACGACCGGTCCCGTAGCCGAGAGAAAGACCTTCTGCCAGATGCCGGTGTCGCGGTCGCGGATGGCGGGAATCCAATCCCATCCAATCGTCGAGAGAAACGTTGGCCCGTCGATGGCGGTAAGCCCGCCGTTCCTGCCCGTGCCGTCGCGCAGCGTGTGCTCATGCGGGTCGCCGGGATGCGGCTGCGGAGAAACCAGCACCGCCACCACGGCCTCCTTGCCGGGCTGTACGTTGGCCGTGATGTCAAAGATGCCGCGCATGAAGGCTCCGCGCGTGGTGCCCACCTGTACGCCATTCACCCACACGGCGGAGGAATAATTGATCCCCTCGAAGTTCAGCCAGATGCGCTCACCGGCGTAGGAAGCGGGTATTTCGACCGTCGTTCTGTACCAATAAGATGTCCGCGCCAAGCTCTCGGGAATCGTCTCCGGCCGGTTATTCTCGCCGTAAAGAGGCTCGGGATAGACATGGTTGTTCACCAGCGTCGTCAGCACCGTGCCGGGAACCGTAGCCGTATACCATCCCGCCGTATTGAAGCCGGCTGCTGCAACCTCCGCGCCCGCCTGCGGCGCTTTGGCCACGTCCTGCAACTGCCAGCCCGAGGCTAAAGTGACAGGCCGCGGCTGTGCTGGTTGCGCTGGCGCGGCAATCGACCAGCCCAGAAGGCCAACGAGCAACGATGCGATGAAAGACCGGCTGCTTTTGATTTGCAAGGATTGGTTCCTCGGGGCTTTTCTAAGCCAAGACGCAATTTTTTCTGCCCGACAAATGGATTATATCGGCTCGTGCTTTGTCCCCAATTGCGGAATCAATCCCTCAAATCCGGGATTGAGTGTACTGAGTCTAATGTTCGTAAAATAAGTATCCTCCGGCAAAGCCGGAGGCTTTATGGTTGGTGGCCCCTCAAAGGGACCTGAATAGAGGCGCTCCGTGCCGGCTGTCTTTCGTTGCCTGAAGCAGTTTCGTTGCCCGCGCCGTAGGCGCAACGGTTATTAGCCCCGCGTTTCAACGCGGGGTTGGCTAAACCTTCGATTCCCCCCGGAGTCCCGTCGGGACGGTGCTCATAAATAGAGGCGCTCCGTGTCGGCTGTCTTTCGTCGCCTGAAGCAGTTTCGTTGCCCGCGCCGTAGGCGCAATGGTTATTAGCCCCGCGTTTCAACGCGGGGTTGGCTAAACCTTCGATTCCCCCCGGAGTCCCGTCGGGACGGTGCTCATAAATAGAGGCGCTCCGTGCCGGCTGTCTTTCGTTGCCTGAAGCAGTTTCGTTGCCCGCGCCGTAGGCGCAATGGTTATTAGCCCCGCGTTTCAACGCGGGGTTGGCTAAACCTTCGAATCCCCCCGGAGTCCCGTCGGGACGGTGCTCATAAATAGAGGCGCTCCGTGCCGGCTGTCTTTCGTTGCCTGAAGCAGTCTCGTTGCTCGCGCCGTAGGCGCAATGGTTATTAGCCCCGCGTTTCAACGCGGGGTTGGCTAAACCTGCGATTCCCCCCGGAGTCCCGTCGGGACGGTGCTCATAAATAGAGGCGCTCCGTGTCGGCTGTCTTTCGTCGCCTGAAGCAGTTTCGTTGCCCGCGCCGTAGGCGCAACGGTTATTAGCCCCGCGTTTCAACGCGGGGTTGGCTAAACCTGCGATTCCCCCCGGAGTCCCGTCGGGACGGTGCTCATATTCTACGTTTTCCTGATATTTTTGTCGGAAGAAACGAAATCGTAAACCGCGAGCTACTTCCATAAACGTCAAACTTCGACTGTCGCCCCTGCAAAGCCGGGGGTTTTCCCTTTTACAATAAATGAACTGTCATCCTGAGCGACCGTAGCGAAGCGAAGGGAGTCGAAGAACCTGCGGTTGCTTTTCGTTATTGATCGATGGAGTTCAGACTCAGGCCACCAGGAAAGCGGAATCCTCATGCGAGCGAAAAGCGAGCGTCTGCCTCACCGCGGGTGACTGGGTGGGATACCACAAATCTTCTGCGAGCGAAAAGCGAGCGTCTGCCTCACCGCGGGTGACTGGGTGGGATACCACAAATCTTCTGCGAGCGAAAAGCGAGCGTCTGCCTCACCGCAGGTGACTGGGCGGGATACCACAAATCCTCATGCGAGCGAAAAGCGAGCGTCCGCCTCACCGCAGGTGACTGGGCGGGATACCACAAATCTTCTGCGAGCGAAAAGCGAGCGTCTGCCTCACCGCAGGTGACATTCAGCCGATAATGGATATATGAACTTTCAGCGATCCTCAGGCGTTCTGCTGCACGTCACATCTCTGCCCTCTTATGGCGGTATCGGCGATCTGGGCCCTGCCGCGCATGAGTTTCTGGCTTTTTTGGCCGCGGCCGGCCAGCACATCTGGCAGGTTCTGCCGCTCTGCCCCACCGGCTACGGCAACTCGCCTTATGCGGGCTCCTCGGCCTTTGCCGGCAATCCCTTTCTCATCAGCCTGGAGCTGCTGGCTGACTGGGGTTGGATCGCGCCCGAGCGCATCGCCAAACAGGCCGGACGCAGCGGGCCGGTCAATTTCGACGAAATCGAGTGGCGCAAGGTCTCGCTTCTCTTCGAGGCGGCGGGCAGTTTCCTGGATCGCGCCCCGCACGACGCCAAGCTCGCCCAGCAGTGGAAGCAATACGAAGAGTTCTGCCATGCCGAGCAAGCCTGGCTGGACGACTACGCCCTCTTTGCCGAGCTGCGACGCCAGTTCAACACCGGCGCGTGGACCGTCTGGCCGGAGCCGCTGCGCCGCCGCGACCCAAAGGCCGTGGCTCATGCCGCCGCCAACCATGCCCGCCGCGTCGCCGAGGAAAAAGTTCTGCAATTCGCCTTCTCGGTGCAGTGGAACAACCTGCGCGAGGCTGCCGCGCGCCATGCCATCCGCATCATGGGTGATGTGGCCATCTTCGTCAACATGGATTCGGCCGACGTCTGGGTTCATCCCGAACTCTTCGAGCTGGACGCCCAACTTCAGCCAGTCCGCGTGGCCGGCGTGCCGCCCGACTATTTTTCCCCCACTGGCCAGCGCTGGGGCAACCCGCTCTATCGCTGGGATGCGTCAGCCGAGCGCGGCCCCGAAGACATCGAGAATGCACCCGACTTTACCTGGTGGACTGCGAGAATTCGCCGCGCCTGTGAACTTTATGACATCGTCCGCCTCGACCACTTCCGCGGTTTCGAGGCTTACTGGGCCATTCCCGCCTCAGAGCCCACGGCCATCAACGGCGAGTGGGTCAAAGCGCCGGGCCGCGCGCTCTTCCACGCTCTTGAAGCCGCGCTAGGTCCGCTGCCTTTGGTCGCCGAGGATCTGGGGATGATTACTCCCGAGGTGGACGCGTTGCGGCAAGAGTTGGGCTTGCCCGGAATGAAGGTTCTGCAATTCGGCTTCAGTGACAAGGGCGCGCACATTCATCTGCCGCACCGCTTCGCGCCGGAGACAGTGGCCTACACCGGCACGCACGACAACAACACCACGCTCGGCTGGTGGAAGACAGCCAGCATGAAGGAGCGCAACGCCGTCGAGGCTCTGGTGGGGCCAGTGGCCAAGCGCCCGGTCTGGCCGCTGATTTACGCGCTTGAGGGCAGTGTCGCGCAACTCGCCCTCATTCCCGCGCAAGACCTGCTGGAGCTCGGCGCCGAGGCCCGCATGAATACGCCCTCCGTAGCCGCCGGCAACTGGAGTTGGCGCGCGCCAGAAGCAAGCTGGACCCCGGAGCTGGCCGCCCGCCTCGCCGCCCTCACCGAAGTCACCGACCGCGGCAACGATCCGCTGGCGAAAGCACACCAAGAGCCCACCCTCGCTTGAGTCACGCTCTCCAACCCAGCCAACCCGTGACGCAGATCACTGTCCGACCCAAGCCTCAGCGCCAATCATTCATCATGCGCACTTAGCGCTTGCGTGTGGAGGAGATTTGTGGCCCGGTCCAGGTTGCCGCTGTTGCGCAGGCTTTCTCAGATTTTCTTTCTCCTGCTCTTTGTTGCGCTGCTTCTCTTCACCTCGCTGAGCCTCTTTCCCGGCGGCGCAACCCAGATTCAACTGCGCGCGCCCGTCCGCCTCTTCTTCGAGTGGGATCCTCTGGTTGCCCTGGTCAACGCACTCTCCAGCCACGCCCTCTATCGCGGCCTCATCTGGTGCCTGGTCATCTTGCTGCCCACGCTCTTTCTAGGCCGCTTTTTCTGCGGATGGATCTGCCCCATGGGCACTCTGCAGCACTTCGTCGGCAACATGCCCTCGGAGTCCAAGCGTGGCAAGCAGCGCATCGATTCCAATCGTTACAAGCGCTGGCAGACGGTCAAATACGTCGTTCTGCTCGCCGGCCTCGTCGCGGCTTTCTTCGGCTCGGCGGCCATCGGCTGGCTCGATCCATTCAGTCTGTTAGTCCGCTCCTTTGGCCTCTCGATTCTGCCGGCCTTCAACGCCGGTGCGCGTGCCTTGCTGACTCCGCTTGAAACCAGCCACATCGCGGCTCTTCATACAACCGGCAAGACGCTGCACACCATCCTGCATTACACCGTGCTCGATCTCCGCCAGCCGCACTACATGCAAGGCCTGATCCTGGGCATTCTCTTTATTGCCATTCTGGCGGCCAGCCTGCGCATTACTCGCCTCTGGTGCCGCGCCATCTGCCCGCTGGGCGCGCTGCTGGGCGCGGCTTCGCGCTGGTCGATCCTGGGCCTGCACAAGGACGCCTCAGCCTGCGACAAATGCAACCGCTGCCTGCTCCATTGCCAGGGTGGCGATGACCCCATCGGCGGCTTTCCCTGGCGCAAATCCGAGTGCCTCATGTGCATGAACTGCGTTGGCAGTTGCCCGCATGACAGCTTGCAATTCAAGTTCTTCCGCAAGGAAGAAGAAGTCGCGTCACCTGATCTTGGCCGCCGCCGCACACTCACCGGACTCGCCGCTGGCGCAGCCGTGGTTCCGCTGATGCGCGCCAATGTGGGCCTGGGCAAAGGCCGCCATGAGAATCTGCTGCGCCCGCCCGGCTCGCTCGACGAGGCCGACTTCCTCTCTCGCTGCATCCGCTGCGGCGAGTGCATGAAGGCCTGTCCCAACACGGCGCTCCATCCCACGCTGGATCAGGCCGGACTGGAAGGCCTCTGGACGCCCACTCTGGTCCCGCGCATCGGTTACTGCGAACCCAGTTGCGTGACTTGCTCTGAGGTCTGCCCCACCGGTGCAATCTGGCAGATCACGCCTAAAGAAAAAGGCTGGGTCGTAGGCGTTGGCCAGCAGAGCCAGCCCATCCGTCTCGGCACCGCTTTTTATGATCGCGGCCGCTGTCTGCCCTGGGCCATGGCCACCGATTGCATTGTCTGCGAAGAGTGGTGCCCGGTCTCGCCCAAGGCTATTTATGTGCAGGAAGCCGAGGTTATCGACTCGGCCGGAAATACAAAAACACTGAAGCAGCCGCGCATCGATCCCAGCCGCTGTGTCGGCTGCGGCGCATGTGAATTTGCCTGCCCGCTGCAAGACCGCCCCGCCGTCTACGTCACCAGCATCGGCGAGAGCCGCTCGCCCAGCAGTCAGATTTTGCTCAATAGAAAGTAAGGGGGAACCAACGTGAAATACCGTTTCAATTGGAAGTGGGCCATTGCCGCCCTGGCCATTGTTGCCGCAACCGCCGGCACAGGCTGCAAGAAGAAAGCCTCCGACCCGTTCCCGGCAACCGACGCCGTCTCCGGTTGGCAGAAGTCCAGCGAAACGCGCACCTTTGCCGCCAAGGATCTTTACCAGTACGTTGATGGCGATGCCGAGCAGTACATCTCGGCCGGCGTCGTCACCACCTCCACCTCCGATTACAAGTTTCAGGGCACACTGGAGGCAACCGTCGATGTGCACGCGATGACTGCCCCAGCCGGCGCGCAAAAGATTCTTGAAACCGGTTTGACAAAAGACGCCAAAACCGTTGCCCTGGGCGATGAAGGCATTCAGTACGCGCAAAGCATCATCTTCCGCAAAGGTAATTCATTGGTGCGCATCGTTGCCTATGAGTCCACGCCCGATGCGCCGCAAGCCTTGCTTGCACTGGCTCATGGAATCGAAGCAAAGCTGTAACTCAACAGTCATTTCATAGGAAATTGGCGACAAGAAGGGTTAGGGTTTTACTCCTGTCATGGGAAATTGACTACGTGATGGGTACGGGCTTTAGCCCCTGAGGGATGTTTTTCAGAGAGCATTCAACCGGACGTGCAGAAGCTCGTCCCCATCAATGCAGTAGCGAGGACCGCGATGAACAGCCGCAGAGATTTTCTCAAGACCGCAGCAACGGGAGCTCTCGTTTTGGGCTCGCAAATCAAATTGGCCGCCGCTTTCGATCAGCACACAGCCGCCAAGTCCAAGGTCGTGGTCGCCCGCGACGCGGCCCTGCACGCAGCCGACGGCTCGCTCGACCAGAAGCGCGTCGCGGCCTTGCTCGATCGCGCCATCGCCAGTTACACCGGCCATGACAAGCCCATCGCGGCATGGAAGAGCATCGTGCCCGTCGGCAAGGTCATCGGCCTCAAAGTCAACGGCCTCGGCGGCAAAGGCATTTCAACCCACGCCACCCTCGTCATGGCCGTCTGCGAGCGCCTGCAACAGGCCGGCGTCAAGCCCGGCGAGATCGTCATCTGGGACCGCAACGCCCGCGACCTCGAAGCCTGCGGCCTCACCATCTCCACCGATCCCAGCCGCATTCGTGTCTACGGCTCAGACGTCAGCGGCTTTGAGGAGCAGCAGGAATCCTGGGGCATGGCGCGCGTCCGCTTCTCCAAGATCCTCACCCGCGACTGCGCCATGGTCATCAATCTACCCATCCTCAAGGACCACAGCGGAGCCGGCGTTACCTTCTCGATGAAGAATATGTATGGCGTCATCAACAACCCCGGCGACCTGCACGCCACTAATTGCAACCCCGGCGTGGCTGACCTCAACTGCATCCCCACCGTGCGCGACAAAGTCCGCTTCACCATCGGCGACGCCATGACTTCGGTCTATGACGGCGGCCCCGGTTTTCATCCCGAGCACCTCTGGCAGCCCAACGCGCTCATCGTTGGTGAAGATCGCGTCGCCGTCGATCACACCGCATGGCAAATGATCGAGCGCAAGCGCGCTGAAGTGGGAATGCCCACCCTTGAAGCCGCGGGCCGTCCACCGCGTTACATTGCCTCCGCCGCCGACCCAACGCGCAACCTCGGCACCAACGATCCGCGGCGCATTCACCTGCTGGAAGTTTGACCTGGAGAATCACCATGGCCGGAGAATTCGATCACACGCAAGATCGGAATCTGAACGAAGCGTTGGACGCAATTCGCGGCAGAGCCAATGCCATGACGCGCCGCGAGGCCCTGTTGCAACTGCTGCGCGTGGGCACGGCAGCGGCGGGCGCGGGCGGCGCTGCCCTCTGGCTCAGCCGCCACAGCTTTCGCCCGCTCCCAGCAAAGGCTGAACAGGCGCGCCGCGACCATCGAGTCGCAGCCGTAGCCAGCCAGGAACTGCCCGCAATGACCGTCGTGCAATTCCCAACGGACAAAAACCCAGCCGCCCAAGCCGGCGAGCCTCGCGCCCTCGTCCGCCAGGCGCTTGAAAATCTCGGTGGCATCGGTCGCTTCATCAGCCGCGGAGACGTCGTCGTCATCAAGCCCAACATCGCCTGGGACCGCACTCCCGAGCAGGCCGCCAACACCAATCCCGAAGCCGTCGCCGAGATGGTTCGCCAGTGCTGGCAGGCCCGTGCCAAGCGCGTCATTGTCACCGATGTCACCTGCAACGAGCCGCGCCGCTGCTTCCAGCGTTCCGGCATTCAGGCCGCCGCCCGCGCCGAGGGTGCGGAAGTCATCCTGCCCGATCCCGAACTCTTTCGCGAGGTCGATCTGGGCGGCATTGTGCTGAAGTCCTGGCCCGTCTTCACGCCCTTTCTTGAAGCCGACAAGATCGTCAACATGCCCATCGCCAAGCACCACGTACTCACCGGCGCAACCCTCGGCATGAAGAACTGGTACGGCATCCTCGGTGGCGAGCGCAACCGCCTCCATCAGCAGATTCATCAGAGCCTCGTTGACCTCGCCAGTTTCATGCTGCCCACCCTCACGCTCATCGACTGCTATCGCATCCTTCTGCGCAACGGCCCCACGGGCGGCAATTTGGAAGACGTAGCAATAAAGAAGACCGTCGTCGCCGGCACCGATCCCGTAGCTCTGGACGCCTATGTGGCCAAGGCCTATTGGAACCTCGACCCCGCGCAACTGCCCTATCTGCGGATGGCCGCCGCCCGCGGCCTCGGCGTCGTGGAATTCGATAAGTTGCAGGTCAAGGTCAGCCAGTTAAGCTAGTCGTCCCCCGCCATGCAGTAGCGCCATCCTATCTGTAGCGCCGGCCTCCTGGCCATCTGTAGCGTGGACCTCCCGGTCCACGCCGGTTTCTTTATAGCGCCGCAATACTGCCAGAAAATTCAGCGCACTTCAAAAATTCCATAAGCTCCGGATATCGAGTCATCGAAAGTCCTTGCGTTTTTTTCCATCCCATGTTAACTATTATGCTAATAATTATTTGATTGCTACCGCGGAAATTAACAGCGGCAGCATTTGGAGAGGATCTTCCCCATGTTGAAGATTGGCACCGCTATTCGCTCCCATCGCCTGCAAAAGGGGCTTTCCCAGGGAGACATCGAGAAGAAGACCGGCTTGTTGCGCTGTTATCTGTCGCGCGTCGAGAACGGCCACACGGTTCCCTCGCTGGACACGCTCTCAAAGATTGCCCGCGCTCTGGATCTTCCCATCACGCATTTCTTTGGCGAAGATACCGTGGACCGGCAGAGCAAGCTGCAGAAGCTCTCTGACGACGAGCTGCGCTTTCTGACCCAGATTCGCCGCTACTCGACCAATCTGAATGACAGCGACCGCAAGCTGCTGCTGGCGATGGTGAAGAAATTCGCGGCCACGGCGACGCGGTAGCGGTAAAGCTGTGAGTTTTTCCAACTGGCGCCGAAACCGTGTGACTGGGAAATTACTAAAATGTAGCGCCGGTCTCCAGACCGGCTGTCGTGCGGGCGTCCCCGCCCGCATTGAATTCATGATCCATCACCAGATCATCCGGCCTGATTGCTATCGCGGCAACTGGGCCAGATAAAAGCCAAAGAGAACCAGAATTCCCACCACGACCAGCGTAGCCACGCGGCGGCGGACGCGGAAGAGGTCGCGCGGCGAGCCAAGGCGCGGCTCCATCGGTCCGGCATAGAGCAAGCCGCAGGTGAATCCGCCCAGGTGAGCCATGTTGTCAATCTGCAATCCGGAGCCGATCACGCGGGTTCCGAAGCTGATCGAGAACCCAATGACCAGATTGATCGCCGCAAAATAAATCACCGACCGGCGCAGTTTGTGCAACTCAATGGGCGGCACCGGCAAGCGGTGGGATTTGAGCAGAATAATCAGCGCTCCCGCGATGCCGAAGACCGCGCCCGACGCGCCCGCGCCGACGGGAAAAACAGCCACATCGTGGAATCTCACCCAATCCTTGTTGAACCAAAACCAGTTGACGCAGGTTGACAGCAGGTTGCCCGCCGCGCCTGTCAAAACGTAAACCGCCAGCACCCCCGCCGAACCCATCAGCGGCTCGGCCAGCAAGCCCAGATTCCACAGGCACCACATGTTGGTGGCCAAATGCAGAATGCCCACATGCACAAACATTGCGGTAACGATGCGCACCCACTGGCCGCCAATCAGCACCGAGCCGGCGTTGTCCGCTCCAAAATACATGAGTTGGTCTGGAGTGGGACTCCAAATACTGACCCCGCGCAAGACCATCACCAGAAATACCAGGCAATTGATGGCCACCAGCACATAGGTGGCCGGCGCGTAAGCCCAAGACGGGCGCTGGCGGCGGACCGGGGCCGGCGGATTGGATCCGGCCTCGGGCGGCATGTATTCGGGATTGACTGTGGGGGAAGAACTTCCCATATACCCCAAGTTTAATGCATTTCCTGAAAGCTCGCAGATTGCCGTGCTATCCAGCTTGCGCGGCAACGCTTTTCGACGCGGGAATTTCAGCATAAAGAGGTTTTCCGCGGCCCTTCCATCCCGTATTCTTGAATACATGCGAATCAATTGGCGGCAACCGGGAGGAAAGTTTTGAGCGGAGAAAAACGGATTCGGCGGGCGTTGCTCAGTGTGACAGACAAGAGCGGGCTGGTGGAGTTTGCCCAGGCGCTGGCGGGCTTTGGCGTGGAGCTGGTTTCAACCGGCGGAACGGCGCGGACGCTGCGCGAAGCTGGCCTGGCCGTGAAAGACATCAGCGACCTGACCGGCTTTCCAGAGATGCTCGATGGCCGCGTCAAGACGCTGCACCCCAAGGTGCATGGCGGGCTGCTTTACATTCGCGGCAACGCCGAGCACGAGGCCGCCGTGGCCGCGCATGGCATTGAGCCGATCGACATGGTGGTAGTGAATCTCTACGCCTTTGAGAAGACCGCCGCGCTGCCTGGCGTCGCCTTCGGCCATTTGATCGAGAACATCGACATCGGCGGGCCGTCGATGGTGCGCTCTGCGGCAAAGAATTTTGAAGATGTAGCGATTGTGACGCGCGTGTCGGATTACCCGGCTCTGATCGAAGAATTGAACGCCAGCAACGGCGCATTGGGTCGCGAGACGCGCTGGCGGCTGGCGCGGCAGGCATTCGGACTGACCGCGGCTTACGACACTGCGATTGCCAACACGCTGGACCAGATAACTGATGCTCCGCCATCCGGCCAAGCTGTGCCAAAGGCCTCCGCCGCACCGCAGGTGCCGCCGACGCTGCGCATCAATTTTCCGCTGGCGCAATCGTTGCGCTACGGCGAAAATCCGCACCAGAGAGCCGCGCTTTACGCCGACGGAACAGGACAGGGAATTGCCGGCGCGCGCCAACTGCAAGGCAAGGAGCTCAGCTTCAACAATCTTGTCGATCTGGATGCATGTTGGGAGCTGGCGCAAGAGTTCGACGAGCCCGCTGTAATTATCGTCAAGCACACCAACCCCTGCGGCGCGGCCACTGGAGCCACGATTCTGGAGGCTTACAAGAAGGCTCTGGCCTGCGATCCGGTCTCGGCTTATGGAGGAGTTATCGGCATCAATCGCGAGGTGGACGCCGAGGCTGCCGCGGAGATTGCAAAGCTCTTCGTCGAAGCCATCGCTGCTCCAGGATTTTCCGCCGAGGCGCAAGAGCGATTTGCCGCTAAGAAGAATCTGCGCCTGGTCGAAGTTCACTCAGCAACGCCAAGGCCCGTGGTCAAGCAGGTTTCTGGCGGGTTGCTGCTCCAGGACGCAGACACCGGCCGAGTGAACGCGGCCGAGCTCGATCCCGGACTGAAGGTGGTGACCTGGCGTCCGCCCACGGCCGAGGAACTGCGCAGCCTGCTCTTTGCCTGGCGGGTCTGCAAGCATGTCAAGTCGAACGCCATCGTTTATGCGCGAGCCCAGTCGCAATTCGCCCAGACGGTAGGCGTCGGCGCGGGGCAGATGAGCCGCGTCGATGCCGCGCGCTTCGGCGCGATGAAGGCCGTGCTGCCGCTCAAAGGATGTGTCGCCGCCTCGGATGCGTTTTTTCCGTTCCCCGACGGCCTGGAAACCGTGGTTGCAGCCGGAGCAACTGCCATCATTCAGCCCGGCGGTTCAGTGCGGGATCAGGAGGTCATCGACGCCGCCGATAAATTGGGCGTAGCGATGGTCTTTACCGGAATGAGGCACTTCCGGCATTGAGCCGTTTCTTTCCTCAGCCGTTTCTTTCTTGATTTTCGTGTGTTTTCCGCGAACCTCTACCACTCCGCGGATGCTAGCGCGGAGATGTGGACTCCCTGGAGAAAATCAAGACCGGAATTAACCTGAAAACGGCAGTTGCGCCCCGTCATCCGTAATCTGCATCCAGGTTTGGAGCCTCTGAAACTTGTTGCCTTGTAATCAGGGCCCGACTTCTAGCCTGCCCTGAGCGGAGTCGAAGGGGGCCGCAAAGGGCTGATAGGAAAGCTGGGCTTTACAGGCTGCAAAAAAACTCAATTGGATGAAGGGTACGGGCTTTACAGGCTACAAAAAAACTCTTCTGGAGGCAATTCCCAATGGCTTTGTAACCAGGGCACGACTTTAGTCGGGCCGATAAAGCCAATCATACCAACATTGGGCTTTAGCCCCTGCTACGCTCAATCGCGATTGCAACCCCCGAATAGCCCTTTTTCCGCAGCCTGTATAGCTAGCGTTGATAAGGCAGGGGTTGTGTACGGGCTAAAGCCGGTACCCTTCACCGCGGGTAAGCGGAATCAGCGGCGCAGGATTCTCTCTATGGCGGCTAAAAGTCCCGGGATGTCGTAAGGATCGGCCTCGGCCGCTGGTTGCCAACCTAGCTCGCGCAACGTCTGGCTGGTGATGGGGCCGATGGAGATGGCCGGAACTGCGCTGAGCGGCCAAGCTATACCGGCCTTTTGCGCTGCTTCGGCAAGATGCGTGACGCTGGAACTACTGGTGAAGGTCGCCGCATCGAGGCCGCCCAGGACGGCTTGGCGCAACTGCTCTGGCGCGGCATCAGGCAGTGCATTGCGATACGCCTCGACCACATCAACCACAGCACCAGCCGCGCGCAATGCGTCGGGAATGGCGTCGCGTGCGACAGCGGCGCGGGCAAGTAGAACCCTTTGTCCCGAGGCCTTTGCCAACAATCCATCCAGCAGACTTTCGGCGACGTAAGAATCCGGAGTGAAGTCAACCTCCCATCCTGCTATTCGCGCCGCTTCAGCCGTCGCACTGCCCACCGCCGCCACCTTCAAACCAGCCGGCCGCACCCCGGCAACCCCCAACGCCGCGCGTTCAGTGAGCGCTCGCAGCGTATTGGTGCTGGTCAGAATCAGCCAGTCGTACCGATCCAAATGGAGCAAAGCATGGTCGAGCGACACATAAGATTCCGGTGCAACAATCTCCAGCACTGGAACCTCGACCGGCTCGGCACCCAGGGCGCGCAGGCCTTGGCTCAGCTTGCCAGCCTGGTGCAAGGCACGGGTCACCAGCACTCTACGGCCGGCCAGCGGCAGCGCACTCACCGTGAACCCTCGCAGGCTGCCAGCAGCGGTCCCGCACCAGCGTCGATCAGCTTTTGCGCGACCTGCTGGCCCAGCGCGTTGGGATCTGCTTCCGCCTGGGCCGCTTGATGGTAAATCCGGACGGCTTTACCGGTCACCGGATCGGCAACGACAGCGAAGATTTCCCACCCATTCCGCAGAGAACGCGGAATGGGTGGGGCACCTGGATCTACTTCAGGCCTGCAATGAATCCCGATCGGAACCTGGCAACCTCCGCCCAACGAGGCCAGCGCGGCCCGCTCGACAGTGACGGCAAATCGCGTGGCCGCATCGATCAGAAAAGCGACCGCCGCAATGGTCGCCGCATCGTTTTTACGCGTTTCAATGCCCAGCGACCCCTGCCCCGCAGCCGGGCAAAAGAGATTTGGCTCCAGCCGTTCGCGCACCCACTCGGTTTTTTCCAGCCGGTCCAGTCCAGCAGCGGCCAGCAGAATCGCATCCACCTGCCCCTCGGCCAGCTTGCGCAGCCGCGTGTCCACATTGCCGCGAAACTCGACCGCCTCAATGTCTGGCCGCGCCGCCTTCAACTGCGCGCGCCGCCGCTGGCTGCTGGTGCCCACGCGCGCGCCATGCGGCAACTCGGCAAGGCTCGCAAAATTTACAGAGACCAAGACATCGCGCGGGTCCACGCGCTCAGGCGTCGCCGCCAGCGCAAATGGCTCCGGCAACTCCGTCGGAAGATCTTTGAGCGAATGCACGGCCAGATCGACGCGGCCCTCGGCCAACGCTTCTTCGATTTCTTTGGTGAACATTCCCTTGTCGCCGGTGATGGCCCCCACCTGGGCAAAGGTGACCTCTTGCAACCGGTCGCCGGTCGTCTTGATGATCTGGATCTCGACCTCGTGGCCCTGGCCGCGCAGCAGGTTGGCAATATGGTTGGCCTGCCACAAGGCGAGTTGCGATCCGCGGCTTCCAATGCTCAGTTTCATGGTTTCTGGACCCCGTGGCTGGTGATATCAGCGTTGACTTCGCTATGTTCTTCTTCCAGGTTCTGCTCACCTGCCGCGGGCAGCGACCAGGCCTCGCAGAGCGCAACCAAACGCGTCTCGTCGTTTTCGCGGGCGGCTTGCTTGAGCGCCTGCATCGGCGGATGAAGAAACTTGTTCACCAGCCCGCGGGTCAACGCCTCGACGGCCGCAATCTGCTCGGCGCTGAGCGAACCGAGCCGAGCCTGCGCGCGCTTCAACTCCGCCTGGCGAATCTCCTCGGCCTGGTGTTGCAGCGCCACAATTGCCGGAGCCACGTTCACAGTCCGCTGCCGCTGATGGAAGCGCTCGACCTCGCCGGCAATCAGCGCCTCGGCTGCAACGGCCTCGCGGCTGCGCTCAGACCGGTGCGCCGCGGCCACCTGCTGAAGGTCGTCGATGTCGTAAACAAAAATCCCCTCCAGCTTGCCCATCTCCGGGTCCACGTCGCGTGGCACGGCAATATCGATGAAGAACATCGGCCGGTTGCGGCGGCGCTGCAGAAAACTCTGGCCGTGCTCGCGCCGGAAGATGGGATGCGGAGCCCCGGTCGAGCTGATCACAATATCGGCCTGACTGGCCGCCTCGTAAAGCTCCTCAAACGGAATCACCTGGCCCGCAAAGACCTCCGCCATGCGCCGCGCGCGCTCCTGCGTCCGGTTCGTCACCAGAATCGCGCCCGCCCCCTGCTGCACCAGATGCCGCGCCGCCAGTTCGCTCATCTTGCCCGCGCCCACCAGAAAAACCGTGCGCCCTTGCAGCGAACCAAAAATCTTGCGCGCAAGTTCCACGGCCACCGAGGCGATGGAAACAGAATTCGAGCCGATCTCCGTCTCTGAGCGGACCTTTTTGGCGGCGGCAAAGGCGCTCTGCAACAGATGTTCGAGCTGTCCGCCCACGGTGCCCGAGGCGCGCGCCACAGCGAAGGCCTCTTTCACCTGGCCCAGAATCTGCGGTTCGCCCACCACCATCGAGTCCAAGCTGGCCGAGACGCGGAAGAGATGCCGCACCGCCTCCTGATCGTAGTGCTGGTAAAGATGCGGCGCGAGCATGGCCGGCTCCAGGCCAAAATGCCGATGCAAAAAGGCCGCCAGATCGATCGAAGCCGATTCAACCGAGGCCAGAATCTCCACGCGGTTGCAGGTGGAAACGATCATGCACTCGGTGACGCCGGGCACGGCGGCCAGCGCCCGCGTCGTCTCCGGCAGATCCTCGCGAGAGATGGCAATCCGCTCGCGCACCTCAATGGGCGCGGTCTTGTGGTTGACGCCGATGATGGTAAGGCTCATCGCGGACCGTACCTGTGCACATGGCTGAAGGCGTTGGCCAGCAGTACGGCCAGCATCACCAGGAAGACAGCGCCGGAGAGATACGCGGCTTTGCGCCCGCGCAGCCCGGCCGTGCGCCGCACAAAAAGCAGCGTGACGTAGATGGCCCACAAAATGAAGGAGGCAATCACCTTGGGGTCGAGAAAATAGGCCGCGCCCAGCGCCGTCTCCTGCACCAGAACCGAGCCGATCACCAGCCCGACCGTCATGCAGGGAAAGCCAAACTCCAGCGTGGAATGAGCGATGCGCTCCAGCGAATCGAGCGACGGAAGCCAGTCCAGCGGCAGCCACCAGGAGTCTTCGCCGGGCTTGTGCTTGCTCTTCAGCCGCCGCTCCTGAAGCAGATAAAGCACGGAGGCCAACAGGCTGAATCCCAGAGCCACATAGGCCAGCAGCAGCGCCGCAATGTGCGCAAAGAGCCAGCTCAAGCGCACGCCTTCTGAGGGAAATGTGAATCGGTCCGGACCCAGCGATGGCCCCAGAACGATGAAAAACGTCACCGGAAGAACGAAGATTCCCAGCGAGATGGCGTCATAGAGCCACCAAACCAGAAAGAAGAGGCCCGCAATGGCAAAGCCCAGCAGCGACTCCACCTCGCGCACACCCACTGGCATCCAGCGATGCGCCTGCACCAGCATCTCCACAACGGAGACAAAATGGAAGAAAAAGGCCAGGCCTGCCAGATGGACGCAGCTCTTGCGCCAGCGCACCATGCCATCCAGAACGGCCGGAAAGACCGCGACAGCCGCCGCCGCATACAGAACCGCCGCAACTCGAAGCCAAAGCAGATACATATCGATCTTCACCTTACCGGCGCCAAGAAACAGTATACTGTGACGCAAATCACCCGGCGGTTCAGGAGGATGCAGGAGATAGGTTTAGCCAATACTTTCTAAAATAGCGTTATGATATGACTATAGTCTGTGACTATGGGAGGATTCGCCATGCAATCCACAATTGCTGCCGGGGAGTTCAAATCCAAGTGCCTCAAACTGCTGGATCAGGTGGCCGAGGAACGCCAGACGCTGGTGATCACCAAGCATGGCCGCGCAGTGGCGCAGTTGGTGCCGATGCCGCCCGCCGTCGAAATTATCGGGGCCATGCGCGGCAGCGTTCTTTGGGAGGGAGACATCATCTCTCCGCTTGAAAATGAGTGGGAGGCGGCGCAGTGACGGCCTCTGCCGTTCTGGTTTTGGAGGAGCAACCGCTGCTACTGGACACTCATGTTCTTGTCTGGTCGATTGACGAGGGCCGGAAGTTGGGAGCGGGCGCCAAAGAGGCGATTCGATTTGCCGGTCGAGAGGACCGGGCTCTGGTCTCGGCCATCACTCCATGGGAGATTGCCTTGCTGGTGAGCAAAGGGCGGCTGACTCTGGATCAAGATGTCCTGAATTGGGTGCACACCGCGCTAGGCTTGCCGGGGGTGCGTTTGGTTCCGTTGAGCGTGGAGATTGCCGTGGCCAGCACCCGCTTGCCCTGGCAGATTCATGCCGATCCGGCAGACCGCATCCTGGTTGCTACGGCGCGCAATCTGGGCGCAACGCTGGTTACGGCCGACATCGCGTTGCTGGAGATGGCTGCAAGCGGACACTTCAAGGCATTCGACGCCAGGACTTAGGGCATTTTCACAGTTCCTATTGGGTTGGTTTTGTGGTTTCCCACCCATTTCACAAAGAACGTGAAATAGGTGGGGAGCCGCAGAATCATCTTCACAAGAACTGTGAAAATGCTCTGGCCGCCCACCGGCGTTGCCTGCCACTGTCCGCTCAATTCTAAAAACGGCAGTCGATCTGAGCGAACGGAGCCCCAAACGCTCTTCAGTTTTTCCGGGGTCCCCACGAACAGGTCATCGTTCGTGGGGTGGAGTTTGGGGGTGGTGAGTCGAAGAATCTGCGTTTTTGTGGACTGATTTCTGTGAGCAACTTCTGACTCACCACACTGGTACCATAGTTATAGTTGGAGAATTGCGGAGGGAGCAGGGGCCTTTAGGCCCTAAAAATGCACTTTTTTCGGGTTTGATTGCAGACAATTATCGCCGGTTGGCGGAACCTATCAATAGAGAAAGAAGATTCCGCCATGACCGAAAATCGGCTGCAAAAATTCAATGCTTCCGGGCGCCAACCCAACACCCCAAAAATCCCGCCTTCAGCCACAGCGCAGCCCGCTCCAGCGGTTCAGAACAACCTTCCCCCGCGCCATTTCAGCCCCATATTCTTCATTTGTTCTCCTGTTTTTCAAGCGACCCCACCCCCCCCTACCCTTCTTAACCCCTTCCGGTTTTCGTAACAACCACTAAACAAACAAGATAGCATCGTCATGGAGTTGCTAATTTGAACTTAAAATCGCCGATTTTGCCCAATTTTTGGCAAAAAACGGCGTCTTTTTGCCAAAATAGCCGACTTTTCACCGATTTTTTGCGGATGCCTTCTGACGCTATCGCATCACATACTTCGGATCCGATTGCCGTTCCGCTAACTCCGCCAGGTTTTGTCTTTGCAGGTGCAGAGCTGCTCCAGGCTGCAGCCGTCGCATTTGGGTTTGCGTGCATCGCAGACTTGGCGGCCGTGTTGAATGATCTGATGCGAAAAATCGATCCAGCGGTTCTGCGGCAGAATGCGCATCAACTCTTGCTCGACCTTCTCCGGCGTCTCGCCTTTGGCCAAGCCCAGGCGGCGAGCAATGCGGAAGACATGCGTGTCTACGACAACTCCTTCGGCCTTGCGGAAGCAGACGCCGAGAACAACGTTGGCCGTCTTGCGCGCCGCGCCGGGCAGCGTGATCAGTTCCGCGAGAGTTTGCGGAACTTGCCCATTGAATTCGGAGATGATCTTGCGCGCCGCGCCTTGAATTGATTTGGCTTTGTTGCGGAAGAAGCCGGTGCTGCGAATGAGCGCTTCCAGTTGCGGCAGAGTCGCCTTGGCCATTGCCGCTGGAGTGGGAAAGCGGCGGAAGAGTTCTGGAGTGACCAGGTTGACGCGCACGTCGGTGCATTGCGCGGAGAGGATGGTGGCTACCAGCAGCTCCCACGGCGAGCGATGAATGAGCGCGCACTCGGCCTTGGGATAAGCCTCGTCCAGTGCTTTCAGAATGGCGGCGATGCGATCCGGGGCCAGAGGGCCGCGCGGCGTCTTCTTTTCGGCCGGCTTGCGGGTTGGCTTGGCTGCGGGCATGGCGTCTGTTTCAATTGAACTTGTTCTTGTTGCGAATCTAGTATTCGTCGAGTTCGAGATACTTCAAACTAACTACTTCCCGCAGCATTTCTTGTATTTCTTCCCGCTTGCGCAGGGGCATGGTTCGTTCCGGCCTATCTTGGGAGCAATGCGCTTGAAGCCTGTAGGCGAATCCTCGCGGCGCTGATTCAACGCCATCCGGGCCTTCTCCTTGCGCTGCTCTTCTTTATCGAAGCTCGCCCAGCCGGCCATCTCCTTCACGGTGTCGTCGATCAATTTGCGATGCGAATCTCTTGCCAGGTTTTCGATGGCCCAATCCTTGCCCCTGGCAAAATCGCGCCGAACATCGTCCAGCCCGACGTACTGCAAATCGACAAGTTCCAGTTCATAAGCTTTTTCAATCTCTCCAAGCAGTTCCGTCGCATATAAGTCCGCGGCAAAACAGACAAGCTCGCTCCAGACAATTTCGTTCTTGTCTGTCAGCTTGCCATGAAACAATTCCGCAAAATAACCCAGGATCTCTTCGCGGCTTTTTATCCCGGTTGCAACAAGAGTGACAAGCCCGCTCAGCGCCGCGCCACGCACCCATTCGTTGGCATCCGGGTTCTCAATAATGGATTGAAACCCCTCCAGATTCCCGTCACACACCGATGCGAGAAACCGGCCGTAATCCTCGGTGACGATGTCTCCGAAGAGGGAGTCGAGCAATTCGCTGGAAAGTTGAGCGATACGCACCATGAGCGGGTATGCGCGAGTCTCGCGAAACTGCGAAAGTAAAAACATGGCGTAAAGATGCGCCATGTATTCGCCATCGGCATCGAGTCCGGCCGCCGTCTCCGGGTCGGCAATTTCTTCCAGAACCAGCAGCAATTCAGGAATGACTTCATCCCTTTGGGCAATTGCCGCTTCAACAGCTTCTTTCTTGAAATTTCCGTCAAACCATTCAATCTGCTCGATAATCTCGTCGACTTCCATTGATGCGCTCCTCGGCGCTATTTTCTTGTCGTGCCGAATCAAGCCGGCCTGAATACCCGAAGCAGAACCTCCGCCTGGTAATCGTAGGAATTCACTCCGCCGCCGTTGTATCTCCGCGCCGCATAGGGCCAATCGCAGGGTATATTGGCGCGAACAGGAACGCCGCTATAACTCCCCTTGTGATATTGCGTCTGCGCATAGGTCATTTGGCTTCCCGCATAAACAGGAGTTACCCCAGAAGTGATATTCACCAGCGTCGCGTTCGCCATGCAGTTAGCGCAGTCAGTCATGTAGCGGGCGTCGCCAGTCGCATATTGGCAGACGCGCAGCGCCCCCGCTCCCGCCTCCGCAATGCGATCGTCGGCCTGTGTATTTGATGTTGCGCCGTTCAAATAATTTCTGAACTTATCGCTCAAATCCGAGATCGTCTGCTGCACATTCTTCACCGGGTCCGCAATCACGCCCGCAACCTCGTCCGCGCTCGGTGGATGATGAAAGAGCGTGTACTGACCAATCCCAAATCCACGCGACGTAATGGCTGCTGGTGCGGCGGAGTTGTTCCGGTCCAGGCCGACAGTCACTGAGTTATCGCTGTTGGCCCCGCTCGGAACCTGATAGTGCATGCCCTCGCTCTCCTGCATCAGAATTGCCATCAGGAATGGAATCGGTACTGGAGGAGATGGCAGCGAAGTTACAGCGGCGATGGCGGACTGGTTATCCGCGGCTGGATTCTGCGAAGAAGGAAGCTTTGGAAATGCGGCGTCCGCCAGCATCGCCGCAATACTCGCTGCCAGCCCCTGATCCATAACTCCGGTGAGCGCAGTTACCGTTCCGTTGTTGTAATCCTTCACTGCAACCGGCGCACTGCCGTCTCCCGAGTTGCTCGACCCGTCGTTGTTTATCAAATCGAATTGCAGCGCCTTGACCGCGTTCTGCGTCCCCGGCCCAAACATTCCATCGATCGGCCCCTTTGCATAGCCTAGGGCGCGCAAATCCCGCTGCAAATCCTGCGCTTGCTGTGAAAAAACAGAACTGGGCGACAAGACAAGACCCGCCGCCAGATAGCTTGGAGTACTCATTGACTTATCCTCCTGAGTGAGTAAAACTGCGCCTGCCTCGAATCCGCTACTCCTTGAGAGTTACCGTAATCCTGCGCGCGTCGCCGCCGGCTGAAGCAATATATATCTCGCCAGTCGCTTTCTTCTGGATGCTCTTGAATTTCTCGCCCCACTCCACCAGCACCAGTGCATCGGGAGTCAGTAACTCATCCAGACCCAGAGTCTCTAACTGCCGCTCGCCTTCCAGGCGATATACATCCAGATGAAAGAGCTTCACCGGCGCGCCATTCCGCGCCCCGTCGTACTCATGCAGCAATGTAAAGGTCGGGCTGGTTACTTCATCGGCCTCGGCCGCATCCAGAGCCTGCGCAATCCCTTTAACCAGAGTGGTCTTCCCGGTGCCCAGATCGCCGCGCAAAATCAGCAATTGCGGAGGCGCCAGCAGCGCAGCCAGCTTGCCGCCAACCTCGATCGTCTCCGCGCCGCTGCGGGTGGTAAATTCGTGCGTCCGGCTTGCGGCCGGAGGAGTTGCGTTGGTCATTGCGCTTCCTCGCCGGAGGCCGCGGCCGGAAACAAATCCGCGGGCAACCCCTGCATCCAAAGATACCCGTTGAGACCACCGGCGCGAAAGCGAAAAGCCCGTGAAAGATGGCGCAAGCTGTCGGTCGCCAGCAGAGTATGCTCATCGGCTTCGCGCACGGCAAAATCCGCGGCCAGTCCATGCAGATAAACCGCCGCCTCCACGGCCCGCGCCGGCTCACCAGGATGCTGCGCAATCAGCCCCGCAATCAGCCCGGTAAGCAGGTCGCCGCTGCCACCTTTGGCCATGCCGGGATTGCCCGTCGTATTGACGGCCACGCGGCCATCGGGATGCGCAATCAGCGTGCGCGCTCCCTTCAGCACCAGTGTTACGCCGGTCTGCCGCGCAAAGCCGCGCGCCACCTCCAGCCGGTTGGCCTGCACCTCGGCCGCCGTAATCCCCGCCAGCCGCGCCATCTCGCCTGGATGCGGCGTCAGCACCAGCGCACGCCCTTTAGCCAACTTCGCCAGTAGCACAGGTTTTGCAGCCAGAATATTCAGCGCATCGGCGTCGATCACCGCCGGAATCTTTGTCGCCGAAAGCAGCCCGGTCGTAAATTTGATCGTCTCCGCGCTTTGCCCCATCCCAGGGCCGATCGCCAGCACTGTCTTCCCAGTCATCAACGCGGCAATCAGCTCCGGCGCAAGATTCTCAGCCGAGATGCAGCCAGACGCGCTCGCCCCCAGCGGCCACGTCATCAGCTCCGGCGCAATGGCCGCCACCAGCACCATCGCCGGCGCGGGAACGGCCGCCGTCACCAGGCCGGCCCCCGACCGCAGCGCCGCCAATGCAGCCATCGCCGGCGCGCCGGACTTGCCCCCCGCCGAGCCAAGCGTCCCGCCAACCACCAGCACATGGCCAAAGCTGCCCTTGTTGGCCGCAAAGGACCGAGCCCCCTGCGCCAGTGCAAGCGATGAACCTGCCCAATCCAGCCCCAGCGAGGAAACAACTGCTTCTTCCGGCGAGCCAATCGGCGCAACCACAATCGGCTGCGACCAGTGGCGCGTCAACTGCCCAAAGACGTGCGCCGGCTTGGGCGCTGTAAAAGTAATTACCGCATCGGCCGGAAAGACTGGCCCTGCAACCGTTGCCGCAGTCTCATCCGCGGCCCAGCCAGACGGCAGATCCACGGCAAGAATCGGCGCTCGGCTACCTTTCACCCATTCCAGTGCAGCAAGCGCCAGACCCTTCAACGGCGGCTTGAATCCGGTGCCGACGACGGCGTCCAGAATCAGGTCGGCGTCAAGAGAGCTCGCGTACCGGGCCAGTTCTTCAGGCGTCTCGGCGATATGGATCAGCCCATGCGCTGGGCTTGTCAACTCGCGCCAAGCTTCAGCCGCATCGCCCTTGAGTCCGTCGCGCGCGCCCAGCAGCAACGTGGTCACTTCCAGTCCCGAGGAGGCCAGCAGCCGCGCCGTCATCATGCCGTCGCCGCCGTTGTTGCCGCGACCGCAGAGCACCGTCACCCGCTTTGCTTGCGGGAATTGCTGCCGCGCAAACCTGGCCGCCGCCGCTGCCGCCGCCCGCATCAGTTCGATGGATGGAATCCCGAAGCGCTCGGTGGTCAGCCGGTCGCAGTTTTGCATCTCTTTTGCCGAAAGAACTTGCATGGCGTCAGTTTACAGCGGTCGGTGGTCTGTGGACTGTGGTCAGTAGTCAGGAATTTTTACTGAGCGGCTGGAAATTGGGTCGAGTTTGGAAAAGTTGGAGATATTGGGCCGGTTTCTGCCTTCTCGATCCTGAAAAGACTGGCCGGGCCAAGACGGCCATTACATCTGTTCCTTCCGCAGTGCAGCGCCGCCAGCAACGTCTCCGGCACATACCGATCGCCATAAACGCCAATGCGGCCCGCTCGCGACTCAGATGGAACTGCCTAAAGAATGATCGATGCCATGGAACCTCCTGCGGGCTTGCACGACGAAATAAGAACCTATTCAGTGTGCAGGAGCGTGTTTCAATCGCCGGTTTTGCGTAAGCCCGTTTTGTATCAGGGCAGAACTTCAGTCGTGCCGCAAAGGCAGCCAGACGAACCAAGCTTCAGCCCTGAGGAAATGCGATTCGCAGCGCCGTGAGTATTGGGTTCCCGCCCTCCCAAGTCCCAGAATCGAGACTTGCATGCCCAGCTATCAGGACACTACCGCGTTTAGCCTATATGTCGGGTGCCGGGCGCTCCACACCTCGATTTTGAGATGTGGCATAGAACTCTCCGAGCCGTTCGAAACTTAGGTGGAAAGCTCTTCTGGTTTCGTCGGCATCTCATCCGGCCATTGCTGAGCGCCATGCAGAACACGCAATATCCGCACGGTGTCGCCAAAAATACAATAGGCAGCAATGTAAGGTGTACCAGCGACGACCAACTCCCGCGTTCCCACAATCCGACCTGCGCGGCCCATCTCCGGGAATCGCGCCAAGCCTTCCAAGCGTGTCTGTATGCGATCATCGACTGCGACAGCGGCCCGAGGGCTGTCTGCCTCAATATAATTGAAGATCGCTTCACGATCGGCAAGCGCAAAGAGCGACCATTCCAATTGCATAAGTGTCCTTACATCTTCCGCAGCGCAGCCGCCCGCCGTTCAGCAAAGTATGCCGACACCTCTGCATCAGGAATGGAGGGGCGCGGATCGTCGAGCGCCTCTTGCACCTTGGCTCGAAACCAGACGTCGTGTTCGGCGGCATTCGCAGCCAGCGCAAACGGAAGCGCGCCTTCATTGGCCGTTCGCGTCAACAGAATCCGCACCGCATCCGAGACGGAAATCCCCATCTCGCCCAATACCGCAGCCGCACGTTCCTTGACCGCCGGATCGATCCGAGTTTGCACCAACGCGTTTGCAGCCATGACGAAACCCTCTTTGGTTTATTGTAATTCAATTGCATTACAGAGCCCAATGAAAACCTATCCATTTCGTTTTCCTTCGCCGCCAATTTGCTAAACTGGCTTATTCAACATTGATCGGCGTGGATGCGCTGGAAGGCTGGGCCTCGGGTCTGGCTGGGAGGGAAGAACTATGAATATCAGATTTGCGCGCAGAATCGAGAATGTGCGCACCTCGACGATTCGCGAGATTCTCAAGGTCACCGAGCAGCCGGAGATCATCTCCTTTGCCGGCGGTCTTCCCGCGCCCGAGCTTTTCCCCGTCGAGAATGTTCTGCGCGCCACTGAGAGCGTGCTGCGCGAGGGCGGTGCCGGGGCGCTGCAATACAGTCCCAGCGAGGGCTACGCGCCACTGCGCGAGCTCTTCGCGGCAGAGTCGCGCCGGCGTGGCATCGCTTGTACGGCCGACGACATCCTCATCATGACCGGTTCGCAGCAGCCACTCGATTTGACCGGCAAGATCTTTCTCGATGCAGGCGATTGCGTACTCACCGAGAGCCCCACTTACATGGCCGCGATTCAAGCCTTTCAGACTTACGGAGCCCGCTTTGCCGCCCTGCCCACCGACGCCGAAGGCCTGATCCCAGATGAGTTGCCCGCTTTGATTGAGCGTGAGCGGCCCAAGTTTCTCTACACGATTCCGAATTTTCAGAATCCCACCGGCGTGACTCTGATCGCAGAGCGCCGCAAAAAGCTTTATTCGATTGCGGCGCAGTATGGACTCATTATTCTGGAGGACGATCCTTACGGCTCACTGCGCTATGCGGGTCAGTCGATTCCGCCCATCAAGGCACTCGATAGCGAAGGCATTGTCATCTATCTCAGCACGGTTTCAAAGACGATTGCGCCGGGGCTGCGTGTCGGCTGGGCGGTTGCCTCCAAAGAGATTCGCGCCAAGCTGACCATCGCCAAGCAGGCAGCCGATCTGCATACATCCAGTCTCGATCAGCGCATCGTTCATCGCTACCTGACAGACTTCGACAGCGAGGCGCACATCGAGCGCATCCGCCGCTCGTACGGAGCGCGCTTTTCCATCATGGACGCGACACTGCGCGAGACCATGCCGCCAGGATTTACCTGGACGCATCCCGAGGGCGGCATGTTTCTCTGGGTCACCTGCCCCGATGGAGTGAACACGAATGAGCTGATGCGCCAGGCCCTTCAGCGCAAGGTGCTCTTTGTGCCTGGGCAGGATTTCTTCTCGAACGATCCCGGCCTGCGCTACATGCGGCTGAACTTCTCCAATGCCGCGCCGGTGCAGATTCGTGAGGGCATCGGACGGCTGGCCGAGGTCTGTGCCGCGGCGATTCACGCCCTCGCATAGCGCCGCTATTTAGCAGGCGGCTCCGGCAAGCCAACCTCGGCAGCAGGCGGCAGCGCGTGCGTCTCCCACCACTGCTCGCGCAGCAGATTCCATTTGTCGCTGCGCCCAATCCACAACTGCGCCGCGGCGTCGTAGTGAGCCAGATTATTCTCCAGCCAATAGGGCCGGTTGTCGCGCAGCCAGGCCTGCTGGTAGAGGCCGCGCAGCAGCGTGTAGCCGTCGCGCATATCCTGAATGCGTCCGTTGGTTTCACTGATCCCGTTCAGCATCTCGCCGATTTCGTTCCAGCGGCTCTTGTCGCCCACCAACGCGCGCGCCTGGCTGTAAAGCGTTGCCGTCTCATCCGAAGCCTGAAATTTGAAGCCGGCAAAATCGATGCGCCGCGCGCCCAGCTCAAGCGCATCCAGCGCTTCTTCATTCTCCAGCGTGCGGCCCTCAGCTTTTGCGGCGGCCCTGGCCTCGGCCACCAGCGTAATGGCGCGCTCGGCGTGCAGCCGCACTTCGCTCACCACCGGGCGAATCATCCCCGCCACGCGCTGCCCCGCTGGCGTGTAGGGATCGATCCAGAAATACACATCCTCGCCATCGCGCAGGTTGGCCTTCTTGAACGCGTTGTGCGCTGCCATCAACTCGCGCTGCGCCTGGCTGATCTTGCCCGTCGGATCGCGATGAAACGCCAGCCCATACGACGCGGTGAAAGCCTCCTCCGAGCTCTCGCCCGGCTGCCAACCGGCCGCTGCGCCAAAGAGTATGCCAAACCAGTTCTCGTCGAAGATGCCCTCGCCATCGTCGTTCCATACCGTATTCATTTCGCCCGTCGAGCCCAGCTTCTGCCCGTCGCGCACAAAGGCGCGAATGTTGGCCAGCGCATCGTTGTTATTGGGATACATGCGGTTCCAATTGTTCACGCCCGGAGCCACCCAGGTCTCAAGGCCGGCCTTGGTGAAGGGTTCAATAATGGGCTTGAAGTCCGGTTTCGGATCGTAATCCCACGGCGCCGCGATCATGTCTTTGGGCAGTGTGCCCACCAACTCCGGCGAGTTGACCGCCACATCGCCCCAAAAGATCAGCCGCTTGTGGTTGGGTTCAAGCGCCGCGTGAATCTTGCTTAGAAAATCCAGATAAACCGCGCCCAGCCCCTGCTGTTTGACCACATCGTGCGTTCTGCCCAGGCCCAGTTCAAAGGTCTCATCGGCCCCGATCAGCGCATACGGCGCGGGGAAAACCGCGGCCAGCTCAGAGAACCAACTCGAAATCAGAGGCAGCGTCCGCGCATCCCCCGGAGCAAGCACCGCTCCATGCGGCGTCTCGGCCAGCGGCGCAAACTCCTCAAACTTCAGCAGATGATGCAAGTGGCCAAAGGACTCCTGCTCAGGGATGACCATGATGTGATATTGAGCCGCATACGCCACCAGTTCGCGGCCTTCTTCGGGAGTCATTGCGCCGCCGGGGAAAGCTGCAATCGGCGAGCTGGCGTAGGCAAAAGTGTGCTCGAAGTACGGCGAGAATATATTGTATTTATAAGCTGCCAGGGTGCGAATCTCGCGCTTCAGAAACTCCATATTCGGCAGCGGCCCGCGCGACCAATCGTCGGAGAGGCCGCGATGCGCCATCGCCGGCCAGTCGCGAATGACTGGGACGAGCAGCACTGTGTCTTTGCCCGAACCGCGAATGAGTTGCTTGACCGTCTGCGCGCCGTAGAACATTCCGGCCGGCGTCTCCCCAATCACGGCCAGGCCGCCTTTTCCGTCGGGCAAAAGGATGTAACCCTCATCATGCATCGCTGGATCAAACTTCAGATGATGCTGCTCCAGCAGCGTTTGAGCTTCCGCGCTTTCAACCCGCTCCAACAAGACCTCAGGAGCTTTACCGGCAAGAGTGCATGGGACTGATCCCACAACTTGGCCGAAAGGCTGTCGTATATTCTTGGCTGCGAACTCATCCTCCGCGTTCTTTCCTGCGACAACTTGAAGACAGTTCCCAGCCGGAATCACCTGAACAGCCAAGCACTCCCGCACCGAAGGCACCAGTTGCAGATCGGCGCAGCTTGGCGCGGCAGCCGGAGCGGTTTGGGCAAGCGCGCCCGGCAAGGCGCACAGAAAAACAAAGCAAAAAGCAGCAAAGCAACGGCGCATGAGCAATCCCTCGACGACCGCTTACAAGGCTACCGCATCCGCGCGGCCTCCGCCAGTGCGCAATGTGGCGAACGCAGGGCAATCGCATTTGAAAATCGACTCGCCGCATCTCTTTCAAAATCGCCCCATTCTTATACGGCTTTTTTGCGGAGAATTGATTCCCCAGCGCGCACAATAAAAGCAGCGGTACCACGAGGCCCAAATGATCGTCGTCCAATCTCCAGCCCGCGCACTCTGTCTCTCTTCGCCGCACCCTGTTTCCTGTTCCTTGTTTCGTCGATTCTTCGCCAAAAATCCCTGCGTACCCCACCCCCCCTACCCTTTTTTGCCTCCTCGTATTTTTGTAACTAGCACTATTTGAATAGGTTACGAACGCAAACTAGTTACCAATCAGTAACATTTGATTGCCTTTTTTGGCCGTTCTTGGCAAAATATGACCCTCTTTTTGCCAAAAACGCCCCTTTTTTGCCGATTTCCGCCACTGGTTTCCGCCGGCCTTTCTCAAACTCAGGCCTCGCTCCAGAACCTCCAAAAAACCTGAAAAAATCTGTGACTCAACCCAGCATAGCCGGAACCTTGAGTAAATCGACTGCCGTATTTGGATCATCTCTGGCATAACAAGCAGATGGGCTAGATTAATCTGAAGCCCGACGACGGCAAGTGCCTGCATTGCTACTTCTACTTCATCGACAAGGAACCTGGCCTATGCTAAGTGCGCGTGCCACGATCATTTCGCCTGGAGATGGCAGTCTTTTTCTTTGCCGTTGAAAGGCTGCTCTGCTTGGATGTGACTGCCGCCATTTTCTTGGGAGCGGGCTTTTTGCTTGCTGACTTCTTGACCGCCTGAGGCTTCGCGGCGGCGGCCACCGGTTTCTTCTTCACTACGGGCTTCATTGGCGAGGAGGGCTTTGCTTTGGCCTTCAATGCCTTAGTGGCCAGCTTGGTCTTTGGGGCAACTGCTTTGATTTTGGTTGCGCGCGTAATCTTTGCCTGCGCGGCTTTGGCAACCGGTGCGGCTTTGGCTGGATGCGGTGATTTCGCGGGCGGCGCGGGGTCGGCAAGGTCCAACCCAAAGAGTGCGGAGAGATCCTCTCCTCCAAGCACCTTGGCGGGAGTCTTCTTCGCGCTGGGCAGAGACTTGCCGGCGCTGGCAATCAGTTCCTTTTCGTTGACGGCGCGCAGCCGGAAGAGGAGCTCCGGCTGCTGATCCAGGCGAGCGCCGACGCCATAGAGAACGGCCGCGACATGCTTGCACATCTCCGCCCAGTCCGGGCAACTGCATGAGAGCTTGATCTCTTTGGGCGACGGAAAAAGCCCGGCCTGCTGCTGGCTGATGCGCTCCATCACGCCTTTGGAGAGCCGCCCTTGCAGCAACTCGACCAGAGAATCGATCGACCCCGAACAATCTTCGCAGATCGATGTCCAGTGAGGCTTGGCTACGGGAAGAATCTCTACTTTGACCTCGTAGATCTCAGAGCCGCTGACCAGCGCGGTGATCTGGCTTGCGGCAATCTGCAGATCGACAACCGACCCGTTGCGCACGTAGGTCCGTCCGCGCGGCAAGCGATTTTCATAGTCGCTGTACGACTCCAGATTTTCGCACCAGGCCTTGCCCCAGAAGCTCTTGGCGATGATGCGGCCATCAATGCTTACCGGAGATATGGTCCGCCCCTTCTTGCGCAGGCTTTCCATCTTTTTCAACGCTTTCCGGCGCCGTTCGGCCTCTGAAACATAGGGCCCCCATCCGTATCCGTCGTACATCGATCATGCCTCCCTGAGCGCCGCATTCAAATCCAACGCAACTAACTTGAGCAATTCGTCATCTTTCATCTCGGTCAGCAGCAGTTCGGCTCCGCCTTCCAGCATATCCTGTGCAATTTGGCGTTTCGATTCGATCATCGCGTCGATCTTCTCTTCGACCGTTCCCTGACAGACAAACTTGTGAACCAGAACATTCTTGTTTTGACCAATGCGGTAGGCGCGATCCGTGGCCTGGTTTTCAACGGCGGGATTCCACCAGCGATCAAAGTGAACCACGTGCGAGGCGGCGGTCAGATTGAGTCCTGTTCCACCTGCCTTCAACGAAAGAACAAAAAAACCCACGGCTTCATCTTCCTGAAAGCGGCGCACCAGATCCTTGCGGTTCTTCACAGCAGTTTCTCCATGAAGCACAAGGCCAGGGCGTCCGAAGATCGAGCCGAGAAACGACGCCAGCGGGGCCGTCACTTCGCGAAATTGCGTAAAGACCAGCACTTTTTCCTGCCGGGCCGCGATCTCCTCGGCAATCTCGCGCAGACGCGCCCACTTGCCGCTATCCGGTTCGCTCCAGGCGCTATCGCCCAGCCATTGCGAGGGATGATTGCAGATCTGCTTGAAGCGCATCAGGAACGAGAGAACCAGACCCTTGCGGCGAATTCCTTCGGCAGTGTTCAACTGCTCCGCCAGGTCATCCACTGCCTGTTGATAGAGCGCGGCCTGTTTGCGGCTGAGTTGGCAGAAGGCCTTCACCTCGGTCTTGTCCGGCAGGTCGGAGATTACGGACTTGTCGGTCTTCAGCCGCCGCAGAATATACGGTCGCACCAGCTCGCGCAACGGTCCATAAGGGTTGTGAGTCCGGTCGGCGAGGCGCTTGGTGAACCTGGTAAACTCCTTTGCCGATCCCAGCAGTCCGGGATTGATGAAGTCGAAGATGGACCACAGATCCCCGAGCCGGTTCTCGACCGGCGTACCGGTCAATGCAAAGCGGGAACTTGCCTTCAGCATCTTGGCGCTTCGGGTCTGCTTGGCGTTGGGATTCTTGATGGCCTGGGCCTCGTCCAGCACCGCCAGCCGCCAGAAGGTCTGCGTGAGCCAGGGAATGCGCAGCAGTGAGCCGTAGCTGGTAATCACCACGTCCACATCGGTCAGAGCTTCGGTCGAGATTTTCTTGATTGATTCATTGGAGAGCACCGAGGTATGCGCGACCATCACCTTTAGACTGGGAGCAAAGCGATCCAGCTCCGCAGCCCAGTTGGCAAGCAGCGAAGCCGGAGCAATCAGCAAGCTCGGCTCTCCCTTGGCCTGTTTTTTGAGCACCAGTAGCAGCGAAAGCACTTGTATGGTCTTGCCCAACCCCATATCGTCGGCCAAACATGCTCCCAGCCCTAACTTCGCCAACATATAGAGCCAGCGCATGCCCACCTGCTGGTAGGGCCGCAACGTTCCCTTCAGCGCCATGCCGGGATCGATCTTCTCCAACCCCTCCTGGCTGCGCAGTGCCTTCAGGGTCTTGGCCAGCCAGTCGCCGGCGGTCACTTGCGCCCAGTCGGCTTCAAGATGATCGGCGTCGGTATCCTTGCTGTCGAGATTGGCCCCCGCCAACATGCGCATCGCTTCGCCGAAGTTCAATCCATCGCGGGCAGCGGCACGCTCGGCCTCGCTGAAGCGGTCAATCATGCGGCTGAGCTGTTCGCGATCCACCTCGACCCAGCGTCCGCGCACCAGCGCCAGGCCCTCGGTCCCAGCCAGCAGTGTGCCAATCTCGGCAGCGGTCAGCGATTCGCCATCGAGCGTGACGTCCATGCGGAAGTCGAGCAGCGCATCTTGGCCAACCAGCGATGGAGCCGCGCCGCCCACCTTGGCCGTAACGCGAGGCCGCGGCGGACGATGCGCCGGCCAGGTTGCCGGCATGCGGACGACGATGCCGGCTTGCTCCAACTGCGGGCAATCGCGCAGGAATTGCGTGGTTTCAGCCGGGGTCCAGCGCAGTGGGTGGAAGATCTCGCCGCTATTGACCATTTCCTTCAGCCACGGGCAGCTCTCCGCGGCGCGTTGCACCGGCAGCAGCAGCGATAAAAGGCGATCGCGATTGGCTGGTCCCTCGTACTCGCGCAGAGCCTGCCCTAACGGCAGATGCTGCGCTTTGGAGTGAGCCGAAAGCCGCACGGTGTAGGTGGCCAAAAATGCAAAGGGCGACTCCGCATCGCCGCGGTTTTCCGCCAAATTGAAGCAGACGCGGCCCACCAGATTCCAAGCCGGATTGCGGCGCTTGAGATAATCCTGAATGCCGCATTGCTGTTCGAATAACTCATGCCGCAGCGCCTTGTCCGTCAGCTCCCACAGGCCACTTAGCACGGCTCTGTTCAGATACTCAGCTCCGGTCATGAGCGGCGCGGCCATGGCCAGCCACTCCAGATCCTCATCGGACGGAGGTGCAATGACTTTTGCCGGCTTCACGCCCGGCGCGTCGGATGCCTCGGAGGTGAGACTGGGATGAGTGCAGAGAGCCGTCACATAGCGGGCGGCAAACTCACGCCAGTATGAGAAAACAGCAGGCAGCGCCGTACTGACTTCGCTGACGCCAAGTTGCAGAAGCCCATGACCCGCGCCGCGAGCGAATGCAGCCTGCAAGCGCTCGGCAACCTCCGCGTCGAGCGCGGAGGCATCCTCCTCATGTGCCAGCGAGAGGTGTCCATGCGGAGTCAGAACGGGAGCAAGCAGCGCCGGATTCATACATAAAACCTAGCATCCGCGCTGTCTTTGGGACAAACCACGCCGCGGCACGGTTTCCGGGTATTTGTTCGACCATTTTTTCATGCGGAGTTGGAGCCCAGATCCGCCATCCAAATGCGGCTTCGTACGCCTCTAACTGCTTGACAAGCCGTATCAATGCCTGAGAAGGCAACAACGGACGATGTGAAGTTCTTGCCAAGGTGCGAACTCAAGATTGCTGCCGCTTTGCCTCCTGTTAAGCTGGGCGCATGGGCAAGCGCGGTTGGAAGGCGGAAATGATAGCGGCGTTGCGCCAGCGGCTGCTGGGGTGGTATGACACTTGCCAGCGCGACCTGCCCTGGCGGCGCACCCATGACCCCTACGCCATCTGGGTTTCTGAAGTTATGCTACAGCAGACCCGCGTCGCGGTAGTTGTCGAGCGCTATCAAGATTTCATAACACGCTTTCCCACGCTGCTTTGCTTGGCGCAGGCGGCAGAAGAGGATGTGCTGGCCGCATGGAGCGGCCTGGGCTACTATCGGCGCGCGCGCATGTTGCACAAGGCGGCACAATTTGTGGTCACGCAACACCAGGGCAGCCTGCCCATCACCGCCGAGGAACTTCGTCTGCTACCCGGCATAGGCGCTTACACGGCGGCGGCCGTGGCCAGCATCGCACATGGCCAGCAGGTGGCCGTTGTCGATGGCAATGTGGAGCGGGTGCTCTGCCGGCTGGAGGGTTGGAAGGCCAGCGGCAATGCAATGCGAAGCAAAGTAGAAAAGCTGGCCGGCGAATTGGTCTGCCCGTTGCGGCCGGGGGATTTCAACCAGGCGATGATGGAGCTGGGCGCAACGCTCTGTACGCCGCGCAATCCGCGGTGTCTGGAGTGCCCGCTCCACGCCGATTGCCGGACCCTGGGCGAGCACCAGACCGCGCCGCGACTGCCAATGAAGAGCCGCGAGGTGGCTCACGGCCTGTCTATTCGCGACCGGGTCGGCTTGGAGCATTGCGAAGTGCTACTGGAGCAGCGGCCAGCCTCATTGACCGTAATGCCAGGGCTGTGGGAACTGCCCGCGCTGCGCGATGCCGCTGTCCCGGAAGCCGAGCTGCGCCTTACCGTACGCCACGCCATCATGCAGGTGAATTACTTGGTGCGCATTCGCGGCGTCTCTGAAGATGACGTCGACGCGTTGACCGTGGCAGGCGGCAAGCGCCGTTGGGTTCCGCTGAGTGATGCGGAAGGAATGGCGCTGACCGGGCTCACCCGCAAGGTGCTCAGCCGATTGCGTCTGCTGTCGGCCTGAGGTTTTGTTTTGAAGAGGATAAGAGACGAAGCATCCATTCAACCCTCAAGCGCATCCAATCCGCGTCAGGCAAATTCCCTGCAACATATCCGGCGATGCAATCTCCAATAATCCCAAAATCCCCAAGGAGGAACAATGGCAAGCAAAGCAAGTGCGGTTTGGACAGGTTCACTGAAGGAAGGCAAAGGCACCATCTCGACGGCAACCGGCGTTCTGAGCAACGCCAATTACTCTTTCGCCACGCGCTTTGAAGGCGCGGACAGCGGCACCACCCCCGAGGAGCTGATCGCGGCGGCCCACGCCAGTTGCTTCTCGATGGCTCTGGGCGCGCAGTTGGGCGGCGCCGGGCTGACGCCTGCCAAGATCGAAACCCACGCGGCTGTCACGCTGGGCAAGGTTGAGGGCGGCTTTGCAATTACGCGCATCGCACTGACCACCACGGCCAGCGTCCCCGGCGCAACTCAGGAGGTCTTTGACAAGGCCGCCGCCGACGCCAAGGCCGGCTGCCCCATCTCCAAGCTGTTCGCCAACAATACCGAAATCACGCTCGACGCTAAATTGGCCTGAGCCGGTCTCCCGCACCGGGCCGGAGTTTAAGTTCTCTCCGGCCAACTCTCCTGAAACCCTTCCGGCAACTGCCCCGCCTCGTTCCTTGTCACGTGCTTCCACATTGGAAGAGCGGCGCTTCGCCATGGAGTCATCTTATCCGGCCCCCGCGTTACAGTGAATGCTGGGGGTTCTCTTGACCAACGCGCGCACCCTTCGCAAGACGCCTGCCCGCCGGCTCAGTCATCGCCCGGCGCGGCGTCGACACCTTAGCTGGAGAAATCGTTTGATTCTGGCCGTAGTTTTTCTGGCTCTCTGCCTGGTGGGTTGGGGGGTGGGGTCGCGGCTGCTTGCGCCTACCTCGAACACCGCGCTCAACCGCTTCGACGCGATTATTGTCCTGGGCAATCCGGCAGACAGCGACGGCAACCCCTCGCCTGAGCAGTTGGCGCGCGTCACCGAGGGAGTGCGCGAGTACGAGCGGGGCGTTGCGCCGCGCCTGATCCTCACCGGAGGCGCCGCGCACAACCAATTTGTTGAAGCGCGCGTGATGGCCCGCAGCGCCCAGGCGGAGGGGATTCCTGCTTCGGCGATTTTTATCGAGCCGGAGGCCAAAGACACCATTCAGAATGCCTGCTACTCGGTGCGGATCATGAAAGCGCACGGCTGGCGTTCGGCCGAGGTGGTTTCAAGTGCCAGCCATCTGCCCCGCGCCGGCCTCATCTTCAGCAAGCTGCCCCTCGAGTGGCGCACCCGTGCCGCTGCGCCGCTGGAGCCGCAAGCCGCGGCTTACCAATGGGCTGCTACCTCCGTCGAAAGCTTGAAGACCCTGCGTTACCTGATCTGGGCCCGCTGGACCGAGACCTGCGAACCGTAATTAGGCTGGTTGGCATTGTCCGGTATCGGCGCGCTCCTGTAAGCTGGATACGATGCAAAATTCCGTAAGATTCTCCGCCTCTATTCTTTCCATGGCTGCCTTGGCTCTCAGTTTAGGAGTCCGCGCCCTGGCGCAAAGCACCGCCTCCCCGACCGCCGGCAATGGCACCTACATTGCCACCGATCCGCTGGCCAACGTGCGCTACGACAACCGCCTCGATTTCTCGGTGGATTTGGCCTACCGTCACATCAAGGCCGGGCCGAATGTGCTGCAAGGCGCCAATCTGGGAGGCCTGGATGTTTCCGGCTCGTTTTGGCTCTTGAAGCGTTTGGCGCTGGAGGGTACGGGGCGCGGCTACTTTGGCACCAGCGGCACCGGCCAGACCAACACCTTGCCAATCAAGGGGCCGACGATCAGCGAATACATCTTTGCCGCCGGTCCGGAGTTGCTGGGGCCGCACAACAAACACGCAGACCTGATGGCCCACGTGCTTGTCGGCGGAGCTTACGGCGATTTTGAGCAGGATCTGGGCACCTACACGGCGGCGAACGCAAATTTTTACAACAACCAGATTGCTCCGGCGGCGATTATCGGCGGACACATCGATCTGAACCGCTCGGCGCGCTGGGTCTTCCGCATCACGCCGGATGCGGTCATAACGCGCTACGGCATCAACTACGCGAACAAGATTACCCAGACCGACGTGAACTTCGCCATCTCGGTTGGAGTGGAGTACAAGTTCAAAAGAAAGCGCTGAGACGCTGGAATCCTTCCTGCGTAATCAGGGGCTACGCGCCTTCGCCAGGATGTGATATTCTCCACCGTTCGGCAATACCGGAGTGCTAGCGTCGCTGGAAGAGATCGGGGGATCGAAGCTGGAGCGGATTCTGCCCCAGTTGAGGACTTTCCGGGCAAGATGAGGGGCAAAGGCGGGGTCCAATGGACATGAGAGACACACTGGGTGTTTTGCTGGCAGGCGGAGCCGGAGAGCGGCTCTTCCCCCTCACGCGCGACCGCGCCAAGCCTGCCGTTCCCTTCGGCGGGCACTATCGCATTATCGATATCACCCTTTCCAATTGCATCAACTCCGGCCTGCGCAAGGTTTTCATCCTCACGCAATACAAGGCCCTCAGCCTCAACCGGCACATCCGCGAAGGCTGGACGGGAATTGTGGCGCAAGAACTGGGCGAGTTCTTCGAACTGCTGCCGCCGATGCAGCGCACTGGCGCCAACTGGTATATGGGCACCGCCGACGCGGTTTATCAGAACATTTATTCGATCGGCAGCGAGCAGCCCAAGTACATGATCATCCTCTCTGGCGACCACATCTACAAGATGGATTACAGCCGGATGCTGGAGCACCACAAGGAGACCCATGCGGAGGTGACGCTGGCCACGCTGCCCATTCCGCCCGATGAGGTCGCGCGCTTTGGCGTCGTCGAAGTGGGCCGCACAGGCGATATTCTCGGCTTTCAGGAGAAGCCGGCCTCAACCAGCTTTCGTTCGCCCTTCAACGCCAACGCCGTTGACGCCTCGATGGGCATCTATATCTTCAACACTGAAGTGCTTCTCAAGGCGCTGATCGCCGACTCGGAGGATCCCGCCTCCGAGCACGACTTTGGCCACGACATTCTGCCCAACCTTCTGGGCAAGAAAAAGATGATGGCCTACAGCTTTGTGGATGAGAACAAGCAGCAGGCGCTCTATTGGCGCGACGTGGGCACGCTGGACGCCTACTACGACGCCAACATGGACCTCTGCTCGGTTTCGCCGGTCTTCAACCTCTACGACAAAAACTGGCCGATGCGCACCCGCATGAGGCAGTATCCGCCGGCCAAATTTGTCTTTGGCGAGCCGGGCCGCTCCGGCATGGCCGTCAACTCGGTCATTACCGCCGGCGTGATTATCTCCGGCGCATCGGTTTCAAACTCCGTGGTCTCTCAGGATGTGCGCGTCAACTCCTACTCAAGCGTCGATGCCAGCATTATTTTTTCGCATGTGAATATCGGCCGCCACTGCCGCATCCGCCGAGCCATCATCGACCGAGACGTGCATATTCCCGAAGGCACCATCATTGGCTTTGACCCAGTCGAGGACAAGCGCCGCTACTTTGTCACTCCCTCCGGGCTGACCATCGTCACCCGCGACGCCTCGCTCTTTGAAAGCCCCGTCGATCCCGAGTTCCTGCAGCGGTATTAGGTGTTTGATACGATGCTTACCAGGACACCTTCTTATCGGGAGACACAATGATTGCCCAGGCAAAGCCCCCTGGATTGTTGAGCGGCCGCCTGGCGAATTTCCGCCTGATTCCACGCCTTGAGACTTATCCCAAAGTAGTCGCCTTTGCGCAGACCGCGCCGGGCAAGGTTGCAATCCTAGCCGCCTTTGCGCTGGGTCAGCGCTACTTTCTTCCGGCTTTTTCATCCACGCTGCCTCTGACGCTGATATTCTCGCTTATTACTTTTATGCCCGAGTACCGCCGCTTCATATTGGCGATAGCTCCCATTATTTTCCTTGTGCTCGAGACCTATCGGGATCCAGCACTCCTGGGCTTGAATCTGGCGGTCATCGCGTTCGGCATACTTCTCTATTGGTGCGCCATGCAATGGCCCAAATCGCGGTTTGGGCAGAGGCCGATTGCTTTTCTTCTTTCTGG
>Ga0181516_10000135_pt1 | contig 76202 bp, 67 predicted proteins | sample PEATcosm2014_Bin_25_FD_121104 | JGI IMG/M metagenome (GOLD analysis project Ga0181516, IMG submission 121104) | Peatland microbial communities from MTU Mesocosm Facility, Houghton, MI, USA - PEATcosm2014_Bin01_10_metaG | ecosystem: Environmental > Terrestrial > Soil > Wetlands > Peat | place...
CTGGTGTTTTCCCCCGTTCCCTGACCAGACGGTATCGCAACCCCGGCCATCTTGCCGAAGGCAAGCAGGCCGGTGCGCCAACCGAGATGCGCCGCGAACCCCACTACGTCTGCCGTTGAATCTCGTTGGGGTCCGGGCGGGCGGCAGCCCCCCGGGAAGGCGCAGGATTCCCAAGGGCTGCGCCTTCAGCCCTTGGGCCGCCGGAGGCAGGCGCCTCAAGCTCTGCGCAGCACGCTCTCGTCCGTATGCTCGAACGCCCGTCCATAGATCACGAGCGACGTGGTCTGGCTGTACTTGAGGACATTGCCCTGGATCTCCGCGCGATGGCGGTAGGCGACGGTCTTGGCCTTGGCGGTGAGGAAGGGCGATTGGGCGATGCCCCAGACGGGGTCGCCCAGGGTTGCGGAAACTTCCAGGACCGTGTCGGTCGCCGCGGCCTTGCCGCCGGCCAACAGAGCCTCCGCGCGGGGAATGGTCAGCGACTGGGAGACGACCTCGGTGGCTGGATCCCAGCTCCAGTAGCCCACCTGGTCGTGGAAGCCCTCGCCGGTGTCCACGCGGTTCACCGACTGGTGGTAACGCACCACGGAGAGCGTCTGTTCACCGCCGTTTTTCACCCAGCCCGCCGCCTGGAACACGATGGTCTCGCGGTAGACCACCTTCTCGTCGCCCACGGGCTCCGGGGAGGTGTCCAAGCCCTTGTCCCCGGTCCAGGTTCCGACCAATGCCCCGAGGGGTCCGTAATCCAAGCCGTCGATGATCATGTGGGTTCTCCTTGACGTCGAATGCGATCAAACTAGGAAGATTCCTGTCGAGGTTCCGCAACCATCATAGGTCGATTCCCACCTTTCCCAGCAGCATTTCCGCCGCCGGGACGGCTTGGATTTTCCGACCTGCCGCATAGGTCGTACCGCCTCCGTGCAGGACGAAACCCGTCTGGCATTCGAGGTCGGCAACGCACTGCGAAAGTCCTCTCAGGTCCGACGCGAGGGGAGAGGTGTGCAGCTTCACCTCGATGGGGACGATCTTCCCGCCGCGCTCGACGATCAGGTCGACCTCGGCACCTGCCAAGGTCCTCCAGAATCCGAACTTGCAACCGGGAAGCTCCCTGGAAAATCGCGTGATCAGACCTTCGACCACGAAATTTTCCCAGCTGTGCCCTCGCATGGGGTGGACGTCCAGCGTCTTCCTGTCTCGGATGCCGAGGAAATAGTGGAGAAGCCCGCAGTCGCGGAAGAGAAGCTTGGGGCTCTTCGTGAGGCGCTTCCCGATGTTGGCGTGCCATGGCGCAAGCTTCCGGATAAGGAACGAGCCTTCCAAGAGCTCGGCGTAGCGGTTCACCGTCTGGTAGTTCACTCCCAGGGCGGCGCCGAAGCCGGATGCGTTCCAGATTCCCCCGGCGCCGTGCGCCATCATGCCCCAAAGACGCCCCATCGTGGAGGTCTGGACGCCCATGCCGAGTTCCAGGACGTCCCTGTGGATGAAGGTCCGCTCGTAGGCCTCGAACCAGTCGAAGCGCGAGGCGTCGTCCGGCTGCAGCCACGCTTCCGGATAGCCTCCCCGGAACCACCGGTCGGCCACCAGGTCCGCGACGGATTCCGCCGTTTGGGAATCGGATGCGATTTCCTGGAGTTGCAGGACCGGAAGTTCGATGAACGCGATGCGTCCGGCAAGACTTTCGGATATTCCTCGAACGAGATCGAAGGACGCCGAACCAAGCAGAACCCATCGCCCCTTGGTCGAGCGGTCTTCGTCGGCAAGCGCTCGCAATACCGGGAACAGATCCGGCAACCTTTGGGCCTCGTCGAGGATGACATGGTCGCCCAGCGTACGCAGCCGCGCCTCGATGTCGGCCTCCAGAGGTCGTCGGTCGGAGGGTCGTTCCAAGTCCAGGTAGGACCAGTCCGGTAGGCTTTGCTTCGCGAACGTGGTCTTTCCGCATTGTCGGGGCCCCAAGATCGCCACGATGGGAAAGTTCGCCAGTTTTCTTTGGAGCTCCGTAGCCCATTCTCTGTGCAACACAACTAGTAAATTACAATTTTAAATTGTGATTTACTAGCTTGGTTCCGTGAAAACGGCAAACCTCAAATCCAGCCTCGCGAGAGCGAAGGCGAGTTCTTATGCGGTCCGACGGAGAATCGGAGTCTTGCGGACGGCCTGAAAATTCGCTGAAAAAGCACCCCCAAGGGGATTCGAACCCCTGCTGACGGACTGAAAACCCGCTGTCCTAGGCCTCTAGACGATGGGGGCAAAGGAGGGGCAAAGGTAGCACGACCCCTTGAGCTTGTCCACTGCGCACGTGCACGCTGTGGGATCCGCGTCCTCCCGGCTAGGGACGCAACATTTTGCGTCCCTAAGCGGGCTTGGCCACGATGTTCACGATCTTGCCGGGCACAACGATCTCCTTCACGACCTGCTGCCCCTCCAGGAACTTGAGCACCTTCGCGTTGGCCTTGGCCAGGGCGAGCAGTTCCTCCTTGGAGGTGGTCTTGGACACCCGCGCAATGTCGCGCACCTTGCCGTTGACCTGGAAGGCGATCTCCACGGTATCGTTCTCGGCCTTCTTCGGATCTCCCACGGGCCATGGCTCGTAGGCCAGGGTGTCGCGATGGCCCATGAGGCTCCATATCTCCTCGGAGAGGTGAGGGGCGAATGGGGCCAACAGGAGCACCAGGGTCTTGGCGGCGGCCCTCGGCACGGACCCCGCCTCGAAAAGGCCGTTCACGTACACCATGAGCTGCGAGATGGCGGTGTTGAAACGCATCCCTTCGATGTCTTCCGAGACCTTGAGGATGGTCTGGTGGCGCAACCTCTCCAACTCGACCGATTCCGTCTCCGAAAGCGGTTTGATCGCGACGGTCTCCGCGTCTTCGTCCACCAGGAGGCGCCACACGCGCGACAGGAACCGATAGACGCCCTCGATCCCGTTGGACTGCCAGGGCTTGGCGCGGTCCAGTGGACCCATGAACATCAGGTAGAGCCGCATGGCGTCGGCGCCGTGGCTTGCCACGACCTCGTCGGGCGTCACGACGTTGCCCAGCGTCTTGGACATCTTGGCCACGATCTGCTCGAGCTTCTCGCCCGTTTCCCTGTGGAACCATCCTCCGTCGCGCTCCTCCACCAGGCTGGACTGCACGGTGGCCTTGCGGGAATCCTCGTAGGCGAACGCTAGGATCATGCCCTGGTTGTAGAGCTTGTGGAAGGGTTCGGGGTGTTCCACGACGCCCAAGTCGAACAGGACCTTGTGCCAGAAGCGGCTGTACAGCAGATGCAGCACCGCGTGCTCGGCGCCACCCACGTAGAGGTCGACCGGCAGCCAGTACTTGGCGAGTTCGGGGTCGATCGGGCGCTCGGCGTTGCGGGGATCGATGTAGCGTATGTAGTACCAGCACGAACCCGCCCACTGCGGCATGGTGTTGGTCTCGCGACGTCCCTTGCGGCCCGTGACGGGATCCGTCACATGGAGCCAATCGACGGCGTTGGCCAGCGGACTTTCGCCGGTGCCCGAGGGCTCGAAGCGCTCCATCTGGGGCAGGCGCACCGGGAGTTCGGAATCGGGGACCAGGGAGATGGAACCGTCTTCCCAATGGATGAGAGGGAACGGTTCGCCCCAGTAGCGCTGGCGCGAGAAGAGCCAGTCGCGCAGACGGTAGTTCACCTTTGGTACGCCCGCGCCCTTGGCCGCCAGGAACGCCGTGATCTTCTCAACGGATTCCGAGAGGCCCAGCCCGTTTAGCGAGATCTCGCCGTTGGCGCTGTTGATGTGCGGGCCGTCTTCCTCCCAGCATTCGTCCTCCACGCCGCCATCCAGGACTCGTACGATGGGCAGGTGGAATGTCTTGGCGAACTCCCAGTCGCGGGAGTCGTGGGCGGGAACGGCCATGATCGCGCCGGTGCCGTAGGTGGCCAGAACGTAGTCGGAGATCCAAACGGGGATCTGGTCGCCGTTCACGGGATTCACGGCGAACGCGCCGGTCCACACGCCGGATTTCCCCTTGGCGAGATCGGTGCGCTCCAGGTCGGACTTTCGCGCGGCCTGCTCCTGATAGGCCTTGATCGCCACCTTCTGTCCGTCGGTGGTGATGGCCGACACAAGCCGGTGTTCGGGGGCCAGCACCATGTAGGTGGCTCCGAACAGCGTGTCGGGCCGGGTGGTGTAGACGCGGATCTTGTCCGAACCGCCCACCACCTGGAAATCGACCTCGGCACCGTGGCTCTTCCCGATCCAGTTGCGCTGCATTTCCTTGATGGATTCGGGCCAGTCCACGAGCTCCAAGTCGTCGATCAGGCGTTCGGCGTACAGCGGGATGCGCAGCATCCACTGCTTGAGGGGACGCTTCACGACCGGGTGGTTTCCCTCCACCGAACGGCCTTCGCCGGTGATTTCCTCGTTGGCGAGAACGGCCTTCATCGCCTCGCACCAGTTCACGCTGACAACGGCCGTGTAGGCCAGGCGATTGGATCCGATGAATTCCGCCACGGCCTTTTCGCCACGCGCCTTCACGTCGGTCGGGATCTCCAGTTCCGCGATGGGTCGGCCCTTGCGGACGGAGGGATCGTACCAGGTCTCGTAGAGCTGGCAGAAGATCCACTGGGTCCAGCGGTAGTACGAGGGATCGGTGGTGTCCACCTCGCGGTCCCAGTCGTAGGAGAGGCCCAGCGACTGGATCTGGCGGCGGAAGGTGTCGATGTTCTTCTTGGTGGTGACCGACGGATGCGTGCCGGTGCGCAGCGCGTATTGTTCCGCGGGAAGCCCGAAGGCGTCCCAGCCCATGGGGTGGAGCACGTTGAATCCGCGCATGCGCTTGTAGCGGCTCACGATGTCGGTGGCCGTGTACCCTTCCGGGTGCCCCACGTGGAGGCCCGCCCCCGAGGGGTAGGGGAACATGTCCAGCACGTACGCCTTGGGCTTGGATCGGTCCAGTTCCGCGAGGTCGGGCGTGCGGAAGACCTTGCGGTCGGCCCAGACCTTCTGCCACTTGGGCTCGATGGACTGCGGATTGTAACGAGGCACTGTGGGGCTCTCCGGATCGCTGGTGTGAAGAAGCGGGAAAAATAGCTGACTCAGAGGGGAAGGATCGGATCCCCGTCTCCCTCGTAGTTTGGGAATGCGGAGGTGCTCCCATGAAGGAAGAACCGGACCTGTCTCCCGAACGCGACCTGGTTTCCATCGGGAACTACCCCAATTCGCTGGTGGCCGAAACCGTGCGCTCCTGCCTGGAGATGGACGGGATCGAGGCCTTCGTGTTCGACGGAGAAATCTCGAACATGAACGGACTCTACACGACGGCCTTCGGCGGAGTGAAGGTCATGGTGGCGAGTTCCGACCGCGACAAGGCGGAAGCCATCCTCGGCGAAGGGGAACTCGCGACCCCGGAAACCGCGGTCGCTTTGCAGGACGAGATCGAGCCGGACGGCATCCATTGCGAGAAGTGCCACTCGAAGCGGGTTCGCACCCGCGCATCGTGGAATCTGCGGGGCGGTGCGGCGAGGAGTGCGTGTTCACGACTTTTCGGGCGCACGCGGGTGACGATGTGCCGCGACTGCGGGTTTTCGGTCAGAACCTGACAGGTCCGCGAAGCCTCATTCCTTCTCCCGTCGCGCATCGAACCACTCCAACCTCTTCTTCAGTTCCCGTTCGAATCCGCGCTCCACCGGCTGCCAGAAGGCACTCCCCCGCAGGGTTTCGGGGAGATGGTCCTGGCCCGAATAGGCGTCGGGGCTGTCGTGGTCGTAGCGGTAGCCCTCGCCCACGTCCCGTCTGCGATCGAAGGCGGTGACGGCGTTCTGGAAGGTGGCGGGAACCGGAAGCTGGCCGTGCTCCTTGACGGCGTCTTCGGCCGCTTTCCAGCCCGTGTAGAGGCTGTTGCTCTTGGGAGCCAGCGCGAGGTACAACGTTGCCTGGGCCAGCGCGAGGTTGCACTCCGGAAGTCCCAGGTGTTCGCAGGCGTCGCGGGCGGCCAAGGTCTGGACCAAGGCCTGGGGGTCGGCCAGGCCCACGTCCTCGCTGGCCATGCGGATCAGGCGACGGGCCAGGTAGATCGGGTCTTCGCCGCCGTCCACCATGCGGGCCAACCAGTACAGCGCGGCCTGGGGGTCGGAGCCGCGAACGGATTTGTGGAGGGCGCTGATCGCCTGGTAGCGGCCGTCGCCGGTGCGGTCGTAGGCGGGCGGCCTGCGTCCGGCGGCCCGTGCGACGGATTCCGGCGAGAGCGACGTTCCTTCCGGCAGCGACGCGACCGTCCACTCCAGAAGGTTGAGGGTGGCGCGCAGGTCGCCGTCGGCGGCCTGGACCAGGGAGAGGAGAGCCTCGTCGCAGGGAGCGAGGTCCATTCGGTCCAGTCCTTGGACGGGATCCGTCAGGGCGCGGCGCAGGAGCGGGAGGAGATCCTCGCCGGAGGGAGCTTCCAGCCGGAACACCTGGCAGCGGCTCACCAGGGCCGGGTTCAGCGAATAGGATGGATTTTCGGTGGTGGCCCCCAGAAGCCGCACCGTCCCAGCCTCCACCGCGGGAAGCAGTGCGTCCTGCTGCCCCTTGTTGTAGCGGTGGATCTCGTCGATGAACAGGCGCAGGGGGCCAAGTCCCGCGCGAACCCTTTTGGTCCCTTCCTCCAGCAGACCCCGCAGTTCCGGCAACCCAGACTGGACGGCGGAGATGGTGCGAAACGGCATCTTGGAGTGGCGGCGCAGGAGGTGCGCCACGGAGGTCTTTCCGCAGCCAGGAGGGCCCCACAGGATGGCCGAACCCAGGGAATCCTCCTCGATCCCCTTGCGGAGCGGGGCCGCGGGGCCGAACAGGTCGGGCGATCCCACCAGGCCCTCGAAGCTCTCCGGACGCATGCGCTCGGCCAGGGGCTTGGCGGCTTCGCGCGAATTTCCCGCGGATTCGGGTTCGAAGAGGTCCATTGCCGCAAAGAGAACAAAGGTCTCTCAGGGGGCCTTGTTTCGCGCCAGGCTCCAGGCCGCCCGCGGCAGGACCTTCAGCCCCGACCATGCCGCGTGCCTCCAGCGGTGCTTTCCCATGGGGATCTTCGCGAGGTCGCGGAACACCGCGGTCCAGACCTCGTCGTCCAATCGGCCCAGGAGCGGCTTGAAGCGTCCCGCCAATTCGTAGGCGCGGCCTCGCGAGGTCCGCCAAGACGCGCGGTAACGCCGGTAATGGACTTCCCTGCGTCGTTCGTCCGGCTCGGCGAGCGCGGCCATCGCGCATTCCGCGGCGCAGCGGCCCGCTTCCATGGCCTCGACGATTCCCGAGCGTGCCAACGGGTGCACCATGGATGCCGCGTCCCCCGACTTGAAGAACATTTCCCTTGCCAAGGTTCCCGCGCCGTTCCCGCATGGTATGGCACCGCCGTGCACGGCCCCGGGTTCGACGCCGGGATCCAGGTGAGACAGAAAGCGTCGCAGACCTTCGCGCGGGGCAAGGCCCGAACCCCGGGCGCACACCACGCCCACGTTGGCTCGTCCGGGACCGCTGGGGAACAGCCAGGCGTATCCACCGGGAGCGAACATCTTCGAGTACCAGAGCTGGATGGCCTCCGGGTCGAAGTCGATGCCTTCCACCAGGGAGAATGCGGCGGACTCCAGGTCGATGTCGCCCCGCGCCAATTTTTCTTCCCGACCCAATCCGGCTCCCGGGCCGCTCGCGTCGATGACGCAGCGGGTGCGGAGGGTCCCTGCGAATTCGCCGTCGCAGCGCAGGGAACGGATCCCGTCCAACTGCCGGGAGAGCTGCACGGCACGACATCGGAAATGGCAGAACGCGCCGCGCCTCGAAACGTCGACGGCGAGATCCCGGTGCATGAGAGCGCGGTCGATGGTGGCTCCATCCCCGAGCGATTGCCAAGCGAACGACGCCTGGGGCGTCGCGAAGAGGCAGCGCTGGATGGGATTGCGGATCCAGGGGTCCACGGGGAGGGGACTCGCCCGTCGGAAGGGCTTGAGATGCACCCCTTCGCCGCAGGCGACAGGTTCCCGCCACGGGTCGCGGCGGTCGACCAGGACCACCGAACCCGCGTCGTGCGAGACCAGGGTGTGGGCAGCCACCAACCCGGCCGGCCCGGCCCCGACCACCAGGAAATCGCACGTCTCGGGGAGCGCGTCGCGGAAGGTGGGATCGGAGGGCATCGAAGGTGAATCTATGCATGCCCCCCGCACCTGGTTGGACCATCCACCGTAAGGACGCAAAATTTTGCGTCCCCACGACATCCAGTCACACGGTTGCGACCACGAAGATCAGGCCTTCGTGAACCGTTCCGATGCCTTGGCCCAATTCCAGATCTCGAACAGGCTTTCCGCGTATTTCGGGCGCAGGTTGCGGTAGTCGATGTAATAGGCATGTTCCCAGACGTCGATGACCAGAAGGGGCTTGCCCGTGGAGGCGATGGCGGCATTGGAGGTCTTCTCGATGGCCAAGGTGCCGTCGGCCTTCTTCACCAGCCAAGTCCACCCGGACCCGAAATTCCCCACGGAATCGGCCAGGAACTTCTTCTTGAACTCGTCGAAGGATCCGAACGCCTTGTCGATGGCGGCGGAAAGGTCGGCCGAGGGCTTTGAGCCGCCCGGGGTCAGCGATTCCCAGTAGAACGTGTGGTTCCAGACCTGCGCGGCGTTGTTGTAGATGCCGACCTTCTTGGCGTCCGGCCACTTGGCCTGGGAGGCCAGAAGCTCGTCCAGGGAAAGGCTCTCCAGCCCGGTGCCTTCCAACAAACCGTTCAGGTTGGTGGCGTAGGCGGCGTGGTGCTTGCCGTAGTGGAAGGAGATGGTCTCCTCGGAAATGATGGGGGCCAGGGCGCCGGCGGCATAGGGCAGTGCAGGAACGGTGTGCGGCATGGGTTCTCCTTGAAGGGTGGGTTGAGAAGCAGTGTCAAGGCTACCCGGTTAACATACATGATCCGACCTTCATGTCCATTGGGGTGACGAGCGGAATGCGCAGGATCGAACAGGCCTGCGAGCCGCGACCCTGCCGAGAGCCTGTGGGGGTTAGGTTTGTCGGAGATGTCCTCCCGACAGCCCATCGTTCTGGATGCCCACCTTTCCGCTGCCCTCGAGGTCGCGCAGGCCGCCGGCGATCTCGTGCTGTCTTTCCAGAAGGAGGGCTTTTTCGTGCGCGAGAAAGGACCTCTCGACCTGGTCACCGAAGCCGACGAGGCCGCCGAGGCCCTCATCCGCGACACCCTGCTCGGCAAGTTTCCAGACGATGGTTTCCTGGGAGAGGAAACCGGCGAGGTGGCGGGAACCTCCGGGCTGGTCTGGGTGGTCGATCCCATCGACGGCACCGTGAACTTCTCCCGGGGAATGGCCGAATACGGCGTGAGCGTGGGATTGCGGGGTCCAGACGGCGAAGCCGAACTGGGCGTGATCCGGTTCCCGGCGCCGAACAAGACCTATTGGGCGAGCCGAGGGGCCGGAGCCTTTTGCGATGGACGGCAACTCCAAGTCAGTTCCACCGACCGCCTCGACCGGTTCCTTGTCCATGAAACGGACATCTGTCGCACGGAATCTCCCGCCCAATTCCAGCGCAGGATCCTCAAGGCGCACCTTCCCTTGTTCGAGAAGGTCTTCCGATGGCGCATCACCGGAGCCGCGGTGAGGGATCTCTGCCTGGTCGCGGAAGGCCAGATCGACGCCTTCCTGATCGACAAGTTCCACGAATACGACGTCCTTGCCGGGTGGGCCATCCTCCGGGAGGCGGGAGGGGCCATGGTGGGCCAGGACGGGTCGGACGCCACCTGTCGAAGTCCGAGCCTCCTGTTCCACAATGGCAAGTGCGGCGCCGAACTCCTCCAGGCCTTGGAATCCTCCGGTCGTCCCAAGCGAAAATGAATTTTCCTCCAATCGACAGGAATCCGTCGCGATGCTAACATGCTGTCCGGTGCGAGTCGATCCGGTCGAATGCGATTATCGGGAGGAATTTCCGCGGTGAGCATGCTCGAATACCCCCTTCTGGGATCATTGGACCTTCATCTCTACGGGGAGGGGCGGCATGAGCGCATCTGGGAGAAGCTGGGCGCGCATCGCTGCTCCCAGGAGGGGGTGGATGGAGTGGCCTTCGCCGTCTGGGCACCCAACGCGCGGAGGGTCGCCGTCATCGGCGAATTCAACGGATGGAACCCCGACGCCCACCTGATGGAGCGTCTGGACGGCGGGATCTGGCAGTGCTTCGTCGCCGGAGCCCGGGTCCACCAGACCTACAAGTACCATCTCGTCTCCGACGTCGACGGCTACTGGGTGGAGAAGGCCGACCCCTTCGCCTTCCAGGCCGAGGTCAGGCCGGGAACCGCTTCCAGGATCGCGGACCTCTCCGTCTTCGAATGGAGCGACTCGGAATGGATGCGGGTGCGCGGCGCGCAGGATCCGCTGAAGCGGCCGGTGAGCATCTACGAGGTGCATCTGGGCTCCTGGGCGCGCGTCCCGGAGGACGAAGGACGGTTCCTGTCCTACCGGGAGCTTGCACCCCGGCTCGCCTCCTACGTCAAGGAACTCGGATTCACCCACGTGGAGCTGATGCCCATCACGGAGCATCCCTTCGACGGATCCTGGGGATACCAGGCGACGGGTTATTTCGCGCCCACCAGCCGCTACGGCTCGGCGCAGGACTTCATGGCCTTCGTGGACCATCTCCACGCGGAAGGCATCGGCGTGATCCTCGACTGGGTGCCCGCGCACTTCCCCAAGGACTTCCCCGGGCTCGCCTTCTTCGACGGCACGCACCTCTACGAGCACGCGGATCCCCGCCAGGGCGAGCACCGCGACTGGAGCACGCTGATCTTCAACTTCGGGCGCAACGAGGTGGCGAACTTCCTCCTCGCCTCGGCGCTTTTCTGGCTGGAGAACTACCACATCGACGGCCTGCGCTTCGACGCCGTGGCTTCCATGCTCTACCTGGACTATTCGCGCCAGGACGGGCAGTGGGTGGCCAACCGGTTCGGCGGCCGCGAGAACATCGAGGCCATCGAATTCCTCCGCAATCTCAACGCACGCGTCCATGCGCTCTTTCCCGGGGCCTTCACCCTGGCCGAGGAGAGCACCGCCTGGGCCGGGGTGAGCCGGCCCACCTACGTGGGAGGACTCGGCTTCACGTTCAAGTGGGACATGGGCTGGATGCACGACACCCTGGCCTACATGTCCCGCGAGCCCATCCACAGGAAGTGGCACCACGACCAGCTCACCTTCCGCATGATGTACGCCTGGTCGGAGAACTTCGTCCTCCCCCTGTCCCACGACGAGGTCGTGCACATGAAGGGAAACCTGATCGGGAAGATGCCCGGCGACTGGTGGCAGAAAATGGCGAACCTGCGCCTGCTGTTCGCGAACCAATGGGGGAATCCGGGCAAGAAGCTGCTGTTCATGGGTTGCGAGTTCGGGCAGTGGAGGGAGTGGAGCGAGGCGAGGTCCCTGGACTGGCACCTGCTGGACTTCCCCACCCACGCGGGCCTCAAGCGCTGGGTCTCGGACCTGAACGCGATCTACCGGGAAATGCCGGCCATGCACGACCAGGACGCCGACTCCCGCGGGTTCCGATGGATCGATTGCTCCGACAGCGAAAATTCCGTGATCAGCTTCCTGCGCGTCTCCGGCGACCCGGCCCAGCCACCGGCGCTGTTCGTGTACAACTACACTCCGGTGCCGCGGAGGAACTACCGGGTGGGCGCGCCCTGGGCGGGGTTCTGGCGCGAGAGGCTCAACTCCGATTCGGAGATCTACGGCGGATCCGGAATCGGGAATCTGGGAGGTGTCCAAGCCATCCCCGAGAGCTGGCAGGGACAACCCGCGCACCTGTCGTTGGACCTGCCGCCCCTGGGGTGCCTGGTCTTCGTGCCGGAATCCATACCCAACGCTCCGGAAGAGGTCGTGGAGTAGGGGCGATTCACGAATCGCCCCTACAACTCCGTCCGGCGACGGCGAACCAGACGGACGGGGACGAGGTCCCCGCACAAGGTATCTTGTCCCGCGTGCCGCCGAGATTCCGTTCCACGAGGTCCTTCCTGGAATTCTGCCAAGCCAGGGGAGAGCTCGCCGTCGTGGATCGGGAGGTGGATCGGTACCTGGAGATCGGCGAGATCGCCGACCGCGCCATGCGCGGCCCGGGCGGGGGCAAGGCCCTCCTGTTCACTCGGGTGCGCGGATCCGAGTTTCCCGTGGCCGTGAACATCCTGGGCTCCGAAAAACGCATGGCCTGGGCCCTGGGCGAAGAATCCCTGGCGGCGGTGGAGGCGCGCATCGCGGCCCTGGCCGAACTGGAACCGCCGGGATCCCTGGGCGAGGCCTGGCGCGCGTTGCGCACCCTCTCCGGATTGCGCCACCTCCCGCCGAGAACGGTGCGCCGGGGGCCGTGCCGGGAAGTGGTCGAACCCGTGGTGGACCTGGGCCGACTTCCCGTGCTGACGACCTGGCCGGAGGATGCCGGCCCGTTCGCGACCCTCCCGATGGTCTTCTCGCGCTCCCCTTCCGGCAGGGCCAACTGCGGCATGTACCGCATGCAGGTCTTCGACGCGGCCACGACCGGCATGCACTGGCAGCGCCAGAAGGACGGCCGTCGGCACGTGGACGAGGCCGCGATGCGGATTCCCGTCGCCGTGGCCTTCGGGGGACCGCCAGTATTGGCTTGGGCGGCTTCCGCCCCGCTTCCACCGGACATCTTCGAGATGCTCCTGGCGGGATTCCTCCAGCGGCACCGGGTTCCCATGGTCCGGTGCGCCATCCACGACCTGCTGGTGCCCGCCCAGGCGGATTTCGTGCTGGAGGGCTGGGTGGATCCCGCCGAGACCCGCCGGGAGGGTCCGTTCGGTGACCACACCGGCTACTACTCCCAGGCGGCCGACTATCCCGTGTTCCGGGTGGAGCGCATCACCCGCCGTCGCGACGCCATCTACCCGGCCACCGTCGTGGGCTTGCCGCCCAAGGAGGACGGCTTCATGGGACTGGCCACGGAAAGGCTGTTCCTGCCCCTGGTACGCCGGATCCACGGCGAAATCCGCGACCTGCGCCTGCCGCCGGAGGGCGTTTTCCACAACCTGGCGCTGGTGGCCGTGCGCAAGAGGTTTCCCGCGCATGCGCACAAGTCCTTCCACGCCGTGTGGGGGACGGGCCAGATGATGTTCACCAAGTCGATCGTCGCCGTGGACGAGGGCGTCGACCTGCGCGACCCCGTCGCCATCCTCTCCGCCCTGGACAGGAACTGGCATGCGGTGCGGGACACGGTCCTCTCAACCGGTCCGGCCGACACCCTGGACCACGCCGGGCGGCAGGACCAGGGCGGGAAGATCGGCCTGGACGCGACGACCCGGATCCCGGGCGAAGACCTTTCGCCGCGCGCCGCGGCAAGGGACGGGAGCCGCGATCCCTTCGCCCGGGGGGCTCCCCGCGACGTGCTCCGCTGGAGCCTTCCGGAGGGCGCGGACGGGCGTGTGCTCCTGGTCCTGTTGGACAAGAAGCGACCGGGACAGGGGACGGAATTCCTCCGCGGCCTGCGTCCGGCGGATCTCGCGGCGCGCATCCTCGTCGTGGCCGTCTTCGACGATCCCGAGGCGCTGGACAGCGGAACCATGGCCATGGTGGTGGGCGGAGCCAACTGCGATCCGGCGAGGGACCTCGTGGTGCTGGACTCGCCCCGGCCCGGCCTGGCGCTGGGTCTGGACTGCACGAAGAAGCGGGTGGACGAAGGGTACGACAGGGGCGAGTGGCCCCGCCTGATCCGACAGGATCCGTCCGTCGTCGCTCGGGTGGACGGATACAGCCGCGAGCTTCCGCTGTGAGCCGCGCGGTGCGCGACATGTTCGACCGGATCTCGGGGCGGTACGACGCGCTGAACCACGTGCTTTCCGCCCGTCGCGACCTTTCGTGGCGCCGCACGGCGGTGGGCATGCTCCCGCCAGGTCCCGGTCGGATCCTGGACTTGTGCGGAGGAACGGGAGACTTCCTGCTGGCCGCCCGGTCGGGGAACCGCGCCGCGCCGACCTCCGTGGTCGCGGACTTCGCCAGGGGGATGATGCTCCCGTTGCCGTCCAAGGGGCTCGCCCCGGGGATCCAGGCGGACGCCCTGCATCTGCCGTTCCGGGACGGATCCTTCGACACGGTGCTGTGCGGCTTCGGGATGCGCAATCTGGACGATCTCGGGAGCGGGGTCCGCGAAGTCCTCCGCGCGCTGCGGCCGGGCGGAACCTTCGTGACGTTGGAATTCTTCCGGCCCGAGACCATCGTCTCCCGGACCTTCTACGGCGCCATCGCCCCCCTGCTGATCCCCGCAGCGGGGCGGATCTTCGGTTCCAGCCGCGAAGCCTACGAGTACCTGGTCCGATCCATCCGGCGCTTCACGCCCGTGGAAGGCTACGCCGCCCTGCTGGGCGATTCGGGCTTCGAGACGCCTCGGATCGTCTCCCTGGATTTCGGGCTCTGCCACGCCGTGGCGGCGCGCAAGCCTTGAGCGTTCCCTCCCCCGATCTCGACGTCGTGGTCCTGTTCCCGGTGCTGGTCCTGGCCTTGGCGGGGCTGGCGCTCTTGCGCGCGCGCCGCCGCCGCTCGGAACGCGAACGCCTTCGGCATCGGAAAATGACGGAAGACGAGCTGTCGAGGATGTTCCGCTTGGCGCCATTGTGCAAGCGGCTCCCGACCTCGCTGCGCGAGCGTTGGGAGGGCGATGTCCGTCTCTTCCTGGCGGAGAAGACCTTCGTGGAGTGCCAAGGGCTCGAGGTCGACGAAGACCTTCGGCTGGCGGTGGCCGGGCAGGCCTGCCTGCTGCTTCTGGGCCAGGGCGGCTGGGATGTCTATCCCGACCTGACCACCATCTACCTGCACCCGACCTCCTACGTGCGCCGCGACGAGCGATCGTTGGGAGGCGGCGCCTCCATCCGCCAGGAAGGCATCGCCTACGACGGCGAGTCGTGGACGCGGGGTGCCGTGGTCCTTTCCGCCGCCGCGGTGCGCCACGGGTCCATCGAGATGGACGGATTCAACGTGGTGCTGCACGAATTCGCCCACCAGTTCGACGCCATGGACGGGGTCACCGACGGCTGCCCGCCGATGCCGTCGGAATCGCGGCTGGAATGGGCCAGGACCATGCTTGCCGAATTCGAGGCGCACCGGCATGCCGTGGCCCTGGGCCGCCACAGCTTCCTGGACCCCTACGGAGCGGAAAATCCCGCGGAATTCTTCGCCGTGTGCGTGGAAACCTTCTTCGAGCTCCCCGGCGCCCTGCGAGAAACGCATCCGGACATCCACCGTCTCTGCGTGGCCGTCTTCGGCACCGATCCGGAGAAGTGGTGATGCGGCTCGCGGATTTCGATCTTTGGTGTCCATGACCATCCGAGACGGCCGCTACGGATCCCATCGACGCTCCACCCTGGAAGTCCGCGTCGCCGACGCGCGCATCGGAGGGACGAACCCGATCCTGGTCCAGTCGATGACCACCACCCTGACCAGGGACGTGGAGGCCACGGTGGCCCAGACCGTGCAACTCGCGCGGGCCGGCTGCGAGCTCGTGCGGATCACCACGCCGACCCAGGCCGACGCCGCCTGCCTGGAGGAGATCGTCCGCAAGGTGCGCGCCCAGGGAGTGAAGGTCCCCCTCTGCGCCGACATCCATTTCCAGCCCGCCGCCGCCTTCGAAGCGGTCAAATGGGTGGAGAAGGTCCGGGTGAACCCGGGCAATTTCGTGGACGCCAAGACCGCATACGGATTCCAGAAGGACTTCGACGAGGCCACCTACGACCGCGGTCTGCGGAAAATAGACGACAAATTCCGTCCGCTGGTGCGGATGGCCCGGGAACGCGGAGCGGCCCTGCGGATCGGGGCCAACCACGGGAGCCTGTCCGACCGCATCTTGGCGCGCTGGGGGGACACTCCCGAAGGCATGGTGGTCTCGGCCCTGGAGTACCTGTCCGTTTGCGAGGACGAAGGGTTCGACCAGGTCGTCTTCTCCATGAAGGCCTCCAACCCCAAGGTGGTGATCCGGTGCTACCGCCTCCTCGTGGACCGGCTGGAGGCGGGCGGGCACAAGCCGTACCCCATCCACCTGGGCGTCACCGAAGCCGGCGAGGGGCGCGACGGCAGGATCAAGTCCGCCGTGGGCATCGGTTCCCTGCTGCTGGACGGAATCGGCGACACCGTCCGCGTGAGCCTCACCGAGGATCCCGTGGAGGAGATCCCGGTCGCCCGCGAGTTGGTCGCCGCCTGCCAAAGACCGTTCGGACCCGCCTCGCCCATGGACTTCCGTGGACGGGATCTGTCGGCACGCGGGCCCGCCGAAGCCATGGACCCGACCTCCTTCCACCGCCGCTCCACCTTGCCGGTGCGGGTGGGCGACGCCGATGCGGGACTCTCCCAGGCCATCCGGGTGGGCGCCGACAGATCGACGCATTCCCCGTCCAAGGACCGACCCGTGGAATGGACGGACGGCGAAGGCTCGGACCTCGTCCCCTTCGTTCTTTCCGGGTCCAAGGCACCCGCGGGTCTGGATGCTGCCATCCGTTCGGGAAGGCTGTGCGAACTGCACGTGGCGGACCTTGCCGGGCTGGATTCGATTCCGACCCTTCCTCCCTCGAACCTCTACCTGTTCTCCGTCGACCAGGGCCTGGGACCTTGGGGTGTGCGCCGCACCGTGGCCGCCTTCGAACAGGTCGGCCTGCGCCCTCCTCTGGTGCTGCGCTGGAAGCTCGACGGAACCGGATCCGACCAGCTTCGGATGGCGGCCACCTTGGGAGGACTCCTCTGCGACGGCTACGGCGATCTCCTGTGCCTGGAATCCACCGCGGAGAATCCGGTGGATCTCGCCTACGACCTGCTCCAGAGCGCGGGCGCGAGGCGTTCCAAGGCGGAATTCGTCTCCTGTCCCAGTTGCGGGCGCACCCTGTTCGACCTGGTCTCCACCTCCGCGCGCATCCGCGAGAAGACCGGCCACCTCAAGGACGTCGCCATCGCCATCATGGGGTGCATCGTCAACGGCCCCGGCGAGATGGCGGATGCCGACTTCGGCTACGTGGGAGGCACGCCCGGCGCGGTCAACCTCTACGTGGGGCGCGATTGCGTGCGCCGCGCGGTCCCCGAGGCCGAGGCACCCGATGCCCTGGTGGCGCTGATCCGGGAGCACGGTCGCTGGACCGAACCGTGACGGTCCTGGTCCTGTTGGACATCGACGGGACGCTTCTCAGCGCCTTCGGGGAAGGACGGTCGGCCTACTACGAGGCCCTTTCCTCGCTGTTCCCCGGCCGGGAATGGCCGTTGCTGGAAATGGCGGGGCGGACGGATTTCGGGATCTGGTGCGAGCTGACGGGACTGGGCGAGGGCGAGGAGTGGGATTCCTTCAAGGATCTCTACGCGCGGACCATGGAACAGCGCCTGGCCCATCGCCCGCCCGAAAGGCTGCCCGGGGTGGAATCCCTCTGCCGCGCCTTGGCGAGGGATCCGCGGTTCCAGATCGGCATCGTCACGGGGAACCTGGAAGAGGGCACGCGGATCAAGTTGCGCCACGGCGGACTCGACCACTGGTTCGCCGACGTCCCCGGAGCCTACGGCGACGGAGTCCACGACAAGGACGGCCAAGCGCGACTGGTGGTGGAAAGCGAACGGGCCGGATGCGGAGGGTCGCTGCGCGCGGTCGTGGTGGGCGACACCGTCGCGGACCTGCGGTGCGCCCGCGGTGCCGGGGCGGCATGCCTGGCCGTGCTCACCGGGGGCGGCTCCGAACAGGAATTGGCCGGCGCGGACGCGGTGTTCCCGGATCTCTCCGACACGGATTCGGTGCTGGAGACCCTCCACCGGATCGCGATGTGAAGCGGTACAGGTACAGGCTCCACGGCCTGGCGATGGAGCCTTCGGATGTCCGCGATCCCCTGGAAAAGGCCCTGCAGGAATGGAGGATACCCTCCGATGCCCTGGTGGACGCCCGCATCCTCCGCGAAAGCCTGGACGCCCGGCGGTCCAACCATCCGGTGCGGAAACTCACCCTGGAGCTCGTCACTTCCCGACCCTTCCGGCGACACCTGCTGGAGCCCATCCCCGAACCGGCACCGGATCAGGACGACCTGCTGCGGGGATCGGTGCACATGCCCGAGGTGGTCCACGTGGTGGGTTCCGGTCCGTGCGGGATCAGCTGCGCGATCGGACTTTCGGAGAAGGGCTACCGGGTGGTGCTGCACGAGCGGGGGGCGGATCTCGCGACCCGCGGCCTGGAGGCCAGGAGGTTCCTGAAGGGGGGCGGTCTGGATCCGGAGACCAATTTCCTCTTCGGGGAAGGCGGAGCGGGCACCTTCACCGACGGGAAGCTCACCACGCGCACTCGAAACCGTCTGGTGCAGGCCGCGCTCCAGCTTTGGGTGGACTGCGGGGAGGATCCGTCCATCCAGTGGAAATCCAAGCCGCATCTGGGGACCGACCGCATGCGACTCCTCGTGGCGGCGCTGCGCAAGCGCTTCCAGGCATCCGGCGGCGAGATCCGCTTCCTTTCGCGCCTCGAGGACATCGGGACCAGGGACGGGAGGATCGTCTCGGGGACGTTTTCCGGTAGGACGGAATCCGTCGAATCCATGGTGCTGGCGGTGGGGCACTCCGCCCGCGACACATGGCGGATGCTCGGCGATCGGGGCGTCTCCTTCCAGGCGAAGGACTTCGCCGCGGGAGTGCGCATCGAGCACCCCCAGGAACTGATCGACCGGCGGCAGTACGGGCCGGACGTGGATGCCCGCGCGGTGGGTGCCGCCGAATATTTCCTCACCTGCCGGACGGGTGGGGCGGGAGTCCATTCGTTCTGCATGTGCCCCGGGGGCGAAGTCCTGCCCACCACCACGGATCCGTCGGAACTGGCCACCAACGGCATGAGCTTCCGAGCCCGCGCCTCGCGCTTCGCCAACGCGGGCCTGGTGGTGCCGGTTTCCGGAGGGATGTTGTTGGATTGGGCCGTTGCCCGGGGTCTCGAAGCCGATGCGTGGACGGGCGTCGCCTTCCAGCGGAATCTGGAGCGGGACGCCTTCCAGGCTGGGGGAGGAGGCTTTCGGGCACCGGCGCAGAGGGCGGAGGACTTCCTCGCGGGGAGGGAAAGCCGGGATCTCCCGGATTCCAGCTACTCCCGGGGACTGGTTCCCTGCGACCTTTCCGCCCTTCTTCCGGCGTTCCTGGTCGAGGAGCTGCGCATGGCGCTCGTCGATTTCGACCGCAAGATTCCCGGCTTCGTCCGACAAGGTCTGATGATCGCCCCGGAGACGCGCACCAGCAGCCCGGTCCGCGTCCCGCGCGATCCCGCCACGTTGGAGGTGGCCGGGATCGAGGGCCTGCACGCCCTGGGGGAGGGGGCGGGCTGGTCGGGCGGGATCGTGACATCCGCCGCCGACGGATTGCGTCTGGCCGACCGGGCCCGGTCGAGAACGATCCACTGACGGAAAGCGGCGGCGGGAGCGCCTCAGAGCCCCACGCCGACGCGGACCATCACCACCCGGTTCTCGCGATCGCCCGTGAAGTATCCGGTCTCCTCGCCGTAGGTGAGGATCTCTCCGCGGAAGATCTTGAAGACGGTGCCCGATACCATGAACGTGGGGTAGCCGCCCTTGAAACCCGCCGAGATCCTTCCCACCAGCAGGTAGGGGATCACCGTCTGCGTCCATTCGGCCCCGAAATCCAGCTTCGACAGCGGTTTGTACCCCAGCGTGTCGTAGAGCATGTTCTCCATGGAGACGCCGAAGTTGATCTTGCGCGCCCAAAGACCGTTGTTCTGGAAGATCTTGGGCGCCCAGGCCGCGCCCATCGTGAGGTCCGGAACCACGAATTTCTTGTCGAGCCTCATCCCCAGGTCCTGGACCGAACCTCCGAAGCGCAGACCGGGAGTCTGGAACCAGAGAAAACCCAGATCGAGGCCGTAGCCCCAATCGTCGGTGTTGCGCAGTTCGGACCCGGTGTTCAGCAGGAGCCGGACCGGCGCGCTGGAAACGGCCGATCGCAACTTCACCAGATCGTATTCCCGCTCCGCCGAGGAGACGGCGACGATCCGGTACCCAAGCCCCAGCGACAGGCGGTCGTCGATGAAGGAGCGCGCGGTGCCCGCCTCGACGGCGCTGGTGGTGGTGAGCTTCATGATGGCCTTGGGAGTCACGGCCCCGTGGTCCATTTCCAAGGTCACGGCGTCGCGGCTCCAGAAATCGGCGCCGATGTCGTGCAGCGCCCCGCCCGCGTCGACGGATCCGTCCACCGGCAGGGGCTTGAAGTTGAACTGGTACAGGTCGTTGAGCATCTGCTGGTTTTCCAGCAGCACCGTGGGATTGCTCGTTCCGCTGTCGATGGTGCCGCGGTAGCGGTTCCAGAAGCGCCAGATGTTCAGCAGGTTCTCCGGACCGGGATCGAAGGCGCCCAGGGCCCAGGTCTCCATCTGGTCGCGCTTGTACCCGAGGGAATCCAACGGGGCGAAGCCGTCCCCCGGCCAGCTGATCTGGGTGAGGCCCGCGGGGTTGATGTGGAGGGCGTCGCCGTCGTCGGCCACCGCGACGCCGGCCCCGCCCATGCCCAGGGAACGCCAGGAAAGGTCGACGGGGGCTTCCGTGGCGGCGGCGACGGAAATCGACACCAGGGGGACTAGGAAGTCGAGCCGGCTAGGGAAGTACGACATTGTTCCAGCATCCTCCCACGAGTTTCTTGCCCACGCGCACCCGCGACGTGTCCGGCGGCATGGCCAGCACCTTCTTGCGGACCTCGATGATCCCGAGCGTCCGCACCTGCAGGTAGTTCACGGCCGAGGCCACGTCGGAAACCGTGCAGGTCGAGGTGCTGCCGTTGGCGAACGTGCACTGGTTGGAGCGCACGATCCTGGACCAGATCGTGTCGTTGCCCACCGACGGGTCGTCCCATCGCACCCATCTCAGGCCCTGGAAGAGCTTGAGCAGTCCCGTGGAGTTGGCCCAGGTCAGCGCCGACGCCTCGTCGTTTCCGGGCACCAGAGCCAACTGCCCGCCGACGATCTGGAAGCGGTCGTGGAGGAATCCGTCGGGAGGGGTGATCAGGGCCGGGGCGCCGACGACCACCGGGGGACCTTGGCGCAGGCCCACGCGGCCGTCCTCGTCGATCAGGCTGTCGCCGTCGTTGTCGAGACTGTCTCCGAAGATCTCCTCGTTGATGCAGCCGTCGCCGTCGTTGTCGAGGCTGTCGTTGATCAGGTAGAAGCTCGTGGAAGACCCCAACTGCTGGATGAACGTCTGCGCGCTCTGGTTGATCGCGTTGGTGGTGCTGTCCGAGGCCAGGTTTCCGGTGGAATTGTTCGCGGTACCCGATACCGAGGAGACGAGCTTCTTGAGGAGGGTGGTGTCCTGCGCGATGGTGGAGACGTTGGTCAGGATGCCGTTGATGTTGTTCTTGGTGGAATCCGCCAGGGCCCCGGTGACGCTGTCCACCGTTCCCTGCTGGATCAACTGCTGGGCGCTCAGCTGGAGACTGCTCGAACTGGTGTCGGAGGCGACGATGTTCATCAGCTTCAGGCCGGCCAGCTCGCCGGGCTCGATGATGGTGTCGCGGTTGGCGTCGATGAGGAGGAAGTAGGTGCTGTTTCCCAGCAAGGTGGTGAGATCGTTCTCGATCAGGTCGCGGGGGAAGACCTTGTCGGTCTTGCCCAGCGAGTCCCGGGTGTCCAGCCGCTGGTAGATGGAGGCCACCCGCATGAGGGGGCGGTAGATGTTCGTCAGTTCGGTGTCGCTCAGTCCCAGCAGGATCCCGAGCTTGGAAGCGTCGGGAGCGTTGGAGATGGAATCGACCAGTTTCACGAGGTTCGAGATGGAGAAGCTGTCCCGGCCAAGTTCCGCCTCGGCCAGCCCTTCGTAGGCAAGCGACTTGGTGGAGTCCAGGAGGAGGGCCTTGGAGAAGTCCAGCCAGGCGTCCGTGAAGTTCTGGGCCTGGAGCGCGCGCTGGCCGGCATCCACCAATTCGTCGGCGTTGTTGCTCGGGTAGGTCCCGGTCCCGGAAGGATTGAAGAGGTTGCAGCCGGAGACCAGGCCGGCCGCGGCGAGCGCCACGAGTGAGGAGGCGCACAGGCGGAAACGATCGGTCATGGAATTTCTCCTAACCTGGGAAGTTTCGCATTCCCGGGCGGCTTCAGGCAACCGGATCGCGGAAACACCGTTCGCAGTTCCCGTCATGCCGAGCTCCCCGAGTCGGCCAGGACCAAGGCCACCGACTCCAACAGGGCTCCCAAAAGGAAGGGCTTGGCCAGCGCGGCCTCGAACCCGAAATGGCGGGAATCCGCCATGAGGGGATCGGAGGAATCGCCCGAGCAGGCGATGATCCGGGCGCCGGGATCCAACTTCCGGAGCAGGCGCGCGAATTCCAGGCCCCCCGGACCGTCTCCCAGGGTCAGGTCGGTCAGCGCCAGTCGGAACGGGGCGGGCCCCGACAATTCCCGGTGCCACAGGCCCAGCGCCTCGTGCGCGGTGGACACCGAGTCCGTGACGTAGCCCTTCATTCCCAGGAATTCCTGGAGCATCCTGCGCAACGGCGCCTCGTCGTCGAGCACAAGGATCCTCGTTCCCGCGGTCGCTCCCGTTTCCGGCATGGGTCCCAGCATGCCACTTCGAGCCCCGCGGCGCAACAGGAAGATGCCGAGCGGAGCTACGGCACGCGCACCAGAGCGAGCGGGAAGACCTTGTTCAAGATGACGGTGGGCGGGTTCGTCACGGAAGTCAGGAGGACACGCATCAGGTAGACCCCGTCCGGCGCGGCCTTGCCCCGGGAACGGCCATCCCAGGCGAGCCAGATTTTGGCATTCCCGCGCGAGTCCGTGGGGACCAGTCCTTGGGAGATTTCCTTGTCCACCGATGGGATGGACATGCCCGCCACGAAGACCCCCAGGTTGTCGTAGACGAAGACCGCTCCCGCCACTCCCGTGGAGAGGTGGATCTCCAGGCCGGTGTAGGCGGAGGTGTCCTGGCTGGTGGCGGTTCCTCCCAACGCGGTCCAGGACCCGCCGACGTTGCGCGTCAGGATCTGCAGGTCGGGGTCCGTGGTGACGGATGTTCCGTTCCCGGCGTGGAATCCCTGGCGCACGATCCAGCTCAGATTGGGCGGGAAGGGTCCGCGCTCCACGGGCGCCCAGTGCGCGAAGCGCAGGGGCACGTTGCCCGCGGTGTCGCCGGCCGCTCCGGTCGGCGAGGCGGTCAACCGGATGGAATCCAGCGCATCGGGGAGGAAGGTGGAGTCCACCAGGAAGTACAGGTCGCGATTGTCCACCGGACCTCCGGCTGCGGCGTCCACCGGCGTGCCGAGGGAATCGATCGAAGCCCGGCCCCAGGAGACCCAGGGGAGTCCCGAGTGCGGAAGGAGCGGCTCGGAGACCCGGACCCTCAAGGTGTCCAGGATGGAAGCGGAGGAGGCGTAGCGCAAGGTCGCGTCCACGATCACGGGCACCACTCCGTCGCGGACGGCGAACGGGATCCAAGCCGTGTCCCGGCCATGGACGATCTCCATCTGGCCGAGGTTCGCGCACCCCGCCGCCGGACAGCTTGTGGCGCCGAAGGCGAAGGGGGGAAGGGGCACCGAGACGCTTTTGCCCGTCGCCGAAAGCGGCACGGTCCTGGTTTGCATCACCCCGTCCGTGTCGGGCCATTCGACGCGGACCCCCTGGAACTCGCTCGCGTCGACCGGGAGTTGGAGCGAGAGCAGGTCGGCCCGTCCGTCGGCGTCGGAGTCCATCAGAAGTCCGGTCACCGTCGGCGCGGAAATGGAGACGGGGCTCCATGCGGCTTGGGCCCGCAGGCTGTCGGTGGTCGCGATGAACGATGCGTTCCGCACCGGGGCCCAGCCGCTCACCAGGAAGGATGCCGTTCCGTCGGACAGATCGAGCCGGGTGATCGGGTTGTCCAAGGTGTCCTGGAACAGGAGATGGTCGGAGGAAGCGGAGAGAGTCAACGAGTCCACGCAAGCCGAGCAGAGGCCGGACCCGGTGAGCACCTCCACGCGGATCCGTTCGGTCTGGCCCATGGCCAGGTTCAAGGGGGGAACCGAGTCGAAGACGGTGCCGCTGGAATCCACGAAGACCAAACGGGGGGCCGCGATGTGGACCGACCGGTGCACCGCCAGGGGAGAGGAGTCGGAGAGCGCCGCGATGGAGGTGGAGTCGATGGGAAGGGCGGAGATGGCCCAGAACTCGGCCTTGCCTCCCACCAGCGCGATCGAGGAGATGGTCGGCCCGGTGGGGGAGGCGAGCAGGCGGAGATGGGCGTTGCCGGCGGTCAACGAGACGTCGTCGGTGCAGGTGGAGCAGAAGGCGTTGCCCAGGTAGGCCTCGAGGAATACCGGTACGGCCTGGTCGACGTCCGCGGTCAGGGTGCCCAGGGTGAAATCGGTCCAGGTGGCGTCGGTGAAGCGGATCCCGCGCCCGGAGAAGACCAGGGAGGGCGAGACGTCGACGGAATCCCCGACGCTGTCCCGCAACGCCAGCGTCCAGCTTCCCACCTGAACGCCCTCCGCCCAGATGCGCACCGGCTGGCCCTTCGGGCCGGTGCGGAGGATGGTGCCCGCGGTGATCGGCTGGGAGAGCAGGCTGTCGCCGAACAGGGAAAGTCCCGCCGGCGGAACCAGGGTGAACGCCACCCCGGCGGTGTCGCGCTTCCCACCTTGCGTGGTCATCACGTCCAGGGGTGCGGCGGTTCCCACGGGACCGGAGTAGGGAGAGGGATTCAGGTACTTGGGAACGAGCGGGAGGGGTGCCGAGAACGCGAAGGGCCATACGTCGGTGCTGTCCCCGCGGGCGGTGCGCAGGATCAGGTTCCACGAGCCGGGCTGGATCCCTTTTGCCCACAAGCGGACGGGTCTGCCGTTGGCGTTGGTGTACAGGGTGTCGTTCGAGGGAAGGGGCTGCGCGAGCAGACTGTCCAGGAACATGGATATGCCGGCGGGTGGCACGAAGGTGAATCCCGTGGCGACGGAATCCGGCGCGCCGGAAAGCGTCGCGACCACCTGGACGGGGAACGCGGTGCCGACCAGGGAGGAGTCGGGGACGGGAGACAGGTACTTGGGGAGCGGAGGGGGTGGGACCGTGAAGGGCACGTCCTTCGTCGTGGAAAGGTTTCCCTGCAAGGCGATGTGCAGGACGTAGTTCCCCGGTGCCAGCCCCGCGATGGCGGCGCTGTCGAGCGTCACGGTTCCCAGGTCCGGGGTGATGGTGATCCCTCCGTACCAGTTTCCGGCGACCAGATTCTGGGCGCCGTCCAGGTTTCCTCCGGTCAAGCTGAACTGTCCCAGCGCGAGGCGGCGGGAGGACGAGGCCTCGCAACTGGTGCCATTGGTCTGGCTCACCCAGAGCGAGTAGAGGTTCTTGCTCGGGCCCAGCAGCGAATCCGTGGTGGTGAAGGTGGGCAAGGTCCGCAGATTCATGGACGTGCTGATCTTGATGGAGGACCCGGGGTCGTGTCGTTCGCAGTAGAACATGTCCCACGGGTAGGACTGGCCGACGGCCAGTTTGAGCGTGTCCAGGCTCACGGCGGCGGATTCCGGGAAGTGGGTTCCCCCCAGGTCGACTTCCAGGAGGTTGTTGATGAAGAAATAGACGTCGTCGTCGCCCTCGAAGTCGAATTTCTGACCGACCTTGTAGTTGAAGGTCCCGTGGAGCTCCATGCAGAAGTTGAAGTTGTGCATGAGACCGTCCTGACCCCGGTACTGCACGTTGAAGGGGTTGGGTTTTCCGTTGGGCAGGGTGGTGAAGGTGTCGATGGGGTAATAGTTGGGGTTGGCGTAGGTGTAGTTTCCGGTGCTGTCCAGCTGGAGGGGGATGTCGATGCAGGTGGCGGCGCTCTGGGTGTAGGTCGGGTCCGTGGTGAACCAGTCGTTGGCCATGCGCAGGGAGTCGCCCTTGTTGCAGTTCACGTCGATCTTGTGGGTGGGGATGGGTTTGCGGTTGGGACCGAGCACGGACTGGACGTAGCCGGTGCCGGGACAAAGGCCGGCGCCCTCGAAGCTGGGATCGGAAGCGTTGAAATCCCGGACGATGGCGGCCAGCTCCACCAAGGTGCAGACCCCCTGGGTACCGTCCCAGGCCCATGTGGGGTTGGGAGCACCACCGGTCGTCTGTCCAAGCCACACGGTGTCGTGGTTGGCCACCACGCTGGAAAGGTCGATGTAAATGGGTGAATTCAATCCGCCGAATCCCCAGGTCTGCCCCGTCACCGAGGAACTGACCAGGATCGACGGAGGAACCCGGTCGTACCAGACCAGTTGACTCCAACCGCAGAGGTCGGTGCGCACCGCGGTGGGGTAGTGGACGGTGTCCCCTTGGAACTTCACCAAAGGCCGGTCCAGCTTCGGACTTCCATCCCATGGATTGAAGATTTCCAGCACGAACGGAGTCGGCTGCCGGGAACCGGCCATTGGCTTTCCCGATGGCTCGGGGTTGGCGACCACCCAGATGGAGTCGCCGCGTGCCCAGGCAGTGTCGTAGACGCCGGGCGCGGGCGCGGCGGAAACTCCGGAGACACCCAGGTAGGAAACCGTTCCACCGACGGAGTCCCGGAACAGCAGGCTGGCCGAGGTCAGTCCGATGGCATAGCGCCAGAACCATCCCGGGGAACCGGCAACCGGGTGCATGGTCGCCCAGGGGCCGCCCTGCACCTGCAAGGATGGGGCGGTCGCGGTCTTCCCTTGCCAGGGATTCCAGAGGAAGACCGTCAGTCGCCCGGGCGCCGTGGAAGAAATGATGGCCGGCCCTCCCGGGAGCGGGCTGGGTACGATCCACACGGTGTCGGAAGTCGCCCAATACACGCCCAGGTTGAAACTGCCTTGGCCGCCCAAACCGCTCGTGTCGTAGGTGCTCCAATCGTCGCGAATGAAGCTCACCCCTGTGTTGGGGACGGAAATGGAGTCCGGTGCGGTCCACTCGAGCCAAGGCGTGCCGGGCACCACGTGCAGCAGGGCGGAGTCCGATCCCATGGAGTAGGAGACTGGATAATAGCTGACCACGGACACCTGGTGCGCCATGGGCAGACCCAGCGCCACCGTGGAGTCGACCCCCCAGGGATTGAACAGCATGATCACCTTCGCGCCCGCATGGGCGGAGGCGGTGGCGAACGCCACGATGAGGAACGAAAGGATCTGTCTTCTGGTGAACGCCACTTCCTACCTCGTTTGGCCCCTTGGAAATCCGACCAGGAGGTCGGAACCGGAGCTGAGGATACGATACCGGCCAGGGTGGCATTTCCGCAAGACGAACGAGGGGGCAGATGCAGGAAGAGTTTTCCGCCCGATCACGAGGTCGTGGCGATGCCGTGGGAGCGATTCCCCGGGAGACGGGAATCCCGAACTCTTTCGCCCATGGATTTTCGAGCGCATGGGCATTAGGTTCTTCCCCCATACGATGGAGCGGATCCCAAAAGAACTTTGTTCCAGGTTGGCGGTGGCGAAATCCGTGGCGGTCCTGACCGGCGCCGGAATTTCGGCCGAGTCCGGAGTGCCCACGTTCCGGGAAGCCCAGACCGGACTGTGGGCCCGATGGCATCCAGAGGACCTGGCGACCCCGCAGGCTTTCCAGCGAAATCCCCGGCTGGTGTGGGACTGGTACCGATGGCGCCGCCAGTTGGTCATCGATGTCGAACCCAACTCCGGGCATCTGGCGCTGGTGCAACTGGAGCGCAGGGTGTCCAAGTTCCATCTGGCCACCCAGAACGTGGACGGCTTGCACCGCCGGGCGGGTTCCCGGAACCTCTCCGAACTGCACGGGAACCTGTTCCGCGACCTTTGCGCCTACGAGGGGACCGACGTGGATCTTCCCGAAGGCCTTGCGGAGGTCTTGCCGCGCTGTCCCCGATGCGGTGGCCCGGTGCGGCCCGGTGTCGTCTGGTTCGGGGAGCCGCTTCCCGAGGCGGAACTCATGGCCTCCGAATCGGCCGCCGGGGGATGCGACATCTACCTGGTGGTGGGAACGTCCGGCCTGGTCCGACCCGCCGCCGGTCTTCCGCTCCTGGCCCTGCGCTCGGGGGCCTTCGTGGTCGAGATCAATCCGGAAACCACTCCTCTGACGGATTCCGTTCATTGCACGATCCGCGCCGCCGCCGATGCCGTGCTGGTTTCCCTCCTGGAATCCCTGGCATGACCTGGGACCTCCCCGAATCCGACGAAGATCTCCTGGACGAGTGCGAGGTGCAGGTCTTCCGCTCCTCGGGTCCCGGAGGACAGCACGCCAACAAGACCGAATCCGCCGTGCGGATGCGCCACCTGCCGTCCGGTGCCGTGGTCCAGTGCCAGGAAGAGCGAAGCCAGCACCTCAACAAGCTGAAATGCCTGGCGAGGCTTCGGGAAAAGATCGCGGGCTTGAACCACCGCGATCCCCCCCGCATTCCCACCAAGCCCACCGGAGGGTCCAGGCGCAGAGGCCGGATCGCCAAGAAAAGGCGCTCGGGTCTGAAGCGCGATCGGGGGAATCGGGACTGGAACGCGGACTAGGCCTTCTGGGCGTTCACCAACCCGAACTATATTCTCCCCTTCCCACCGGCAAAACAACCGGCACTCCGGAGCGCTCCAATGGGTTTGACCAAAAAAGATCTGAAGTTCTTCGAGGAACTGCTCAACGAGAAGAAGGAAAAGCTTCTTCAAGAGCTGGGCAACCTCGAGACGTCCACGGTGGGCAAGAATCCCCTGGAACAATCCGGCGATCTGTCGGGCTACGCGTACCATCTCGCCGACCAGGCGGCCGATGCCATGGACCGCGAGCACGCCTTCGCCATGGCGTCTCGCGAGAGCCGCTACCTGCTGTACATCAACGAAGCCCTGGATCGCATCAAGGACGGCCTGTTCGGCGTCTGCAAGAAGTGCCGGAAGGTTCCGCACGCGAAGAACCCCGATCCCCCTTGGATCACGAGGCAGCGGCTCGAGGCCGTCCCCACCGCGACCCTGTGCATCTGGCACAAGGCCGAGGCCGACGCCTCCAAGCAGCAGCAGAAGGAGAAGGAGTAGTCCTTCCACGGCCGCCCCTGGTGAGGGCCGGTCCTCCGTTCAAGCCTTGGGACGACCCAACCGGATACCCATGTCGATGGAGGTGGAAACCTTCAGTTCGTGCGCGGCGTATCCCTTCGCCGCGATCTGCGTGAAGACGTCGTTCACATCCAAACCCAGCGCCGGTTGGCCGCGCTCCAAGTGGACCTTGCTCTTGTAGGGCAGGACCTTGTGCAGGTCCTTGTCCAGGTCGGCCGGGAACGAAAGATCCAAGGGATTGGTGCCTGCCGGCACGGAAATCAACTTGGTGCGGTCGACGGAGCTGCGGTAGATGTCGATGTCCAGGACTTCCGGGGGATCCTGGTCCGGACCCGATTCCGGGTTGGTTGATTGGATGCGCATGGGAGGGGGTGTCTCCATGGGAGGATTTGGCTTACAGGTGGAAGGGTGAAAACGAACGGAATCTAGAACTTCCTCGTCCATCCAAAGGTCCACCGCCTCCCAAACCTGTACCTTCCGGGCGAGGAGGTACAAGAATGAGATTCAAAACCAAAGCCATCCTGGTCGCAGCCGTCGCCATCCTGGGGACCGTGGCCAATGCCGAGCCCCCGGCCCCGAAAAACGCCCTGGATTTCCGTGTCAAGGACATCGACGGGAAGGACGTGGACCTGGGTATCTACCGCGGCAAGGCGGTGCTCGTCGTGAACACGGCGAGCAGATGCGGACACACCCCGCAATACGCCGATCTCCAGGCCCTTTGGACCAGATACAAGGATTCCGGTTTCGTGCTCCTGGGCTTTCCCTCCAACGACTTCATGCACCAGGAACCCGGCTCGGACTCGGCGATCAAGGAGTTCTGCACCTCCAAGTACCACGTGACCTTTCCCATGTTCGACAAGGTGGACGTGAAGGGTAGGGACCAGATCCCCCTCTACGCCTACCTGACCGCGCAGGACACCAAGCCCACTGGCAAGGGTGACATTTCCTGGAACTTCGAGAAGTTCCTGATCGGTCGCGACGGAAAGGTCGCGGCGCGCTTCAGCCCGGGCACGTCGCCGTCGGATTCGTCCGTCGTGCGCGCGATCGAAGCGGCGTTGGCCAGGAACCCCTGACTCCACCGGGCAGGGTTACTGCGTCTGCAGCCAGTTGTAGTAGACCCCGGTGGACAGGAACGGCGTTCCCGGGGGCATGTTGTTGATGTCGTTGAAGCGGGGATCGTAGCCCCAGTTCCGGACCGGCGGCTTGAAGAATCGGGTGCTCCAGATCACCGAATCGGCCCTCATCCTCAATCCCTGGGTGGTCTCGTTCCACATGCACACGAAGCTCCCGCGGAAACGGACCGTGTCGGCGGAGAGGTTTTCCAGGAAGCGGATGGTGTTGTGCCAACCTCCCTCGTAGTGGGCCTCGAAGTAGGGCTCCGTGTTGTCGGTGGCCAACGGCGGCAGGTAGATGGAGTCCGTGGGCTTGTTTCCGGTGAGGATCGCCGCGTTCAAGGTCATCTTCATTCCCGCGCTGGCCACGTCCGTGTAGCCGGAAATTGTTTCCGCGTCCGCACCGGTCAGCCAGTTCGCGTTGAAGAAGCTCTGTTCGAAGGTCCCGTTCATCCCCTGGGCGGCGTAGTTGTTGTTGTCCCAGCTGGGACTGAGCATGGTGAACGCGTCGGAGGCGATCATCGCGTTGCAGTATTTCTCGGAATCCGGTACGGTTCCCTGGTAGTCGACTGGTTTGCAGGTGCTTCCCGGGGAAGCGGCGTTGAAGTTCCCGTCCAGGTAGATGGGATTTCCCGAGGCGATGCTCACGTTGTGGCGCAGCGGGGAGGCGTTCACGAGCTTGAAGGCGTCGATGACCGTGTCGAGCCGCTTGCCCCGGTCCGGCACCATCAGGACCGAGTCGTAGAGGTAGAAGATGGAATCCGAAGTGGGCCCGATCATCTGGGCGACATCCACGGTCCACGCCTTGACCCAGCGGTCCTCGCGGCGATCGAAGAACACGGTGGGCCCGGTGATCCACGAGGGTTGGCCGGTACCGGGGCGGCTGTTGACGAACCGGTCGGCGGGACTCGCGACCAGGCAGTCGAATTTCTGGGTCCGTAGAGCGACGGGCTCCGATCCGTTGCAGGGCTTGATCAGGTCGTGGGGAACCGCCCCGCCGATGGGCAGGTTCAGCTGCGGCGTGCCCTGGTTGATGTTGTAGACCCCTCCCACCGCTCCCGGGCGCGTGGCATCTGTCATCTGCGCCAAGGTGGTGCCGAGTCCCGATTGCGGCTGGGCGGGGACGATGCCGGGAGAGGAGTAGTAGAAGATCTGACCGTAGGGAGGGCCCTCGATCCAGTGGTAGATGTTGAGATGGACGGTGACAGGACCTTGGATGGAAAGACTGCTCGCGACCCCGTTTCCGCTGTAGGCGCGGAAGTAGGCGTTGCCGTTGGTGTGGACGGGCCCCTGGATGGTCATGGCCGGTCCGGGAGTGATCTCCAGGTTGCCTTGGTAGAACACCCCGAACTGGAACAGCGGGACCTGGAAAAGGTAGAGGATCGCCTGGACGTTGGTCTTGGCTCCACCGGGCGCGGTGCCCGTGGATTTCACCTTGAAGGAAACCTTGGTTCCCATCAGGCCCGTGAAGTCGCCGGTGTTGATCACTTGCTGTCCACCGGTGCTTTGCTTGACGGCGCTTGCCTGGGCCATTTCCCCGTTTCCCGTCGGAGAGACCAAGGTGGCCGGCACGGCGGCGAGGTTGAGCCTCCCCCCGATCAGGCTGTCCTTCAGCTTGTCCAAGGTGGCCATCTGCAGGGCCACCATGGCTTCCGCCGCGTAGCGGGACCGGATGCGCTGCTTGGCGTCCACGGTGCTCTGGAAAAAGCCCCCGGAGGTGGTGATCATGGCCATTCCCAGCACCAGGATCACGATCCCCAGGAGCAGGACCATGGCCATGGCGACGCCTCGGCGCCGGTTCCAGAAGGGTTTGGTTGCCATGGAGTCTCCTCAGCGATTGACGAGATTGGAGTTGCGCACGCTCACGTCCGTTTCCAGCGCCGAGCGGTAGTAGCCCCCCGAAGCCGAATCCTGCGCCAGAAGTTTGTTGTCCACCGTGAGGGTGCGCGTGACCAGGCGGACCCGCACCTTGTCGATGGCGTTGGCGGGCGGGTTGGGCGAAAGGGAATCGAGCCAGCCATCCGTCGGGTGGTGGTACTGGATGTGCAAGGAATCGATGCCGATGGCGAATGTCATCTCGGGGCTCTGGTCCTGCCGGATGTACAGGGTGTCCTGGGATTTCCGATAGGTGATGGAATCGTAGCCGTAGACCAGTTGGTTGGCGGGCACCTGGATGTCGCCGGCGAGGTTCCATCCGCTGTCCAGGAAGGGTGTGGCGTTCAGGACCAGGGAATCCTTCGTGCAACCCGCCCCGCTGAGCCTGTCCTGGATGCCCAGGACGAAGGTCTGCGGATACAAGGCCGGGCCGTGGCTTCCGTTGCCCGCGGGGGCGTTCAGGCCCAACCGCACGTACCCCGTGTCCTCGAACTTGGCGGCGCTGTCGATGGCGATTTCCAGAGTACCTGCCGTGGGGTCGTAGGCGTAGCCGGAGACGTTGTCGACCCATCCCGTCTTGTTCATCACGAACGTGACCTGCTCCTCACCGGAGCCCCACACCTTCATGCCGGCGCTGGAGTCGGGGAGACCGCCTCCGGTGGAACGGACTCCCGAGGTCAAGGCATCCAAGGTTCCCTTGGCCATCATCGCCGCCGCCGCGCGTTCCGACTCTGTTTTCCAGTTCCGGTTCTGGTACTGGAATTCCACCATGGCGATCCCGACCACGACGCCCAGTATGACCAGGGAGATCAGGATCTCGACGAGGGAAATCCCGCGGCGGATCACGGGGTCTCCACGAAAAGGTAGGTGGTGATGGTGATGGAGTCGTTGAAGTTCGGGCGCTTGGCCTTCACGGTGATCTGCGCAAGGCTGTCGCAGTAGTTGCCGCAAAAGGACGGATCCGGGGCGCTGCCCTGGACGGTCAGGGAGTCGGTGGCGGAGTTCGTGGAATCGACCCAGCTGCTGTCCAAGGACCGCAGGCCCGAGGTGGTGTGGCCGGTGCGGAGATTTTCGATCGTCTTCTCGATCAGGACGGATTCGGACTGCCAATCGATGGACTTCCCCGTGTTTTTCTGGGAGTAGCGGGACATCTGCAGGTAGATGACGGAAATGACGCCCAGCACGATCAGGGCGATCATGACCTCCATGAGGTTGAAACCTCGGGAGTGGGGTTTTCGCTCGCGCAGGTCCATGTCAATGCTCCAGTGTGACAAGTCCCGTGGGGGAAAGCACCGTCAACGTGAAGGTGTCGTCGGGGAAGGTGGAGATCCCGAACCTGGTGCGGAAGGTCGCCCAACAGCGGCCGTCCGGGCGGAACACCACGGAGTACATCCCCCCCGTGTCCGAACGGGTGGGAGAGGCGGTCCCCGCGGAAGTGCACGGATGCGGTTGGGGTTCCGGGGAGACGGTGGAATTGATCGAGTCGAAGACCATGTGGGCGGGCAGCGGCTGCCACCCCTGCAGCACGACTTCCCCGCTGTCGAACGTTCCGTTCGCGGAGCCGTCCGTCAGGGAGGAATCGACGAACCGCTCGTACCTGAGGTTCCCCACGTCGATGTACAAGCCGCTGTTCCTCTGGCGGGTGGTGGCGTCCGAGCGCGCCAGCAGCAAGGCGTTTCGGAATTCGTCGGCGGCCCCCAACACCTGCACACGCCACTGGATGCGTTTCCATCCAACGACCGCCAAGACCGACAGGATGCCGACGATCACCACCACCACCATCAGTTCCATGAGGGTGAATCCAGGAGGCACCCCCCGACGCCGTCTCGTCGAACTGGATTGGGCCATGGACTAAGAATAGGCTTCCCCGAGCCGTCCCCACAAGTGATTCGACTTCGGTTGGCGGCGATGCCGACCGGAAGCGCCGTCGATGACGGGAGCATCGGACCCCTTTGTCCGGATGACCGCGGAAATCCTCCACCGGATCCATCGCGCCAGCCGGACCGCTAGATTTGTCTCCGTGGCGGGTCTTTCCATCCTGGTCGTCGACGACGAACCTTCCATCCGGAAGTCGGTGGCGCTTTGCCTGGAATTGGAAGGTCATCAAGTCCAATCGGCCTCCGGGGTGGAGGAGGCCCGGAAGGTCGCGAAGCACATTCCCTTCGACCTCGCTTTCGTGGACCTGCGATTGGGGACCCATTCGGGACTGGATCTCCTTCCGGAACTCCTGGCCGCCCAACCGGGATTGCGCATCGTCGTCATCACCGCCTTCGCCACCGTGGACACGGCGGTGGAGGCGATGCGGCGCGGGGCGTTCGATTACCTGGCCAAGCCCTTCGAGCCTTCGCAGGTGGTGGCGGTGGCGAGCAAGGTGGCCTCCCTTCGCGAGCCCCGGGCGGGATCGGAAGACGGTCTCCTGTTCGACAGCGCCTGCCTCGAGGTCCGACGGGCGATGTCGCTCGCCCGGCAGGTCGCGCGCAAGGGAGCCACCGTGCTCCTGCGGGGCGAGTCGGGGACGGGAAAGACCGTCCTGGCCCGCGCCATCCACCGCTGGAGCGACAGGTCGGAGAACCATTTCTCCACCCTGTCCTGTCCGTCCCTTTCGTCCGAGCTTCTGGCTTCCGAACTCTTCGGCCACGTGAAGGGGGCCTTCACCGGAGCCGTCTCCGACGTGCCAGGACGGATCGCGTTGTGCGAGGGCGGGACGCTCTTCCTGGACGAGGTCGGGGATCTTCCCCTGGAGATCCAGCCGAGACTTCTGCGATTCCTCCAGGACCGCGAGTACGAACGGGTGGGAGATCCCACCACGCGCCGATCGGATGTCCGGATCGTGGCGGCCACCCATGTGGACCTGGAGGCGGCCGTCGCCGCCGGACGGTTTCGCGAGGATCTGTTCTACCGGCTCGACGTGTTGCAGATCGCGATTCCCCCGCTCAGGGAACGCCGCGAGGACATTCCCGCCTTGGCTCGCATCGCCTTGGAACGCGCCTGCGGAAAGGGAGAGCGGCTCCAATTCTCCCCGGAGGCCATCGCGGTGTTGCAACTGCGGGATTGGCCCGGCAATCTGCGGGAGTTGGCCAATGTGGTGGAGCGGGCCGCGGTGCTGGCGACAGGACCCATCCTGTCCGCCGAGGCGATGGGTGCGGCGGCGCGCGCGAAACCCGTCCCCTGCGGGGAGCTCCTCCCTCTGGAGGCGTTGGAGGAAATGCATGTGCGCAAGGTTCTCGCCTCCACGCGCACCCTGGAGGAGGCCGCCCGGGTTCTGGGGATCGACGCCGCAACGCTTTGGCGCAAGCGCAAGCGGTACGGGATCTGAGGCCTCCCGCGCCCGGTGCCGTTCGCGATCCGCGAACGGAAATCATCCCACCTGGAAAACTTGTGGTGTCCGCTCCATGGATATTGCCTCCAGAGATGCCGCGTTCCCAGGGAGTCCCACATTGAAGTCCATCAACCTGATCCGGATCCGCGCCGACCCGAAAAGAGTCTTCCGGGCGGCGGCGGACGTGCTGGAATGGCCGCGTCTGCTGTCCCACTACCGGCGCGTGGACGTGGTGGAAGGCCTGATCTCGGATGCCGTCTGCACCCTGGACATGGCGGCGCATCGGGACGGATTCCCGTGCCGGTGGCGGGCGGTGCGCACGTTGCATCCGAACGATCTCCGGATCCACTACCGCCATACGAAGTCCACCTGGACCGGCGGGATGGACGTCTGGTGGACCGTGTCGCCCCTGGACGGAGGGTTCACCGAAGCCCGGATCACCCACGAGATGCCCCCGACGAGTCCGCCGGTGGAATGGTTCCGGCAATGGGTGGTGGGCGGCCTTTTCGTGGAAAACATCGCCGACAAGACCCTGGAAGGGTTGAAGCGGCATTTGGAAAGGCCAACGCCATGAGACAAGGAACGCACCGCGTCGCGATCACGGGGATCGGAGCGCTCTCCTGCGTGGGACACGGCGCCGACGGGCTCTGGGAAGGTTGCGCGCGCGGGCCTTCCGGCGTGGGACCGGTGACCCGGTTCGATCCGGATCCGTTTTCCTGCAAGATCGCCGGGGAGATCAAGGACTTCGAACCCTCCGCGTGGATGGACGAAAGGATCGCCAAACGGCTGGACCGGTTCGCCCAGTTCTCCCTGGCCACGGCCCGCATGGCCTTGACGGATTCCGGTCTGGACCTGGACACGGTGGACCGCGAACGGGTGGGCATCTACATCGGGTCGGCGCTGGGCGGGATCGCCTTCGCCGAGGAGCAGCACGCGGCCTTCCTGGCGCACGGGATCAAGGCGGTGCGCCCCACGCTCGCCATTTCCGTGTTCGGCGGAGCGTCGTCGTGCAACATCGCCATGGAGTTCGGGACCTTCGGACCCAACGTGGCCAATGCCAATTCCTGCGCCTCCGGCGCCATCGCCGTGGGCGAGGCCGCGCGGCTGGTCGCCCGCGGCGAGGTGCGCGCCATGCTGGCGGGGGGCGTGGAATGTCCGCTCTCCCAGCTGGCCTTCGGGGCCTTTTCCATGATCCGGGCGATGTCCACGCGCAACGACGATCCCTCCACCGCGAGCCGCCCGTTCGACCGGGATCGCGACGGTTTCGTGATGGCGGAAGGCGCGGGCATCCTGGTCCTGGAGGATATGGAGGCCGCCAGGAAGCGCGGCGCCCGCATCTACGCCGAGGTCCTGGGGTACGGCACCACCAACGACGCCTATTCCATGACCAGCCCGAGGCCCGACGCTCTCCAATCCAGCCGGTGCATGCGGCTCGCCTTGGAGGATGCGGGATGCGCTCCCGAGGAGATCGGGTACGTCAGCGCCCACGGATCGTCCACGGTGCAGAACGACTCCGGCGAATCCACGGCCATCCGGATCGCGATGGGGAACCACCGTCCGCCGGTCAGCTCCACCAAAAGTGCGCACGGCCACGCCTTGGGTGCCGCGGGCGCGATGGAGCTGGCGCTTTGCGCGCAGACGTTCTCCCGAAGCGAGCTTCCGCCCAACCGGAATCTCTTCCACAAGGCCGAGGACTGCGATCTGGACATCGTCGAGAACTTCCCTCGGACGGCTTCCGTGCGCCGGGTCCTGTCCAACTCCTTCGGGTTCGGGGGCATCAACGCCTGCGTGGTGCTGGGGGCGGCATGACATCCCCGGTGTCGCTGCCGCTTTCGTGGCGGTTCGCTCCCGGCCGCTCCATGGAATTGGAGGCCATGGACCGACCCGACCTGGATCCCGCCCTGCGGAAGGAGTCGTTGGGAGGATTGCGACGGCTGCGCGGGACTTTCCTGCGGCCCGAACCCCTGCTTTCCGCCCTGCTCCGGATGCTTCCGCCCGGGAACGGTCGCACCTTTCGCCTGGTGGAGCTGGGGGCTGGAACGGGAGATCTTTCGGCCTGGATCGGTCGCGCGTTGCGGCGCCGGGGGCTTCGCGTGGAGATGGTGGCCACGGACAGGGTGGGCGCCACCGGAGTGTCGGAATTCGACTGCGCTTCCACCGGCGGATGGATGGATGCCGACCTCTATTTCTCGAACCTGCTCCTGCACCATCTGCATGTGGACGAAATCCGTCGCAGCCTGGAATGCCAGGCCGGGCATGCGCGGCTCGGGGCGGTCCACCTGGACCTGGTGCGCGGACCGTTCCTCTACTACCTGACCCGGCTCTCCCTGCCGTGGCTGGGCTATCCCAGGATCAACCAGAGCGACGCGCTGCTGTCCATCCAGGCGGCGTTCAGCGCCCGGGAAATGGAGGCGCTGGGGAGCAGGTTCCACGGGCGCGCCGTGGTCCGCCGGGCATTGCCGTTCCGGCAGATCCTCTCCATCCAGTCGGAGAATCCACCATCCGCCGGGCGGTGATCGCGGGCGGAGGTCCGGCGGGGTTGGCCTGCGGGATCCGGCTGCAGGAGCTGGGATGGGAAACCGAGATCCACGAACGCCGCACCTATCCGCTGCGCAAGGTTTGCGGGGAATTCTTGTCGCCCTCCGGTTGGCACAGGCTCGAGAGCCTGGGAGCCACGGGACATCTGGCGGCCCAACCGCCTGCCATCGTCCGCGCCCGGTTCGAATTCGCGCCCGGTTCGGTGGCGGAATTCCCCTTGGTTCCCGCCGCCCGCGGCCTGAGCAGGGAAGCCATGGATTCCGCCCTGGCGGCGCGGTTCCGTGCGCTCGGGGGCGAACTGTTCGAGGGATCGGAGAGGACGGAATCCGTCGAACCGGACGAGGTGTTCGTCGACGCCCGGGGCAGGCCCGTGGAAGCCGGGGCCTCGGAGACATGGCGCGGATGGAAGGGGTATGTGGATCCCCGCGACATTCCCGCGGGGCTGGGCGGCGAGGTGTTGACGATGCTGCCCGTGGTGGGCGGATACTGCGGGATGTCGTTGGTGGAGGACGGACGCCTGGGCGTGTGCTTCGTGTCGGACCGCAAATCCGCGCCGCACGCGATCCTGGATTCCCACCCCGTGCTTTCCCGATTGTCGGACAGGATCCACCCCCATGCCGCCATCTCGGGTTTCCGGTTCCGAACCGTTCGCGGACCCGGCAGGATCGGCGACCGCCTGCGGGTTTGGCCCCCCCTGGTGGGGGATGGGATGAGCCGGGCGCTGGGCGCGGGGATCGCCCATGCCGAGCACCTGGCCCTGGGGCTCGCGGTCCCGAAGGACGACGGTCGGGATTTCGCCATGGCCATGATCCTCCACGCGGCGATGTGCTCCACGGTGCTGCGCGCCGCTGGACGCTGGCTGCCGTGGCGCCGAAGGCTCCTCGCCAACGCCTACCGGATGACGCGGGGGTGAATCACCGCCCCAGCGCGTCGATGTCCTGGGGTTCCAGGCGGCCCAGCCGGGAGTGGCCCTGGGCGGCGCGGATCATGGCGCGGCCCAGGATGCGCGGCGTGGTGATGGAGCCCGGGAAGAGCCGGGCCAGAAACGGCAGGAACGGAGCCAAGGGGGCGTAGAAGAGGCGATACATGCGCGTCCTGGACGGATGACCCTTCAGCGGGACCAAGCCGGCCAATCGGAACATGGTCGCCTTGCGGAAAGGCATGGCGAGGAGTTCGTTCTCCGTCCGGCCCTTGACGCGCGCCCACAGCACCCGACCATTCCCGGTGGGATCGGTGCCCGCGCCGGAGACGTAGGCGATGGCGAGGTCCGGATTGCGCTCCAGGAGGAATTTCGCCACGTACAGCGGGAGGTCGTGGTTCTCCCGGGCATACTGCGCCTCGGTCTTGCCCACCACGGAACTTCCGACGGTGAAGAAGCAGGCGTTCAGCCCTTCCAGTTCGGAGGCCACCGACGACAGATCGAACAGGTCCGCGACCCGAACCTCGCGCAATTTCGGATGCGCGCGGCCCACGGGGCTTCGCCCCACGGCGACCACCGAAAGCACGGAGGGGTCGGCCAGGCACTGCTCCAGGACGGCGGCTCCCACCATGCCGCTGGCCCCGAAGATGGCGACGTTCAGTTCCGGAACGATTTCGAATGGCATCTGGATGGTCCTCCTGGGACCTGAATCTAGCAGGTGCGGCGAATCGGGTTGCAATCTGCAAGGTTCGCCGTCCCGAGGAATCTTGCCGATTGCAGGATCTTTCGTCGGGAGCCTCGCTGTGACCGTGTGTTCGAGTCTGGCACGCCGCTCGCGTTCCGAGGTCGCCATGCACTACGGGTTGAGACTCAAATTGGCGGCCGGGTTCGGTGCCCTTCTCGCCCTTCTCCTCGCCTCCGGAGTGGTATCCCTGGTACTGCTCGCTCGAAACGCCTCGGTGCTGGACCGGATCCTGCGCGAGAATTTCGACAGCGTCGGCTATGGCCAGCGGATGAAGGACCGTCTCGACGAGATCGAACTGGTGCTGCGCGCCGATCGACTCGATTCCGCCGGGCAATCGCGTTTGGAGCAGGCTAGGGCCGGATTCCGCAAGGAACTCGGGAACGAACGGGCCAACATCACCGTTCCCGGCGAAAAGGAACTGGTGGATTCCCTGACGAATGCCTGGCGGGGATTGGACGGCGGACTTTCCGGCGCCGCTCCGTCGGTCGGGCAGGACGCGTTCGCGGATGTCATGCGCCTTTCGCAGCGGGTGATCGATCTCAACCTGGACAACATCCTCTCGGCCGACGGACGGGTGAAGACCTCCCACGACGAGGCGCGCGCGTTCCTTCTCGCCCTTCTCGCCGGGGGGACGGTGCTGTCCCTCGCCTGGGCCGCCTGGGCCTCGCGGTGGATCGTGCGTCCCATCCGCGGACTGACGGATTCCGTCCGCGAGGTGGGCAAGGGGAACCTGGACCTGGTCGTGGCGGTCAACTCCCGGGACGAACTGGGCGAGCTCGCGAAGGCCTTCAATTCCATGGCGTCGCGGCTGCGCGAATACCGGGATTCGGACCGCCAGCGCCTCCTGCGGGTGCACCGGACCACGCAGATGGCCGTCGATTCGCTTCCCGACGCCGTCATGGTGGTCACGCCCCAAGGCTCGGTGGAGTTGGCCAACGGGGCGGCGCGGCGGCTGTTCGGGGTGGCGGAAATGGACAGCCTGTCCAAGGTCGCGGGTGGCGTGCTGGAAGGAATGGTCCGCGAGGCCGTCAAGACCGGCCAACCGGTGGAACCCAAGTCCTACGCTTCGGCCTTGCAGGTCTTCGAGGGCGGCGAAAGGTTCTTCCTTCCCAAGGCGTTGCCCATCCTGGAAGGGTCGGGACAGGTCGCCGGGGTCACCGTGGTGCTCGCGGACATCACCCAGATGCGGCGCCTGGAGGAGATCCGCACGGGCGCCCTTTCCGTGGTTTCCCACGAGCTGCGCACTCCGCTCACCAGCCTGCGCATGTCGGCGCACCTCCTTTTGGATGGACGGCTGGGCGACCTCGCCGACCGGCAGGTGGAATTGGTCTCGACGGTGGTGGAGGAGGGGGACCGCCTCCAACGCATCGTGGACGAACTGCTGGACATCGCGCGGCTGGACGCGGGGCGGACCCGGATGTCGCTGTCCAGCCACGACCCCGAGGAGATGGTGCAGCACGCCTTCGCGGAGTGGGAAGGGGCCTACCGTGAAAAGGGCGTGTCCCTGGAGAGCCGTTGCGCACCGGACCTCCCCCGGGTGGACGTGGACTCCGTCCGCATCGCGCACGTCATCTCCAACCTCCTCTCCAACGCGCTGCGGCACACGCCAGCCGGGGGCTCCGTCGTGATCGGGGCACGGGTGGAGGACGGTCGCCTGGTCCTGGATGTCGCCGACACCGGCGAGGGGATCGCTCCCGACCAGATCCCCCACGTCTTCGAGCGCTTCCACCGCGTCCCGGGCCAGGCCGCCGACACGGGCGTTGGCCTGGGGCTCTCCATCGTGCGCGAGATCGTCCAGGCCCATGGCGGAGACATCGGTGTCGAGAGTCGGCTGGGCAGGGGAGCGCGGTTCCGGGTTTCCCTGCCGCTGCAGGAACACGCTACCGCGACGGCGACCGTGCCGGGAGGTGTTTCGTGAAGGACCCGTCTCTCCTGCGCGGGATCCTCCTGGGTTGCGCCGGAATGCTCCTGATCTTCCTCCTGGTGGGGCTTCTTGGGCACCTCCCGAATCTCGAGGTGCCCAAGCACAACTGCCTGTGCCCCGACTCCACCACCATCGATCCACCCCGTTCCCTGGGAACCAACAAAAGGAGCTGATATGGAAATCGCGATCTCCGCCGTGACGGCGGGCCTCCTGTCCATCTACCTGTTCTGGACGCTCCTGCGTCCCGAGGACTTCTGATGTCGAATCGACGGAAATCGGCAAACGAACCCGCGCGCCTGCGCGCGCCCCACCTGCAAGGAGCCTGAACATGGAAACCCACGGCTGGATACAACTCTTCATCTTCTGCGCGCTGCTTCTGGCGCTGACCAAGCCCTTCGGGCTCTGGCTCAAATCGGTGCTCGATTCCACCCGGAAGTCCTGGATGGATCCGCTCTGCCTTCCCCTGGAGAAGGGGATCTACCGGCTCTTGGGGATCGACGCCTCCAAGGGCCAGGACTGGAAGGGCTGGACCGCTTCCGTGGTCCTGTTCAACCTGGCTGGAATCGTGGTCACCTACCTGGTCCTGGTGTTCCAAGGACATCTCCCGCTGAATCCGCAAGGATTTTCCGGACTCCCCTGGCACCTCGCCCTCGACACCGCGGTGAGCTTCGCCACCAACACCAATTGGCAGAACTACGGCGGGGAGAACACGATGTCGTACTTCTCGCAGATGGTGGGGCTGGCCGTCCACAACTTCACCTCGGCCGGGACCGGCATCGTCGTGGCCGCCGCCCTGGTGCGCGGGATCTCCGGCAGGGGAGAGACGGTCCTGGGCAATTTCTGGGTGGACATCGTCCGGACCCACATCCGCCTCCTGGTCCCCTTCGCCTTCGTGTACGCCCTGTTCCTGGTCTCGCAGGGGGCCATCATGAACTTCAGCCCCTACCTGGCGGTGAAGACGCTTTCGGGCGTGGTCCAGCACATCCCCATGGGACCCGCGGCGTCGCAGCTCTCCATCAAGATGCTGGGCACCAACGGCGGCGGCTTCTTCAACACCAACGCCGCCCACCCCTTCGAGAATCCCACCGCGGCCTCCAACTTCCTGCAGATCCTGTCCATCTTCGCCATCCCCGCCGGACTGGTCTGGTGGATGGGCGACAAGGTGGGGAACCGCCGCCACGGCTGGACGGTGTGGGCGGTCATGTTCGCCCTGTTCTTCGCCGGCGTGCTCACCTGCTGGCACTTCGAGGCGGCGGGGAATCCGCATGTGATCGCCCACGGCGTGGCGCCCCAGGGGAACTGGGAAGGGAAGGAAACCAGATTCGGGATCTTCGAGACGGCGCTCTTCGCCACGGTGACCACAGACGCCTCCTGCGGCGCGGTGAATTCCATGCACGACTCCTTCACCCCCATGGGCGGGTTCGTGCCCCTGTTCGACCTGCACCTGGGCGAAGTCGTGTTCGGAGGCGTGGGGGCGGGGCTCTACGGCATGCTCGTGTTCGTCCTGCTGGGCATCTTCCTGGCAGGCCTGATGGTGGGCCGAACACCGGAATACCTGGGGCGCAAGATCCAGTCCTTCGACGTGAAGATGGCGTCCATCGTGGTCCTGTTCCAGGCCTTCGGGACCCTGATCTTCACCGCCATCGCCACGGCCACCGTCTGGGGGGCCGCGGGCGTGGCGAACAACGGCCCCCACGGCTTCAGCGAGATCCTCTACGCCTTCAGTTCGGCGGTGGCCAACAACGGATCCGCCTTCGCGGGCCTCACGGGGAACACTCCGTGGTACGACACGACGCTCGCCGTCGCCATGCTGATCGGGCGCTACGCCGTGATCCTTCCGGTGCTCGCCATCGCGGGCAACTTCTGCAAGAAGATTCCGGCACCTCCCGGACCGGGCACCTTCCCCATCCACGGCCCCACGTTCGCGGCATTGCTTTTGGGAACCGTGGTCATCGTGGGGGCGCTCACCTACTTCCCGGCCCTGGTGCTGGGTCCCATCGTCGAGCATTTCGTCATGACCGGTTCAAACCTCCTCTACTGAGAAAGGATCCACTCCCATGAAAAAGACGGATCGTCCCCTGTTCGACGGCGCCATCGTGGTCCCGGCCCTTTGGCAGAGCGTCGTGAAGCTCAAACCCACCATACTCTGGCGCAACCCCGTGATGTTCACCACCGGGGTCGGCGCCGTGCTCACCACGCTGGACATCGGGTTCGCGGCCTCTCGCCACGAGCCAGTCGGGTTCGTCGTGCAAATCAGCCTTTGGCTGTGGTTCACCGTGCTGTTCGCCAACTTCGCCGAAGCCATGGCCGAGGGCCGCGGCAAGGCCCAGGCCGAAACCCTGCGCAAATCGCGCCGATCCATCGTGGCGCGGAAGGTGGACGCCAGGGGAGGGGAGACGGCCACTCCCGCCGAGATGCTCCGAAAGGGCGACCTGGTGGTGGTGGAAGCCAACCAGACCATTCCCATGGACGGCGAAGTCGTCCAGGGCGCGGCATCCGTGAACGAGTCGGCCATCACGGGGGAATCGGCCCCGGTGATCCGCGAAGCCGGCGGCGACAGATCGGCCGTGACGGGCGGCACCACGGTGCTGTCCGACAAGCTGGTGATCCGCATCACGGCGAATCCCGGCGAAGGGTTCATGGACCGCATGATCGCCCTCATCGAAGGCGCCAAGCGGCAGAAGACCCCCAACGAGATCGCGCTGTCCATCCTGCTGTCCGCGCTGACCCTGATCTTCCTTCTGGTGTGCGGCACCATGCAGCCGTTCGCCCACTGGATCGGGGTGGACGTCTCGGTGACCATCCTGGTGAGCCTGCTGGTGTGCCTGATCCCCACCACCATCGGCGGGCTGCTCTCCGCGATCGGGATCGCCGGCATCGACCGGCTGACCCAGCGGAACGTCCTGGCCACGTCGGGACGCGCCGTGGAGGCCGCGGGCGACGTCGACGTGCTGCTTTTGGACAAGACCGGCACCATCACCATGGGCGACCGGCAGGCGGTGGAGTTCTATCCGGCGCCCGGCATCGAAGACGCCGATCTCGCCCTGGGGGCGCTCATCTCGTCGTCCTCCGACGAGACTCCCGAAGGCCGCAGCATCGTGGCCCTGGCCAACAACCGGGGCTTCGAGATCCCCCGGGCGAGTCTGTCGGAATCCGTTGCCGTCCCCTTCCAGGCCCAGACGCGCATGAGCGGAGTGGACCTGGCGAACGGACGCAGGCTGCGCAAGGGGGCGGCCATGTCCGTCGCGACCTGGGCGAGCAACGGCGGGCTCCCGGTGGAGGTTGCCGCCGACGTGGATCGGATCTCGCGCCTGGGCGGCACTCCGCTGGTGGTGGCGGAGGAACACAGGATCCTGGGCACGGTGTACCTGAAGGACATCGTGAAGCAGGGGCTTCCGGAGAAATTCAAGCTGTTCCGCACCATGGGCATCCGCACGGTGATGATCACCGGAGACAATCCCCTGACCGCCGCCGCCATCGCCGCCGAAGCCGGAGTGGACGGATTCCTGGCCGAGGCCAAGCCGGAGGAGAAGCTCGCCTTGATCCGCAAGGAGCAGGCGGCGGGCCACATGGTGGCCATGACCGGCGACGGCACCAACGACGCCCCGGCCCTGGCCCAGGCCGACGTGGGGATCGCCATGAACACGGGCACCCAGGCGGCCAAGGAAGCCGGGAACATGGTGGACCTGGACTCCAATCCGGGCAAGCTTATCGAGGTGGTGGAAGTGGGCAAGCAGATGCTCCTCACCCGCGGCGCGCTGACCACGTTCTCCATCGCCAACGACGTCGCGAAGTACTTCGCGATCCTGCCCGCCATGCTGGTGGGGACCTTCCCCCAGGTGAGTCCGCTGGACATCATGCACCTGGGATCCCCCCACAGCGCGATCCTTTCCGCGGTCGTCTTCAACGCGCTGGTGATCATCGCCCTGATCCCGCTCGCGCTGCGCGGCGTCAAGTTCCGGGCGCTGTCCGCAGGAGACCTTCTCCTGCGCAATCTCCTGGTCTACGGCCTGGGCGGCGTGATCGCCCCCTTCATCGGGATCAAGGCCATCGACATCCTCCTCAACGCTCTCAAGGTGGTGTGACATGTCCGTCTGGAAAACCAATTTTCGTCCAGCCCTGGTGGCTACCGCCATCGTCACCGTCGCCACGGGCCTGGGCTACCCGGCGCTGGTGTGGATTCCGGCCCACGTCATCTTCCCCGCGCAGGCCGGAGGTTCCATCGCCGTGCACGACGGCAATCCCGTGGGCTCCTATCTCATCGCCCAAGGCGTGACGGATTCCGGCTCCTTCCGGCCGCGGCCATCCAGCGCGGGCTCGGGGTACATCGGGGACACCTCCTCCGGCTCCAACGCCGGTCCCTTGAACCGGTCCTTCGTGGACACAGCGGTTCCCGGCCGGGTGGCCGCCTACCGCGCCGACAACGGCCTGGCCCCAGACAGGCCCGTTCCAGCCGACGCGGCGACGGCCTCCGGCTCGGGATTGGATCCCGACATCACGGTGGAGGATGCGCTCCTGCAGGTGCCGCGCGTGGCCAGGGTGCGCAAGATCGACCCGCAGGTCCTGGAAGCGTTCGTCTGGAACACGGCCCACGACAAGGGCTGGGATCCCGACTCGTTGAGGCCCGTCAACGTCCTGGCCCTGAACCTGGCGCTGGAGGAGGGTCATGTCCACTGACGCCAGCCTCCCCACGTCGGAGGCGCGCGCCGCCTCCTTCCTGCAGATGATCCGTCGCTCCGAGCGCGGACGGCTCAAGGTGTACCTGGGCTATTGTCCTGGGGTGGGGAAGACCTGCCGCATGCTGGAGGAGGGCCATCGCCTCCGGGCGGAGGGTGTGGACGCGGTGGTGGGCCTGGTGGAGACCCACGGCCGCGCCGGAACGGCGAAGCTCGTCGACGGCCTGCCCGTGGTGCCGCCCCGGAGCATCGAGTACAAGGGGATCCGCCTGGAGGAGATGGACCTGGAGGCGGTGCTCGCGCGCAAGCCCCAGGTGGTCCTGGTCGACGAACTCGCGCACACCAATGTTCCCGGCTCCGCCAACGCCAAACGCTGGGAGGACGTGGAAGAAATCCTGGCCGCGGGGATCCATGTCATCACCACCGTCAACGTCCAGCACCTGGAGAGCCTGCGCGACACGGTGGAGTCCGTGGTGGGCACCAAGGTTCGCGAGCGCGTGCCCGATTCCATCCTGGCCGGAGCCGACCAGGTGATCAACGTGGATCTTTCGGAGGAAGACCTCCTCAAGCGCCTGCGCGACGGGCAGATCTATCCGCAGTCGCGGGTGGAGCAGGCGCTGGGGGGGTATTTCCAGATCGCGAGGCTGGAACGCATGCGCGAGATCGCGCTTCGGGAGTTGGCCGCGAACCTGGATCGCAAGCGACGCGAAGGCAGGGAGGGGGAAGTCTCCATCCGTGCCTCCGAAGCCGGGGTGGCCGTCGCCATCCGCGGCGGGACCGAGGAGGACCAGCGGCTTCTGCGCCACGCCTCGCGCGTCGCGGGGAGGCTTGCGCGGGACTGGTACGCCGTGCACGTGCGCAGCCGCGAGACCAAGCTCGAGAACATGGAGCTATCCGCCCAAAGGCACTTGGAGGAGACCCTGTCCCTGGCCCACAAGCTGGGGGCATCCGTGGTGACTCTGCAGGGGGAAGACGTCGCGGACACGCTCCTGGCGTTCGCCGAGCAGTACGGAGTGGGACTTTTCGTGGTGGGCCGTCCCCGCAAGCTGCCCTGGTGGAAGCGCTTCCTGCGCTCTTCCGTGGCGGAAGACCTGGTCCGGACGGCACGCGGCGTGTCCATCGAGGTGTGCGACGTGGAGCCCAGGCAATCGGAGAAGCCCCAACCGCAGGGCGACATCTTCGAGGAACTGCGCGACCTGATTTCCGGAGACAGGATCCGGATCTGGGACGATCCGGTGACCCGCGACGCCCTGTTCGCAGGGCTGGTGAACCTCTGCCTTCCGGAGGCGGACGAGCTGCGTCGTTGGAAGATATTGGACCTCGTCCAGGCCCGCGAGAAGCAGGGCTCGACCTTCCTCGCCGAGGGCGTGGCCCTGCCCCATGCCCGCGTGGAAGGATTGGATGCTCCCGTCGCGGCCTTGGGCATCACGCGCGCCGGAGTCCTGGACGACCCCATGGGAGCCACGACGGAAGTCGTCCTGCTCCTGTTGGCGCCCGCGAACGATCCTTCTGGGCACCTGCGCCGCATGGCCGCCGCCGCCCGCGTCCTGCGCGACCGCGACGTGCGCCGCCGCCTGATGCGGGGCGAGAGGTTGGGGCCGCCTGGGGCCTGATTCGACCCAGGTGGCGTGCCGGAACATGGGATGCTGGGTTCGCGCCGTCAACCCGGGCGCACCAGCCGCGATAGAGCGGGCAGAATCTGCACCAGGCCCAGCACGAGTTCGATGGCGATGAGCCAGATGATGATCCACTCCAACCGGGTGGAGCGTCGCGAGTGGGCCAGGTCGGAAAACGTCTTGTCGATGTCCTTGAGGACCTCCGACTTGCGCCGCAGCGCGCCGTACCGGTCGGGGATCTCGAAGACGCGCGCGAGCTCGTCGTGGAACGACTCGGCTAGGGAATTGTTCCAGGCGGTCTCCGGCCTGTCCAGGAGGCCCAACCAGGAAAGACTCTCGTGCTCGATGCGCAGGATGCGGGCGGCGTCCTTGGCGAGCTGCCGGTCGTTTCGGTCCATGCGGCCCTGTTCCAGCTCCGCGATCCTCTCCTCGAACCTGTCCATGGCTCCTTCCAGGGCCGATTCCACCCTCTCCAGCGCCACCGAACGGGCCAGCACCGTCGCGACCATCTCCGAGACCCAACCCTCCAGGCTGGGCACGACCACGCGTTCGTTTCCGACTTCCGTGGCGCTCTCGGGATCCACCTCCACCACCAAGTCGTCGCTCCACTTGGAAGCACCCACCTTCAGGATGTCGGGCGCCACGCTCGCCAGGTAGGTCTGGAGGTCGCTCAACTGGGCGGGACCGCAGTCCTGCACCACGATGACGCCGAAGGAGAACAGGAACAGCTCGCGCCCTTCCGGGATGCGCAGGATTCCCCTCAGCCGCGCGGCGTCCAGGCGCAGGGGCTCTTCCCAGGTGTACTTGCGCCCCATGCCGAAATGCGGCGAGATGCGGTTGAGGTCCAGCTCCGGGGCCACCGCGAGGGCCTTGAATTCGATGCGCTGCACGGACATCCGCAAAGTCTAGGTCGGCGGGAGCGGGTTGGGGGCTGCCGGCTCCATTTCGTGCCCCGCCGCGACGGGGAGTCTTGCCACCGGCAGCTACCGCCTCACACCGAGGCGTACACCTCGCGGCCCTTCACCCAGGTGCGCAGGATGTCCGGATGATTGTGGCGGCGCTCCACCAGGAGCAGGTCGGCGCGCTTCCCGATCTCGATGGACCCCGTGACCTCGTGGATTCCCGTCGCGGTGGCCGGGGCCAATGTCGCCATCGCCACCGCCTGGGGCAGGGATCGAAGGCCCAGGGCGTCCACCAGGAAAACCGCGTGCAAAAGCGACAAGGGCAGGTAGTCGGAGCAGAGGATGTCCCCGTAGCCGTGTTCCAGGGCCTGGCGCACGGAAAGGTTCCCCGCCTGCGATCCTCCGCGGACCAGATTGGGGGCTCCCAGGCAGGAGGGAATGCCCCGGTCGCGGGCGGCACCCGCGGTCTGGAGGTTCACGGGGAACTCGCTCATGGCGATCCCCTCGCGGGCGCACCAGTCGATGCGGATCTCGCTGTCGTCGTCGTGGGAGGCCATCGGCACTCCGTGGCTTGCGCAGAGCGCGACCATCGCGTCCACGGCGTCGCCCACTCCGCTTCGGTGGGCGGCGCGCTTGCGCTCCAGGATTCGGTCCAGTTCCTCGTCGGATTTGCTGTACACCTTGCCGTAGAAGCCCTTGTAGGCGGCCACGTCCTTGTACTGGCCCTGGCCGGGGGAGTGGTCCATGAAGGACAGGAGGTGCACCTTCCCTTCCCGCACCAGGGCCTCCAGGTGGGGGACCGCTCCCAGGTCGGTGACCTCGAAACGGGCGTGGATCCGGGTGTTCACCCGCAAGAGAGGGCTGATCTCCGCGATCTCGCGGATGAGCCCCGCGGCCGCGTTGTTGGAGCGCAGGCCTTCTTCCATGTCGGCGAAGGAAAGGGAGTGGAACATGGTGGTGATGCCGCAGGCGGCCAGGCTCCGATCCAGCTCCCTCACCGCGATCTCGGTGGGGAAGCGGGCGTTGGGCCTGGGCTCCACAGCCTTCTCGATGGCGTCGGAGTGCATGTCCACCAGTCCGGGGAGGAGCCATGCGCCGCGGGCGTCCAAGCCGCCGGCCAGCGTCCGTCCCTGGACGATCTCCGCGACGGTCCCATCCTCCACGCGCGCCGATGCCTCTTCCAGGACGCGGTCGGGGAGCACGGCCCGGCAGTTGTTGACAACGAAGGAAGTCACGCGTTTCCTCCGATCCGAACGGTATCGTCGGCGATCCTCGAAAGCATCTGGGGGTCGTGGAAGACCCCCACCATGGTGCAGCCCCGGTCGCGAAGCTCCGACAGCAGATCCAGGACGATCCCCGCCGATTCCCGGTCCAGGGAAGCGGTCGGCTCGTCCAGCAGGAGGAGCGACGGTTCCCAGCCCACGGCGCGCGCGATGTTGACGCGCTGCTGTTCGCCTCCGCTGAAGGTCGCGGGATACGCCGAATGCAGGGTCCGCGGGATCCTCAGGCGATCCAGGATCCGCTCGGCCCGCTCGCGCGCCTGGGGAAGGGGGATGCCTTGACGGATCTGCATCGGCTCGGCCACCAGGTCCAGGGTCGGCACGCGGGGGATGACCCGCAGGAACTGGGACACGAAGCCGATTTCCGTCCGCCTCAGCTGGATCACCTGCGCCTGGGGGGCGGTGGCCAGATCCACGGTCCCGAAGGCCGCCGATTCGAATTCCAGGGAACCGCCCGAGGCGAGATAGGTGCGGTGGATGCACTTCAGCACCGTGCTCTTTCCCGCCCCCGAAGGTCCGGAAAGGCCCAAGAACCGGCCCCGGCGCACCTGGAAGGACACGCCTTCCAGCGCCCGGACGGACAGGCCGCCCTGCATGTGGAGATGGAACGTCTTGGACAGATTTTGAACCACGAGCACGGTCCGATCTCCTATTGCAGTTGGGAAGCGACCAGAAGCTGGGTGTAGGGATGCTGGGGATCCTGCAGGATCTGGTCGGTGAGTCCGGCTTCCACCACCTCGCCGTTGCGCATCACCAGGGTCCTCTGGCACAGGAGGTTGATCACCCCCAGGTCGTGGGAGACCACCAGCATGGAGAGCCGCAGTTCGTCGCGCAGTTCGCGCACCATGTCCAGGACCCGCGCCTGCACGGAGAGGTCCAATCCCGTGGTCACCTCGTCCAGGAGAAGGATGGGCGGATCGCCGGAGAGGGCCTTGGCGATCTGGACCCTCTGCTGCATGCCGCCGCTGAAGTTCCGGGGCGGCTCGTCCATGCGTTCGAGCGGGATTTCGGTGCGCTCCAGTAGCGCCCCCGCGCGTTCGCGCATGGCCCCGATGGATCTCCAGCCCGCGGAAAGCAGGCGTTCGGCGATGTTGCCTCCCGAACTCACGCCCATGCGAAGCCCCAGTTGCGGGTGCTGGTACACGATCCCCATGGCGGCGTCGCGGACCGCCCTTTGCCGGAACTTGTCCATGGCCAGGAGATTGCGGCTCCAACCGCATCCCTCCTGGAACAGGTCGGGCACCTTTTCCAGGGCCGGTGTCCGCGCCACTTCCAGGAATCCGGCGGTCGCGGGCCAGTCGAAATGGAGGAGCCGCACCAGGGTGCTCTTCCCCGATCCGCTCTCGCCCACGATCCCCAGCGCCTCTTCCCTGAAAAGGTCCAGGCTCACATCGCGGCATGCCCACACCGTGGCGCACACGGGACAGCGGTTCGTCTCCGACCGCGCGCCGGTCCCGTCCATGCAGGCCTCGCAGCCGGGGCCGAATCGGCGCGTCAGGCCATGGGCCCTCAGGAGCGGTTCCATCGTGCTTTCCTCTTGTCGCAGCAACCGGTGTCCGAGCAGCAGTGCGACCGCGATCCGCCCGGGCCTAGGATCTCGTCCAGGAAGGTGTCGGTGGATCCGCACCGGGCGCAGGACTTGCCGGCGAAGTCCTCCACGCGGAAGCGGTGGTCCTCGAATTCCAAGGGTTCCACCCGGGTGTGCGGGGGAACCGCGTAGATGCGCCGTTCCCGGCCCGCGCCGAAGAGGAACAACGTGTCGGCCATGTGCAGCTTGGGGACGTCCCACCGGGGGATTGGACTCGGATCCATCACGTGGCGGCCGTTCACGGTGCAGGGATACCGGTAGGAAATGCGGATCTCCCCGAAATGGACCACGTCCTCGTAGAGGTGCAGCCACATCCGGGCGTAGTCGGCCTCGGCGTGCATCCTGCGGGTCTGGGCTTCGGAGGGTTCCACTTCGCGCAGCGCCTCGGGGTAGGGCACCTGCAGCACCAGGATCTGTTGGTCGGTCATCCGCTCCTCGGGGATGCGGTGGCGCGTCTGCACCAGGGAGGCCTCCAGGGTGTCCGTGGTGACGGCGACTCCGGCCACGCGCTCGTAGAACTTCTTGATGTTCACCGCGTTCACGGATCCGTCGCATCCCTGGTCGATGACCTTGACCACGTCGTCGGGAAGGAGCATCGAAAGCGTGATCTGGATGCCGCCGGTCCCCCACCCGCGGGCCAGGGGCATCTCGCGGGACCCGTAGGGCACCTGGTACCCCGGGATGGCCACCGCCTTGAGGAGGGCGCGGCGGACGTCCTTCTTGGCCCCGTCGTCCAGGAATCCGAAGGTGCTCCCGGTGACTTCCGTCCTGCCCAACCAGTCATGGACGCGCATGGGTCCGCTCCTTTTCCAGCGCGTTCGCGCGAGCCTTGCGGAGGCGATCCAGATCGGAGAGGAAGTCCACGTAGTGGGGGAGCTTCCAGTGGTTGGAGAAGCCCATGCTTTCGATGCCGTCCGTGTGGTACATCACGAACTCCTGGTCCTCGGCGGGGCAGGTGGGAGTTTCGGTGCGCATGCAGCGGTCCAGGACCCCCATGGAGATGGCCTTGATCTCGTTGTGGCCAAGGCACAGGCCGTAGCCCATGTGGAAACGCGGCTCGCCTTCCGGATTGGAAAACCGCGAGACGACTTCGGCCTCGGTCACCAGGACCTCTCCCGCCACCACGGACTCTCCCGTCGCCGGGTGGGTCATGCGCAGGGGCAGGTAGCCGACCCGCAGCTCGGCCAGGGTCGGATGGATGTGGCCGTAGCCGCGCATGCTGGAATAGGCCAAGAGCAGAAGGCCGCCCGTCTCCCCGCGGGCCAAGGCCTGGAGGCGGGCGCTGCGCGGCGCGGGGAAGGCCACGGAGCGTCGCGTGATGTCGAAGGGGTCGTCGTCTTCCGTCCCCGGCTCCTCCACCAGTCCGTCGCGGCGCAAAAGCTCCACGACCCTCGGAAAGGTGTCGGGCATGTCTTCCGGCTCGGGGAGTCCCCGGAACACGCGTTCGCGGACCAGTTGCCGGCGACGCGCGGGATCTTCCAGGCGGTCCAGTTCCAGGAGGCGCAGCGTGTAGTCGCTGGTGGGTCCCAGGATCTGTCCTCCGGGAACGTCCTTGAAGGCCGACGAAATCCGTCGCACCATCCGCATGTCCCCTGTGGTGTCCGGAATCGAGTCTCCCAGGCGCGGAAGCGTGGCCCGGTGGGCGCGCAGCAGGAAGGAGGCCTCGATGGTGTCCCCGGCCGCCTGGCGCAGCGCGAGGGCCGCGAGATCGGGGGCGTACAGTCCGCCCTCTCCCATGACGCGGTCCACCGCGAGGTGCAGCTGCTCGCGGATCTGCGACAGTTCCAAGGGCCGGCTCGCGGCTCCCTGGCGACGGTACTCGTTGAGATCGCAGGCGCGTTCGATCGCCTCGCGTCCTCCCTTGACGGCGACGTAGGCCATCAGCGCACCTCCTCCAGACGGGTGGAACGGGGCAGGGCCGCGACCCGGCCCTCGCGATCCAGGAAGATGGCGTCCACCCCGCAGGGATAGGACGAGTTGGCCAGGCGCAACGCGGACCATTCCCCGTCGGGCACGCCCAGCACGCGAGGCGAGAGCTTCGATTCGATTCCCGGTCCGCTCCACCACCAGGACCCGCCGATGGGTTGGATTTCGTCGGCCAGGTAGAGGAGGGTGCTGCCCCGGTCGGGATAGTCGGGATCTCCGGCGCGCAGCTCCGCGATCCGGAATCCGGCTCCGCCGATGCCCGCCAGGACGAATTCGGCCTGGTCGGGGGGCCTGAGCCGGCATCCCGTCCTGGTGCTGATCCGATGCGCCGTGGGGATGTCCTCTCCCCAGAGGTTGGAGAGGGCGCACTCCGAATCCATCAGGCAGTCGGCCAACAGGTCCAGCGCCGCCATCCGGTCGGAGACGGATTTGGCGAGAGGTCGCGCGGTGCCCGGTCGCGCGAAGGCCTGCAGGACGTTGCGGAAGGCTTCGTGTTCCAGGATGGTCTGTGCTCTGTCCATGTCAGGCCTCCGCCAGCAGGTCGAATTCCACCTTGGTCGAGGCCGAGAGGCTCGCCTCCAGGGACCGCTTCGCGACCATGACCTCGCGTCCCGCGTCCACGAGTTCCCGCATCCGCAACAGCTCCGGGGGTGGCGGCTGGAGGCGTCCCATGGCGTCCAGCGCCGCCGCGGCCAGGGCCCGGCGCACATCGCCGCCGATCACCACCCCCCAACCGTCGATTCCCCGAAACTGCACGCGGCAGGTGGAGGCCAGCACTTCGCCGGGGTGGAACCGGGAGCCCAGTCCTTCGCGCACGGTCATGAGGACCAGCCCTTCGCGGGGCGCGCCCAGGATCTCCATGTCCTCGGGGATCTCGGCCAGGATCCGATCCAAGGTCTCCTCGTCGATCTCGGCGAGGACTTCGCAGGTTCCAATCTCACGCATGGTCTTCCTCCAGATGGGCCACGAACGAGACCCCGTGCCTCTCGAAGCCCAGGTTGTCGTAGAAGCGGTGCGCATCGGCCCTTCGCGAGCCCGAGGACAGCGCGAGCTTGTAGCATCCCTTGGTCCGGGCGATGTCCAGGGCGCGGCGCATCATGGCCCGACCGATCCCCCCACCTCGACGATTCGCGTCCACCACCACGGCCTCCACCAGGGCACTGGGAGTCCCGCGGTGGGAGAGGGTCGCCACCACCAGGAGGGAGAAGGTGCCGACCACCAGCCCTCCGGACACCGCCAAGTGGATCCGGTAGTCGGGGTAGCTTTCCAGCACGTCCCAGATGTCGTCGGCGCGCGACGCGTCCAATGGTGGTTCTCCCTCGCCGTCCAATTGGGCGTAGAGGCGCAGGAGATCGGGGATGTCCTCCCGGTCGGCGACCCGGAAATGCAACGTGTCTTCCATCTAGGAGGCTTTCGATCGGATGAAGGCGCTGATGCGGTCGATGGCGGCCACGGTGACCACGATCAGGATCAGGATGGTGGTGACGTCCCGGTTCTCGTAGCTGCGCAGCTTGTCGAACAGGAGCATCCCGATGCCCCCGGCCCCGGTGAATCCGAGGATGGTGGCGGATCGGAGGTCGGATTCCAGCCGGTACAGGATCATGGAGACCAAAAACGGGGTGATCTGCGGGATCACCGCGTAGCGGATCACCTTGGGCGACGCGGCGCCGGTGGAGGCGAGGGCGGCGACGGGTTCCATGGAGATGGATTCGAGCCCTTCCGAGAAGAGCTTGATGAGCACTCCGGAGGTGTGGAACCCCAGGGCCAGGATTCCCGGCATGGGCCCCAGGCCCACCGCCGACACGAACAGCATGGCCCAGATGATCTCGTTGATGGAGCGGGTCATGTTGGCGAAGAGGCGCGTCCCGGAATAGAGGACACCCCGCACGGCCCGCCAGAATCCCGACCTTCCCGGGAAGATGATCTCCAGGGTGTTGCGGGAGGCCAAGAACGAGAGCGGAAAGGCGATGAGCACGGAAAGGACCATGGCGAGGAAGGCCATCTCCACCGTCTCCAGCATGGACCACGCGTAGCGGACCAGCATGCGGGTGGAGAGGTCGGGGGGGAAGAAGCCGCTGTCGGGGATCGAGGGCGTCCCCGCCAGGTACTGCACCATGTTCCCGGACCCCTTGAGCAGTCCGGAGAGACTCATGTCCGTCTGGCGCCAGCAGATCGCGACGGCGACCAGGACGGCACCGGAAACCACGAGGTTCCGCGGCCGCAGGGGATGGACCTGCCTCTGGAGGGCATCGAGTTCCATGCTACGTCCTCGGCTCCCCGCCGGATCCCGAGTGCGTCACTTCTTGTCCAGTTCCTTCTTGAACGCGATCTGGGCGCGGACCGGGTCGTACACGCTGTCCGCGACCGGGGCGTACCCGGAAAGCTTGAGCATGGCGAGGCCGTCCTTGTCCTTGTAGCCCACGAAGGCGTCCTGGAGGGCCTTCTTCAGGCTCTCGGGGAGGTCCTTGCGGTAGGCCATGGGCGATCCCGGAATCAGCGGCGATGTCCAGACGACGTTGAAATCCTTGTCCTTGGTCCACATCTTGCCTTCGCCGCGCAGCATGTCCAGGTCGTTGGTGGAGGCGATGTCCACCTTGCCGGCCTTGATGGCGAGCATGGAGGCTTCGTGGCTTCCCGAGTAGATGACCTTGGAGAAATAGGTGGCCGGGTCGATCTTGAGCTCCTTCACCAGGTACAGCGTGGGCACCAGCGTTCCCGAGGTGGAGTTGGGGTCGGTGAAGGCCCAGACCTTGCCCTTGGCGTCGGCGATGCTGTGCAGGCCCGAAGCCTTGTTGGTGATGATGACGCCGTGGTAGCCCGCCATGCCGTCCTGGTCGACCTCGACCACGAAGCACTGCGCCCCGGCGCGTTCGGAGGCCTCCGCGTAGGACTTGGGCCCGAAGTAGGCGAAGTCCACGTGCTTGAACTGCATGCCGGTGATGACCCCGGCGTAGTCGCTGGAGCTGACCATCTGCACCGGGATCCCGAGCCGGGCCGTGAGGTAGTCGACCAGGTTCCTGAAGCGTTCGGTCTGGTTGCTGGAGGATTCCGTGGGGACGGTGCTGAACACCAGCTTGTCCGGCCATCCGGAGGGCACGGCCGACGCCGTGGACGCGAGTCCGGCGAGAAGGGGGAGGATTCCGAGGATCTTGCGCATGGTTGGTTCTCCTGGGTGCGAGTGGTGGTGGAACGGTGGACGGAGGGATCAGGCCGCGGCGAGCGGACCCAAAGCGATGGCGGAGGCGGGCGGGTCGGGGAGATCGGTCTCGGGATCCAGGGGATCCTCCCCCCGGTAGATGGCTTCGACGATTTCCGGCGAAAGCCCTCCCGGGGGGCCGTCGTAGACGAACCGCCCGTCGTTGATGCCGATCACCCGATCCGCGTAGGAACGGGCCGCCTCCAGGTGGTGGAGGCTGCACACCACCGTGATCCCGAACTGCCGGGTGGCGCGGCGCAGGACCTCCATGACCCCGGTGGCGGATCGGGGGTCCAGGGCCGAGATGGGCTCGTCGGCCAGGATGAGCGAAGGCTGTTGGACCAGGGCGCGGGCGATGGCGACGCGCTGCTTCTGTCCCCCGGAGAGACGGTCGCAGCGGTCCAGGACGCGGTCTTCCAGACCCACCACGCGCAGGGCTTCCAGGATGCGCACGTGTTCGGACCGCACGTACCACTGGAGGAGGGCGCGGACCATGGGGATCCTGGACAGGAGGCCGCTTCCCACGTTGTGCAGCACGGGCAGGCGCCCCACCAGGTGGAACGACTGGAAGATGAATCCGATCCGCTCGCGGAAGCGCTCCAACTCCGCGCCCAGAAGTCCGGAGGGTCGGACCCCCAGGACTTCCAGGCTCCCGGAACGCAGAGGGATGCTTCCGTTCAGGGCCATGAGGAGCGTGGTCTTCCCGGACCCGGAGGGACCCAGGAGCACCAGGAACTGTCCGGACGGGACCTGGAGATCGACGCCCTTCAGGACCTCGCGCGATCCGTAGCCCAGGACCAGGTCCCGGGCTTCCACCGCGCAGCTCGATGTCGGGTCAGATTCCGGCATTCCGGTTTCCGCGAAGCGAGCGTTTCCGTTTCCCGAGGGATCCTCGACTCACTTGATGCTCCAGGTCCCCTTGACGCCCAGGAACACCTGCGAGTTGTATTCGGACTTGCCGACCTTGGGCTGGTTGTCGGTGCCCGTGTAGGCGAGGTGGAAGCGGAAGTCCTTGTCGGCCCAGGGGAAGTATTCGATGGCCGGGGCGAATCCCAGGACGTTTTCCGTGGTCTTGCTGGCGTAGGTGTAGGTGTCGTAGAAGACCTTGAGCTGGGGTCGGAACGATCCCGGATTGTACCGCGCGCAGCCGGAAACGGTGTAGAGCTGGTCGCCGCCGTTCTGGTCCATGGTGGTCTTCCCGGTGCTGTTGTTCCAGTATTCGAAGTCCAGTTCCCCTCCCACGGGAGCGGGATCCACCTTGACGCCCACCGCACCGATCATGCTCCCCTTGGACCATCCGGTCTTGGGCATCACGGTGAAGGACAGCATGGGCTGGATCACGTCCGCGACCATTCCCTGGTAGGCGATCCCGTAGTTCAGGAACCGATCGGAGGTGGTGCCGGCGTAAGGTACGCCCGAGTTGACCACCACAACTTGGATATTGTTCTGCTTGTCCAGGGAGATGGTCGGATTCACGCCCAGGGCGTAGTTGACCACCACTTTATCGATCCCGGAGAACAGGTAGGTGTCGGAGCTGGAGTTGTCCTCCTCCCAACCGGCCTGGTAGGTCCAGAGCTTTCCGATCTTCAACGAGAACATGTCGCCGAGCTTGGGCTGCACGTAGGCGTAGTTCGCGAAGTCGCTGATTCCCTTTGTGTTGTCCTTGATCGTGGTCTGGTCCAGACGAACGCGCAACCGGTAGTCCACGTTCTCGAAGATGTTGCCCTTGAAGTCCACCCGCAGGTAGTTCTCGTCGAACTGGTTGTTGTTCTGCCCCTGCGTGGAATCGGCCCAGAACTGGGACCGGAAGTCGGTGCGGTCCACGAGGTTGATGGAGTTGTCGGCGCGGGCGGCCATCGCACCGAGTCCGACCAGGGCGGTGGAAAGAAGTCTTCGTCTCATGTTCGTCTCCTTGTTGGGTGTGGGAACAGCCAAGTGGGAGCAAACGTGCGGGTGGATTGTTCGGGGAGCGTTTCAGAGCGCGAGCCGGAACGTTTCAGGGGGCCGTTCGGGAGGGGTTCGGGCCCGAAGTCCATTCCATCGGGTCATGGCCCTGGGACGGATCGTCATGGATCGCATCCACCGGCGCCTCGGATCCTTCGCGGAGGGTGTGGTAAAGGTGGCGAACGGGGAGGCTGGTCTCGCGGTCGCGGCGGTGCGCGAGGTAGAATGCGCGGGAAAGTCGCTCGCCCGCGATTCCCACTTCCCCCAGGGAGCCGCTATCCAGCTCGGCGAGGGCGGATTTGCGCGACAGGAAGGCGAACCCCGCGTTCTCCCGGACCAGCAACTTCATGCTCTCCACGTTGGACACCTCCATGGGAACGTCCACCGACAGGGAATGCCGCGACAGGAACTCCTCCGCGAGCTGTCGCGGGACGGACCCCGCCTCGTGCAGGATGAAAGAATGCCCCGAAAGCTCCGCCGGATCCACCGTGCGGCCAGACAATTCGTGTCCAGTCGAACAGATCAGGGCGAGCTCGTCGTCCAGGAGGTGGAAGTAGTCGAGAGAGGGATTCCTTCCGGGGCGGGAGAGGATCCCGACGTCGTGGGTGCCGCGCGCGATCCGGTCCTCGATGTTGGCGTTGTGCGCGAGGTCCACCCGCACCCGCGTGGCCGGCCAGCGCGCGCGCAGTCGCCGGACCACGGGGGGCAGGTAGTAGATCCCGAAGGTCTCGCTTGTCAGGATGGAAACGACCTCGCCCTGCCGAAAATCCCGGAGGCATCGCACGGCCACGGTTTCCTCTTCCAGGATGCGTCGCGCGAAGGGCAGGAAGGCCTCTCCCGCCGGGGTGAGCAGGGGCTTTCCCCGGGAGGTCTCCAGCAGTCGCACGCCTTCGTCCTCCTGCAACCTGGAAAGTCCCTTGCTCACGGCGGACTGGGTGATCCCCATGGCGCGGGCCGCGTCGCTGAGACTGCCCAGCGTCGCGCTCAAGCAGAACATCCGCACCTGGACGAGGTTCATCGCCAACCACCTTCGTTCGGTGCCCTCCATGCCCGGACACCGGTCGTCAAACTGTCCAGCGGGGATGCCGTGGGGAATTCGGGGAGGTTTCGCGGATGTTCGGGTCCGCGGCGAGTTCCGTCAGATCTCGGTGTGCACGCGGATCGCGAAGATGCTCGCCGGTCCGCGGTCCCGGTTGTAGGCGGGATTGGCCACGAACTGGTAGTCTCCGGACACGGTCAGCCAGGACAGCACCGCGGCGGCGTAGTAGGTCTCCAGGAGGCATTCCGGAGCGTAGGATAGACCACCGTCCCCGACGACGAATCCGGTTCCCCCCCGAGCCAGGAAATCCTGGTGCACCTGCGAGATCCCCTCGACCGCTCCCGCGATCCCGAACTTGTCGCGCGCCCGTCCCCACGGCGCTCCGCCCAGTTGCACGCCTGCCGATGCGGACTGGTCGATCTCGGTGAAGGCCCAGTTCTCGTTCTGTCCGTCGCTCCAGCCCGCGCGCGCGAAGGTTCCCAGGTCCTGCGTCCACTGGTGGTCCCAATTCAAGCCGAACCCGTACTTGTCGCGACCGTACCGGCGCGATTGGAGGATGCCCGCCTCGACGTCCGTGTCCGGGAGAGCTTGCGCGTAGCTGCCGCCGTGGTAGAGATTGAAGTACGCCAAGGCCCGCAACGCGCCCTTGCCATGTGCCTGGTAGTCGCGTTCCACTTCCACCACCTGTCCCTGGACCTGACCGGGACGGTAATCCAGGACGATGCCGTTCCCCACGGTGGGCATGGCCGCCGTGGCGGCGCGCAACGCCCAAGGGCCGTCGTAGTATTCCAGCGAAAGCGCGAACGTGTATCCATGCGTGTCCGCGGGGTAGTCCCAGGACCCTTGGCTCACCAATGCCGAATTGACGAACTGCGTGCGGGGATCGTGGCTGAACGCGTTCGCGTCGAAGATGTCGTCCAGACAATACTTGCCCGCCGTGGCGACCAGACGCCTGTCCGAGACCACCGTGGCCACCTGGTTCTGGCCCTCCCCGAGGGTGTCGACGGGTTCGCCGAAGTCGATGGTCTGCCGGAGGAACAATCTCGCCATCCCGTTCCAGCCCGGAGCCACGGAGGTGACGTGCGAGGTCTCGCCGTTGAGGAACCCCGCCACCCCGGCGGAGCCGTTCAGCCCTTCGCCGCCGTTGACTTCCGGGTTCCAGTACGCTTCTCCTCCGCTCCACAACCGGGACCCGAGGAACAGGGTGGCCGTGAGGGACGTGGCCTCTCCGCCGTTCGCGTCCAGGCTGTTGGGTCCGCTGTAGTCGGCGTGGAAGCCGGGGTCGGCTTGGGAGATGACCGTCTGCTGGAAATGAGCGGTCCAGCGCGGTGGGGCGGTGGTGTCGGAGGCCGAACCGAATGCGTTGGCCAGCGCCAGGAGGGAGAAGAGCATGTTGGGGTGGCCTTTCGGGCTCTGACCTCAGTAGATCTCCGGCACGACCATGGAGGCGGGCACGGGGTGCCGAATGTAGTCGTCGTGGTGGACGCGTTCGGGCAGGACGATCGGTTGCCTGGGGACCTCGTGGTAGGAGAAGAGCGAGAGGAGATGGGCGATCGTGTTGAGGCGGGCCTTCTTCTTGTCCACGGCCTGCACGACCCACCAGGGCGCTTCCAGGATGTGGGTGCGCTCCAGCATCGCCTCCTTGGCCACCGTGTATTCCTCCCAACGGCGGCGCGATTCCAGGTCCATGGGACTGAGCTTCCACTGCTTCAGCGGATCGCGGATCCGGCCCAGGAAGCGTGCGTGCTGCTCGTCGTCGGTGATGGAAAACCAGTATTTGACCAGGTGGATGCCCGAACGCACCAGCATCTTCTCGAACTCGGGGACGGTCCGGAAGAATTCGTCGTACTCGCGGTCGGTGCAGAACCCCATCACCCGTTCCACCCCCGCGCGGTTGTACCAGCTGCGGTCGAACAGCACGATCTCCCCGGCGGCGGGGAGGTGCGAAACGTACCGCTGGAAATACCACTGGGTCCGTTCGCGGTCGTTGGGTGCCGGAAGGGCCGCCACCCGGCACACCCGCGGATTCAGGCGCTGGGTGATGCGCTTGATCACGCCGCCCTTTCCCGCCGCGTCCCGTCCTTCGAACAGGATCACCACCTTCTGGTTCGATTGCACCACCCAGTCCTGGAGCTTGACCAGTTCGCCTTGCAACCGGAACAGCTCGCGGAAGTACCTGCGGCGATCTCCGTCTTCTCCATCCTCGAAGTCCGTCGGTCCCTCGCCGTCGTCCCGCACGAGTTCCAGCTCCTCGTCCATGCTGTCCAGGAGCTCCTCGCGGATGCGGAGGATCCGTTCGTCCTCGGTGGTCTGCATCGTGTCGTCCATGTCCTGCCCTCCGAACTTCGTCGTCACCGGCGCCGGAGCCAATCTATCCGACCTGACCGGATCGCTTCGAGAATGAAATTGGATCGCAATGTCGCCGTCGTAAAATTTCCGGACGCCCGTTTCTCTCCAAAAGAAAGGCGGGATTCGACAGCATCGACGAGCGAGCAACAAGGAGGAAATGCCGATGGACACAGCCACTCTTGTTCTGGACGACCCGGCGGCGATCATCAAGCCGGAACTGGACCGCAAGCCCGGTTCGGGCACGGTGATCACCTTCCTCTGCCTGCTGGTCGTGGGCCTCGGGTTCGGTGGTTGGAGCCTGGTCCGCGACGTCGTCGAGGCCGGTCCCCAGGCCACCACGATCCTCCCCTACCTGCTGCTGGGCGTGGCGCTTCTCATCGCGTTGGGCTTCGAGTTCGTCAACGGATTCCACGACACGGCCAATGCCGTGGCGACGGTGATCTACACCCATTCCCTCCCCCCCAACTTCGCCGTGGTCTGGTCCGGCTGCTTCAACCTGCTGGGGGTCTTGGCCTCCACTGGGACTGTGGCGTTCGGGATCATCTCCCTCCTGCCAGTCGAATTGATCCTCCAAGTGGGCTCCAGTTCCGGGTTCGCGATGGTCTTCGCGCTTCTGATCGCCGCCATCCTATGGAACCTGGGGACCTGGTGGCTGGGGCTTCCCGCCTCCTCTTCCCACACCCTGATCGGTTCCATCATCGGTGTGGGGGTGGCCAATGCGTTGATGCACGGGCGCGACGGCACCAGCGGTGTCGATTGGGCGCAGGCCACCAAGATCGGCTATTCCCTCCTGCTGTCGCCGCTGATCGGCTTCGGTTGCGCTGCGCTCCTCCTGTACGCGGTGAAGGCCTTCGTCAAGAACCGAGAACTGTTCGACGAACCCAAGGGTCAGCAGCCACCGCCTTGGTGGATTCGGGGTCTGTTGGTCCTCACTTGCACAGGGGTCTCCTTCGCGCACGGATCCAACGACGGCCAAAAGGGCATGGGACTCATCATGCTGATCCTGGTGGGCACGGTTCCCATGGCCTACGCACTCAATCGGGCCATGCCCGCCGATCACGTGATGCAGTTCGCCGCGGTGGCGCAAGTCGCCCACCAGGCCTTGGACAAGGCCGCTCCTGCGTCTTCGACGGCATCCGCGAATCCGCGCGCCGTCTTGTCCGACTATGTCCGCACCCGTACCCTGAACGCCCAGGTCCTCCCGGCTCTTTCGTCCATCGCCGCCTCCATCGGGGAGGAAGTCCGCCAGTACGGCTCGCTGGCCAAGTTGCCTTCCTCCGCCGTCTCCAACGTGCGCAACGACATGTACCTGGCCTCGGAAGCCATCCGATTCCTGGGCAAGGACAGCCATGCCGCCTTGGACTCCGACACCCGCGCCAAGCTCAAGTCCTTCAAGCAGCAACTCGACGACGCCACCAAATTCATTCCCCTCTGGGTCAAGGTCAGCGTCGCCATCGCCCTAGGGTTGGGCACCATGGTGGGCTGGAAGCGCATCGTGGTCACCGTGGGGGAGAAGATCGGGAAGACCCATCTCTCCTATGCCCAGGGCGCATCCGCCGAGCTCGTGGCCATGGCCACCATCGGCCTCGCCGATTCCTTCGGGCTGCCCGTCTCCACCACCCACGTGCTTTCTTCGGGCGTGGCCGGTACCATGGCCGCCAACGGATCCGGATTGCAGCTATCCACCCTGCGCAACATCGCCGTGGCCTGGGTTCTCACTCTCCCAGTGGCCATGCTCCTATCCGGCTCCCTCTACTGGGTCTTCAGCGCGGTGTTCTGACGCCCATCTCCGCGAGCCACTCCCGTCGCGCCGAGATCGCCGTGTCGGCGAAGTCGGTGAAGACCGCGTCCACGCCGATCCGGAAAAAAGACTTCAGCTCGGCCTTGGGGTCGCCGTGGAAGTCGGCGGGGATCCTGCGCTTTTCGTTGCGGAAGGTGTACGGATGCACCACCAGGCCCGCCTTGTGGGCGTCGGCCACCAGGGTGGTGGGGGCCATCTGGAAGCCGTCGGCGTCGTCGATCTTCCCGTCATGGTTCTGGTCGATGGGGTTCCCCGCGCTGTCGAGCTTGGCCTTGAGCGGGATCAGGAACAGCTTCCAAGGGCCGATTCCGTCCGCATAGGTGGCGATTTCCGCGAGGCCCGCGGGCGTGGTCATGGCCTCGAAGGTCCGCGTGGTGTCTCCGGCCCGGGTCCAGTCGTAGGGACGGTCGTCTGGGACCCTGTAGATCAGCTTGCCCGTGCGCAGGTCGATGTCGTTGGCCCCGATGAGCTGGATCACCCGGGTCTTGAGGCCGTGGGCGCGCATGTACTTGAGGCTGCCTGGCTCGAAGCTCTGCACGAACACGGGAGCGTCGTGCCGGTTCCAGCCCGCCCGCTGGAGCACAGCGATGATGCTGTCCTCCAGGGGCAGTCCCAGTTCCCGGTTGTAGGTGGGATTCTTGGACTCGGGGTAGATCCAGACCGTCCGCTTCGGGGTCGACCGGGACTTGGCCAGGTCGATGATCTCCTGGAAGGTCACCAGCCGACATTTCCCGTCCATCGCCTTGGAGCGTTCCGGATCCGTGACGATCCCGCCCAGGGTCCGGATCTCGGCGAGCGTGAAATCCGCGGCGAACCATCCCTCCTGGATCTCGCCGTCCACGTTCCGCGTCCGCTTGCGGTCCGCGAACTGCGGCAGGCTCGCCACGTTGGTGCTGATGGCGAGGTTGGGGTCGTGGCGGGCGATCAGGACGTGGTCCTTGGTCATGATGAGGTCGGGTTCGATGACGTCGGCGCCCAGGTCGATGGCGCGCACGTAGGCCTCGTAGGTCTCCTCGGGCAGGTAGCCCCCGGCCCCGCGGTGCGCCACGATCAAAGGAGGCTTCCCGTCCAGTGTGGGAAGGGGCGATGCGGCGGAGGCTGCCAAGGCGCAGGCGACCAGGATCGGAAGGACGAACGGATTCTCGCGCATGGATGGATCCCGGAGGAAGGTGGATGGAACGCCGTCCTTCGAAAGGAGGCGAGGACCGTGTCATCTGGGTGTCCATCGCGTTGCGTTCGCGTTTCTCCGCAGTGGACGGAACGATCCGGCATTTCCTATTCCCCTTCGCCGGGATCGCGTTGCGGTCCTTCGGCGGAACGGAGCGTCGATGCGGATCCTCGTGGTGGAGGATTACCTGCCCCTGCGCGAGTCCATCCGGAGGGGATTGGTACGGGAAGGGCATTCCGTGGAAGGGAGCGGAGACGGAGGCGAGGCACTCGCCATGGCCCTGATCGCTCCGCCGGATCTTGTGGTGCTGGATCTCATGCTTCCCGGTCTGGACGGCTTCGAATTCCTACGTCGCATCCGGTCGGCGAAGCTGGACTCCTCCGTGCTGGTCCTGACCGCCCGGGACGGGCTCGAGGACCGCGTGCGGGGACTGGACGCCGGCGCGGACGATTATCTGGTCAAGCCCTTCGCCTTCGAGGAATTCCTGGCGCGTTCGCGCGCTCTGCTGCGACGCCGTGGACCCGAACCCGTGCTCCGCGTGGGGGACCTGGAACTGGACACCCGGGCGCACACGGTGCGGCGGGGCGAGGATCCCATAAGCCTCACCTCCAAGGAATTCCAGATCCTGGAATTCCTGGCCCGCCGCAACGGGGAACCGACGAGACCCGATGAATTGCACAAGCACCTCCATCCCGGCGGCGAACCGGGCCGCAGCAACGTCGTGGAGGTGTACGTGGGGTACCTTCGCCGAAAACTGGAATCCAAAGGGCGGTCGCGGCTGCTCCACACGCGACGGGGGTTCGGGTACGTGCTCGGGGAGAAGACATGCGCCTGAAATCGTCCATCCTGTTCCAGCTGTTGGCGGGCGGGTTCGCCGCCACTACCGTGGTCATGGCGGCCGGAGGAGCCACTTCGTACTACCTGGTGAAGAAGAGCTGGATCGAGCAGATCGACCGGTCCCTGGAGAGTCGGGCGCTGGGGATCGCCTCCGCCTGCCAAGGGACGGAAAACGGCATCTCCTTCGACGCGAAGCTCCTGGACCAGAGCGAATTCCGCGACCCCCATTCGCTGGAGTACTTCGAGGTCCGCGATCCCGCAGGCAGGACGATCGGGCGTTCGGCGTCGTTGGGAACCGCGTACTTTCCATCGGAGCGATTGGAGCGCGACTCCCAGATCTTCGGGTGGTTCCATCCGGCCACCCTCCACAGGATGCGGTTCGTCTCCAGGTCCGTCGTCCTTCCCGCCGCGGATTCCGGGAAACCCGCGTTCACGGCGACCGTCTTCGTCGGGCAGGATTTCCGGGACGCCAAGAACCGTCTGCGGGACGTGCGCTGGCGGTTCCTGCTGGTCTGGTGCGTCGCCGAGCTCCTCCTTTCCCTTTTCCTGTTCCTGCTGGTCCGCTCCTCCTTGGAGCCGCTGGGAGCGATCGCGGAGCGGCTGAAGGAAGTGGACGAGACCCGGACCGGAAGTCTGACGGACATCGCCGTGCCCGTGGAGGTGGCGCCTTTGGTGCAGGCGCTGGGCAACACGCTGGGACGTCTCTCCGCGGCCTTCCAGCGGGAGCGGACGCTGTTGGCCGATCTCGCCCACGAGTTGCGGACGCCCTTGGCGGGGCTCCGCACCACGCTGGAGGTGGGGGTGGACGACGTGGAGGAGGAGGCGCGTTCCGCCTTGCACCGAAGCCTCGCCATCACGATCGGCATGCAATCCCTCATGGAATCTCTGATGGTGCTCGCCCGGTTGGACGGCGCCCAGATCGAGCCGGATCTCGCGATAATCGATCTTTCCGCGACGCTCGAGGAACGCTGGAGGACATTGGAGGAGGAAGCCTCGCGACGGGGATCCAAGGCCGTTTTCGAAGTGCCGACCTCCTTGCCGGTCCGGGCGGACCGGGAATGGCTCTCCATCGTGTTGCGGAACCTTTTGGAGAACGCCGTCCACCACGCGACCCCCGGGGGATGGATCGAGTGCCGGGCCCGGGACGAAGACGACGTGGTCCGGATCGTGGTCCGCAACGATGGAAGTCGGTTGGAGCCATCGGAGGCGGGGCGCGTATTCGACCGCTTCTGGAGGCGGGATCCCGCCCGAGTCGCCGGCCAAGGACAAGCCGGTCTGGGACTTTCGCTCAGTCGTGAACTGGTTCTGCACATGGGGGGAACCATCCAGGCGACGGTGCCGGAGCCCGGCGTTTTCCAAGTGGAAATACGTCTTCCCAAGTCGTGAGGACCGGCGACCCACGAGGGGGTCTCATCTTCCTCTCACCAACGGGTTCCCGAAGCGAAACACACCTGTAATGGATCGAATACTCCGGTTCATGAGCTTTTGGTCGTCAATCGCAGACCGTTGGCGGATCCACCGCGAAGGGCCTGAATCCACAGAGAGCAGGAGACGACCATGAACAAGTTCCATCGATCGCTCGCCATCGCGCTGGCGGCCGGATTCGCCGCCGCCGCGACCGCAGCCGCACCGGACACCATCGAGATCCGCACTGGCTCCATCCCCGTCGGGACCACGACCAACTGGACCAACGACCACATCTACCGCATGCACAACAAGGTTTTCGTAAGGCCCGGAGCCACGTTGGACATCCAGGCAGGCACCTTGGTGCTCGGCGACTCGCGTTCCGATTCCGCCACCATGCTGGTCGTATCCAGGGGCGGGAAGATCTACGCGAAGGGGACTGCCACCCAACCCATTCTCTTCACCTCCGAGTTGGACGGCATGGGTTTTCACGGGGCGCTTTCCCCCACCAACGACAACCGCGGCCTGTGGGGGGGCATCTACATCCTCGGTCGGGCTCCCAACAATTTCCCCGGCGGTGTGGACAACGTGACCTCCGACATCACGGGGGACACGGCGCTCCTGAGCTTCGGCGATTCCCTGGCGCCCAATCCGCACGACAATTCTGGTGTGCTGAGCTACGTGTCCATCCGCTACACCGGAATCTCCGACTACAGCACCATCAAGGGGCTGTGGTTGGCTTCCGTGGGCGACAGCACCCAGGTGGACCATGTGGAAGTCTACGTGTCCGACGAAGACGGAATCGACCTCATCGGTGGAAACGTGAACGTGAAGTATCTCGTTTCCAGCTTCAGCGCGGGGGATGCGTTCTACATTTCGGAAGGCTACCAGGGAAATGTCCAGTACATGTTCGCCCTCCAGGACATCATCCCAGGTGGTGCCAGCAATGGCGTGAACACCAAGATCGAAAACAGCGACAGCTTGGCCAAGCCCGTGACCAGACCGCAGATGTGGAACGTGACCTACATCTCCACCGGCGACAGCACGGGCAAGAGCATCTTGAACACCTATACGGGCAAGTACAAGTACGCCTTGGTGTACAAGGATGATGCGGAGGGGACGTTCGCCAACTCCATCGTCACCGAGACCCCGTATGGAGGCGCGTTCGTGGACACCTCCGACCTGGGCGACCGACTCAACTCCCACACCTCGGACAGCCTCGGGCATTCGCTGGTCATTGCGAACAACCTGTGGAGCCGCATCGGCGCGGGTGATTCGCTCGTCGGCGTCGCCAATGGCCTGCCCTTCCTGGCCACCTATCTGGCCGCCAACCACAACGACAACGGCGACGCCAAGCTGGGAGGCATTTCCTGGACCCAGAACAAGGGCCTGGATCCCAGGCCTTCGCTCGCGGGTCCCGCGTACCAGGACGTGGGCACGGTTCCCAACAACGGATTCCTCGACCAGACCACCTTCCGCGGTGCCTTCGGACAGGACAACTGGGCCGCGGGCTGGACCGCTCTCTCCATGGGCGGGTTCTTCTCCGACGCCGCCAACACCACGGGGATCGTCCGCAAGGCGGTTTCCAGCGGCGAGTTGGCCAGCCTCCGCGGTCGGGTCCTTTCCCTCCAGTTGCCCCAAGCCAGCAACGTCCACATCGACTTCCTGGACGTCACCGGTCGAGTCGCCGCTTCCCGCACCATGGCGTTGGGAGCCGGTGACCAGCAAGTGACGGTTCCCTCCGAGGTCCGCGGCCTTTCCGTGGTTCGCGTGCGTGCCGGAAACGCCTCCCAGAGCTTCCTCGCCACCGTTCCCTGAAGAAAATCGCGCCAAGGTGCCGCCCGGGTTTCCGGGCGGAATTCGGCGCATGGAGTGATCGATCATGCGTTTGCGCTTCCGGGGAACGGCCTTTGGCCTGCTCCTTTCCACTGCCGTCACTTGTGGACAGATTCCGTCATTGCGGTCCGATTCCGCCTCGGTTTCGGCGGTACCCGGTACCGATTCCACGGTGCTCCGGACAGTGTCGCCGGACACGACCGCCATCGTCGACGGCGCGAGGCAGGTCGCCCCCGTTCCGGTGACGGTCGATTCCCAGGCGCACGCGATCCCTGCGGACACCGCCAACGTGGAAGATTCTTCCAAGGCGGCGCATCGGACCGATTCCGCGCCGAGTCCCGTCGCCGCAGTGGACACCGTCCGGATGCCGATCGACACGGCGTGGAAGGATTCCGCGGCGATGTTGCGCCACATGGGGGTGGTCGTGGTCCACGGACAATTGCGCGGCAAGCTCAAGGCGCAGGACGAGCGCAAGCAAGCCGACAACCGCAAGGACGTGATTTCCATCGACGCCATCCAGGAGCATCCCGACCCCGACGTGGCCGATGCCCTCGCCCGGGCCCCGGGCGTGACCCTCCAGCAGGACCAAGGCGAGGGCCACTACGTCCAGATCCGCGGATCCGAGCCCAGGCTCTCCACGGTGACCATCAACGGACAGAAAATGACTTCATCTTCCGGGGACACCCGCGCGGTCGACCTGGACGTGATCCCGGTCGACCAGCTCTCGGAAATCGAGGTCACCAAGGTGCTCATGCCGGAGATGGACGGCGACGCCATCGGGGGAACCGTGAACCTGGTCACCCCCGGGGCGCTGGACACCCATCTGGTCCTGAAGGCGCTCCTGGCGGGCGGCGGGAACGACTTGTCCGGTCGGCCCCTCTGGCAAGGTTCGGCCGCGCTCTCGCGTCGCTACCTGGAGGGTGGCGCGCTGGGCGCGTATCTGGGCGGAAGTTGGTTCAAGAACGAGACCCGCACCGACGACATGGAAATGACCTGGGACACCACCGAAGGAAACCGCGGGGTGATCTGGAACCTGGAACAGCGGGAATACCACAACGAGAAGGAACGGATCGGCGCCAGCGGCCGGTTGGACTGGCGCACCCCCGGCGGCTCGATCGCCTACCTCACCGGAAACTGGAGCCAGACGGACGATTCCCAGCTCCGCGACCGGTTCAGCATCACGCGCGAAGGCACCACGCAGATCCCACCCGACATCGATTCCTTCAACGGCGACGGCGTCAAGTACGTCCGCGAGGTCCGGCAGCAGGAGCGGGTGGAGACCGTTTCGCAGGCGACATTGGGGGGCAACACCCAGGCGGGACCCGTCGTGTTCGATCTCTCCGGAACGGGATCTTCATCCAGAACGCACCAGGACCCCAACCTGCTGGCCGACTTCGGGGCGAAGCACCAATTGACGTCCTACATCGATCCCAGCGACCCCGACGTCCCCACCTTCAACGCCTTCAACTACCCCAATCCGAAAACCGTCAATCCGCTGTCCAACCAGGCGTCCAATTACATCCTGAACGGCATCCAATCCGTGGCGAAGGACGGAGAGGAGGACGATCTCCACGGTCGCGCCGACGCGAGGCTCTCCCTGGGCGACGATTCCTCGTGGGAAATCCGGGCAGGTGGAAAGTGGGGTTGGAACCACAAGGACCAGGAAGTGTCCGGGGGAAGCATGGTCACGAACAAGGGGACGCCGCAGCTGTACCTGAACCAGGTTCTGTCCTCGGATTCCGGGGTGGGCTTCTACGACGGACACTACACCATCGGGCCGCTCCCGGATGTGAACGCCCTCAAGGCCTGGCTCGCGGCCAACGGTTCCAAGCTGGACACAAACGCATCCAGCAACGACCACATCCAGAACGACCCCGAGAACTACTCGGTGGTCGAGCACCACTGGGCGGGGTATGCGGAGACCAAGTGGCACCTGGGGGATTTTTCAGCGGTGGGAGGTCTTCGCCTGGAGCGCTACGAAATGGCGTCGACGGGAAGCGACGTCGTCGAACAGGCGGATGAAAGCTGGTCGTACACGGTTCCCGTCACCGTCGACCGCACCTTCGATTTTCTGCTGCCCATGGTCTCGGCGCGATGGTCTCCGGTCCCCGAACTGGTGGGCAGGGCATCGTACACGCGTTCGTTCTCGCTGCCCGACGCCATGGACCTGCTTCCCACCACGCAGGTCGACCTTCTGGACCTCACCGAAAAGGTGGGGAACCCCGACCTGAAGGCCACCGTGGCCGACGCGGTGGAACTGGACCTCGAGTGGTACCGCAAGCCCCGGGGCATGGCCTCCATCGGGGTGTTCGGAAAACGGCTGACGGAATACGTTTTCCCGGTGGTCTGGGAGCAGTGGGACAACATCCGCAAGGCGGGCTTCACCTACTACAGCAAGGCCAACGGCGATGTCGCCTACCTGGAGGGCGTGGAGCTGGAGGCGCAGCAACCGTTCACCTTCCTGCCGTCCATCCTCTCCGGATTCGGCGTGGAGGGGAACTACACCTGGACGCATTCCTCCACCACGCTTCCCGGGCGAACCGTGGAATCCACCTTGCCCGGGCAGGCGGAGCATTCCGGGAACGTCGGGGTCCGCTACGATTTCCGGGGATTCTCCGCGGTCGTTTCCGGAAACTTCCAGAGTCCATTCCTCTTCCAGGTGAGCGACGCGACGGACAACGACACCTGGGTGGATTGGCACAGGCGCCTGGATGTCTCCATCAGCCAGCGGCTGGGGCACGGGCTGCTCGTGTACGCCCAGGCGGCGAACCTGACCGACTCTCCGTACCGCATCTACATGGGCGACACGAACCACCCCACCCAGATCGAATACAACGGCCGGACCTACGAAGGCGGGATCCGGATCTCGCTGTGACCTCTCGTTCCATGAAACATCAGGAGAAACCAAAGATGTCCAAAGTCCGCAAATCCAATGGAGTCCGCATCGTCGCCGCGGCGGCCTTCCTGCTGGCCACCAACGCCCGCTGCGAGAAGGCCGGGCATGGAGACGTGCCGGAGGAAGGCGAGAGGGGCCGGGTTTCCTTCCTGGTCTTCGGGGACTGGGGCTGGAACGGGTACAACCACCAGAAGGAACTCGCCGAGACCATGGGCAAGGAGGCCAGGAGCATCGGGGCCCAGTTCATCGTTTCCCTGGGCGACAATTTCCAGGTCAACGGCGTCCGCTCCGTCCAGGATCCCCTGTGGAGGCTTTCCTACGAGGACATCTACACGAACCCGTCCATGGAGAAGGACTGGTACTGCGTGCTGGGAAACCACGACTACCACGGCAGCACCCAGGCCGAAATCGACTACACCCAGGTGAGCCGGCGTTGGCACATGCCATCGCACTACTACGCGATCCACAAGCAAGTGGGCAAGGGGACGACCGTGGACATGTTCTTCCTGGACACGTCCCCGCTGCAAAGGAAGTACTGGGCCGCACCGGACCAGTATCCGGACCTCGACAAACAGGACACCACGGCCCAGCTCCGTTGGCTGGATTCGTCCCTGGCCGCTTCCAAGGCGACGTGGAAGCTGGTGTTCGGACACCACCCCGTCTTCACCGGCGGGATGCACGCTCCCGAACTTCTGGACATGCCTTCCCGGTTCGCCGATCGGTTCGAGAAGAATGGTGTGGACGCCTACTTCGCGGGCCACGACCACCACCTGGAGCACATCCGCCTTCCGAACAGCAACGTGAACTATTTCGTGGACGGTGCCCACGAGATCCGCCCCGTCACGGCGACTCCGGCCTCGGACTTCGCCGTCTCCACCCCCGGATTCATGACCGTCACCATCAAGCACGACACCCTGCTGGTGCGGGCCGTGGATGTCGAGGGCAAGCTGCTCCGCGAGTTTCCGATCACCCACTCCAAATCCTGAATCCGACTCCCACAACCCGAGGACTCCTCCGATGATCCAGTTCTTCGCCGCCCTGTTTTCCCTTCTCTGCATCGCCTCCAGCGGTGCGGCCACCCCCACCGCCTGGCCCCTCGGGGGCCAAGGAGGCTGGGACCTCCTGACGTCGGATCCCTCCACGGGGCGGCTCTTCGTGACCCGCGCCACCCACGTGGTGGTGATGGACCACGACGGGAAGGTGGTGGGAGACATCCCCGACACCAAAGGGGTCCACGGCGTGGCGCTGGTGCCCAGGCTGGACCTTGGATACGCCAGCGACGGCAAGTCGAATTCCGTCACCGTGTTCAGGCTCTCGGACCTTTCCGTCGTGAAGACGCTCCCGATTTCCGGCACCAACCCGGACGCCATCCTCTACGATTCGGCCACCTCGCGGATCTTCGTGTTCAACGGGAAGTCGCACGACGCCTCGGTCCTGGACGCGGCCACTGGAAAGGAGATCGGCAAGATCGCGCTTGCGGGCAAGCCCGAATTCGCCCAGGCCGACGGCAGGGGCAAGGTTTACGTGAACCTGGAGGACAAGTCGTCGATCTCGGTGCTCGATTCCAGGAACCTGAAGGTCCTGGACACCTGGAAGCTTCCGGTGGAAGGTCCCACCGGCCTCGCGCTGGACACCACCCGCGGTCTGCTGTTCGCGGCGGGCGTGGGGAAGATGGCCGTGGTGGACGCGCGCACGGGGAAGTCCGTCGCGGTGCTTCCCACCGGAGCGGGTTCCGACGCGGCGAGCCTGGACCCCACCACCGGTCGGGTCTACGTGGAGAACGGCGACGACGCGACGCTGACCGTGGCGGCGGCGGATTCCGTCGGAAATTGGCATGTCCTGGAGAACATCCCCACCCACCGCGGCGCGGCGACGGGAGCGTTGGACCCGGTGGCGCATCGGCTGTATCTGCCTTCCGCGGACTTCGCGGCGAAGACCGGCCATGTGAGCAAAGGGGACAACCTTCCCGGCAGCTTCAAGATCCTGGTGGTCGACCTCTCCCGTTGAACTTTGGTTTTCCGCGTCGCCGCGGTGACCGCGGAAAATCGATCTTTCCCCATCACCACCATGGAACCTCCAAACCCAACCGTCCTTCGCCTTGGCGTTCTCTCCTCCCTTCTGACCGCCGCCGTACCGGCCATGGCCGGTCCGCCGTTCGCCACGGACGACCCCGAGCCGGTGGAGTACCGGCACAGCGAGCTCTACGTGGCCCTGGAGAACACCAAGACCGAGGACGGCTGGACGGGAGCTGCGCCCTTCGTCGAATACAACTACGGGGCGGCCCCCGGTCTGCACCTGCACGTGGGCATGCCGCTCGCATTTTCGGCACCGACGGAGGGGACGTCCCACTTCGGGCCGGGGGATGCCGAGCTCGGCGCCAAGTACAGGTTCTTGGACGAGAGTGGTTCGGTCCCCATGATGGCCGTCTATCCCACCGTCTTCGCTCCCACGGGAAAGGCGAGCGAGGGTCTGGGACGCGGGGCCTACCAGGCCTTCTTCCCCTTTTGGTTGGAGAAGAATTGGGGACTCTGGCAGGTGAACACCGGTGCCGGGTACTGGATGGACTTCGCCGCATCCGCCCAAAACCACTGGTTTGCGGGGGTGCAGGTGCAGAAGGACATTTCCTCGGCGCTGACGCTGGGGGGAGAGATCATCCACGACGCCGGAAAGGCTCCCTGGGAAGGTCGCAGCATGGGATTCAACCTGGGTTTGGTCTGCAACGTGACGGGGAACGACCACGTTCTGTTCTCCGCGGGACGGGGCCTGACGCAGGTTGCGGCGACCAACGAATTTTCTTCCTATCTGGCGTACCAGCGGACGTGGTGATCCGTTCCGAAGCGGACGCTCGCGAGCGGGAAGGAGTTGCAAAATGACTTGGTTGGCTTGGACGATTTTCCTCGGGTCCGCGCTTTTGGAAGTGGGGGGCGACGCCATGGTCCGGCGGGGGCTGCGGATGCATGGATTCCTGGCCATCGCGATCGGCTTCGCCATGCTGGGATCTTACGGGATTCTGGTCAACACCGTGAAGTGGGACTTTTCGAAACTCCTGGGCGTGTACGTCGCCATTTTCGCCATCGTCAGCGTGCTTGCGGGCAAAATCCTGTTCAAGGAATCGATTCCCTGGTCCACATGGGTGGGGATCGCGGTCATATCGACCGGGGGCCTGGTCATCCAGTTCGGCGATCGGATGGCCTGGAAAAACTAGGTGCCGCCCGCACGGCCTCCGGCGGCCGAAGGGCCGTCGGGCGCGTCCCTTGGGAATCCCTCGCCTTCGTGGAGGGCTACCGCCCCCAACACCCCAACCACCGGAGCGGCTCACGCGGGGGGGCGTCGCGTTGCATCTCGGTCGGCGCGCCCGCCACCATGGCGATGCGCCATGGTGGCGGGTGGTTTGATACCGTCTGGTCAGGGTGGCGGGTTGGTTTAGATTCTCGGTTTCGGATTGGAGGCTCGGATGGCGAGAGTCACAGGTATCGGAGGAATCTTCTTCAACGCCAAGGACCCTGCGGCGCTGCGGGCTTGGTACAAGCGGCACCTTGGAATCGACGTCCAGGAGTGGGGAGGCGCGGCGTTCTCGTGGGCCGACGCATCGGGCAATCCGACCATGGGAACGACCACGTGGCTCATCGGCGACGTGGATGGCGGGCACTTCGCACCCAGCAAGTTGACCTTCATGGTCAATTATCGCGTCGAGGACCTGTCCGCTCTGCTACAGGCGCTTCGGGACGAAGGATGCGACGTCCTGGAAAAAACGGACGACTCCAAGTACGGGAAGTTCGGCTGGGTCATGGATCCCGAGGGCAACAAGGTGGAACTTTGGCAACCACCTCCGGGACAGTGAGTTCACTGCCAGAAAACCGGTTGCCGACTAGATTCTGTGAGCACCAATGTCGTCCTTCGCCGTCGCGCACGAAGGGAGCCCACCATGAGAACCGCACCGCACAGCACACCAGGCCTTGGTGGATGGGAGAGCGACGCCGGAAAAGGCAGCAGACAGGAAGTCACGGAAGTTGAAGGCCGCTTCGCGCAAACCGGAATTCCAGTTTGTGCGCAATTCTACGCGCAAACCGGTAGCAGGCGGCCTCCCGGCAGGCCAGAGTCCCCACAAGCACAAGAAATAGCGGTTTTCTACGCGCAAACGCAAATTCCGGTTTACGCGCAATTCTACGCGCAAACAGGAAACAGAAGGCCTCTCAACCGGGCGACGTCTCATCGAAGGTCCGAAATAACGGATTTCTACGCGCAAACCGGAATTCCGTATAAGAAAGCGTTAGGCCAATAATGATTCAATTACAAAATAATTGCCTGATGGCAATAAGTCACTGGTTGGGGCACAACGCATGGGGGCAATAAACAAAATCAGCAAAGCATTGCGAACGCCCTTAACAATGC
>Ga0181516_10000137_pt1 | contig 76045 bp, 57 predicted proteins | sample PEATcosm2014_Bin_25_FD_121104 | JGI IMG/M metagenome (GOLD analysis project Ga0181516, IMG submission 121104) | Peatland microbial communities from MTU Mesocosm Facility, Houghton, MI, USA - PEATcosm2014_Bin01_10_metaG | ecosystem: Environmental > Terrestrial > Soil > Wetlands > Peat | place...
CCGTCCTCATCGTCACCGACCACTCCACCTACGACTACCGCGCCATCGTCAAACAGTCAAAGCTGGTCGTCGACACAAGAAACGCCACAAAAGGCATCGACGCCAAAAACATCGTCCGATGCTGATTTCAACGGCTGGCGGCCGATTTTCGTGCTCGCCAAACGACCGAATCGGCGCGCGGCGCGCTGAATATCGTCCGCTAAGATGAATGAATCGTTCAAAGAAGACCTCCGGCGAGTCTATTGACACAGGAATGCAGCCCCGCTACTTTAAAACTGTCCCCCTTTTCTGTTGCGACCGGACCGCGGGCAATCAAAAAGCATAGGCGCACGTCCACCCCATGAACCTACCGCGACATGCAGAAATCTGGCTGATGCCATACCTGAAGGATCGTCTGCGGAAGAGCATGCGGTCCGGCAAGCCAAGACGTGTGTGGGTTGCCATCACCGACCATTACGAACCGCTTGGTCTTGGCGTCTCGGTTCAGACTGCATTGGACTGCGTTGCCAGGTGGCGCCACAGGTGGCCGCGCATCGCCGAGGACGCCCCAAAGGACGCCGCGGGCCAGCGCCCGCAGTACAGCTTCTTCTACCCACAGGAGGAGTACCGCTACGACCTGCTTGAAGGCATTGCTGAGATGGTTCGGCTCGGTGTCGGCGATGTAGAGGTACATCTCCATCACGAGAACGAGCACCGCGACTCCTTTATAAGCAAGGTCACCGAGTTTTGCCATCGCCTCTCGGAGGACCACGGTCTGCTGCGCCGGCACAAAGGCCGCACCGTATTCGGCTTCATCCATGGCAACTGGGCGCTCGATAACTCCCACCCCGAAGGCAAGTTCTGCGGACTCAATGGCGAAATCGCCCTGCTGCGCGACCTGGGTTGCTACGCCGATTTCACTTTGCCATCGATTCCAGAGGCCTCCCAGGGGCGGGTGATCAATCAGATTTACTGGTGCACGAACAATCCCGATAATCGCCCCAGGTCCTACGATCGCGGAGTTGAAGCCACCGAAGCTGGAGGCACGCGCGGAGATTTGCTGATGATCACCGGGCCGGTCGGCGTACGATTCACCGAACGTGTTCTGCCCCGTCTGGAAACAGGCGAGATTGCCTGCTACGACATGCCGACGATTTCCAGAGTGCGCCATTGGTTCGATCTTGCTCCCTCCATCGGCGACGATCTCTTCCTCAAGCTCTATACGCACGGCGCGCCCGAGAGAAATCTCGAACCGCTTCTCAATGAAGGCCTCGTCAACCTCTTCGCCTGGATCGCGGAAGAAGCGCAGCGAAGAGACATCGAGCTCCACTGGGCTACGGCATGGCAAATGTACCAAGCAGCGGACGCTCTTATCCACGGCCGCACACCGGCTACCGCATCGGCAGTCTGCGCGTTGGGAGCAAGTGGATGAGCACGCTGAATGTGCTGTTGGTCACGTACGTCTTTCCCCCCGGCGGAGGCGTCGGGGTGCTGCGTGCCGCAAGCCTTGCAAGGTACTTTCCTGCTGAAGAGATTCAGCTCGATGTGCTCACCGCCCGCAATGCATCTGCCGTGGGCGCCGATCCCACGCTGCTTAGAGAGATTCCCGCCGAAGTCAAAGTTCATCGAACTGTCACGCTCGATCTACCCTTCGCAATCAAAAAGCGAATCAAAAAGTTGATCTCAGGATCAAAACAACCAGCCGGCAAGACCGCCGGTCCGCCCGCTCCCGGCAAACCGAACCTTTTCAAAAGAATCCTGGAAAACCTTCTCCTGCCCGATCCCCAGGTAACCTGGTATCCGGTGCTCATTCGCGCCGCTCGCCGCATCATCAGGGAACGCAAAATCGACCTCGTCCTCATTACTGTGCCGCCTTTTTCCAGCGTTCTCTTGGTCAAGAAGCTGAGAAAGGAGTTTCCCGGCCTGGCAATTGTGGTCGACTTCCGCGACGAATGGCTCTCCACCGCGATCGACCTCGTCGGCTTCAGTCGCGGCGAGCGCGCCCGAAGAATCGCCCGCGATGTGGAAGCAAGCGCCGTCGAAAACGCCTCGGCCGTTGTTGCAGTCACTGAGGCAGCACGTCGCGAGATTCGCGCCCGTTATCCACAGGAACCCGAAAGCAAATTTGTTCTCATTTCCAACGGATTCGACGCATCAAGATTGCCTCCGTTCGCGCCCCCGTCTGGGCCCCGGCCCGACGGCAGGATCGTTGTCGCCCACATCGGCACGGTCTATGCATCAACCGAGCCCTCAACCCTGGTTGAAGCCCTGCTATCGCTGCCGCCGGAGCTCAAGTCTCGACTCAGGTTCCGCTACATTGGCCACATTGAAGAGGCAAGGTTCCGTGAAGCCCTCCTGCAGTTGGGCGACATGGTTGAGTTGCGCGGCTTCCTGCCCCAGCGTGAAGCGCTGGCCGCAATGAACGACTCCGATTATGTCTTGCTGACCCAACATGGCCGCCTGAACATCGCGGCCAAGCTATATGACTATATCGGCGGCGGCAAGCCCGTTCTTGCCACAGTTCATCCCGACGGGCCTGAGCGCCTCCTGCTTGAAGAACTGCGGGCCGGATGGTGGGTGGATAGCCGCGATGTTGAAGGCATTCGCCGGCTTTTTATCGACGCCGCGCGCCGCGTTAATTCGCTGCAAACCGAGTTTCAACCCGACAAAACAAAGGTTGCGTTGTATGAACGCAAGGTGCTTGCGCAGCGCTACGCGGCCCTCCTGCATTCCATCGCAGGCAAGCGCCGCGAACCCGGCTCGCCATTGCCTCTCGCCGAGCCCGCCGGCGAAAGGCGATAGCCATGCTCAAAGTCGCCGTCGTCACACGCTATTTTCCCAGTTCGGCAGAGCCCTGGCAGGGCCGCTCAGCCTATCAGACGCTGCGTCTCCTTGCTGACAAAGCCGATGTGCAGGTCTTCTATCCCAATGCAAGGTATCCGTCCCTGCTCAAACCCCGCAGCCGCATTTACCAAAAGCTCGACACCTCCTGGAGTCCCCCGGATGTAAAGACGGCCTATTTCAATTTCCCTTCCCTGCCGTTGATTTCAAGGCCTTTGAACGGTTGGTTGGCCGCTCGCGTGCTCCTGCCGCATGTCCGCAGCTTCGCTCCCGATATCGTCTTCAGTTGCTTTCTCTATCCCGAAGGATTGGCAGCTCTCAAGATCGGCAAGGCTCTCTCCGTTCCCACTGTGGCCATGAGCATCGGTTCCGACATCAATCGCATTGGCGATCCAGTCTCGGCCATGCTCACGCGCGTTGTTCTGCGCGAATCCGATTTTCTGGTCACAGTCAGCGGCGACCTGCGCATCAAGGCGGTGGCCATGGGCGCATCCCCTCAAAATTCGCGGGCAATTATCAACGGTTGCGATCTGTCGGTCTTCCACGTCAGAGACCGCCTTGAGGCCAGGAAGAGGCTGGGCATCGATCCGGCAGTGGAGGCTGTCGTCTACGTAGGCCGCATGGACGTAAAGAAGGGGCTGCGCGAATTGGTCGAAGCAACCGATTCCCTTCATCCGAAGCGCCCCAGGCTGCATGCTTACCTCGTTGGCGAGGGACCGGACAGGCCGATCATTCAGAGCGCAATTGACGCCAAGAACGCAGCCGGCTACATCCACCTGCTGCCCGCCTGCGGATTCGACGAAGTCGCCGTCTGGATTGCCGCAGCCGATCTGGTCACTCTGCCAAGTTATATGGAAGGCTGTCCCAACGTAGTCCTGGAGGCGCTGGCCTGCGGACGTCCCGTGGTCTCCACCCAGGTCGGCGGCATCCCCGAGATCATGAGCGACGCGTGCGGCTCCCTCGTGCCCCCTCGCGACCCAGCCGCGCTGGCTCAGGCCCTTGGCTCCGTCCTCGACAAAACCTGGGATGCAGCCGCGATCTCCGCGCACCGGAGCCGAAGCTGGAACGCTGTAGCCGTGGAACTCTTCGAAGTCTTCGAATCGGTCGTGTCCGCCCACCGGCCTGCCTTGCACGCCCTCTGACGGGTCGCATGACAGCCGCCACGCCAGCGCGCGGCGGCCACCAATTCTCCCTCAAATCGCTTCCAATCGTCCCGGCCTGCGATCAGTCTGACTTGGCTCCGGAACTCCCGGCCTTCCGCGTTCTGCCTGAAATCGAGTTGACCTCCGATTCCTGCAGTTTGTACAAGAGCGATCGGTAGCTGATATTGAGCCATTTCGCGGTTTTGCGCCGGCTCCAGCCATTCGCCTGCAGCACTTTCAAAATAATCTCCCGCTCTAACCCGCGCGTGGCCGCCTTCGTAATTTCCTTGAGAGAGATGGGATTGGCCAGGTCAATCTCGGGAACGATCCCGGTTGCGTGCGTTGGAACCAGTTCCGCTGCCAGTGACTCCTCGTCGCTCATCAGCACGTACCCGCGAATCAGGTTTTCCAGTTGACGAATGTTCCCCGGCCAGTTGTACCGCTGCATCATGCGCGTGATTTCACGCGAAAGCGGCTTCGGCTCCAGGCGGTACGATTTCGCATGCACCCCGAGAAAGTGGTCGATCAGTTGGGGCAGATCCGCTGCCCGCTGCCGAAGCGGAGGAAGATCGATCGTAACTGCGTTGATTCTGTAGAGAAAGTCCAGCCGGAAGGTTCCTTCCTCGGTCTGCTGGCGCAGGTCTTCATTGGCAGCGCATACCAGCCGCATATTCACGCTCCGCGACTCCTGCGCTCCCACGCGCATGAAGCCGCCATCCTGCAGCACCTGAAGCAGCTTTGCCTGGATTGACATATCCAGGCCGCCCACTTCATCCAGGAACAGGGTCCCCCCATGAGCAAGTTCAACGCGGCCTCGCTTGGTCGCATACGCCCCGGTAAACGCTCCTTTCTCGTAGCCGAACAGCTCCGACTCGATCAGGGAATGGGGAATCGCCGGGCAGGTCACCTTTACAAAGGCATGGTTTGACCGGTTGGATTGCACATGCAGCAACCGCGCAAAAATATCCTTGCCTGTCCCGCTCTCTCCCTGCAAAAGAACCGGAACAGTGGTCCCAGCGATCTTTTCAAGTCGCTCGCGGCAAGCCGCCATCACCGATGTCTGTCCGAAGATCACATCCGTCGGCGGCAAATCGCGAATATCGACAAACCAGGAGGCGCGTGACAGGGGCATTCTAGATCCATTTCAGAAGGAGAAGCTGCCTGTTGTCTATAGCAACTTCGGAACCAGGCTCAAGCCCGATCGGAGGCTGTCTATCACACGAAAGTAACCGGTTGTTTGACCCTAAGGTGATAATGCGCTGCACCTTCCCAAGCCCTACACTCACTATTGATTGAGAATGTGTAAAACCATGCACAAAGGGCTAAAAATTTTCCTCTTCCAATGGTAAGATGTGTTTCACGGAATCATATTTGGGCTACCCATTCTCTCGCCAATTGAGATGATCCGCACCAAAGCGGTTTTTTTTGGCAGCCCGCTGCAAACCTCAAGGATTGTCCAAGCATCTTCGCACAGGCCTTTAAGCGCTGGGAACGAAACTTGTCACACATTGTTTTGGCGCAGGCCGGAGGAACACGGATGGTGGGCACGAAAAGGTGGGCGCCGATGAAGGCTCAGGGTAAGCGGAACCCACATATTGTTGTTCTCGACGGCGATCCGGCAATCCTGGATTACGTCAACAGCATCCTCGAGGATCGGTTCAGTGTGACCCTGATCACAGAGGCCGCGGAGCTCAACCGCACCCTCTGCGAATCGCCGGCCCCTGACCTGCTCCTGATGGATTGGAACATTGTGGAAAATGAATCGGAAGAGAATGCACTTGGCCTGCTTGCAAAAACCCACGACGCCAAGCCTTCGCTTCCCATCATCATGCTCGCGTGTTCAGCCGAACTGAATGAAGTCATCGCGGCTACCCACATGGGCGCCGCAAGTGTGATCCTCAAGCCATTCAGAAAAACCGACATCGACCTTGCCGTCGACAAATGCCTCAGGAAAGCCGGCAAGCAGTCAACCGAATGCGACGTCGAAGAAATCCCCATCAACGAGAACACTTCTTTTGTCAGATCCTGCAAGCGCATGCGGGAGATCGAGTCCCAGTGCACGCTGGTCGCCCGCGCCGACATACCGGTCCTCATTCTCGGAGAGAGCGGCACCGGCAAGGAAGTCGCGGCCATGCTCATTCACAAGCTCTCGGCCCGCAGCCAGCGCAATTTTCTCAAGGTCAATTGCGCGGCCATGCCTGCTGATTTGCTCGAGAGCGAACTGTTCGGATATGAGCAGGGAGCTTTCACCGGCGCCGTCAAATCCAAGCCCGGAAAGTTTGAGATCTGCGACCACGGCACCATCCTCCTTGACGAGATTGGCGAAATGCCCTCTGTCCTGCAGGCCAAGCTGTTGCAGGTCCTTCAGGATGGAACCTTCTCGCGTCTCGGCAGCCGCGCCAGCGTCAAGGTCGATGTACGCGTGATTGCCGCCACCAACATCGACATCAAGGCCGCCATTGCGCAAAAGACATTTCGAGAGGACCTCTACTACCGGCTGAACGGATTCACCCTCAAGATGCCCCCCTTGCGCGAGCGCACCGAAGAGATCCCCATCCTGGCTCAGCACTTCATGCGCAAGGTGGCCACCAAGTACGAGTGCGAGCCCCTGCCCATTCCTCCTGCCCTAATGCAGACCTTGTCGGCCTATTCCTGGCCCGGCAATCTTCGTGAATTGGAGAACACCATCAAGCGCTACCTCGTCCTGGCAGACGAGCAGGCGATCATCGATGAGCTGAATCCCAGGCAGGGCGCCGGACCGGCGTTTCCCATCGGAGAAGGGACTGAAAACGGCCGAAGTCTGAAACACCTGGTCCGGAATTTGAAGGGCGGGGCTGAGGCTGCCGCCATCGCACAGTCGCTGGAGGGCTCCGGGTGGAACCGCAAGGCCGCCGCAAACGACCTGCAGATCAGCTACAAAGCTCTGTTGTATAAGATTAAGCAGTACAACCTGAGCCCGCCGCCACGGAAGCGGCAGGTCGCCATCGAGAAAGCACCCCCTCTCGATCGGGCCCAAAGCGCATGATCCTGTTCGCAAATGATCGCCCGTCGTTCGACCCGATTAAAATTTCGGTACGGTTCTGAAACGGAACGGTTGACGTTTACCGGGAATCAAGGGCCTAAAATGAAACAAGAGGAATCTCAAGTGACGTTCCTCACACTTCACGTTCAAGAATTTGATCTAGACTGCGCATATGGCGGCATTGCGCCGCATTGACTCTTTTGTCGTGTCCTCGAAGTTTCACTATCTTAGTACTGCGAGGATGATTACCAGCGTTGCGTTCCCATGGCGCGAAACTGGGATTGGCTTCATTACAACCTATTCACTGTCAAGAGGATACGCTGCCGCCGTCTGTCTGCAGGCCAGCTATGACATAGTCAGATGACTCGCCCGCAAATGATCTCAATCAACGAGGTCGAGTCAGAAAAGGTCAAGTTCCAGCGCAGTGCCGGGCCATTGGACGTTGCCTTGAATCACCGCTCTGAACCAAAACCGGGAAACTACCGTGCGTCGCTCCTGGGAATCATCCTCAGGGGGAACCGAGGCGGACTGCTCATCGCTGACAACCCGCCCCATTTTTAATAATTTCTTATCCTGATTTCATGCTTGCTTGGTTTTGTAGTGATTGTTACAAACGTTGCACGGGTCTGGCACAAAACTGGGATTGGCGCTTAGCAAGCGATTCAGGATCATGAAGATACGTTGCCGCTACTCTGTCGAGTAGCCTGCTTGGACGCAATCAGAGAGATCGCCAATTCATGATCGAGACCAATGCAACCAAGTCGGAGAAGGTTGTGATCCAGTTCGGCGCCAGGACCGTCAAGGGTTACCTGGAGTCCCCGGCCTGGAACACGATCGAAGAGCTGCTCAGCAACGCCCCCCAAAGTTCACTTGAATCGTTCAGGATTCGCCGTCTCGAAACCGATCTCATCGAAGAGGTCTCTATCAAGGATGTAAAGGCCGTCTTCTATGTAAACAGCTTTGAAGGAGACTCGGTTCGCAACCATCTCAACTTCCATACCCGCGCACCCATCGTTCATGGAATCTGGATGCGATTTCAATTCCGCGATGGCGAGGTCATGGAGGGGATTGTTTATAACTCTATTCGCTATCTGGTTGATCCCGGATTTTTCGTGTTGCCTACCGACCCAGGCAGCAATAACAAGCTTGTCTATGTAGTGAAGAGCTGGCTGGTTGACCACCGCGTTCTCGGTCTGCGGAAACTCTAAGCCGTGGCGACTGCTTCCCTGAGGATCGAATAATTTAGTATCTCGGCGGCTATCCCTGCCCCTGTAAGATTCCTCGATGTCATCTCCTTGCGGACTAGCCGGCCACGGCATCGTATCTGGCAGCTGCTCGTGAGCGTTATCTCCGATGGCATCTCGATCAGAAATTCAAAATCGCGATCGATCAGTGCGCTGTCCGACAATCCTAGATAGAAATAAACTCCGCGGTTACTCAAGTCGCGTGTATAGGCTGAAATCTCGTGGCCCCCGACAATCACGGTGAGTGGCGCGCTTATCTTGAAGCGCTGGCTTCCCCGCCGATCGTTTTCCATTCCAACATCTTCAGTCATACACACCGTTTCAATTGATCTGTTATGCCCCGGCGTCGAGTGCGTTCCCTGGTGCATTTGCTTGCCCTGCACAGCTTGGGCAACCCTTGGATTCGTAGTGCGAAAGAAGCCGGAATGCTTGCTTGCAGTGCTATGGGCGATTGACACATCAACCTCATTGCACTTTCAGTGCCAAACGATTTTACAAGGAATTTACCGGTTTTCCCTGCTTTACCAAACTTCTCAGGATGCTAACATGCAATCTCTTGCATATCACGTGGGCATAAGTGGGGCATCCCAATCCCCGTACCTTTCTTGCAACTCCCTCCTTAAGCACCCTCGGTTTGACAGAAGAAGCCCAAACAAAAACAGAGCCACCGAAGAACGGAGAAGCAAGCATTAATTCCCGCCCTTCGATGACCCCGGTTGCGCTGCGCCGTGGCAACTCTGCGCCGCGCCCCTCGATCAATTCAACCGATCCGTAATCCCGTGCTTGATACTTCGCTCTGCTGAAAATGATTCTGGTCTTAAGACCCCGTCGTGCGCTTGGCTGACTTCCAAAACAGCGCCAATGCCAGGAAAAGAAGTCCTGTGCCCAACAGGAAAAGCGAACCTGGCTCAGGCGTCTCCGTCAGCGTTAGAGCGGTTGCTACCAGGTTGCCCTTGCCCTTGGGAATTTTACTGCTGGCGCGAGAGCTGCCATTTTCGGCGAAATCGATATGCGTCCCACTTGCTGAGTTGATGCCGGAGCTTCTGCTAAAACCGCTGGCCAGAAGATTGAGTTCGTTACCGCGGTTTTCAGCAAGCGCACGATTCTCATTCAGTACGCCATTCGACGAACTGCCCTGGATCAGCAGATTGTCGAAGGGCGAACCACCATCCCCGGAAATCGTTAGACTGCTGGTTTTGGAGTTGCTCCCGGCCAGTGTGCCGGTGCCGGCCTTGTTCGGCGACCCGCTACGAACCGTAGAGGCGCCGGTTTCTGTAACACCATTTGCAGCTCCTCCGTGGCCCGTGTCAATTGCGAGATTGGCAATGGCTCTTGAACCGCTGGTTTTGTAACCAAACGAGTCGGCCAGGGCAGATGGAATCAACGCAAAGGCCGCCCCCAATGCGAATGAAGCGAACATTAACTTTTTCATCTTTCCCCCGATTTAGCGACCCTGAGAGGTCACACCACGGAAAAAACTGGCAAGAGCCCTCCCCCAGGAAAGCCCCCCGCCTTCAGTGGTTCACCCCTTAATGAGCATGTTGATGGCCAAACTTATTCACTTTAGAATCAATTATTTAGCACGATATCAATGTGGGAATGTGCAACATCTTGCGCACTCTATTACCACAAAGATTCTCTGACTCCCGCACCTTTCGATCCCCTTCCCAATTCTGGCCTTCTTCGGCAGCTGAGCCTTTTGCGGACCAATTCATCGCGCTCATCTTTCACTTCATGGAGAATTGCCCTGTGAAAGATGGCCGGTCTGACTTTGAGAACAATAAGTTGCGAGCTGCCGGCTTACCCCTTCAATCGCAGTTGGCGAATCGCGCCCTCTCTCGCCGCCGATCGAGTGCTTCGCTACTTCGGAGACTTCCCCGCGCAGAACCTCTTGCCTATCGGGTGCGTTGGCCGTGCGGCCGGTCCATCGGTCAAACAATCTTTTACCGGCTGCAGCCATTCGCCCTCAACACACTGCCTTGGCGCCGTTGCATTTCTCGAAAATCAAAATGAAGGACCAAACCTGATTGCAGGCTGGTCGGCATTCGCGTTCCGAGCGCCTGAGTCCGCTCGAATAAAGGATAGACACGACTAACTCGAAAGTTGCATTCGACGGTTTCCATGTTACACATTGCGTTATTCTAGCTATGGCCGCAGCATTAACTTGAGTCAGCCTCCGCTACAGCAAGGACCGTGTTTATCGGCGGAAGCGGACATTAGCTTCGCAAAGGCGACTTGCGGCAATTCCCTCTTATTCCAGGAGACGCACCATGAAAGGCAACGCAGACATCAGCAAGAACAACCTGGACTGCCTGCGCCTGATCCTGGCGTCAATCGTTGTCTTGTTTCATCTCAACGCACTCACGTTACTTCCAGCGTTTTACTTTCTCGGCAAATACTGTTCGCCGCATTTTGCAGTCAAGTCTTTCTTTGTCATCAGCGGGTTGCTTATCTATCGCAGTTATACTCGCTCGTCTTCCGTTAGATCGTACTTCGACAAGCGTATCCGGCGCATCTACCCGGCTTATTTCACGACAATCGTCATTTCGGCTTTGGCGCTTTGCCTCCTCAGCAACCAATCCCTTTCGCATTACTTCGGGCTCGGATTCTGGAAGTACCTTGGCGCGAATCTGCTGTTTCTCAACTTCCTTGCCCCAACGCTGCCCGGAGTCTTCACGTCGAATAACCTCACACCGGTCAACGGCGCGCTCTGGACTCTCAAAATCGAAGTCGTCTTCTATCTCTTTGTTCCCTTCTTGCACTACCTATGCAAGCGCTTCGGAACCGAGAAGACAGTGGGGGCGATCTTCGTTCTTTCTTCAATATGGAAGTACGGCTTCGAGTGGCTGGCTTCAACTCATAGTTCCCACGGTCTCTTCACGCTCGACTCGTCGCGTAACCTCTATTCGCAACTCTCTGTGCAGTTTCCAGCACAGCTTGTTTACTTCAGTGCGGGCCTGTTGGTCCTGTTATATCTTGACTGGCTGAAACGCCATTGCTGGAGCATTTTGGCCATTACGGTTTGCCTCTATCTCGTGGACCATGTCTTTACCGGTGAACTCCTCGATGTATTCTGGATTTCAGGCGTGGTCTTCCTCTTCGGTTTCTGGCGCTATTTTGGTAACTTCTCGAAATACGGTGATTTCTCTTACGGCACTTATATCGTTCACTGGCCTATTTATCAAACATTGATTGCGTTGGGAGTCGCAACTCTCAACCCGGCCGTATTCTTCGTGACGAGCATTTCTCTTATTGCCGTAACATCGATACTTATGTGGCATCTGGTCGAGAGCCGATTCCTGGCCAGCAGCAACCATTACCGCCAGGAGTCCAAAAAGGCAGCCGCCTAAGCTCACTTGCTTCCGCCAGAATTCTTCAGCCTCAAGAATGGCTTTTCGACAATATAGTAAGATCCCATGGCCATCAAGAACGCCAGTAGGAGATTGATCGGTAGCTTGGCAGGCCACGCATCCCAGTCGGGATTGAGAAACGCATTCTGCCACAAATAGAGTGAGTAACTCAGCGTTCCAACGTATACGATAGGACGCCAATTCAGCACGCGGCCAACATTACCGTTCGAATTCCGGATGCACCAATCAATACAAAGGGCAGTCCCAAGGTTGGCTATCGATTGGCCAACGACGTAAAAGAACCCCGGACCCAGAACGTATAGGCCATTGCCGCCCAGAACCAATCCCAGGGAGATGATCCAGAAGAATTTCGATGCCTGAAAGCGCTGATACCAATGGATCGCGCCGATTCGGTTGAAATTCAAGCTCAACAGGCAACCTGTCGCCAGCGTATCTGCGACGGCCTCAAATTGCTTCGTCAAAGCGCTGTCGCTGGCATGGAAAACAAACAACATGATTGCGCGAATCGCGGGTCCGGCGATCACTACTCCCCAGGCGGCTTTCATCCCCTTCCGGTTTCCCACCCACCAAAGCAGGCCGGGCCACAGAAGATAGAACTGTTCCTCAACCGAGAGTGACCAGAGGTGGCGGACCCAATGTGCCGGATTATAGCGATAGTTAATGGTGTAAGTGAGAGCGTGAATAAGATCGCCGGGCTTCAACGTGAGTAAGCCAAGCGCGTAACAGGTTGCGATGATCCCAAGGTAGGCCAGCGAGGCCGGAAATATGCGCAAAGCACGACGCGTATAGAAGCCCCCCATCGAAATGCTGCCGGTCTTGGCTTGTTCTTTAAGCAGGAGGGTAGTAATGAGGAAGCCTGAAATGATGAAAAAGCAGCGAACACCGAGGTTACCCAGGTGACCGAAGTGAATCAGGAAATGTGGGGCGTTCAGCGAGTCGCTCGAGTGTCCGACGATTACAAGCAAAATTGAAATGGCACGGAGACCGTCAAGCGAGGGGATGCGTCCTGGTAACTGGGGCACGGAAACCTCGCTGTAACCCACAGGTCTGACATTGCTCATTGGAAAGGCCCCGTGTAAAGCGAACCTGGTCTCATCCTGTTTTCCCAATCTGCGAAGCTGAGTCCACAGTTAATAGGAGGACCCGGCTGGTTACTGTCGTCCTTCGCCACTCGCCCTCGATTGTAACAGGAGTCACTCCGGGAAAAATGCTCTTGAAAGTCGGGCGTTTGCAACTGAAGTGTCAGACTGGCCATGCCACTTTAGTGTCCCGTCTTAGCTTGGTGCGCGAGTATTTATAGATTTGATACGGCGGCCCGGGTTATCCTGATTAAGATTCACGCGTTCGCTCGACGACCTCACAATGGGCTTTGCTTTAAGCGTCATTTATTTCGTTACGTATTACCTCACGCCCGCAGCTGTGTTCGGGCCGCTGGCGGCTTTGCATATTCAAATCATTATTGCAGCGCTGCTCATTATTGTCTCGGTTCCCACGCTGCTAAAGTCCTTCACCTTGAAGATGCCGCAATCTCTGGCATTGTTAGGCTTGGCGATCGCGGTCTTCTTATCTGTACTTATAGGAATGCGCTGGCCCGGCGGTGCCGTTCAAGCGTTCCTCAATTTTGTTCCAAATGCCTTCGCCTTCTTCATCGTGTGCATCCACTGCAACACCATCAAGAAACTCAAGGTGCTCGCCGCTGCCATGTTGTTCGTTTGCCTGTTTGTGATTGCGCATGGGGCCTTCGATCTTCTGCGCGGGCTTCCTGAGAGCCCCAACACGCAGGAAGACGCATCGGAGAGCTCTCTCAAGACGGCGAGCCCGTACTTTCTGAGGCAACTGTCTGACAACAATGTTTGGATTTACCGGCTGGAAGGACTCGGCGAGATCAACGACCCGAATGATTTCGCCCAGGTGATCGTCAGCGTGATCCCGTTCATGTTCCTCTTCTGGCGGCCCAGGAATCTGCTCTGGAATATCCTCGTTGTTCTGCTCCCCTTGTGCGCGTTTCTTTTCGGAGCCTACCTGACCCACTCTCGCGGGTCCCTGGTGGCCTTGATGGCTGTCATAGTCGTGGCCGCGCGGCGTCGCATTGGGACCGTGCCTTCCCTGGTGCTGGCCGCTGGAATTTTCATCGCCGCTTCGGCTCTTCAATTCACTGGCGGGCGGGATATCTCTGCCAGCGCGGGGTCAGGCCGGACGGGTCTTTGGGGCGAATCAATGCAAGTCCTCGTGACCCATCCATTGTTCGGAGTAGGTTACGGAAACCTGGTGAATTACACCGATGACAACTTGACTGCGCATAACTCGGTGGTAGTTTGTGCCGCGGAACTCGGCCTGTTCGGTTTGTACTTCTGGTCTCTGTTCCTGTATTCCACGATAAGTGACGCTCTGGCGATTGCTTCCCCTGCGAACGTCACTGAAGCAGAACCGATAGTACCCGAGGACGCGCCGTTTCCGCAGACCGCATTCAAAATTGAGGAGGTCGACAAAGCCGAGATCAATCGCGTGGGAAGTTTGATGGTTTTGTCGCTTACCGGCTATCTGGTTACGGGGCTGTTTCTGTCTCGCGCCTTTATCCTCACTCCCTTTCTGCTTGGCGGCATGGCCGAGGCGGCCTTCTTGATTGCTCTAAAAAGAGGGATGGTTCCTCCCCGCATGCCCCTTGCGCGTCTGCTCAAGTTTACCGGTGGATTAACGATCTCGCTGGTAGTGATGATGTACATCCTGATCCGAGCCTTGAATCTGATGCACTGATTCAAGGTGTCGAACCGCTTCCTATGGTGGTTCCCGGATCAAGGAACATTGAGGCGCCGCATAGGCGGAGATTCAGGCAAGGTTCATGAGAATTGCGCACGTTGTCGACAGCATGGAAGTGGGCGGCGCCGAAACGCTCGTATTGCAGATGTGTCGCCTGCAGCGAGAACAGGGGCACGACCCCTCCATTTATGCAGTTGACATTCTGGGTGCGCTTGGCGAGCGGATGCGAGAAGAAGGCTTCGCCGTGCAGTCGAACGTGGGCCGGCACCTGTCGGACTCAACGAGAAATTTCTTCCGCATCTTCAGGAAATCGCAGCCTTCCGTTGTTCATCTCCATAACCCGACGCCGACGATCTATGCGGCCATGGCTGCCAGAATGGCAGGCGCGGCCAGTGTCATCTCCACGCGCCATAGCCTGGTGGCGCCTCCACGCAGCCTGGCCGTGGAGCTGAAGTATGCCGTGGCCGCTCGTTTTTGCGACTGGATCGTGGGCATCTGCGACGCAACAACCGACAACGTGAAGAACATTCACACAGTTCCGGCGCGAAAGATCTTGCGCGTCTATAACGGAGCAGTCCCCCTCCAACGGACGCCGCAAGTAGATTGGCCTCAGAAGGACGGATTCACGCTGGTTTACGTGGGCCGCCTTCAGGCCGTGAAGAACCACCCGCTCTTGCTGAACGCATTTCGCATTGCCCTTACGTCGATGCCGGGCCTCCGCCTGTGGATGGTGGGCGACGGCAGTGAGCGCAAATCTCTGGAGAAGCTGGCCGAGGAATTGGGCGTGGCCGCGCATGTAGCCTTTTGGGGCCAGCAACTGGATGTTGCGCCATTTTTTTCCGCGGCCGATGCTTTCATCATGTCCTCGAAATCAGAGGGACTCCCCATCTCACTGCTCCAGGCCTTCTCCCTGGGACTGCCGGCAATCGTGACCGATGTGGGTGGGATGGCGGAGGTTGTGCGATTGGCCCAGGCGGGCATCATCGTTCCTCCGGAGAATCCTGAGGAGATGGCGTCGGCTATCCTGAAACTGGCAAGGAACGAGGAAGAACGAAAGCGATTCTCTGCGAACGCGGAAGCGGCTTTCCAATCGCAGTTCAGTCTGCAGATTATGGCCGATACCTATATGGATCTGTATCAAAATACTTCCCGAGCACGGCGTATAGCGAACCGCTAGGGGCAGCTATCCACTCTTCCAGGTGCCTTTCTTAACCCAGTTCAAACCGGCGCTACTTGTTGCGTACGCAGTCGTAGGTCAATTGGATCGGCTTTCCATAATCGAGGACTTCGAAGTCCGTCACTTTCAGAGCCTGCAAATCATGGGGGCCGAAATCGACGTCCGCATATTTGGCAGTCGTGTCTGCATCGTTCTGCGCAGTCAGTGTGATGTTGCCGCCATCGGAGAGAAACATGCCGTATTTCTGCATCGCTCGCGCAACCACTTGTGCTGCGGGCTTCAACCGCGACACGTCATACGATGCCTTCAGCCGGAAGTGGACACCATAAGGCGGAGCATTCTCCGGCCCGTTTGGCGCACCCGCATGAGTGGCGGGATGTACAAATACACCTTTACGCATCCGTCCGTTGGGGAGAATGAATCGAATTGCGTGGTTAATGCTTCCAGAGGCGATCTCGTCCGCATTGAAGAGCAGCGGAGCGATCGGAAAGCCGGCCGCGTCCGTACTGGAGCATTGATCCCCGCGCCCTGATGGTGGATAGACGCGATTGAGGTCCCACACCACGAAGCCATTTGCGCTGAGCGTCCCATTTGTTTCGTTGGCCTGGTACGCCTCGAAGAGTTTCCCTTGGCTGCGATCGGCTACGATGAGATGGCAGTCATTGTCGTCCGCATCGCACTGGTAGCCCGGTTGCCCTTCAATGCCGCCTCCAGCCGGAAGTGGAATGTCGGAAACCTTGTCGGAATCCCCTGCGATCCAACTCCCGCCTTCATGAAGACGAACTTTCGGCGTACTTGCGTTGGCCTGCAAAACTCGCATGCCAAAGTCGACTTGTATCCTACCCATCCCCCATCCGCCCGCGCCGGCGAGCCAGTCAATAATGGCGGCGGAATGAGAATCGACGGCGGCATTGCTCACGTCCTGAGTCCAGATAGCTCCCGGGGGAAAATACGGCGCAGGCGGGGTGATGTGCTCCAACTTTGCGGCCCTTACGTTCACAATGTGGTTGTGAATTGCGAGCCCGGTCAAGATAGCACCGGCTATAAGCACGGGAATAAAAAGTGCGCTTTTCTTGTACATCATGGCGATCCGATGCTCCACTCGTTGTTGGGAATCGTTGCAGGTGCTCTTGCCGATATCAATTACTCCGCCAGAAGCATCAGTGTTCGGCGATGCCGGGCTCTCAGCTTCAATCGCTGGTCCGGCCGCATCAGGCTTTTTTGTATTCCATATCTTCCAGAGTGGACCGCGCGTGAAGAGAAACTTGTAGAACCCGGCCACCGCGGCTGCGTTCAGCACTAGAAGCGCACTGGCCGGAGCCACAAAGCGATGCAGTGCCGGAATCCTGTAGCGCACGCCGACAATTGCAGCAATCCAGACGAGAGTCTGAAGTGTCGCAAATGCCGCGAACAGCGTTGATCCGGCCGCGAGTACCCCCGCGGAAACGAGCACGAGAACCAGCAGGTAAGGCACAATCAGCCGCATCACTTTGTGCGAGACAAGTTGAAATAGCACTCTGTTCTGCGGAGTCAAAGTCCAGGGCGCAATCTGGAAAAGCTGGAAGTTACCCGCCAGCGTGCGCACCTTGCGGTGAAACTCCCCCTCGACCCTCTTCGGCCACATATCGAAAACGCAAGCCTCAGGATCGACAACCGACCTGTAGCCCAGGCGAATGATCGAGAGCGGCTGAAACATATCGTCGAGGATCATTCCTGCCGGTTGCGGGACATAGAGTTCGCGGCGAATCGCATAGAAACCGCCATAGACTCCTACCGGCGAGTCGAAGACTGATTCGCACTTCCTGATCCACTGCTCGTATCGCCAGTAGAGACCGCCGACTGCCGATGACGCCGCGTCATGGTCTTCCTGGCGCAGAATCAGGTCGCCGGCCACGCAGCCGACCTTTGGATCGGCGAAGTTTCTAACCAGTTTCTCGATTGCGCCTGGAGCAATTTCGGGCCTGATGTCGACGAAGAGGATCACGTCTGCCGTTGCTTCCGCGACGCCGGCATTGAGGCCAACCGCCTTGCCGACATGTTCTTTCAGGACAACAGTCCTGAAAGGGAGTTGCTGTTGGCGTGCCAGCAATTCTGCCGTGCCATCGGTTGATCCGTCCGAAACGAGGATGATCTCTTTGATATTTGAGTAATCGAGGTCAAGCAGGTGCTGAATCTTGCGCGGAAGCAGCGCGATGCCGTTATGCACGGCGAGTACGATGCTCACGCTGGGATTTGTCGCAGCGGTCTTCCACCGCCGTGGCATGAATCGCGCAAGTACCCACATTGCCAGCGGGTATCCTGCGTATGTGTAGAGAATACCGGACAGCGACAGCCAGAAGACCAACCTCACTGGGCGCCTCTTCGCAGTACGATCGTCTTGATCGTCTCAAACATGATGAGCAGGTCAAGACCTATCGACAGGTGCTTCACATAATAAAGATCGTATTCGAGCTTCCGTTTCGTTTCCGCAAGGCTCGCGCCGTATTGATAGCGCACCTGTGCCCATCCTGTAATCCCTGGCCGAATGATGTGCCGCAGTTCATAAAATGGAATTTCGCTGTTGAGCCACTGCACAAACTCGGGACGCTCCGGGCGCGGTCCGACAAACCCCATCTCACCGCGCAGCACGTTCCAAAGTTGCGGAATCTCGTCGAGACGCGTCTTGCGCATGAATCTGCCCAGCGACGTAACACGAGAGTCGTTCTTGGTCGCCCACACTGCGCCATTTGCTTCGGCGTCCTGCCGCATCGTCCGGAATTTAAGCACGGTAAATGGACGGCCACGAAGCCCAACACGCGTCTGGCGAAAGAATATCGGACCGGGCGATGAGAGCCGCACGGCAAGAATGATGAAGGGAATCATGGGCAGGCAGAGCGTCAAGCCGATAAAGGAGACTGTGATGGAAACCAGGCGCCGGAGAATCTGCTGCGATGCCTTGACGTTGAATCCGTGAGTGAAGATCAGGGCGCTGGGATTGAGCCCCTCCAGGGGCAGCCTGCCCAGCAGCCGCTCCATCAGAAAGCTGGCGTCTTCAATCACCACGCCGCGAAGCCGAAGTTCGAGCAGTTCTCGAACCGGCATCGATCCGCGCCGGTTTTCCATCGCGACAATCACCCGGTCAATGCGGGGTTTCTCTTCGTTGAAGGCGCGAAGATCTGCCTCAAAACGCTCGTGGTCCCCGTTGAACTCGCCCTTGGCCTCTCCTTCCACGACCTCCATGCCGGCATCGCGTCGTGTCTGGAGCGTCTCCACGACGGTCCGCGCCCGTTCACCATTGCCAAGCACGTAGACGCGCTCGCGGAGCGCCGAAAGACCGACGACCCACTCATACGCCGACCGCCACAAGACAAGGACAATGGCAAGAAACGAGATGCCTAGCGTCAGAACATGACGGCCAATATAGATGTCAGGATAGATAAATGCAATTCCGCCTAGAACAAAGCAGAGAACACTTAGGACCAGCAAAAGCCGAAAGTATATCTCCCATCCTCCGGAGATACGTTGCGGCTCATACAGATCAAAGTAATACGACAGGAGCAAAGTCAGAACTGTGATGCCGAAAATCTTCAGCATCCCGTTTTCATAAATCAGGGCAATGTATGTGTCCGGTCCAATCTGGTAAGTGGCCGCAAGCACAAACGCGCTACCTACCAGGAGCGCCTCGCACAGAAGCAACGCCAGCGTCCGGGTCGGATAGTAAACATTGAAGAGCCTGATCATGCCTGTTTTCCGTTGTCCTTTCGCCGCTTGGGCTGGCCGCCCGCTTCCGATTCACCATAGTAGGAATAGTTGTAGTTGTACGATCCGCTATGCTGGACGCCTTCGACATCGTTGAGGACAAAGCCCAGGATGCGCGAACTGCTGAAGGCCGCCTGCGCGCGCTGCGCCACCTCGTAAGGTGTCTTTGCCCCACGAGCAACCAGCAGTACCGCATCCGCGGCGCGGGCAAGGTCTACCGCGTCCGTAACTGCCAGCACCGGCGGTGCGTCAATCACGATCCAGTCAAAATGCGGTGCGAGTGTCGCGATTAGTTCTTCAATGCGGTGATTGGCCACCAGCTCAGAAGAGTTCTCATTGCACTTGCCTGAAGCGATAAAGGTGAGGTTCGAGATGCTGGCCGCTCCGGGGGTTTCCTGAGATTCGGAGCTCCGGTCGCGCTGCATGATGTCCGCCGCTTCTGCTGTCCCTTCCAGATAATCCGATAGTCCCGGCGAATTGGGGGCGCCAAGCAGAGTATGAAGCGTTGGGCGCCGCAGATCGCCGTCGATGAGCAGAATATTGTGGATACTGTTCCGCGCCAGGCTCATGGCCAAATTTGCCGCAACAAAGCTCTTGCCCTCTGATGGCATGCCGCTGGCAATCAGAATCGTCTTCAGAGGCGCCTCATAGCGAGCCTGGTAGACGTGCGAGCGCAGGCTGCGAAACTGCTCGACGCCTGCACCGCGATCCGCGAGCGTGGGAAAGGAGGGTAGGGAAGGAGTCCACCGGTGCTCCGCAATCTCCTCAAGGTCAACCTCGGCCTTGGCTGCGGGGGGTTCCTCATAGGCGGTATTACTTGGCGGATCGATAACCTGAATCTCTCCCGAAAACGGAGATTTCCCCCGCTCGAGATAGGCTCTTTGAAGTGCTTCGTGTATGCGGCTCATAGCTCACTGTCCTTTAGGGAATCGACGGAATCCGAAATGGGCTGAATAGTTCTGGCTGCGGCAGTTGGCATGGAATCCTCTGCGAACCCGGAAAGCGCCATCGGTGAAATCACGAATGGCTGCTGATCCAGATCGAGTTCCAGGCTCACCGACTCGACGATGCGCGCTGGAATCGGCTTGATCTGCTCAACGTAGGCGCTGATCATCGCGTGTTCGCAAATCAGATTGATGAGCCGCGGAATCCCCTTCGAGTAATGGTGAACAAGATCCACCGCCTCGGGTGTGAGGATGGGTTGGCTCGCGCCTACAATCCGCAGTCTCTTCGCAATATAGGCCCTGGTCTCTTCGCCGGTCAGTGGCCGCGTCCTGCACCAAAGCGAGATGCGCTGCCGAAGCTGCCGAACAGAAGGGTCGCGAAGCTTTTCTTCCAGCTCCGGCTGTCCCGAGAGGATGATCTGCACCAGTTTCTCCGACGAGGTTTCGAGATTGGTCAGCAAACGAATTTCTTCCAGAAGCTCCCAGGAGAGGTTCTGCGCTTCGTCCACCACGATGGCGCACAATTCCCCGTTCCGAAACCGGTCGATAAGCCAGCGGTTCAGCTGCATCAGCATGCCCGACTTTGTCTGCGGCATGCCGGGCTTGGTCCGCGGGCTGGGCGGAATGCCGAAGTCCGCAAGCACGAATTCGAGAAAATCGAGCGTGTCGAGGCGCGGGTTGAAAACGAAAGCCGTCGAAATCCGCCGCTCCGTGAAGGAGCTGAGAACGGTCTTGAGCAGCGTCGTCTTCCCCGTCCCAACCTCACCCGTCATCACCACAAAGCCCTTGCGCGAAGCAATGCCATACTGAAGGCAGGCGAGCGCTTCCTGAACATGCGGCATCTTGTACAGAAACCGCGGATCCGGGCAGGCTCCGAAAGGAAAGTCGTTTATGCCGTAAAAGTATCTGTACATGGTTATCCCAGCGCACTTTCAATGGGTTTGTTGGTTCGTGAGAAAAGCTTCCAGCGGCTGCTGGACTTGTCAATCTGAGGCATTCCGTCAATATGAGAAATCACCGCCAAAGTCGACAGCTTTGTGAAGGCCCAGATATCCCTCTCGTTGCGCACCGAAGTATCGCGATATTCCAGCAGACCAGCGATGAACAATCCCAGGAAAAGGCCGGCTGCCAGGCCACCTCCAGCGAACATCTTCCGGTTTGGGAATATCGGCGCGTCGGGCAGGTTTGCCGGATCCATCACATCGAACTGCTCGCCCTTCTGGCGCTGTTCTAGTGCGGTCGCCATCGACGATTCGTTCATCTTCTTCAGAAGCGAATTGTAGAAATCCAGCGCCGTCTCGTGGTCGCGGGTAATCTGCTTGTACTCTTCCTCAACCTGCGGGCTCGCCTCAATCCTCGACTCATAGCTGCGGACTTGCTCCACGACCCGTGCCTGTTCCTGCTTCTGGTCGACCATCGCCTGCTGCGCCGCGTGAAGCTGAGCCTTTAGCTGCTGCAGCTGGGGCGGGTCAGGACGGTTGACCGCGGCCGCCACCGGGGCCGGAACCGGCTCAGCCGATGCACGCGCAATCTCCGCTTGAAGATCGGTTATCTTGCGATTGACCTCAACCACATCGGGATGGTCAGGAGTATAAAGCGCCTGCAACGTCTGTCTCTGTTGGAGCAGGGCTTTCAATTCAGTCTTGCGCTCGTCCACGGCCGCCGACGTGGTTCCCGGCTCGCTGTTCTGTAAATCCCGCGTCTGCTGGGCAACCATCGCTTGCAGAAAGGTCACGTCCTGCTGCTGGCGGTTCAGTGACTGCGTCACCGCGTCAAGCTGGGTTGTCAGTGATTGCAGCGTGTTCGTGTTGGACTGCTGCTGATCCGGCAGCCTGCCGAAATACTTCTGCTGGAAGGCCGCCAGTTTGGCGTCCTGCTGGTCAAGGTTCTTCTTCGAGTCTTCCAGTTGCTGCTTCAGGAACTCCGTCGTGCCTTCGGCGGACTCTTCCCGGGCACTTAGATTCTCGCTCACAAACAGAGACGAAATCTCCGCGCAAACCTTCTGCGCGGTGTGCGCGTCCCCAGCTTTGAAGGTGATAAAGAAGCCGGGAATGCCGCCTGATTGGCCGGAGGGAATCGGCTTGATCCCGATCGCCTTCTGCGTCAGTGTGACGCGATCGTCCATGCTGGCCCCGTTCTTGGCAAACAGGTTGAACTTGTTGATGATCGGCTCAATCCGCGACCGGCTCAGAATCTGCTCCTTCATCGACGCAAGGCGCGCGCTCAGATCCTGCTCTACAACGGGCTTCACATAGTCTTCGGGAATCTTCTGCTGTTCGATCAGAATCAGCGTCTGCGACTGGTACTGCGGGCTTATTAAATAGGTCGCGCCAAGCCCAACCGCAAACAGCAAAATCGCGGAAGCCAGAATCAGCCAGAATCGCCGCTTCAATATATCGGCGTAATCTTCCATTGTCAGTTCACGATGCCCGAGCATAGATCTCCTTGAAAATTTACTGCCTGGCGTGATATTCCCGCGGCGAAGAATACCCGACGCCGAAGCCAACAACTTGCAGAAGCTGATTAACGGCGTTGGTGGGAAGTGGTGAAGTCGACGACTGGTCGGTTCCTGTGTAGTTTGCGAATACAATCAGGTTCCGGCCGATTCGCTTGGTGGCCTGTGCGCCTCCATAGGCGCCGGTAATCGTCGTGGCGCCTACCAGCGCTGCGTTGCGCAAGTACCCGCCCGTCAGTCCGACGGTCAGGCTCGCCCCGAAGTCCCTCGACAGGTTTGCCGTCAGAGTATCGGACTCTCCGCCGAACTGGAATCCAGCACCGCCATTCACTCCATGAAAGTAGGTCAGGCCCGTAGACGTGAATTGGTGCCTGTAATTGACCACCGCATTCGCCTCCACGTTCAGCGAACTTGGCACCACTGAACTGATCGAACTGCTGATCCACTGTGGCCCTGCGCTGGCAATGGTGGTCAGGTTCCTGGTCCACTGGTGTTCGTAACCGAGCATCGCGGCGTTTGTGTCGAATGTGACGCTGTAGTCTGTATAGCTGTACCGGGAAAACGAGTATTTGCCCTGGACCAAATTCCGTGAATTGAAGCGCCGCTCAAGATTTGCGTCCGCCGTTTGAGTGTCTGTATTGAAACCGTCATGGTTCGGATAGCGGAGCAACTCCAGGCTTCCGCCTCCGCCCAGCGTCGTCGCACCGCTCAACTTGTAGCCCACTTCCCCGTTCAAGACGTTGTCCACGACGTGCGTGTTCAGCGTCAGGATCGACTGGCTGGAGGTGGGATTCGGGTTTGGCACGCCGATCGGTTCCCCGATGCCCGGGATTCCCGAAAAACCCGTGGTTGGCGCCTGGGGAAGATAGCTTACATCGTCCCCTACCAGGACCTTCCATTTCCGCCCAACAATACCCTGCGACAAGAACAGGTGATGAAACTGTCCGTCGCCATAGGCTGGCCCCACGATCGTCCAGTTGTAGCCGCCCGCATATTCGAGAGTCGACGGAAACCGCTCGCTGCCGTTCGCGTAATCCAGCGTTCCCGATGCCGTGCTCGTTTGCCAGTTTGAAAGAATAGCGCTGAACTGGGCCGACTCTGAGTAGCGAAAAGAATAGTTCAGGTTCTTTACGGCCGCGGCGCCGCCCGCACCCGTCGCCGCAGGTACAACTTGTGCACTGGCTGCGGCGGTTAATGTGAAGAAAATCCCCAGAATTTTCATCATCGTCTTCATTTGTGCCTTCTTACGGAACAACAATCGTATCGCCGGGTTTTAGAACCAGATTGAGCGTGCCTTCGCCCTTCAGGGCCTGCTTGTAATTCACGGGAATCTTCTGCTGCGTTCCGGAATCGTTGCGGAGGATATACATCTTCTTGGAATTCGCAAAATCCGTGAGTCCCCCGGCACTCGCCACCGCTTCCAGCAAGGTCATGCCCGGCGTCATCTCCACTGGCCCCCGCTTCACAACTTCGCCGAGCATGTAGATCACCTTGCTGTGGATCTGGCTGATCACCACCGAGACATTCGGATCCTGGATGTACTTCTTGAGCTTTGTCGTGATCGCGCCTGCCAGTTGCAGCGGCGTCATCCCGGACGCCTGTACATCTCCAAGCAGCGCCAGCGAAATCATGCCGTCAGGCCTCACCAGGATGGTGCCCGAAAGCGTCGGTTCCTTCCACACAGTGATGATCAGCACGTCCGACGCGCCGATTACATAGCTGTCCGCTGCTGCGGCTTCTGACGTCGCCGCAGCGGCCGGCGCCTGCGTCGCGGCTGCCTGGCTGGCGAACCCCTGCTTCGCGCCATGGCCCAGGACGCTTGAAACCGAGAGAACCAAGGTAAGCAAATTACTAACATTCACAGTGCAACTCCGTTCTTGTCGGAAACAGATTGGTCCTCAGCCCCAACCTGCTTGAGTTTGTAAAGTAGGGCCTTGTAGCTGATCCCCAATTCGTCCGCGGCGCGCTTGCGGTTGCCGCCGTTCGCCGCCAGAACCTCGGAGATCAGTTGGCGTTCGATCTGCGAAGACGCCGCCCGGGCTGCTTCTTTCAGGGATGGAAGCTTTCGCTGCCCGTTTGACTTTGCCGTCGAGGCCGCGGCCTTCAGTGCCGCAAGAGAAATCGATTGGTCTTCGATGGCCACAAATGTCTTGATCGCGGTCTGTAGTTCCGACAGATTCTCGGGCCAGCTGTGCTCCATAAGGAACCCAATAATCTCCTCTCGTAGAACCGGCTTCGGACGGTCAAACTGCCTGGAGTACTGCGTTAGAAGGTTGTCGGCAATAGACAGGATCTCGCCCTTCCTGCATCGCAGGGGGGAAATCCGGAGAGTGACGGCAGACACCAGGTAATAGAAATCTTCTCTCATTCGCGAGCTTTTGACTTCCCCAAGAAGTTCGCGGCTCGTACCACAAAGGAGGCGGCTGCTCTGCGCCTCTTCTGAGTGAAAATATGTGTTGATGATCAGTTCCTGGAGGCTAAGGCTAAGATTCCCAATTTCAGTCAGATAGACGGTTCCCTTTGTGGAAAACGCCGCCAGGATCGCCTCTTCGTCCGCTTCCGCGCTCGGAAGTTCCTGAAACGCGCCGCGGGAACGATGAGACTGGATGTGGATTTGCGCGGCGATCGATCGCTTTCCAACCCCATGCTCGCCAACAATCAGTACCGGGCAATCGCTGTCGGCGATCCGCGATATCGCGCGTTGAATCTGCGCCTCGATGGGGGCGAACTGTTTTGCTGGCGCAAACGGCTTGGTTTGTCGCTTCACGAGTTGGAAGATTGCGCTATCGGCCATGAACATTCCTGGGTCGCACCCCCTTCCTTTAGCAAGGCTGGGGCCAAACTTGGGGACGGGGTGTGGAATTGGCTTTCCACCGATATATGTCCACTCTTTGGCATATCTTCACGACATGAACTGGGTCAAAATAGGGAAAAGTTTTTCCCGCACTGTGGAAACAATTGGGACACTGATTTCCCTCAAGAGTGGAAATTGTTTTCCACTTCTCCACCGGCTCTCCTTCCGGAATCAGGTCAAATCATCGGGAATTCCTCTGGATTGAGACTTTCCATTCTCGGCACTCCAATTGCTAAGAAACATAAGGCGCATCACTACGCCCTACGTCCGCGTGCGGAGAATATGGCCCAGGGATTCCAAATGCCGGTGATCGACAGGAGCCCCCTGTCCATTGGAAACAGTGCTCTTGCGCTGCGCGCACTCGTGATCGGTGCGCTCGTGGCAGCCGTATATTACCGTGTGCTCGCCGGGCTGGTTAGAACCTGGTGGGTGGACCCCGACTTTTCTCACGGCTTTCTGGTGCCGGTCTTCGTTGCTTACCTGGTATGGACGAAGAGAAAGACCCTCCTCGCCAAAGGCATTGCTCCCACCTGGAGTGGCATTCCGGTCGTCGCCTTCGGGTTGGCCGTTTTGCTGCTCGGCGAATATGGGGCTGAGCGCTTCCTCTCAAGGGTCTCGCTCCTCATCCTGCTGGCGGGCCTGGTCCTCGCCTTTGGCGGATGGCAGCTTCTCCGCGAACTTCGCTTCGCTCTATTGGTTCTGCTCCTCGCCATCCCGCTGCCAACTATTATTTTCAACGAGATAACCCTCCCTTTGCAGATCCTGGCCTCCAAGCTGGCCAGCCATCTGCTTCCATGGTTCGGCGTCCCGGTGCTGCGCGAAGGCAATGTAATCGAGCTTCCCACCATGCGGCTCGAAGTGGCGGAAGCTTGCAGCGGAATCCGCTCCCTGGTAACTCTCTTCACGCTTTCGGTCTTCTACGGGTATTTCTTCGAGAAGTCTTTCCTGCGGCGGGCTACCCTCGCTCTGGCCAGCATCCCGATTGCAATCGCCGCCAACGCCGTGCGTATCTTCGGTACCGGACTATGCGTCCAGTACTGGGATCCGGATCTGGCCCTCGGCTTCTTTCACGAGTTTTCTGGCTGGGTCATGTTTATTGTCGCGCTCGCTGGACTTTTCATCGTCCACCGGATCATGATCCTGTTCGCGTTCCGAAGGAGGCTGGGATGAACAGCCCTCGCTTCTGGACGGTTGTCGCGCTTCTGGCTGGAACTGCCTTGGTGCTGTCCGCCCGGGGCAACTCCGATCTCATTCCTTCCAGCGAGCCCCTCGCGCAGGTTCCTCGCACCATTGCTGAATGGTCGGGAACAGACCTCCAGATCGACCGCCAGACTCGAGCGCTTCTTGGGACTGGAGACTTCCTGTCGCGTGCTTATTTCCAAGATGGTAACCCGCTGCCAATCGGCCTGTTTATCGCCTATTTCCCCACCCAGCGGACAGGCGTCTCCATTCATTCGCCCAAAAACTGCCTGCCCGGCGCCGGCTGGACCTTTGAATCCTCGAAGTACGTCGACCTGAACGATGCGAATGGCAAGCCGCACCAGGTGGGTGAATACATCGTTGCCCTCGGGGACAACAGGCAGTTTGTCATCTATTGGTACCAGGCACACGGACGCAGCGTCGCCAATGAATACCTGGCGAAAACCTATATGGCGGCTGACGCAATGAGAATGCATCGTACCGATGGCGCGCTGGTAAGAGTTACCACCCCAATCGACCCCACGGAAGGCACTTTGCCGGCGAGGGATCGGGTCGAAGCATTTACCAGGCAGCTTGTCCCGATGCTTCCGCGGTTTATTCCGGATTAGGCGCACCTTGAGAAGCAGAAAAATACAACCCGGTTCTTGAGAACAATGCAGGCCGCGCTCGAATCAGCCGGCAGGAAGCGAAGATCGTGAACGCTATATTCAAGGAAGTTCAACCGCGATTTCTCATTAGAATGAATTGGCAAAGGCCCCTCACCGCCGTCATCCTTCTGATCGCGGTCACGCTTGTGGCCGGATGCCATGGAGATCCAGTCGTGCGCAAGCAGCGATATCTGGAGAGCGGAAAGCGGTTCAGCTTCGAGGGCAGATACCGAGAGGCCGCCATCCAGGATCTGAACGCCCTCAAGGTCGATGAAGACTATTTCGAAGCTCACTATGAACTAGCCAGGACCTACCAGCACCTCGGCGAGTTCGCTGCTGCAACTGAAGAGCTCTCGCACGCCGTGCAACTGCAGCCTTCCAACTACAATGCGCGTGTCGACCTGGGCAACCTTTTGTTCGCCACCGGCAGAACCGACGACGCGCAAGTGCAGGCCAATCTCGTAATGGCCGCACAACCGGACAACCCGGGGGTTCACGCGCTGCTGTCCGCCATCGCAGCCAGGCGGGGAAAAAGAGACCAGGCGCTCGCCGAGATTCATCGCGCTCTTGAACTTGATCCCAACCAGTCTGCCTTCCACGAGGATCTTGCGCTCCTTGAGGCTGGCGATCAAAGCATGAGTTCGTCCATTGAAGATGAACTGAAGAAGTCTGTTGAACTCAGTCCGAAATCGGTCGACAACAAGCTGCTGCTGGCCGCCTTTTATTCCAGGAACAATCGCCTGCTGGAGGCCGAGAAGATCAGTTGGGATGCCGTCGAAACCAATTCCGAAAGTCTTGCGGCGTGGACAAACGTCGCCCAGGTCATTCTCAAGCAGGGAGACCGGGCCAGGGCCGAGCTGGTGCTCCGAGAGGCTTCGAAACAGCTCGTCAACAATCCCGAGGCAGCCGTCATTTTGGCCGACTACTACGTCAACTCCGGACAATTGGATAAGGCCACGCAGGAGTTCTCAAGTCTGGCGGTGAGATATCCCAGAAACTCGTCCGTGCAGAAGAGGTATGTTCGCTTTCTGCTTCAGGTCGGGAACTACTCCGCAGCTAGAACTGTCCTTGCCGGGTTGGCGAAGAACGGATCCCCGGATCCTGAAGTTGAGGCGCTGAATGGAATTCTGTTGCTCGACGATCGCGGAGCAAGCGACGCCATAAATGCCCTTCAGGATAGCGTCGGAAATTTTCCTGACAGTGCTTTGATCCAGTACTGGCTGGGCAAGGCAGCCTTGGCAAAGGGCGATAGTTCCCTGGCTGAAAAAAGCTTCCGCCAGGCGGCAGAACTCGATCCAGCAGACCGCGATGCCGAGGAGGAGCTCGCGCGAATTGCACGCCGGCACGGGGACATGAGTCTGCTGGCCGAAGTCTCGGAAAACACCATCGCGGCGCTGCCCCAACTCTCGCGCGGGTACGTGTGGCGTTCCATTGTGGAGGTAAACCGCAACTCGCCTGACAATGCCGAAGAAGATTTGAAGACGGCCTTGACCCTCGATCCTCAAAGCTGGCAGGCCTGTCTCCACCTCGGCAAACTTCGGTTCGCGCAGAAACGATTTTCCGAGGGCGTCGCGCTCTTCGAGCAGGCTTTGCGATACAACCCCGACTCCGTGCCGGCCTTGCGCTCGCTGGTAGTCTACGATCTCTACCGGAAACAACCGGAAAAGGCTCTGGCGCGCGTAAATGCGCAAATCGCCAGGGATCCAGGCAACAGCCGCGTCTACGATCTTCTGGCGCAGTTGCAGTTTCAGAACAGGAATCTCGACCAGGCCGCCGACACGGCAGAGAAAGCCATCCAACTGAATTCCGGCGATGGTGAGGCGGTGACACTATTCGCGCAGATCGCTGTCCAGCGCGGACAAACCGCCAAGGTCGTTGCCGCCCGCGAACACTGGTTGACCGCGCATCCCGGCGACGCCGGCACTCTTGCGATTCTCGGAGCCCTCGAGGAATCGCGCGGAAATCTGTCCAAGGCCGAATCCTATTACAAGAGATCTCTGCAAATCGAGCCGCGTCAGCCCATCGCAGCCAACAATCTTGCTTATCGAATGTTGCTGAAAGGCGAAATGCCCAATGAAGCGCTGGCGCTCGCGCAAACCGCGCGGCAGGGCATGCCGGAATCGCCTTACACTGCGGATACACTCGCCTGGGCCTACTACTTCAATGGAACCTACGAATTCGCCCGAAACCTTCTCGAAAATGCCATCACTACCAATCCCGACAGCGCGACCATGCAATACCATCTGGGGATGGTCTACTCCAAACTTCACGATAAGAACAACGCGGCAATTCACTTCAGGAAAGCCATATCGCTTGAGCGCGATACCCAAATTGCAAAGGAGGCGCGGGCAGCTTTGCAAGGACTAAGTTGAACGCAGGCGCTCTGTCCGCCAGTCGCTCAACAACCAGGGCCGGAACTCAGACACCCGAATTCGCCTGTTCCCCACCTCACTTATGAACCGGAGTACGAACATGAGATCACCAGACAGCCTCTCGGTTACGCTGCTTGGGCCGGATATCGATCAGAAGAAGAGCCTCGAGGCCATGTTGACAGGTCGCGTATCGAAATTGACCTGGCTGCCTGATTCGATCACCATGCAGGGCGACCAGCCCATGACTCTCGCCCAGCGCGTCCGGAGATCTCTTGACCAACTCACCTCTACGCACGACAAGACGTTCGTTGAAAGAGCCTGCCGGCACCTGGAAGAAAATTCGACCGACATCGTCATTGGATACTGGGGCACCATGCCTCTGGCTGACCTTGCGGCCATCAAGCGCTTGAAGCCAAACGTCAAAACCGTGCTGCTGCTACTGTGCTTTCCCCTCGCGCTCGACAACGTGGGCGTCAAGCGCCAGTACTGGAAGATGCGCCACGCCGCTCGCTCCCTGGATGCAATCGTCTTCTCGAGCAAAGCGATGCAGGCGTATTTTCATGACGACGTTCTGGGCAAACGCGGCAAGAACATTGCAGAAGTGATCTTGAAACCCTGCTGGCCGCGTTCCTATCAATGCGCCGCCCGTCAGGGCCGCGAACTCCTCGATCGGCCCAACCTCATCTTTGTCGGGCGCACCGACCTCTCCAGCCGCACCATCCACGCCGCCGATAACCTGCAGTCCCTCATGGCGGAGATCCTGGAAAACAAGATCGAGCTGCACCATGCCCGCTCACCTGAAACCACCGACGGTCATCCTTACAGGCGGCCTTTTGACGCACTCGACCAGGGCGAACTCATCGCCAAAATGGCCGAACATGACGCCAGCCTGATCGTCTACAACGCTGCTGCTTGCCAACGGACTGAACGTCTGGAATTCACGGTCCCTGACCGCCTGCTGACAAGCGTTGCCGCGGGTGTGCCCATCGCCATTCCGTCCGTCGGATACACCGGCCCCAAGCAGTATCTGGCCGACTATCCCGCCGTTCTTCAGTATGATTCCGTTCCTCATTTGAAGCAGCAACTCGCCGATCGCGAACGCATGCAAGTCCTGCATCAGGCCGCCTGGAAGGCGCGTGATCTGTACACCGCTGAGGCGCAAGGGCACATCCTCGCGCAATTCCTGGCATCCCTATGAATAATTCTTGCAGCGTTTACTCTGGGAAACACATCAGGGTCTGTTGTCCTATCCTTGTGAAATTGAACAACCCGCGCGGATTTCGAAAACCGTTCATCTCCTGCCGGCTGGAGGCATCTTCCCGAAATGTCAAATACTAAGACGATCGCCCGCAATACCGGCTGGTACGGAATCGAAACCGCTATTAGTTCCATCCTTACCTTATTTACATCGATTGCAATTGCCCGCACCCTGGGGCCCACAAAGATGGGTTACCTCGTCTACGTCACATGGATCGCGAATACGGTCAGCAACCTGGGCAGCCTCGGCATTCCTTCGACCACGCGAAAGTACATGGCAGAGTTTCTCGGCATGGGCGACCGGGGAACCGCGCGGTACATCTACCTCCAAACTTTAATGCTGCAAGCCATTCTCGCGACCCTGGCCACTTCCGGCCTGGTCTTCTGGGTGCTCAGAGATGCATCCCCGGAGTACAGGCTGGCGTCAGTGCTCGTGGTCCTCAGCATCTGGCCTGCGATGGTCAACGCCCCCTCGGCGCAGGCCAACGTCGCAGCGGAGGAACTGGCCAGGAATCTGCCCGCCTCCGTCATTGGGATATCTGTATTCTTCCTCATGATTCTTTCCACGGTGGTTTTTCATTGGGGCGTCGTCGGAGTCGGCGCGGCTATGCTCACCATGCGCCTCGTCGACTTTCTGGTGCGGGGCATCCCGACACTGAGGCGCATGCTTTCATGGGAAAAGGCCCACGTGCAGCCGGAGGGCCTGCAAAAGCGAATGTTGACATTCGCCTGGCAGAGCGTCGCCAGCATGGTTGTCGCGGTAATCGTGTGGGATCGGTCGGAGTTCATCCTCCTCAAGCATCTCTGCGCGGATATCCGCCAGGTAGCGTATTACTCGGTTGCGTTCAGCGGAGCCGAGTGGCTGCTGGTCAGTTCAACCACCTTCGCATCGGCGGCCAGCGCAACCATCTTTGCCCAGTATGGGCGCGATAAGTCCCGGGTACCGGACATCACCGCATCCACATTTCGCTACCTCGCGCTCACAGCTATCCCGCTTCACTTCATCGCCGCCGCGCTCGCGGCTCCGGCACTGCTGCTTGTTTACGGAGGAGCCTACAGCGGCGCGGCCCTCGTCGTTACGCTCACTCCGCTGCTGTGCATGCCTAAAGCATTTATCGGACCCGTCCAAAGCCTTCTGCAAACCCACGAGCGGCAGAGTTTCGTCATCATTGCAACCATTGTTGCAGGCATCATCGACATCGGGGTCGCATGGTATTTCATTCCCGCGCACGGCGCAGTGGGCGCATGCATCGGCAGCGGCGCCGCTCAGATATCGGCCGTCGGCATGATGTGGATCATCGGCATCATTCTCTATAAGGTGAAGCTCCCCTGGAAGCTGCTTGCGAAGGTCGCCTTCATCAGCGCGCTGGCGGCGCTCACTGCGCACTATATTGCAACGCGCCTGGCTCCTCTTTGGGGGATTCTGGGCGGCGGATGCGCTGCCTTGATCATTCTCTTCGGGTTGTTCTATTTGATGAGCGTTCTCAAGCCCGAAGATCGCGACCGGTTCAACACCCTATGCCGCTCACTGCCCAGGCCCATCGCCGGCCCTGTCAATTCAGCCCTGCTTTTTCTCATTCGGCCGGTACCCGACAGCGCGGCCTAGCCAATCGCCCGCGCCCTCCCGCTCCAGTAGAGGCGAACATGCCGATTTCGGGGCAGCAGTCGCCCCCAGCCCGGCCCACGAGACTTCGCGCTAACCTATTGCGCGCTTCGAAAGCGAATAATCTCCCCGTCCAGAAGGTACTCGGCTGAACAGGAATCGCCGCCGCAGATCATCGTCTCGCCCGCATAAAGCTGGCGGCGCGTAATCAGTCCAAGCGTGCCGCACCTTGGACAAGACATCACGGCTACAAAAGGATTCTGCGCATGACCCATCTTGGCCTGGTTTTCCAACACGAAAACCGTTCCAGGGTCCATTCTTTCCGGGATCCATTCTTCCATGAACTGCAAGTCGGCTGACATCGTGCCCTCCATTGGGTTGATGTAACCAAGCCGTGTCCGATAACTTGGCGTCGGCCCTCGTCGAACAACTGCAGGCTGCGAATGGCGTCCCAAAGCCTGCGAGGCTTCGGGCTTGAATTAGTATTTCGAACAGTGTTGCTGCCCACATCGATCCAAGTCAAATAGAATCGAATTTCTCTAGTGACGAAAGTGATTCCTGATAGGTAACCAGAATCTCAATGATTCACTGGGCCGCACTTGCTCGCGTTCCACTTTGCGAACGCGCAAACTCGTCAATCGCTCGATACGTTTCCTCGTTGCGAAGAATCGCCTCCACGTATTCGCGTGTCTGCGTGAATGGAATGGATTCCACAAACTCGTCCATGCCCTGGTAGGGACCCGCCGCTTCCCAGTCCGCAACCCGGCTGTCGCCCGCGTTGTAGGCTGCCAGTGCGTACTCCTGCACACCGCCGAACCGGTCCATCATCTGGCGCAGATACCGCGTCCCCAGTCGTATGTTCGTCTCCGGGTCAAGAAGCTGAAAAGTCTGGAAGTGACTCATGCCCTCCTCCTTCGCCATCGCCTTGCCCACCGAGGGCAGAAGTTGCATCAGGCCCCATGCGTTGGCATAGGAAACAACCGACGGATTGAACTCCGACTCCTGTCGAATCAGCGAAGCCACCAGGTAAGGATCGAGATTGTTCTTCGCCGACTCAGCCTTGATCGTCTCCCACCACGGCTCGGGAAAAAGTATCTGCCAGTATGCGAGTGGAATCGACTTGATCGGCGCCGAAGCCGCGTACGGCAGCGCTCGCTTCAGTGCCCGCATGGCGCGAAAGGTTTCGCCGTACGACGCATAGATCTGAGCTTCCGCCAATGCGCTCCACGATCCGGAGTCAGGATCGGCCGCAATCTCCTGCGCAATGTATTCGCTCAACCCGGCGTTGGCCAGCAGCCGCGCCCTCGCCAGGTGCGGGCTCTCCGCAGGAAAACTCTCCACCAGCACCGGAGGCTCCATCGGTTGCAATCGATCCAGTTGCGGAGCCAAAGCTGGCTGAGTATTGCCCAGCGACACCAGCCTGGCCCGCGCCATCTGCGCATAAAAGTAGTGCTGGTAGGCCCGAACGATCGCGCGATAATTCGCCGCTGCCTGCGCCGGAGCGTGGTCCTGCGTCTCGTAAAGCCGCCCTCGCCAATAAAGCGCGCCCACCGTCTCCGCCGCCGCGGGATAAAGCTTGATCTGTTCGTCGAACAATTGCGCCGCTTCCGGATAGAGCCTCTGCCTGTAGGTGAGCCACCCGGCCCGCCAGTGCGCCGACGCCGCGTTCTTGTTGCTCGGAAAATGCGCAGCCAGGTATCGGTAGTACTCCGCCGCCGTTGGGTAGTCCTTCTTCAGCAGGTACATGTTGCCGCTCGAGAACAGAGCCTCCGCCAGCCACGGGCTGCTAGGAAATCTCGTCTCCATCTCGCCAACAATGCGCTGCAGATCTGAAGTGTCGGCGCGGTCCCTGGCCAGTTCCATCAGCAGGTAAAGCCGCCGCGCCCCGTTCTCGTCGTTCGTGTCGGCCAGTCCCTGCACCTGCGCTGGAGCCAGCCTCTTCAGCTTCAGATCGCAGGCTGCCGCTGCCACTGCAAAGGTGTCGCGTCCTTCGGCGCTCAACCCCGGCGTACGAAGCAGGGCACGATATTGCTCGGCAGCTTCGCTATAGCGCCCGCCGTTGTAAAAGGCATCGCCAAGGCTCCGCAACTCGGCAGGCGTCAACGTCGCCTCGGCGCCCATCTCCGTCAACCTTGCCCGCGCAACCTGCGCATCCTGGTTCAGCGGATGCCCCATCAATAACTCTTTGAAAATCCGAGCCGCCGCCTCTTTCTGGCCCATTGCGTAGTCCACCTGGCCCTGTGCAAGCTGAAACCCCGGACGGTCCTCGACCGCCAGCCCCTTGGCTTGCGCCAGCACTCGCTGCGCTCCTGCCGCATTGTTCATCCCCAGCAGAATATTGGCCTCCAGCTCCGGTGCCTGTGCGTCGAAGATGCTGTCCGGATAGCGGTCCGTAAACCCGCGCATCAAAGCCTCGGCGGCCGCATCATCGCCGGCATCGTGGCTGGCCTGCGCCCCCAGAAAATCCGCATAGTCCGCCAGTTCCTGCCCAGCCTGCCGTGCCTGCCGCAGGTTTGCTTCAGCCTCTGCATAGCGCTTGTCCAGCAGGTATGCGTGGCCCAGCGCGAGATAGGCCGCCGCTGCTGCCTCGCCCGTGTGCTTGCGGGCATACGCCGTCACCCCCGCGTAGGCCTCAGGCGTCCGTAGATTTGCCAGTTGCTGCGCCATCGGCCGCAGCTCGGTCGAGGCGACAAACGCCTGCCTGATCCGTGCCGTCCGCGCCGCCCTGGCTGCCCTGCTCGCCGTCTTCCCCTTGCTGGCAGGCTTGCGGCTCCTTGCCGTGGGACTCTTCTTTGCGGTCTTCGCCTTGCTCGAACTCCCCGTCCCCGTCTCCGTCTTTCCTTTGCTCGCCGAGGCGCGGGAAGAGCTCGTCGTCGAATCGTCCGAGGTCTGCCCTGCCGCTGGCGACAGAATCATCAGCGCGGAAAGAACACCTGCCAGGCATCGGGCCGCCGGGCTCGCAATCGAAAATGGGGAAGAGGCTGCCCTCATATATTCACTTTATTCCGCTTGAGTACCACTGTGACGTTCGGGAACCACTAACGTCATCCCTCGAAAGCATCAGGAACGCGGACCAACCCTCGCCGGGACGAAACCTCGCCGCTCCATGTCACCCGCCAACTTGCTAACTTGCCATCCCCCCGCAGCGGAGGCTAACTTGCTGCATTTGTTCCAAACCACCTCGCCGTCGCAATGCAGCCGCTCAAATTGCAAAACGACGAAAATCAGGTTCTTTGTCAGGGAATGACCACGCCGCATTCGAGGCTATCCAGTTCCTTAAGCACTCATGTGGTCCTATTTCTCTTTCCTTCCTTACAGATGCATGGCCTCTATCAAATCCGATTCGCATCTATGGAACGGCTCAACTCTTTTGTTCTCAGAATGAGGCCGTCGAAATCTTCTTCGTGAGGTGCCTTGAGCGAAGACATCCTTACCCGTCCCACCATTGGCAACCCGCCGTTTGGTTCCCAGCCCCGCCGTCCGGTACACTCTTCTTTTGACGGTCCCAGTGAGCAAGTTCTGTCCGGTCCCCAACTTTTCGCTACGATTTCCGCAACCTACCCCCATGACGACCATCCAATCGATTGCAGGACAAGACGAGCAGCATCCCGACGTGGCCCTGGTTGCACGGGTCCGAGCCGGGGATGACTCGGCCTACGATACGCTGGTCCGCAAGTATGAGCGTCAGATCTTCCGGATTGCGCAGCACATCACGCAAAACCGCGAAGATGCCGAGGACGTCATGCAGGACGCGTTTCTCAAGGCATACGAGAAGCTGGAACAGTTTCAGGGGAATTCGAAATTTTACACATGGTTAGTTCGTATTGCAGTCAACGAGAGTCTGATGCGGCTTCGCAAACGCCGCACCGGCAAGATGGTTTCGATCGACGAGGATCTGGAGACCGAGGAAGGCACCGTTCCGCGCGACCTGGCCGACTGGGCCCCCGACCCGGAGCAGAACTACACGCAATCCGAGCTGGGCAAAATCCTGGAGAAAACCATCAAGGGCCTCCCCCCCGGCTTCAAGGTCGTCTTCGAACTTCGCGACGTCCAGGGGCTTTCCACCGAGGACACGGCAGAAGCCTTGGGCCTCAGCGTTCCAGCCGTCAAGTCGCGCCTTTTACGCGCCCGGCTGCAACTGCGCGAGCGCCTCAGCCGCTACTTTCGCAAGAAATCTGGGTCCAGAGAAACGGGCCCCAGAGTCGTGAGGGCTGAATCGTGACTTGCACTGAGTTCATCGCCCTGCTCGACGACGTCATTGACGACTCCATCGCCGCTGAAACCCGCGCCGAAGTCGAAAAGCACATGCACAAATGCGAGCACTGCGAAGTGGTCTTCAACACCACCCGCAAGACCATCGAGATCTACCGCTCCCACGAACTCTACGAGCTGCCCAACGATCTCCGCGACCGCCTCCACGCCGCCATCATGGCCCGCTGCAAAAAAGGCTGCTGACCCTATCCCGAATCTTCCCCTTGCGCAAAAAAGCTCCTGTGCCCCATTTCGCGCACTTTGCGAAATGAGCGGGAAACAACGACGCCCAACAAGCACGTTCGTCCTGAGCAACCGTAGTCCGCCGCGGCGGACGAAGGGGGTCGAAGGATCGCGCTGGTCTTCTGCTCAGATCGCTGTAAGCTCGAAGCCGGCTCCCTGACCCAATCCAAGCTTCCCTTGGAGTGGATGAGAGCCCCATCCCCTATCAGTAGCCACCCCACCACAACTTTCCCCGCAAAATAGCGTCTGACCTGACAGCAGGTTAGCGCCGCGCACCATTCCCGGCCATCCTCCCCTGGAGCGTTGCAATGAAAGCGATAAAAGGCCATCTTGCTCTCTCCCTGTGCTGCACCTTGTGTTCCCCCATCCCCATTGGCTACGCACAACAAGCCCCCCCGGAATCTCCCGTCAAGACGGCCCAACGCCCTATCTATCAATCCACGCAGCTTCAAGGCGACGACCGCATCCTCCATGCCCTCAACCGCTTCACCTTCGGCCCCCGCCCCGGCGATCTTGAAGCCGTTCGCTCCATGGGCACAGGCAACGTGGGTCTCGAGAAATGGTTCGACCAGCAACTCCACCCCGGCTCCATCGACCAAACCGGCCTCAACGCGCGCCTCGCCCAGTTCCCCGAGATGCAATGGAACACCGAGGATCTTCTCTACCGCCTCCCCAGCAACGCCGAAATCCGTCAGGCCATGAACACCGGCCGAATCCCCATTCCGGCCAACGGCACCTTGCACGCCATTTACGAGAACCAGATCTTTCGCATTCAAGCGAGGAAGGCTGAGCAGGCCGAAAAAAATGCAAACGCACAGGTGGGCAATACCCCGCAGAGCAATGCGGCGAAGAGCAATACCTCGCAGAGCAATGCCACGCAGAACAAGACGCAGGCGAACGGCACTGATGCCAATAACGGCCAGGGCAATATGCAACTGGCCTCCGACGGCAGCATGGTCAAGGTGGACGCATCGGGCAGTCCGGCGCTAAACGACGGCCAGGAAATGACCGGGAACTCGATGGGCTCGGCTGCGGGCTCAGCCCCCATGAGCGCCCCAGGCCAAACCTCGAGGGTCGCAACCCAGATGGACATGAACGCCGCGCAGCCTGCCAACGCGCAGCCTGCTTTCGACGAGTCTTCCATCAAGCGCATCGTCGCGCTGCCCCCACAACAGCGTGTCACGCGGCTCGCCGCTATGCAGCCCGAGGAATTTGAAAGCTTCATCAAGTCCCTCAAGCCCCCGCAACGCGTCGCGCTCAATGCCGGCCTTACCTCCGAGCTCAAACTCACCGTAGCCGCACTTGAGAACCCCGAGCGCCTGGTCGCCGATGACCTGATCGCGCAGCGCCTCACCCGCGACATCTACTCCAGCGCCCAGCTCCAGGAAGTGATGACCGACTTCTGGCTGAATCACTTCAACGTCTACCTGCGCAAGAACGAGCAGATGCCCTACTACCTGGTCAGCTACGAACGCGACACCATCCGCCCCCGCTCGCTCGGCAAGTTTGAAGATCTTCTTGAAGCCGTAGCCCACAGCCCGGCGATGCTGGCTTACCTGGATAACGCGCAGAGCATCGGCCCCGACTCGCTGGCCGCCACGCGTGCCGAGATGGCCGCCGCCCGCCGCCCAGGCGCCAAAAAACAGGCGCCCCAGGGCCTCAACGAAAACTATGCCCGCGAGCTGATGGAACTCCATACCCTCGGCGTCAACGGCGGCTACTCCCAGGCCGACGTAACCCAGGTAGCGCGCGTCCTCACCGGCTGGACCATCGATCGCCCGCTCATTGACGCCCAGTTCTCGTTCAACCCCAACCGCCATGAGCCCGGCGCCAAGAAGGTTCTCGGCAAAAAGATCAAGGATCACGGTGAGCAGGAAGGACGCGAGCTGCTGCACATGCTCGCTTTCAGTCCGGCCACGGCCCAATTCATCAGCCGCAAGCTCGCCGTGCGCTTCGTCTCCGACGATCCTCCGCAGGCACTCATCGATCGCATGGCAAAGTCCTATAAGTCCAGCGGAGGCGACATCGCCGTGGTCCTCAAGACTCTCTTCCGCTCTCCCGAATTCTGGTCCGGCACAACCTATCGCGCCAAGATAAAGACGCCCCTCGAGTTTGTCGTCTCCGCCGCACGCGCCAGCAACGCCGACATCGAAAATGACCTCCCCCTCGCCAACAACCTCCGCCAGATGGGCATGCCCGTTTACGGCGCTATTCCGCCCACCGGCTACGACTGGAAAGAGTCCACGTGGGTCAGCACCGGCGCTCTGGTCGACCGCATGAATTTCGCGCTCAACCTCGCTTCCAACCGTCTCCCCGGCATAACAATCAATTGGATACCACTTCCCGATCTTGCCGGCGCCGAGCCCGACACACCGCCAACTCCAGACTCGGAAGAAGCACGCCTCGAGCCACTCTTGATCCCCGGCGGTGCAACCGAATCGACTCGCTCCGCCGCATTGCAACAATTCCAGGCGCAATCCGCCCAGATCGACAATCAGCCCAACGCTCCGAACAATACGCAAGACAACGCAGCAGTCCGCGCCGTTGCCGCAGCCCGGCGCAACAACCGCGCCCCCAACGCCACCGCTCTTGAAAGGCAGGACCAGTTGCTGGCCGGACTGCTAATCGGCTCTCCAGATTTCCAGCGTCGGTAGAAAAGAAGATCGGGTGCCCCATCTGGGCGCCCTCTGGGCACCACGTCTTTGTTTTTGTGGCTAGGGTGGGATAGCAGAATGCCACCCCAACAAATCGGAACCACTTCGGGTGAGACGAAGAAAGCCGGGTGCCCCATTCATCGCAGCTTCATCGCAATGAGTGGGATAGAACGAAGACCGCACCAGCTAGACCCGGTACATCGGTCGCACGAGAGAAGCAACGAAAACAGGAGTCCCCCATGCAGATCAACCGCCGATTCTTCCTCCACAAAGGCGCTCTCGCCGTCGCCGGCACCGCGGCCATCCCCAGCTTCCTCGTCCGCTCCGTCATGGCTGAAGCTGCTGCCGCCACTCCTGGCCGCCGCCTCGTTGTTGTCTTCCAGCGCGGCGCTGCCGACGGCCTCAACATTGTCGTGCCCTACCGCGAAAAGAACTACTACGCCATGCGCCCCAGCATCGCCATTCCCCAGAACCAGGTTCTCGATCTCAATGGCTTCTTCGGCCTGCATCCTTCGCTCGCATCCTTCAAGCCTCTCTACGACCAGGGCCATCTCGCCATCGTCCACGCTGCCGGCTCGCCAGACACCACCCGCTCCCACTTCGACGCTCAGGACTACATGGAATCCGGCACGCCCGGCGTCAAGAGCACCCAGGATGGATGGCTCAACCGCGCCCTGCGGGCCGAGGACCTGAATCTCGCCCTGCGCCGCCGCTGCGCCCAGACCTGCGAGCAGCACACTGCCTTCCGCGCCCTCGCCCTCGGCAGCGACGTACCCCGTACCCTCGCTGGAAAAATCCCCGCCATCGCCCTCTCGAATGTCAACGGCTTCACCGTAGCCGGCCGCGGTCCCGCGCCCTCTCCCGCCGCCAGCGCCTTTGAAGCCATGTACGCCGGCTCCGGCGACCGCATCTTCCACAACGCCGGCGACGAAACCTTCGACGCCGTAAAGATGCTGCGCGCCGCCAACCCCGCGCAGTACACCCCAGGCCCCGGCGTCAATTACCCAACCAGCGAATTCGGAAACAGCATGAAGCAGATCGCCCAGTTGCTCAAAGCCGACCTCGGCGTCGAAGCCGCCTTCACCGATGTCAGCGGTTGGGACACCCATCAGAATCAGGGCAGCGTCAACGGCCAGCTCGCCAACCGCCTCACCGACTTCTCCGCAAGCATCGCCGCCTTCTGGCGCGACATGGGCGACGACGCCGAAAACATCACGCTCGTCACCATGTCCGAGTTCGGCCGTACAGCCCATGAAAACGGCACCGGCGGCACCGACCACGGCCACGCCAACGCCATGTTCGTCCTTGGCGGCAACGTCAAAGGCGGTAAAGTCTACGGCCGCTGGCCCGGCCTCGACAACGACCAGCTCAACGAAGGCCGCGACCTCGTCCTCACCACCGACTTCCGCCAGGTCCTCGGAGAAGTCGTGTCGCAGACCCTGGGCGCAACCAACATGGAAGTAGTCCTCCCCGGCGCCCAACTCTCCCCCAACCGCTTCCTCCGCATCGTCTAAGAACACCGTTCGTGTCCGAACAACCTCGGTATCTGGGTGCCCTATTCAGCCTTATAGCCTCATCGCGATGAGTGGGACGGCTAACTCCCCAGCTCTGCTCGTCCCATCCCCTGCCTTATCAAAGCTGGACTGCCCCACCTCGGCGCCGGGGAGCCTTCTGGGCCGAGCACGGTGTTCTTGTTTTTTTCGCTAAACGGGGAGTGCGCGCACCACACGCGCAGAGATGAGCCGCCGTACTGGCCTCACCCCCACCAGGTGATTTACCCTCAGAGTTGGTATGAATCTCAAGTTCCTGCTGCTTCTCCCCACTCTCGCCGCAGCCACCCTGACCGCGCCGGCTCAGCAGTCCACACCGCCCGCCCCCGCGGACCTGCCCGACGCCCCCACCGCCAACGTCGCCGTCACTATCGTCCCTAACGGCTCCATGGTGGTCATGGACACTTCCATGGGCCGCATCACCTGCCAGTTCTACCAGAAACAAGCCCCCGCGACCGTCGCCAACTTCATCGCCCTCGCCCAGGGCAGCAAAGACTGGACCCACCCCGGCACAAAAAAAGTGCAGCACGGCAAACCGCTCTACAACGGAACCACCTTCCACCGCGTCATTCCAGAGTTCATGATCCAGGGCGGAGATCCCGTCGGTAACGGCATGGGCGATCCCGGCTACGCCTTCAACGACGAGATCGATCCCAACCTGACATTCGATCGCCCCGGCCGCCTCGCCATGGCCAACTCCGGCCCCAACACCAACGGCAGCCAATTCTTCATCACCGAGAAGGCCTACGATTCGCTCAACGGCCATTACAGTCTCTTCGGCCAATGCGACGACGCAAGCGTCGACGTTGTCAAAACCATCGCCCGCGTCCCCCGCGACAGCGACGATAAGCCCCTCACGCCAGTATTCCTGCAAAAGATCACCATCGTCCCTGAAGGCCAGCCATTGCCGCCCGATCCCAACGCCGCGCCCGCCCTCAAGCCACCACCCGCCACGCCCAAACCCTAATCCCTCTGAACGGGTGCCCCAGATCTTGATTTTGAGACCTGGGATTCACCGGAACCAAGGAGTATTCATGCCACTCGCCCCAGGAACCTACGCCGTCTTCTCGACCACCGAAGGCAAGATCACCATCCGCCTCTTCGAAACCGACGCGCCCATCACCGTCAAGAACTTCATCGAGCTCGCCGAAGGCGCCAAGGAGTGGACCCACCCCACCACCCGCGCCAAGTCCACTGACAAGCTCTTCGACGGAACCATCTTCCACCGCGTCATTCCCGACTTCATGATCCAGGGCGGCGACCCTGCCGGCACCGGCATGGGCGGACCCGGCTACCGCTTTCAGGACGAGACCAAGGGCTCCCCGCACAAGTTCGACAAGCCCGGCAAGCTCGCCATGGCCAACAGCGGACCCGGCACCAACGGCTGCCAATTCTTCATCACCGTCGCCCCCACGCTCTGGCTCACCGGAAACCACACCATCTTCGGCGAAGTCGTCGAAGGCCAGGACATCGTCAACAAGATCTCCCTCGTCCCCCGCAACGGCCAGGACAAGCCCCACAAGCCCGTAGTCCTCGAGTCCGTAGTCATCGACCGCGTCGCTTAGACACCCACAACCCATTCACAAAAAACCCAACCTTGGTTGGAGGTCTTTCGTCACAGCCTGCGCATCATACACCGGTCAGAACACATTCACATCCAGCCCTGCGATGAACTGGATTCCCTTAACACGCAGCTTGTGCAAGTTCTTGTCGTGGGTAATAAACAGGTCCACTCCCGACGAGGCTGCGCAGGCCAGATGAATCGCCTCCGCAGGACTCACATTCGCCGTGGCGCGCAACCGCGCAAATTCCATTGCAGAATTCCTGTCAAATGGAAGAATCTCCGGCAGACCGCTGTCAAAGAACTGCTCAATTGCCGCGGCCATTTGCACTTGGCCGCGCTTGAGCGGGCCTGCCAGAACCTCTCCCATCGAAAGATAACTCGCACAAAGCCGGTCCCCGCGACTCTGCATGGAGCGAAAGATATGTTCCGCCCTTGGTGCATACTGTGGATGGTTCTCCAGCCAATACAGAAAAACCATCGAGTCCCAATACACGCGGCTCACTCGAGGTCCTTCTTATCGGGCGAGTAGAAGTTGGCGCGCTCTTTTGTCAGCCATGCCTCGCCTCCGCCTTCAGCGGCGTAGAGGTCCTTGCCCAGGCCGCGCAAGGCATAAAACAGGGCAACTCCAGGGTGTTCTGCACGCGGCAAAACCTCTCTCTCCGCATTCGGATCGACGCCTGACCCGCTTCCAGTTCGTTCGAAATCGACAGCATACGTCACAGTCAGCGTCGTGCCCCTGCCGCTCGGAGGGCCCTGTTTGGAGCTGACCTTCACGCCAGCCTCTTTCTCCAGCAGTCGCGACTCCATCACCTGGCATACGTTGGCTACACGGTTCCGCAACCCCAGCTCGCGATGAATATCCCCCGCCCGGATCGTCACCAGCGTTTCCCGCCTCTTCCGCGCCGGCTCCAGATAGCGCGTCCGAATGTACTCTCTGATCCCTCTTGCCCCAATCGATGGTTCTGTCTTCAATATTGACATAGACATAACATAACAAACAATACATCTTCGCAGCAACCCCTGACCCCGTCCCATCTCCCTGAAGGGGTATGAGTTCGCCTATCTCTCACCACTCGTCACAAATTCCCGCCACAACCTCCGATCGAATCCCGCCCCGTGCGCTATCATTCCTGAACGGATCAGCCAGCGGTTTCGGACCCTCACCCGATCCGGCTCGCTCAAACAGCCAGGCTCGTAAACAAACCAGCCTCTCTTCCCCAATTGGAGTTCTGTCGAATGTCCGCCTACCAAGCCTTGCGCCGTCTCGCCCGCTTCTCCACCCTCTTCATCCCCATCCTCATCCCCGCCCCCATGCAAGCCGCCGATGCCCCGCCCCTCCATCGCGGCTATTACTCCTACCCCGCACTCCATGGCGACACCATTATTTTCACTTCTGAAGGCGACCTGTGGTCCGTGGACATTCACGGGGGCGCGGCACACAGGCTCACCTCCGGCACCGGCCCTGAGAGCCGGGCCACGATCGCGCCCGACGGAAAGACCGTCGCTTTTCGTGCCAGCTACGAAGGACCCGCCGAGGTCTACACCATGCCCGTTGAAGGCGGCCTGCCCCAGCGCCGCACCTGGGATGGCGACTCCCAGCCCGCCGGATGGGCGCCCGACGGCCGCCTGATGATTGCCACGGGACGCTACGCGACTCTGCCCGCTGCTCAGCTCGCTCTCATCGACGATCGAGGCGGCCGCGAGATCGTCCCCCTTGCCGAGGCCGCTGAAGGCGTCTACTCCTCCGACGGCCACATCCTCTTTTTCACCCGCTGGTTCGCGCAACCCAGCCAGACCAAGCGCTACAAAGGCGGCTCGGCTGAAAACATCTGGAGCTTCGACGGCAAGAACGAAGCCGTTCCCCTAACCGCCGACTACGCTGGCGCCTCCGCCCATCCAATGTTCTGGAACGGCCGCGTCTACTTCCTCTCCGACCGCGACGGGGTCATGAACGTCTACTCCCTCGATCCAAATATTGCCACGCAAGGCCACGGCGTCAAACAGGAAAGCCATCAACACATCTTCGACGTCCAATCCGCATCGCTCTTCGGCGGCCGCATTGTCTACGCCTCCGGATCCGACCTCTGGCTCCTCGACCTCTCCACCGGCCGCGAACAGCTCATTCCCATCACTCTGGTCTCTGACTTCGACCAGATGCGCGAACACTGGGTCAAGAAGCCGCTCGACTACCTCACCGCCGCGCACATCTCGCCCGATGGCGCCAACGCAGTCTTCACCGCGCGTGGCGAAATCTTCCTCCTTCCCGCCAAGTCCGGACGCATCGTGAAAGTGGCTGGCGACTCCTCAGTTCGCTTTCGCGAAGCGCGCTTCCTTCCCGATGGCAAAAGCATCGTGGCCCTCTCCACCCAAAGCGGTGAAACCGAGTTCTGGAAGTTCGCCGCCAACGGCGAATCCGCGCCGGAACAATGGACCCACGATGCCAAAGTCCTCCGCTGGGATGGCCTTCCTTCGCCCGACGGCCACTGGCTCGCTCACTACGACAAGGACCAGCAGCTCTGGATCTATGACATCAAGTCCAAACAGGAAAAGCGCATCGCGCAATCCATGAATGGCGACTTCGCCGACCTGAGCTGGTCTGCCGACAGCCACTGGCTCGCGTACTCTGAAACCGCCGACAACTCCTTCCAGCAGCTCAAACTCCTCAACGTCGATTCGGGAGCGATCCAGCCGGTCACCTCCGACCGCTATAACAGCGCCAATCCCATTTGGAGCTCGGACGGCAAGTGGCTCTACTTCCTCTCCGACCGCAACCTCAAGACCACCGTCCGTTCGCCATGGGGAACCCGCGAGCCGCAGCCGCACTTCGACCGCTCTGTCAAAATCTACGAGCTCGCCCTCACCACCGGCCTCCGCTCGCCCTTCCTGCCGCCCGACGAGCTCCACCCCGACACCTCGAAAAAAGAGGACGAGAAGAAGGACGATGAGAAGAAGGATGACAAAAGCAAAGATGTAACGACCCCGGCCCCCGCTCCGGACACCAAGCCTGCTCCATCCGGAAAGGACGCCGAAACCAGAGACGACAAATCCGCGGGTAAGAAAGACGACAAAACTACGGGCAAGAAAGACGAAAAGAAAGACGCCGGCAAGGACGAGAAGAAACCTGCAGACGTCAAAATCGACTTCACCGATCTCGCCTCCCGCGTCGACGAAGTCCCCCTTCCTCCCGGAAACTACGATTCGCTGCAGGCAACTGACAAACGCCTATGCTGGCTCAGCCAGGGCGAAGACGTGGATCGGACATTGGCCCTTCAGTGCCTCGACATCGCCAACAAGGGCGCCGAAGTCGACACCCTGCTTCCCAAAGTGAAGAGTTACGAGATCTCTCAGGACCGCAAAAAGCTCCTCGTGCACAGGGACGACGATTTCTACGTTGTCGACTCAGACGTCAAAGGCCCCGCGCTCGCCGATCCCAAGATTCTGCCCAAGGCTAAAATCGATCTCTCCCACTGGACCTTGTCCACCAATCCCCGTGAAGAATTTCGCGGCTTTTTCCTCGATGCCTGGCGCCTCGAGCGCGATTACTTCTACGACCGCCACATGCAGGGCGTCGATTGGCCCGCCATGCGCGACCGCTATCTCCCCCTCGTCGATCGCGTCGCCAATCGCGAAGAGCTGAATAACGTCATCGCTCAGATGGTCAGCGAGCTCTCCGCCTTGCACACCTTCGTCGTAGGCGGCGATACCCGCAAGCCGTCCGACGAGATTGACACAGCCACGCTCGGCGCGGCTCTCCGCCGTGATGAGAAAGCAGGCGGCTACGTGGTCGAACACATCTATCGGCACGACCCCGACCTGCCCAACCAGGCTCCGCCCCTCGCCCGTCCCGAGTCCCTCGTCAAGGAAGGCGAAGTCATCCTCAGCATCGATGGCCGAAATCTTCTCGACTTCCCCGATGAGCGTGAACTGCTGCGCGCCAAAGCCGGCCAGCAGGTCATGCTCCGCGTCAAGCCCGCTTCAGGCGACGCCCGCGATGTTCTCGTCAAGCCCATCAGCGAGGCAGACGACACCACCATGCGCTACGCTGAGTGGGAATACTCGCGGCGTCTTCAGGTCGATTCCGCTTCTGCAGATTCCATCGGCTATGTCCACCTCCAGGCCATGGGCCCTAACGACATCGCTCAGTGGGCGCGCGAATACTACCCTGTCTTCAATCGCCAGGGCCTCATCATCGACATGCGCCACAACCGCGGCGGCAACATCGACTCCTGGCTGCTCGGCGATCTCCTCCGCAAGGCCTGGTTCTACTGGCAGCCTCGCGTCGGCAATCCGAATTGGAATATGCAGTACGCCTTCCGCGGCCACATCGTCGTACTTTGCGACCAGGACACCGCCTCTGACGGCGAAGCCTTCAGCGAGGGCTTCAAGCGATTCCAGATGGGCAAGGTCATCGGCACCCGCACCTGGGGCGGCGAAATCTGGCTCTCCGGCAGCAACACGCAGGCCGACAAGGGTGTCGCTACCGCCGGCGAGATCGGCGTCTACGGCCCCGACGGCACCTGGCTCATCGAAGGCCACGGCGTAGATCCCGACATCGTCGTCGACAATCTGCCCCACGCCACCTTCACCGGATCAGACGCTCAACTCCAGTCCGCCATCGACCTGCTCAAGAAAGAGATCAAGGACGATCCGCGTCCCGTCCCCGAGCATCCCCCCTACCCCGACAAATCCTTCAAGTATCAGCAATAGTCGGAGTCAGGAAACAAACCGGGTTCCCCACCTTCGGCATCTGCCGCGGCGGATTCTTGTGCCAGGGTGGGGAACCACGACACTTACCCCCATGAGGAAAACCCGCGCTTCCCCGCTCCCGTAGGGAGCAAAGGAGAATAGCCCCGGGAGAAAACCTGGGATACAGCGGTTTCGATTCTGCTGTTTACAGAAACGCAGACGCCAAGTGGCATTTTTCTCAAGAAAATGCCACCTCGCATGACCTTAAGATGGCAACCCTTGAATCGAAACCGCTCTAGCGCCGCCTTTACCTCTCCGCGTCCCGTAGGGCCGCGAGGAAACATCCCGCAATCCCAACCAGTTTGCCGATAATTACCCCCGGCCAGCGCACAATCGTTTCAGCGTGGGTTTCCGCCAACGGACCGTTCGCTCATAACCACCTTCAGAATCATAATTCTGGAGCTAACCTCTGAAGTCCCAGGAATTTGCCGTGCTCTCGCGCCATAAACTGCTGAAAATGAACAGCTTCTTTACAGAATCGCATGAGGGTGGGGGGGTATGGTCCAGGAATGTCGACCCACATGCCCAACGGCGCCAACCCGCGAACCGGCGCCAACCCGCCAGGGTGTCACCCCTTCCCGCACAACCCCAGCAGCGCCTCCCCAAACTTCTCCACCTTCGCCGGCCCCATCCCATCAATCTCGAGCAACTGTCTCGGATTCGAAGGCCGTGCCTCCGCCAGCGCGTTCAGCGTCCGATCGTGCAACACCACGTATGCCGGAACCCGCAGCCGTTTCGCCTCCGCCGCCCGCCACTCCCTGAGCCGCGCCGCAAGAACCTCGCCGTCCGCGGACAACTCCACGGGCTCCGGCGATGCTTTCTTCGCGTCCTTGCCCACCACGGCCTTCGTCTTTTTCGTGCGAACCGGACTCTCAACCCGCCCCGCGAACCCTTCCACAATCCCGTCGCTGATCAGCAGCGCCAGCGGAGTCATGGGCCGCACTTCCAACCCCACACCCGTCAGCCTCACCTTGCGGAACCGGATCATCTCCCCATCTTTCTCAAACACCGCCTCTTCAATCTCGATCAGCCCCGTCCGCACCATCGCATCCAGCAGCGCGTCAAACTCCCCTCTGCTCATTCTTCCCACCTGGTCCAGACTCCGCTGCAGCGTTCCCGTCGCCTTGTAATCCACCGCCCGCAGGTCGTCCACAATCTGCTGCACCAGCCCTCGCTCCGCCGCCGACGCCCGCCGGAACTGTCGCAGCACCGCACCCGCCGGATCGCAAACATCGCATGTCCCGCATTTCCGGCTCGCATCCGCCACATCGCCAAAGTGCCGCACCAGCGCCGCCATACGGCACTCGGTCGACGTCGTATACCGCAGCACCTTCTCAAACTGCTCCGCGCGATACTGCGCCTGGATCGTATAAGTCTTCTTCCAGCCCGGGGCGCCCTTGGTCACGTAGCCGCCAAAGTCCACCCGCGCCCCGCCGTGAATCTCCAGCTTCTCCAGCGCCTTGTCGAACTCTTCTTCGCCCAGCCGCGATGCCGCGCGCATTTCTTCCACCGGCTGCCGCTCGTCGCCCAGTCCCCGATATACCTGGTTCAGATTCTCCGTAGGCGGATAGTCGCGGTTCAAAAAGAAATCGTGCGTCCGCTGATCCGCATAGCTATGCATCAAGAACGTCCGGCTCAGCGCCCCATCGCGCCCCGCGCGCCCAATCTCCTGGTAGTAGCCCTCCAGTGTCGCCGGCAATCCCGCATGAATCACCGTCCGAATATCCGCCTTGTCGATCCCCATGCCAAAAGCGATGGTTGCCACCACCACCTCCAGGTCGCCGGCCTGAAAAGCCGTCTGCACCCGCTCCCGCGTCTCCGCATCAAGCCCTGCGTGATACGCCGCTGCGGCAATCTTTCCTCCTCTACCCGCCACTCCAGAAGCAAGGCCGCCCGCAAGGGCCCCCGCAAGAGCTTCAGACTGCTTCCGCGAAACCGCATACACAATCGCCGGTCGCCGCCCCGGATCCGCCAGCAGATTCGCAATCGTCCCCGCCCGCTCCGGCACCGGCAACTCCACCACCTCGATCGCCAGGTTCTCCCGCCGGAATCCATGAATGAACTTGATCGGCTTCACCATCCCCAGTTGCGCCAGGATGTCCGCCTGCACGGACGGTGTCGCCGTAGCTGTCAACGCAATCACCGGCACCGGACCGGCTCCAGTGGCCAATTTGGAATCTCGGCGTTCGGAGCTCAGGTAGGTCGGGGCTTCAGCCCCGACATTGAGAGCGCTTGATAGGGCTCGGGCTTTAGCCCCTGAGGTATGCTCTTGCGCGCTTTCATCGTCGACGTTTCCAACAAATGGACCGCCTCGCAGCCGAGGCAGATACTCTCCCAGCATCCGGTAATCGGGCCTGAAGTCATGCCCCCACTGCGAAATGCAGTGCGCCTCGTCAATCGCGATCAGCGCCAGCCGCTTCTTGGCCAGCATCTCCGCAAATCCCGGCACCCGCAGCCGCTCCGGCGCAATAAACAAGAACTGCAGCGTCCCCTGCAGATAATCCGCGCAAGCTTGCCGTTGCACTCCGCGATCCAGCCCCGAGTGAATCCGCGCCACCTTCAGTCCCAGCGCCGACATCTTCGCCGCCTGGTCCTCCATCAGTGCAATCAGTGGAGAAATCACCAGCGCCGTTCCGCCCCGCGCTATCGCCGGCAACTGGTAGCACAGCGACTTCCCCGCCCCCGTCGGCATCACCAGCAGCAGGTCCCGCCCCTCGATCGCCGCGCGGCACACCGCCTCCTGGCCCGCCCTGAACCCGGCAAACCCAAACACCCGCCGCAACAGCTCATTCAAATCCTGTGGTTCCCCAACCGTCCCCAAATTCATCCCATCCCAACCAGAAAAACCACGCGCTCATCTCGCACATTCCCAGTTCCAACTTTACAGGACCAGTCACTCACAAGAACTCGGCTGTCCCATCCAATCTGGGTGTCCTATCGTAGCTCCGCCAGCGTGGGATATCACGAACCTCTCACCCGCAAGTCCGTTATGCTCGCACGTCCCCGCTCCCGTAGGGAGCCCGGGAAAATAGCCCATGGGTGAAACCCTGGGAATGCCGGCCCAAGCATTCCCCGCGTCCCGTAGGGCAGCGAGGAAGCATCACACGAACGCCAATCAACTCCATCCGCCCCACCCGCTAGAATGTTGCGGGACCGCAACAGGCAGGAAGGACCACTCCTAATGCAATCGCAAGCCAACCGCCGCACATTCCTGAAAAGCGCAATCCTCGCTTCGACCCCGCTGCTCGCCGGCTCCGCACCTCGAGTCGACGCCGAACTGCCACCCACCGGCAGCGATGACCGCAAAAAATGGCTGACCATCGTCGAGCAAGTCGCGCAGCCCGTTCTCGAAGCCATCAGCCGGCAAAGGCTCCGCGCCACCATGCCCGTCGAATGCGTCAAAGGCCAGGAATCCGCCCGAGCCGAATCCACGCATCTTGAAGCCGTCGGCCGCTTGCTCTGCGGCCTCGCCCCCTGGCTTGAAGCCGGCCCCGGCCCCAGCCCCGCCGAAGAAGCCCTCCGCCTGCGCTACCGCGAGTGGGCTCGCCTCGCCATCCGCTACGGCACCGATCCAAAATCCCCCGACGCTTTCAACTTCGGAACCAACCAGCAGTCCCTCGTCGACGCCGCCTTCCTCGCCCTCGGCATCGTTCGCGCTCCCAACGAACTTTGGGCCAAACTCGACGGCACTACAAAAGAAAACCTCATCCGCGCCCTCATCGAAACCCGCAAGGTCCAGCCTGGCTTCAACAACTGGCTTCTCTTCTCCGCCATCGTCGAGGCCATGCTCTGCAAGTATGGCCAGTCATGGGACACCATGCGCATCGACTACGCCCTCCGCCAGCACCAGCAGTGGTACAAGGGCGACGGTCTCTACGGCGACGGCCCCGACTTTCACTGGGACTATTACAACAGCTACGTCATTCAGCCCATGCTTCTCAATGCCCTCGATGCCGTCAGCAAGACCACTCAGCGTTGGGAAATTCTCTTCCGCAAGCCGTTCGAGGCACGCGCCCGCCGCTACGCAGCCATCCAGGAGCGCCTCATCAGCCCGGAGGGCGCCTTCCCCGCCATAGGCCGCTCGCTCGCCTATCGCTACGGCGCATTCCACCACCTCGCCGAGATGTCCCTCCGCCATCAACTCCCCGAAGGCGTGCATCCCGCGCAAGTCCGTTGCGGGCTAACTGCGGTAATGTCTCGCATGAACGCCGCCAGGGGAACCTTCGACGACAAAGGCTGGCTCACCATCGGCTTCGCCGGCCACCAACCCTCCACCGGCGAGCCCTACATCTCCACTGGCAGTTTGTATCTCTGCTCCGCCGCCTGGCTCCCTTTGGGCCTGCCGTCCACCGACGAGTTCTGGTCCGCCCCCGCTCAACCATGGACCCAGCAAAAAGCCTGGTCCGGCGCAGACATCAAAACCGAATACGCCATCACCGACTAAGGGCTCCTTGAGAGCAACTTGAGCGGTTTCCCCTTTCACTGTAGACCGGCTTTGAAAGGGCACGGCTTTAGCCGTGCCGCAAGACGCTAATAAAACCAATGGGCTTTAGCCCCTGAGGGAAAGCCCTATGGTCTACACCATTTCCGAATCTGGTCTAATGTCTATCGAGGGAACCGCGCAAGCAAAGTGCAAGCCGCTCATCGCAACCTAGGCGGCACTCACGCACAGCTCGCCTTCAGTGGATGTCCATGGCACAAAGAGTCAACGCCCTTCCCCCAGCTCGGCGAAGGGTGAACCGCATTTTATTGCTTGGCTTGCGCAAGAGCCTGCGTCAGGCCCGGTTCGAACACCGGACGAAACACCGGCAGCGCGCCCTCGGCAACATGGTTATCGTCCGCAAAAAACGATATCCCGTCGCGGATGTAGTCGCATCTTCCCTGCTCGCACTGGATCAGGTCCGGCCGGATAAAGATCATATCGTCGCGCTTGGAATAATGCGCGATGACATCGCCTTCTTTTGCCATGAATGTGCTCTGCGGTAGCGATAGCGGCTCGTCGATCCTATGATGGAATGCCATCTGGCGGGCCACAATCGAGGCTGTCTCCGAGTTCGGCGTCGCCACCGGTCCAACTAGCACCACCGTCTTGCCTTCTTGTTTGAAATGGGCAATCAGCCGGTCGAGACTCGCGATCAGGTACTTGGTCTCTTGCCCCGGTGGCGCCAGTCCTGTCGGCGTCAGCTTCGGGGGATCCCATGACATCGCCAGGACCACAGTTCGGACTTGCGGCAAGCGATCGACTGCTTCCACGTTCTTGGCTGCGGAATCCATGCACTCTGCCGACAGGTTGAAGTCCGGCAGCGGCTTGCAACCGTTTAACGGAACAAGGATGCCCCGCTGCTTGTTTTCGCTCACGGCGTCGGCTACGAGCGGCGCCCACATCTGCGCGTGCGAGTTGCCCAGCAGAACAACAGTCGCATCCGCTGGGTTGCGGCTGGGTAGAGACATGGGGCATGCGTGCAAATTGCCAAAAGGGATGTAATCAGTCAGGTTGCAGCGAAACTCCGAGCCAACCGCCGCGTTGATGCGCGCCACCTCCGGACTGAAGCGCCCGGGAAATCCCCCGCTCGCGAGCGCACTCACCGCGGCGGCCATCGCCACCACGTATCCGCACGCCACCCAAACCAGTACTTTGCCAATCGGCATCGAGCGATTGCGAAACGGCCGCTCCACAAAACGCCAGGACAACGTCGCCAGAACAAACGTCATGGCCACCGCGATTGCCGCTTCAACCGGCGTCAGTGAAGCTTGCACAAGATAATAGTGCGAGAAAACGAAGATCGGCCAATGCCAAAGATAAAGTGAATAGGAGATAAGCCCAATCCATACCAGTACGTTTGTGGATAGCCCCGCGGTCAGCCAACCGCTGCCGTCTGTTCCCAGATAAATTGCCAGAGTCGCGCCCAGCACCACCCAGAGGGCCGCAGGCACCAGTCCACCCAACGTAACGTCCTTCATCCCCAGGCTGGCTAGGATCATTGCCCCTGCCAGCACTCCGAGGAAATTTCGAATCCACGGGTTGCCAACCTTTGCCAGCGGTGCCAGCGCCAGAAGAGCGCCCGCACCCAGTTCCCATGCGCGCGTCGGAAGAATATAGAAGGCCGCCCCCGCCACGTTCAATCGGATCGCCAGAATATTGGCAAACAACGACAGCAGCACAAGCGCTGCCGTGAGTGGCAGCATCGCGGAGCGGCGCCACTTGATGCATAGAACCACAAGCAGCGGGAAAATGATGTAAAACTGCTCCTCGACTCCCAGCGACCAGACATGCAGCAGTGGCTTGTCCTGCGCAACCTGCGCAAAGTAGTCCGTATCCCGCCAAAAATAGATGTTGGCAACAAAACTCAGCGTCGCAAAAACGCTCTTGGCATAGCCTTTCAGGTCGATGGGCAGCAGCAGCGCAATCGCAAAGGCAGAGACAACAAGCAGGAGGAAAAGCAATGCCGGAAGGATTCGCCGCACGCGCCGCTCATAAAAGCGCGCGATCGAGAATTGCTTGTGGAGCGCCTCGCGCCAGATCACATTGGTAATCAGGTATCCGGACAGAACAAAAAATATATCCACTCCCAGATATCCGCCGGGAAGCAGATTGGACGACAGATGGTACGCAATCACAGACATCACTGCCACGGCACGAAGGCCGTCTAAATCTGCTCGGTAGTTTGTTTGATGACTGTCAGCGGTTCCCCGTCTGTCTTGCACTTAGCCTCCAGTTTCTAGGATGCGATCGCATCTCCGAGATTCTCTCAGGCAGATGAGCGAGGGGCTACGCAGAATAAGCAGGCTACCTCCGATTGAGCCGGGGGTACTTGAAGTCCCTTTTTTAGCACCAACTTCCACGAATTGTACCGCACCGCCTCCGCCTCTACGAATGACACCGGCGTCCAATTCATCATCCCCCAAAAGACGCACCGGTCTCCCGATTCCCTGTGGGAGCGGCCGTCCCGCGCAGGCGAGGATACATTCCATCCGGGCCGGTTAAAGTAGAAGAAGCCGGTCGTCGCGCCTTGCTTCAAGATGTTTAGCACAGGGAAACCCTCTTTTGAGCTCCGCCGAAGAAACTACGCGCACTCACCCACCCGAGTCCCCGGCAGTGGACGCGGCCCGCAAGCTCGATGGCGCATCGCATGTCTGGCGAGCCCTGCGCCACCGCAACTTCCGGCTCTTCTTCGGCGGCCAGAGCATCTCCCTCATCGGCACATGGATGACGCGCGTCGCCACCGCCTGGCTCGTCTACCGGCTCACCGGATCGGCTCTCCTGCTTGGCACTGTCAGCTTTGCCGGACAGATTCCAACCTTCCTCTTTGCCCCTTTCGCCGGCGTTTGGATTGACCGGCTCAATCGCCGTCAAGTGCTGGTGTGGACGCAGACGCTCTCCATGGTGCAATCGCTGGCCCTGGCCGCCCTCACGCTCTCTGGCTACATCACCATCCACTGGCTGCTCGTTCTCAGCGTCACGCAGGGCATCATCAACGCATTTGACATGCCCGGCCGCCAGTCCTTCATGGTGCAGATGGTCGAAGACCATGCGGACCTTGGCAACGCCATCGCCATCAATTCCTCCATGGTCAACGTCGCCCGTCTCATCGGTCCATCGCTGGCCGGCATGTTGATTGCGGCCACCAGCGAAGGCTGGTGCTTCCTCGTCGACGGCATTAGTTACCTCGCCGTAATCGCCTCGCTCCTGGCCATGCGCCTTCCCGCTCAAACGTTCAAGCGCGATACCGCCACCATGCGTACGGCACTTCAAGAAGGATGGACCTATGTGACTGGGTTTCTGCCCGTACGCACCATCCTGCTTCTGTTTGCCGTTGTGAGTCTCATGGGCATGCCCTTCGTGGTGCTCATGCCCATCTTCGCCGCACGCGTGCTCCACGGAGGCCCGCACACTCTCGGCTTCCTCATGGGCGCCATGGGCGTGGGCGCGCTCGTATCGGCGCTTTCGCTGGCCGCTCGAAGGAACGTGCGCGGGCTCATCCGCATGATTCCAGTCGCCGCCGTTGTCTTCGGCATCGGCCTCATCGGCTTCGGACTGTCACACTGGTTCTGGGTTTCCATGCTCACCGTTCTCATCGCGGGCATGGGCATGATGCAGGGTATGGCCGCCAGCAACACCATCATTCAGACCTTGGTCCCTGAAGACAAGCGCGGCCGCGTCATGAGCTACTACACCATGGCCTTCATGGGCATGGCGCCCTTCGGCAGCCTTCTCGCCGGCTCCATGGCCAGCACATTCGGCGCGCCGTTGACGGTCATCGCCAGCGGCGCGGTCGTCCTGCTCGGCGCCGTCTGGTTCTTCACCCGCCTGCCCTCCATCCGGCAAGTTATCCGCCCCATTTATCGCGAAATGGGAATCCTCCCCGTTGAAGAAGGTATCCAATCATGAGCGAACTCGACCTCAAGCTCGACCCCCGGCGCACAGCCATCGTCGTCATCGATCTTCAAATGGGCATCGTGGCGCTTGTGGGGGCTTCCCCGCAGGGAAAGAGCGTGATCGCCAACAGCGTCCGCCTTCTCTCCGCAGCCCGCCACGCCGGAGCGCAACCGGTCCTCGTCCATGTTGGTGGATCGCCCGATGGCGCAGACCGCCTGCATCCGCCCACCGACGTGCCTCCGCGCACCACGGCGTTTCCGGCCGGCTGGACGGACCTCATCCCCGAGCTCGGCCGCCAGCCAGGCGACCTCGTAGTCCTCAAGCGGCAGTGGGGCGCCTTCTACGGCACCGATCTCGACCTGCAGCTCCGTCGCCGCTGCCTGTCAACCATTGTTCTTTGCGGAATCGCCACCGAAGCCGGCGTAGAAAGCACCGCGCGCGATGCCTACGAACTCGGCTACGAACTTGTCTTCGCCTCAGACGCCATGACCGGCATGAGTCCAGAAAGCCACTCCAACTCGATCGAGCGCATCTTTCCCCGCATCGGCCGCGTCCGCACCACCGACCAGATAGTATCCGCCCTGCGATGAAATTGGGTGCCCCATTCAAGCCGCGTTTTTTGCGGCTTGAGTGGGAAGGAGAAGGCTTACTGCCCCACCCCGCACAAATTCACCTGAATCCCCAACTCCGCAAGCATCGCGGCCTTAGTAGCCAGCGCCTTGTCCGCCATCTCCGCTGAAGGCGCATACGCCACATTCACATGGTTGGCCTTGTGCCGCGCCATCAGCTGGTTCTGCCCCACGCCATGCAGCACCGTATGCACAATCGGCCACTGTGTCGTGGTTTCCTTCCAGCGCCGCTCCGTCTCCGCCGCCGGCAAACTCACCACCGTCCCGCGGCCCAGGTCAGCATGCAGCGCACCGCCCTCAACAAACACGCGGCTCCACACAATTTCGCCCGGCTTGCCAATTCCCTTCAGCGACCCGCCCCCGAGGGGAAAATACATGGCCGGCTGGCGTTCGCTCTTCGCACCCGCATACCCGCCCACAAAATGATTCGCCGGCGCCGCTCCTGAAATCTGCAAGAGCCACACAAACGCGTCAATATTGCCGCCGGGCCCGTCGCCCTTGTAATGCTCTCCCCAGCGAACATCGTGCAGCGTCGTCGAGGGATCAAGCCCCAGCGCCTTCCAGCAGCGACTCGTAATCAGCGCATCCGTCCCGGCGCATTCGTCCACTTCGTTGAAGTGCGCCACAGGCCCGCCTGCAAACAGCTCGTCCTTCGTTCCTTCCGCATACACAGGAGGCCGTTCCGCATTGTTCAACATCCCTTCAGCCAGGTCCGACGCCGGCGCCATGTCCTTCAGCCCCTGCTGATACTGGATGCCGATCACGTCGCAGCCATAGTCCTTCGCAATGCGCACCGCGGCGATATACATCTTGCACTGTTCCAGCACCTGGTCGAGCGTCAGCTCGGTCGCCGCATCCTTGCCGAACGCGAACTTCACGCCCTTCGCAACCAGCCATTCGTAAACGCCGCGCGCCTCGGCGTCGGAGACCGTCCTCATCTTCGCCACCAGCGCCGACTGGCTTAGCCGCTCCTTGTAAATGCCCGCCGGGTTCAGCAATTCGTCATCGATGACGGCGTTATACATGCCCATGCAGCCTTCGTCGAAGATGCCCATGATCGCCTTGCGGTACCTCAGATCACCGGCAAGTTGAGCACCCAGCGCCGCGCTTTCCGCAGGCAGCTTGCTCTTGACCAGCTCATGCACATGCGATAAATCATGAATGATCTTCCCCGTGCGCAGCCATTCGTCCAGCCCCTTCAGGAAAAACTCATCGGTAAAGTCCAGGCTCCATATCGACGAGTACTTCCTGCCCGCCTTGGTAAGCGATCCATTCAGATTCAGCAGTCCCACCAGTCCGGGCCATTGTCCCGACCAGTTCGCCACCGTAAGAATCGGGCCCTTGTGGCTGCGCAGTCCCGGCAACACATGGTGACTGTATTGCCACGCCGCCGTCGCAAACACCAGCTTCGCTTCGGGATGAATCTTCATAAACACATCCATCCCCTGCCGTTGCGAAGAAATAAATCCGTGCTTGTCTTTCTCGCTGTAAGCGTGTGCGCGAACCAGCTTGAAGCCTTTCTGCGCAAAAGCCGCCGTCAGCTTCTCTTCCATGTCTCTCTGCGCGGCCCAGCAGGCCCGGTTCGCCGATTGCCGCAGGTCGCCGCTCGTAATCAGCAGAACTTCATTCGCCGCGGGCTTCGCCATCTCTGAATTTTCGACCGCCATTTACGCTCTCTCCCTGTTTCGTTAACGTTTTTCGTTAACGTTTTCGCCAACCAGAAATATACACCCTCCGGCCGGACCTGGCCGCGTGCCCCGTCCTGACTTGTGCGGGCAGAGAGCATGCATCGAACCTCGCACGATTACCATGGAACAAAGCCGCAATCACTCCATGCCGCGCAGCAAACCCAATTCCGCCCCTGGACCACCGAGACCCGCCCATCCGGCCACCGTCTCCGGCCGCTGGCTCCTGGCCGCCATCGCCATAGCCGTTCCCGGAGCCGCCCTCTGCGCCTGGGCTGTGCTCTGCCTCCTCTTCTGGCAAGGAAGCTGGCAATTGCTCTACCACCCCACGTCGGGAATAGCGCGCACGCCGGCCAGCGCCGGCCTCGCGTTCGATCCCGTTGCATTCGCCACCACCGATACCGGCGCGACTCAACTTCAGGGCTGGTGGATTTCCGCCACTTCCCCCGCGCGCTATACGGTCCTTTACATGCACGGCGCAGATGGCAACCTTGGCGACACGCTCAGCGATCTGGCGCTGCTCCATGGCGCCGGGGTCAATCTCCTGGCCTTCGACTATCGCGGCTACGGCCAGAGCCGCTTCGTCCATCCCAGCGAGTCCAATTGGCGCCAGGATTCCGAATGGGCGCTCCAGTACCTGGTCGCAACGCGCCACATCGATCCCCGCACAATCGTGCTCGATGGCTCAAGCCTCGGCGCAAACCTCGCACTCGAATTCGCGGCAGCTCACCCCGAGCTGGCCGGAGTCGTCCTTGAGTCGCCGCTCGACGCACCCGTCAGTGCGATCTTCGACGACCCGCGCGCCCGCTTGGTTCCCGCCCACATTCTGGTCAGCGACCGCTACGACATCCGCGCGCCCGCTGCCGCTCTGCGCATTCCTTCGCTTTGGTTCTATCCGTCATTGCAGCCAAGCATCCTTGGGTTCCCGGAGAAGCCCGGAGCCTTCCAAATGGTCAAATCCCCCAAGAATCTTATTGGGCTCACAGCAAACCGCGACCGGAAGGTGGACATTTCCAGAGCCCTGACCCGATGGCTAAGCGACCTCCCCAACCATGGCAGCAACCTTCCCCTCTGCGAGCTCGACGATGGATTTGTTTGTTGAATTGCCGACGCTCCGGCTGGACGATTTGAACTAACGTGGTGTCCCAGAGGTTCGTGACATGATTCTTCAGCTTGTGAACATCTGCCAGCATTGCTAAATGCAGATCCTTCGGCTCCGCTGAAAAGCGCTTCGCTCAGGATAACCGCCTCGAAGGGTATCGCAAGATGACAGCAGTGATGGAATGAAGTTTGGGGACACCATAATAGTCCGGCGAACTCCGCCGGCTTCGCTCCCTTCGCCTCAATGCGCCATATCCCGGTGCAGCGCCTTCACCTGGTACCCGGCCTTTTTCAGCCGCCTGCTCATCTCCTCGGCCATCATCACGCTGCGATGCTGCCCGCCGGTGCACCCAAATGCTACGGTCAGGTAGCTCTTCCCTTCCTTAACATAGTGCGGCAGCAGGTAGAGCATCAGCTTCGTCACCCTGTTCAGAAACTCCTCCGTCTGTGGAAACCCCCGCACATATGCCGCCACCTTCGGGTTCAGGCCCGTCTTCTTGCGAAATTCCGGCACAAAGTGAGGATTGGGAAGAAATCGCACATCGAAAACCATATCCGCGTCCAGCGGGACACCGTTCTTGAAGCCAAAGCTCAGGCACGACACCAGCAGGCGCTTGACCTTGTCTTCTCCGCCATAGCGAGCCTGGATCTGGGCCCGCAACTCGTGCACATTGAAGTTCGATGTGTCGATCAGCGTGTCCGCCACGTTGCGGATCGGATCCAGAAGTTGACGTTCTTCCACGATCGAGCGCCACACCGTCTCCGAGCGCCCCAGCGGGTGCGGCCGACGCGTCTCGGAGTAGCGCTGCACCAGCGACGCGTCCTGCGCATCCAGAAACACCACACGCGTATGCAGCAGCGTCTTTACATATTTCAGAATCTGCGGCAGCCGGTCCAGCGTGCCGCCCTCGCGCACATCCACTACGATGGCAGCCTTCTCCACTTCCTTCGATTTGCTCACCAAGGTCGCGAAATCGGGCAGCAGTTCCAGGGGCAGATTATCGACGCAATGAAATCCCAGGTCCTCAAACGCTTTCAGCGCCGACGCCTTGCCGGCGCCCGAAATGCCCGTGACAATCACCAGCTCCTTCGCCGATTTCTTCGCCGATTTTTTTGCTGGCTTGCTCGCTCTCATCGGATGTCTGCGTTCCGCACGAGGCGAGCCCGCGTGGGGCACAGGCTTGGTTGGTTTCATTCGCCCATGCTACACCGAAAAGCCGCATCGTTGTCTAAATTTGCGTCAACGTTCGCCTCGATGCCGGATGACAGGGTCTCGCTCATGGGGCCTGAGATTTCGAAAGATATTGGATGCCCCATCCTGGCTCCGCAAGGGTGGGAATTGGCGCGCAGCCCTCAACTCCCCGGTGTAACCGTCAGATGCCCCTGTTCAGCCAGCTTCAGTGCCTGTGCCGCTTCCAGCGGCTGCGAAAACAACGGCCCCTGGCCCAGGTCACAGCCCATCAGGGCCAGTGCTCGCAGTTGCTCGGGAGTCTCGATCCCCTGCGCCACCACCTGCACGCCCAGCTTGCGGCCCAGCCGAAGCAGAGATTCAAGCACCGCCTGTTGCCGCCCAAGGGACGTCGCGGCCGCAGTCAGCTTTGCGTCCAGTTTCACAATGTCCAGCGGCAGGCGCACCAGATGGTTCAACGGCGCAAGACTCGATCCGAAATCGTCCATCGCCACACGCACATTGCAATCCACCATGCGCTGAAGAATCGCCACCGCCGCATCCGGGCTTTCGTTCAACGCGCTCTCCGGAACTTCAAACATCAGGCGCGAAGCGTCGGCGCCGCTGGCAGAAATTGTCCTCTGCAACTGCGAAACCATGTCCGGGTTATAGAACTGGCGTCGCGTCAGGTTCATGGCCAGAGCAATATCCACATGCGGCATGTCCGTATGCCAACTTCGCAGTTGCCAACACACCGCCTCCATCGTCTCCCGGCCCAGAGTGACGGAAAGCCCCGTGTCCTCGGCCACGGCCAGCAGATCGCCGAAGCTGTCCACCGAGCCGTCTGCGCGCCGCCAGCGCAACAGGCATTCGAATCCTTCCAGCCTTCCATCCTGCAGTCTGAAAATCGGCTGATACAAAAACTCCAGCAGACGCTTGTCCAGCCGGTAACGCAGTTCGCGCTCCCGCTCCTGCTGGCTGGTCACAACCACCTCCAAGTGCTTGTCGAAGACCTCGTACCTGCCGCCGCCTGATTGCTTGGCGCGATACATCGCGAAGTCCGCATCGCGCACCAACTGATCCGCAGAGGTATGATCCGGTCCAGCCATCGCTGCGCCGATGCTGGTTCCGGCCTGTACCAGATGTCCAAAAATATCGAAGGGCCGCGTCATCTCCGCAAGAATGCGCTTCGATACTGCCTCCAGATCGCCGGGGGTCAGAATGCCTTCCACAAGTACCGCGAACTCATCCCCGCCCAGGCGTGCCGCCGAGTCCTGCGGACGAAGCACTGCATGCAGCCGCTCCGCCGTCGCAATCAGAACGACGTCTCCCGCGGCGTGGCCCAGCACGTCGTTGATCTCCTTGAAGCGGTCCAGATCCAGAAACAACACTCCGCAGCTCTGGTTGGGACGGCGCGCCCGTCGCGCTAGTGCCAGGCTTAGCCGGTCCATGAACAGTGCCCGATTCGGCAGTCCCGTCAGCACATCGTGCATGGCGTCGTGCTGCAGGCTCTTTTCAGCCTGCAAGCGATCGCTGATATCGCGGAACGTGTAGACGTAACCCACGCGGGCTCCATCTACAAGAAGCGGCGCGCATTGCAGGCTTACGTCCACCTGTTCGCGTGCTTTGTTCAGGCGCACCGTCTCCACCAGCGCACGCCCTTGCTCATCCACGGCCTTTTCCAGCATTGCGTTTTCATTCAGTCGCGTCTCCGGCACAATCAGCCCGCGCAGGCTCCCGCCGCCGGCTTCCTCGGCCGTAAAACCGAACATCTGCGTAAATGCGGGATTGGTATACAGCACGTGGTTCCCGTGCTCGATCGCCACCGCCTCGGGAATGCTGGCCAATACATCTTCCATCAGCCGCGATTTCGGCGCCGGCTCCCGTCCTCCGGGATGCGCCACAATCACTGCCTCGCGCAGTTCCGCATCCAGAATGCTATAGGTGCCTTCCACCGGCATCAGCTGCCCGCTCTTTGACGGCATGGTGGCGTGGAACGGACTGCCCTTCCCGGTTCCCGTCAAAAGCGTCTGCGGTTCTGCCGTTCCCGGATACAACCCCCACAAAACATCTTCCACAGGACGCTCAACCCACTCGCCTTCCGTCAGCCCCAGCATCTGCCGCGCCTCGGCATTGGCAAACACGATCTTGCCTGCCCGCTCCAGAAACACTAGAACCGGCAGCGCATCCAAAATCTCCTGTTGCTTGCTGGGGTCTGTGTTCTCCGGAAGAAACAAGCCCGTGGCCTCCCGTGAAACCGTCGTGGACCTCATTCGCACGTTCTTGGGCCCCGGTTCCATCTTGGTCTTCAATTCTCCAGTTGCTGTTTCTAGAAATCCTAGCTCCCGCGCAGCTTGTCTTCCATCCCCTAAAGCGGGTATGCGGTGCAACCAAAGTCCACAACTTGCCACATTTACACGCACATCCCCGCGCAATTTAGATGCCCAATTCTCAATTTCAAAATGGGAAGACATGCGTCACTCCTCGCGCCGGAGAATGCCTCCCGCAATTATCAAGGATTTTTCAGAAAGGTCCGTGCAAATGTGCGCTTTTCGGAATCCTCAACAGAACCGCAAAGGACGCCTGCTTCCTATAGGGGATTGGCTCTAATTCGCGGAGGCCTCGTATCAAGGCATGACTTTAGTCATGCTGCAAGCCACCCAGCCCTGTGCCCCATCGGGGTACCGGCGAGCCCGGAGGCCGGGGGGCCCCTCTGGGCCGGGCCGGCAGCCTCATCGCGATGAGTGGGGTATCTTCAAAAAAGGTACCGCAAGCCCGAAGCCTCTGCGTACTCGATCGAAATCGACCCCTACGGAATCTCCACCAGCTCCATCTGTCCATCCCGCCGGCGATGAAGCACAAATGTATCCCCTGAATGGGTGCGGAAGATCAACAAATCCCGGTCGCGAAACTCCGCTTCCTTCACTGCCTCTTCAATCGTCAACGGCTTCAGCGCAATCGCCTCGCCGTTCTTCAAGATGTGCGGCTCCACAACAGTCGGTCGCGCCGGGAACGAATGAACCGCGATCGACGCCCGCGCCTTCGTCCCGTTGCGTCCCGTCATTCCTTCCGCATCCTCTGCCGGAGGCTGCGTTGCGCGCGACTTTGGCCGAGCCACAGGAGGCGCCGTCATGATTTTCTCTTCCTTGGGTAGCCGCTTGCTCCCCATCCGCCGGTCCCGGAACCGCCGCGCCTGGTTCTCTGCGTGTTCCATCGCTTCCTTCAGCGCAGCATCCAACGTAGTGGCCTTCCCGGTGGCGGCAATCTTCTGTGCCCGCCCCTGCACCGTCAACTCAACAATCTGCACATGCCTCTGCGCGCTGAACGTCACGCTGGCGTGCGCGGTCTTGCCCAATATCCGGCCTATCCGTTCCATCCCCTCTTCGGCGTGCGTCCGCAGCGCCTTTGAAATCTTTACTTGTCTCGCGGTGAACTCCACTTCCATGGTCAGCCTCCGCTCCTCGCTCCCCTTGCCGGAGAGCTGTAGATTCCATATTCGCCGTTCTGCCTGATTGACGGGGCAACCTGCCTCCCGTCAATCCGTCTCCGTGCCCCCGGAATGCCGGATCAATTCGCCGGCCCTGAATCCCCGGGTTCGAGGGACACAGTATAAGCCAATCCCGCCAACCTGCAAATCACAGGTCCAAAATGCCAAGAATATTCCCTGGAGACAAGACAGAAGCCACCGTCAGTGCAGCCACGGCAATTTCCTCTTCCCTGCTCGCCGACCCGTGCCCCAAAAGCTCGCTATCTAAAGATCGTAGGTTAGCCTAGCTTGTAAGCCTCGTCATGTACGTCCATCACGGCCCGGCCTGACGGGTCAACCATCTTTTCGAAGGCCGCATCCCACTTCAACGCGGTTTCCGTGCTGCATGCCACACTCCGCTCCCACGGCACACAGTTGATTGCTGTTGCGCTGGGAAAGTGGCGTTCGAAAATCTCGCGGTAGAAATAAGCTTCTTTGGTCTCCGGAGTCTTCACCGGGAAACGCTCGGGTGCGCCGGCCATCATCGCATCGGTAATTTCGTTCTCCGCCGTGGCCTTGAGCATGTTGATCCAGTTGTACCCAACTCCGTCGGAGAACTGCTCCTTCTGCCGCCACAGGACATCGTTGGGGATATAACCCTCAAAGGCCTTGCGCAGCGGCCATTTCTCAATGGGGCGCGAATGAACGGCGTTGCGCGGAAGCTTGACCTCCGGATCGAGCATCATGGCCACGTCCAGAAATTCGCGATCCAGAAAAGGCACGCGTGCCTCCACGCCCCACGCCGCGGATGTCTTGTTCGCGCGTGCGCAGTCGTAAAGGTGGAGCTTCTGGAGTTTGCGCACCGTTTCCTCGTGCAACTCACGGCCGTTCGGCGCCTTGTGGAAGTAAAGATACCCACCGAAGATTTCGTCCGCTCCCTCGCCGGAGAGAATCATCTTGATGCCCATGGCCCGGATCTTCCGCATCAGTAGATACATCGGCGTCGAGGCGCGAATGCTCGTAACGTCGAAGGACTCCAGATGGTAGATCACGTCCGGCAAAGCATCCAGTCCTTCTTGCACCGTGAAGTGGATCTCGTGATGGACTGACCCGATGTGCGAAGCCACGCCGCGGGCCGCCAACAGATCAGGCGCGCCCTCCAGGCCAATGGCAAAAGAATGCAAACGGGGCCACCAGGCCGCCACGCGATCGTCTTCATCGACGCGCCTGGCGCTGAATTTGGCGGCAACCGCTGCCACGACGGATGAATCCACCCCGCCGGAAATCAGCACGCCGTAGGGAACATCGCACATCAGTTGGCGGTGAACGGCGGCTTCCAGGGCGGTCCGCAACCGCGCTGCATCGTACGGTTCCGACGGATAGAAACCCGGCTCCGCCCACGCGGGCTGATAATACCTCTGAAATCCCTTCTCCGCTTCGTGACCCAGGAAATAGTGTCCCGGAGGAAATTCGCGAATGCGCTCGCATATGCCCTCCAGGGCCTTCATCTCTGATGCGACGTAGAGATTCTCCTGGCGGTCCCAACCCACATAAAGTGGATTCACCCCAATCGGATCCCGCGCAATGAGAAACGTCTTCCGCTTCGGGTCGTAAAGCACGAACGCAAAAATGCCATTCACGCGATTAAGGAACTCCCGCGGATTGCCCTCATCGTAAAGGTACAGGAGTACCTCGCAATCCGACGAAGTCTGGAACTCGTGGGGCTGCTTCAGTTGCTGGCGCAGTTCCTTATGGTTGTAGATTTCGCCGTTCACAGCCAGGACATTGCCATTGAGACGATCGACCAGCGGCTGCGCGCCATGCTCTACGTCGACAATGCTCAGCCGTTCGTGCGCAATAATCGCCTCTTCGTCGCCGTAAATGCCGCTCCAGTCGGGGCCGCGGTGGCGGATCTTCTTCACGAGGGTGAGGGCTTGGTTACGCAGGTCCGCATAATTGCCGCGGGCCGGGTCGATTTTGAGGATAGCGAGAATGCCGCACATTCAGGGGGACTCCATTATCTATGCGCCTGAGAAGGCGATAGACCATCTCATTTGCGGGACCACAGTACGACGAGGGAGCGGTGGAACTTTGCGGAGAAAAAAGGAGCCCGGCACCCGTGGCATATTTCTACCGCACGATCAGGCACAACCCATACACGTCAGTTCACGCGAATGTTGCTGAGCCTAACCGCATACTACAGACGACGGTCCTCTGAATCAAGGAGATACAGGGCATGCGGGGGTGTCCAGAATTGTTCGCCAAAGTCAGCAGTCACCTTAACCTATGCCACGAAAAAGTTGCAGTTCCCTGGCGTCATCCTCTTGAAAAAACAAGCCTTCCACCATACCTGCAATTAAGCCCGCCAGATAAGCCAATCACGCCGGCCCAAGAATCGCAGCGACAATGCGCCAGGAATCGCTCCCTGTCGCATGGACAAAGCTGAATGTCAGAGCTAGAAGCTAGGAGCTAGAAGCTAGAAGCTAGAAGCTAGAAGCTAGGAGCTAGGAGCTAGAAGCTAGGAGCTAGTAGCTAGTAGCTGCATTTTCATATCTCCCACCGCAGCAGCGTCGTCCCCACCGTGAACCCCGCGCCCACCGCGGCGAGCAGCACCAGGTCGCCCTTCTTCATCTTGCCCTCTTCGATGGCCGTTTCCATCGCCAGAGGAATAGTCCCCGCCGACGTATTCCCGTACTTCTCAATATTGATGATCACCCTCTTCGGATCCATCCCCAGCCGGTCGGCCGTCGCCGTAATAATCCGTTTATTCGCCTGGTGAGGAATAAAGCACCCCAGGTCCGCGCCCGTCACGCCATTCCGTTCCAGCAGCTTCGCCGTAGCCTCGGCCATCTTCCGCACCGCAAACTTGTACACCGCCGGACCGTCCTGATAAATGTAGTGCCACTTCTTGTCCACCGTTTCGTGCGTCGAGGGATTCAGACTTCCGCCGCCCTTCAGATTCAGGCTCACGCCCCCCGAACCATCAATCTCGTTCACTGTATCGATAAACCCGATCTCGCCCTCTTCCGCCGGCTCAATCAAGACTGCTCCACCGCCATCGCCAAACAGCACGCACGTCGTCCGGTCCGTGTAGTCGGTCATGCGCGTATTCGCATCCGCGCCGCACACCATCACCTTCGAGTACGCCCCGCTCTCCACCATCTTCACGCCCGCCTGCAGCGCATACATAAATCCCGAGCAGCCGCCCGAAACATCGAACCCCCACGCCCCCTTGGCCCCAATCTTGTCCTGCACCAGGCAAGCCGTCGAAGGAAACATCATGTCCGGCGTCACCGTGCCCACAATGATCACCTCAACCTCGGTCGCCGGAATTCCCCGCGCCGCAAGGCACTTCTTCGCCGCCTCGGTGCAGATATCGCTCACGCCCAGCCCCTTGGCCAGCACATGCCGCTCCTTGATACCAGTCCGCTCCATAATCCACTGGTCGTTGGTATCCACCATCTTTTCGAGATCCTGATTGGTCAGAATTTGCGGAGGAACGTAGGTCCCGAGCGCTGTGATCTTCGCGCGCCGGCCCACGATAGGGCGTACGGTAAGGCTCAATGCATTTCTCCTAGCGGAACCGGCGGGCGATGGGTGCCTCGGGGCTCAACCTCTGATCCCTGACCCCTGATCCCCGATCCCTGGCACAAAAAGTACCGGGTGACCTACTGCGCCCGTACTAGCCCGTTACCGTTGCTTCCTTCCGGACCTGGCGGGTTTGGCGGGATTACGTCGCGTAGGACCCGGCACTGATTGATTTTATCACTCAAGCGCAATCGAATGCCGCAGCCTCACACGCCCAACAACTTCACGCCTTCCGCGCTCCCGGCAGCTCTTAACTCAACATCCAAAGTCGCCAGCGGAATCGTTCGCCGCACAGCGAGTTCAAGATAAACCGCATCGTACATCGTTAGCCGGTGCCGCTCGGCGAGCCGCAGCGTCGCGCCCCACGCCTGCCGGTCCGTCTCAGGATCGAGAGAAATCGGCAGCAGGCTGAGATTAGCCAGGGCTTCGTTTCGGAGGTCGGAACCCATGCGGTTGCGGCGCACGCTCATCTCAAGAACATTTGCGACCTCAATCCGCCACAACGAAGGAACCCATGCGCCGCTTGCGATCACACGATCGAGAACGTGAAGAACTGCCGGCGTTGTCTCTTCGTTGTGGGCCCAAGCCAGCGTCACGGAGCTGTCGAGAACAAGAGTCATCGATCAGTCTCAGCGCCGGCCCACATCGCGATCGGCCTTGAGCGTCTCCCAGTCAAAAGGACCGCCCTTTACCCGGGCTGCACCTGCACGGATGCGATCTGCAGCCGCACGCGCCTGGGCGCTGTCGATGCCGCCGACGTTGGGAACCAGCCGCGCCACAGGCTTGCCGTGCCGCGTAATCACGATCTCCTCTCCCTGCTGCACACGATCCAGCAGCGTGCCAAGCGTGTTCTTGGCCTCAAACGCGCCAATCTCAATGGCTCCTGTCTGTGGCATTGCATTCTCCATTCAATCCAGCTTAAGCTAGCTTAACATTGATCGAAACCTGTTGCAACACCCCAAATTCCAATCCCCGCTACAATAGACGTGTGACCAAGACCTCCCCACCCACGGCCCCTTCCGTGGGCTTTATTTCGTTAGGCTGCCCCAAAAACCTCGTCGACTCCGAGGTCATGATGGGCCTGCTCGATCACGCCGGCGCCCGCCTCACTGCCCACCCTGAAGAGGCCGAAATCCTAGTCGTCAATACCTGCTCCTTCATCGACACCGCCAAGCAGGAATCCGTCGACACCATCCTCGAAATGGCCCGTTTCAAAACCTCCGGCTCCGCCCGCAAGCTCATCGTCGCCGGCTGCCTTGTCGAACGCTACCGCGATGAAATCCAGAAGAGCATCCCCGAAGTCGATGCCGTCGTCGGAACCGGCGAACTGGAATCCATCCTCACCGCCGCCGGCCTCACCATGCCCGCCGCAGCAGCATCCACCTCGCCCTTCACCATCCTCTCCGGCGCAGCAGCCAACGTCCGCCCCGGAAAAGAATCCCAGGCTGCGACACACAAGCACGAGACATCGCGAGCAGAAGGCGATCTCCGCGAGCAACAGGGCCGCTTCAGCCGCAACGACTGGCAAGGCGCCACCCATCTTCTCCCCACTTATCTCTACGACGAATCCACCCCCCGCTTCCTCACCACTCCAAAATCCTCGGCCTATATCAAAATCGCCGAAGGCTGCGACCACCCCTGCACCTTTTGCGTCATCCCCAACCTCCGCGGCAAGTTCCGCTCCCGCCGCTTCGAGTCCGTAGTCGCCGAAGCCCGGCAACTCGTCGCCCGCGGCGTCCAGGAAATCACCCTCATCGGCCAGGACACCACCTGCTACGGTGAAGATCTTGGCATCAAGGACGGCCTCGCCACCCTCCTCGACACCCTCGCCAAAATCGAAGGCCTCCGCTGGCTCCGCTTCCTCTACGCCTACCCCAACCGCATCACCGGCCAGTTGCTCGACACCATTGCCCGCCACGACAATATCTGCAAATATCTCGACGTCCCGCTCCAGCACGCCTCCCCTGCTGTCCTCAAAACCATGAAGCGCGGCGCCGGCGCAGACATCTTCCTGAAGACCTTGGAGAAAGTCCGCGCCGCCGTCCCCGGCATCGCCCTCCGAACCAGCTTCATCGTCGGCTTCCCAGGAGAATCTGCCGAAGACATCACCATCCTCGAAGGCTTCGTAAAGGATGCAAAATTCGACTGGCTAGGCGTCTTCAGCTACTCCGACGAAGAAGGCTCCGCCGCCTTCCCCCTCGAAGGCAAGATCCCCAAGCGCACCATCGAATCCCGCAGGCGCCGCCTCATGAAGCTCCAGCAATCCGTTTCGAAGCGCGCCAAGCAGAAGTGGATCGGCCGCGAGCTAGTCATCCTGGCCGAAGGCGAAAGCGAAGAAACCCCGCTTCTCTGGGAAGGCCGCACCCAATTCCACGCTCCCGAAATCGACGGCAAAGTCTACATCAACGACTTCGGCGATCTGGAATCCCCAGAACCCGGTCGCTTCTACAAAGCCGAAATCACCGAGGCCCACGAATACGACGTAGTAGCCAAAATTCTCTCTGGCCCCCTCGAATAATTCCAATCAAAATCGCTGGCTTCCCGACCCTGATAGGGTGCCCCATCTTTTCCGCGTTCTTTGCGGAAAGGGTGGGAGACAATAAGGCTCCCTCAGCATGTCGGGACCGTCCGCCCATCCGCGCGTTACCATATTCCTTGACCGTAGTCAGGGTGCCCCATGTCTCGTCCGCCGCGGCAGACGGGATATGGGAATTGAAAGCCACTCCCGAAGGCTGAGGTCAAAAGGAACACGCAGCCACTCGCCCATGCCCGCCAAGAAAAAATCCGCCAAACTCCTCCGTTGCCCCACCTGCGGCATGTTGGTCCGCATGACCGACGAAGACTTCCCTTTCTGCTCCGACCGCTGCCGCAAAATCGACCTCGGCAAGTGGGCCATGGGCGTCTACAAAATCAGCTCCCCCATCCTCGACCCCGAAGTTCTGGAAGACCTGGGCGAATTCGGCGGCAGTCGCCGGGGCGACTCCAATGACGAGTGACCCCTCTCCCAACCCGTCCATCCAAATGTTTCGCAAAACCTTTTGGGCGTGGACAGTGGCCACCTTCTTCGGCGCTGGCTACGGCAAGCCCGGCCCAGGCACGTGGGGATCGGTGGCAGCCCTGCTGTTATGGGCTGCATTCGCTTTCACCCTCCATCCCTCCACACTCGCACTGACACTCGCACTCGCACTCGCCATCGCCGTCGCCACTGGGATCGGCGTCCCCGCCTCCACCATTGTCGCCCGCGAATCGAGCCGCAAAGACCCCCAGTTCGTCGTCATCGACGAAGTCGCCGGCCAGTGGATTGCCCTCCTCGTCTGCCCCATCGACTGGTACCATCCCCTCATCGCCCTCGTCCTCTTTCGCCTCTTCGACATCACCAAACCCTTCCCCGCGCGTCAACTGGAAAGCCTCCCCGGCGGTTGGGGCATCGTATTCGATGATGTGGCCGCAGGCCTGTATGCTTGGGGAGTAGCCGCAATCTTGCGTCTCTGGTTCTAGTCCGCGCATCTGGATCGCATATGCCTCGCACACCCGCACAACCCGCCCCCGCAGCCCTGCTCGATCCCCGCATCGACGACGTTGTCCCCGCTGCCGCTCTGCCTCTTGGCGAAATTGAGCTTCTCGGCGCGCATCTGGGCCCCGACGGCTTCGGTCCTCCCGCGGTGCTCGTCAACGACGTGCCCGCCCAGGTGCTCATGAGCCGCCCCACGCGCCTCGCCTTCTCGGTTCCCGCCGAGGCCTCCACCGGGCTCATTGAGGTCCGCAATCCCGCTGGCGCCAGCAACACTGTCCCTTTGCGCATCGCCCGCCAACTCTCTGACGGCCTCCATCCCGTCACCAGTCCCGCCGTCAGCCGCTCTGGAATGATCTACGCCACCATCTCCGGCCCCCGCGGCAAGCAAACCCCCGTCTCCGTCGTGCGCATCAGTCCCGGCGGCCGCGGAACTCCGTTTGTCAGCAGCATCCTCAACGCCACCGGTCTCGCGTTCAATCCTGAAGGCGACCTCTTCGTCACCTCCCGCGCCGAGGGCAACGTCTACCGCGTCGACGCCGCCGGCGAATCCACCGTTTACGCTGAAGGCATGGGCGTGGCCACCGGTGCAGCCTTCGATGCCGAAGGCAACCTCTTCGTCGGCGACCGCAGCGGCACCATCTTCAAAATCAATCCCGAGCGCAAAATCTTCGTTCACGCCACTCTCGAGCCCAGCCCCGCCGCCTACCATCTCGCCGTCAACGCCAGCGGAACCGTCTTCGTCACCGCCCCCTCGCTCTCCTCCAACGATGCCATCTGGGCCATCGAGCCCAACGGCGACACCCGCGCCTGGTATCGCGGTCTCGGCCGGCCCCAGGGCCTCGCGCTCTCCAAAGAGGGCGACATCTACCTCGCCGCCTGCCTGCATGGCCGCCGCGGCCTCGTGCGCGTCACGCCAAAGGGCAATGCCTCCCTCGTCCTTGCCGGAACCAACCTCGTCGGCGTAGCCTTCTCCCCCCTCGGCTCCACCATTCTCGCCACCAACGAAGCCGTTTATGATGTGGACTTGGGAGTAGAAGGCCTCCATCTGTACTAGCTGCCAGCTACCAGCCTCCAGCTTCTGGCTCGTCTCTCGCTGGGACAGGCTCTTGGTGTCAAACCCACGATAGGAAAGGCGACGGCCTCTACCCCCGCGAAATCGAAGCCAGTAGCTGGAAGCTAGCAGCTAAAGACTCAATGCTGCATCGAGGAGCAGTCTTTCATGAAAGCTGAGATTGTTGCAGTTGGCTCAGAGATGTTGACCCCGTTCCGTCAGGACACCAACTCCCTCTATCTCACCGAGAAACTCAACGAGATTGGCGTCACCGTCAACTTCAAAACCATCGTCGGCGACCGCCTCAAGGACCTCGTCAGCGCCATCCGCACCGCCCTCGCCCGCACCGACATCCTCATCCTCATGGGCGGCCTCGGCCCAACGGAGGACGACCTCACCCGCGAAGCCGTTGCTGAAGCGCTCTCCCTCACCCTCCGCCGCGACGCCGCACAGGTCGCCGCCCTCCACGCCCGCGCCGCCACCTGGCGCATCGCCATGCCCCCCAACAACCTCAAGCAGGCCGACGTCCTTGAAGGCGCCACCGTACTGCCCAACCCCAACGGCAGCGCCCCCGGCCAGTGGCTCGACCTTGCCTTCGACAACTACCGCAAGCTCATCATGCTCATCCCCGGCCCGCCCAACGAGTGCCGGCCTTTATTCGACGACGCCTGCCTTCCCCGCCTCCGCGAGTCCGTCCCTCCGCGCCACATCGCCAAGCGAACTCTCCGTGCCGCCATGATTCCCGAGTCCCAGGCCGACAAGCTCCTGGCTCCCATCTACACCACCTACCCCGACATCGAAACCACCATCCTTGCCCACGCCGGCGACATCCAGCTCACCCTCCTCTGCTCCAAAAAAGACCTAGCCCTCGCCCAGCAGCGCGTCGACGAGCTGGCCTCGCGCCTCGAAGAAGCCCTTGAAGACTGGCTCTACTCCACCGACGGAGAATCTTTGGAGCAGATCGTTCTCTACTACCTCGGCCTGCGCCAGGCCACCCTCGCCGTCGCCGAAAGCTGCACCGGCGGCATGATCGCCGCGCGCATCACCTCTGTCCCCGGAAGCTCGCGCTCCTTCCTCGGCGGCGCCATCGTCTATGCCGATCCGCTCAAGTCCGCATTCGCCGGGGTCTCTCCCGAACTGATCGTTCAAAAAGGCGCCGTCTCCGCCGAAGTCGCCGAAGCCCTCGCCAACGGAATCCGCCTCCGCACCGGCGCCACACTCGGCCTCAGCATCACCGGCATCGCCGGCCCCACCGGCGCCACGGATACCAAGCCTGTTGGCCTGGTCTACATCGCCCTCGCCGACCCCCAGCGCACCGAAGTCATGGAGCGCACCTTCCGCGGCGACCGCAACCGCGTAAGAGAATGGTCCACCCAGCAAGCCCTGGACCTGATCCGCCGCAGATTGATGTAAAGCGGGTTTCAAGAATCTGCTTTGTGTCAGGGCACGACTTCAGTCGTGCCGCAAAAAAGTGCAAGCATGAACGTGGGCTTCAGCTCCTTCACGAATCCCGCGTGCCCACCCTTCATCTTGCCGAGACAATGCGGTGGCCCAATTTACGCGTACTTTTGCGGCGGGCAGGGTAGCATAACCTCGCCAAGATCTGTCCGGGGTTCCAATTTTCATCGAAGCAAGCTCGTCAACTCGCTCATCGATAGCGGATCGATACCCAAAAGTCGGCCATATCGCAACAATACGATTGGGGCGAGCGATTTTGAGCGCGGCGCCCCGTGAGTAACCGGCCGCATTCAGGATCTCTCAAAGCTCTCTGGACGTCGTGATGCCGAGGTTGAAACCCGGGCCTACCGGAGCGCGGTGCGAGGAGTGTTTCAGAATGCCGGGGCTTCTGGCGCGGCGGACGAGACCCATTCGGCTTCGTTCAGGGCGTGGTCCCGGGACACCCGATGAGTCTTCGACAGCATGCTAGAACTGCAGCTTTGCGCCGAACTGGATTTGGCGGGAGGTTGTGGAGGTTGCGGTGACCAGGCCGGCGGTGGGCGAAACCTGCGAGGGGACCACCGTTTGCACATTTCCTACCGTCTTGATGGTGGGCGCCGCCGAATACGCAACTTCGTTCGGCGTGAGGAAATTGATGCGGTTAAGGATGTTGAAGAACTCGGCTCGGAACTGTAATCCCAGGCGCTCGGTGAGACGCGCTCTCTTGGTCGCTGAAAAATCGAGCTCGGAGAGGCCTGGGCCGATGAGCGAGTCGCGCGAGACGTTGCCGTAGGTTCCGTAAATGGAGTTGCCGCCGCCGGGGTTAGGCACACTTACGGTGGGCTGAATGAAGGCGTTGGGGTTAAAGTACTGCGCGGCTGTGTGGGGATAGAGGGAGCCAGTGAAGGAGGGATTCCAGCTGGGGCGTACCGGGTTGCGGGTATCGCCATTGCCGGGCGCGTTGTATCCGAGTTGAGGCGAGAAGGGAAATCCAGTCTGCAAGGCGACAATCCCGCTCACCGTCCATCCCTGGGCCACAAAGTTCACCGGGGCCGAAGCGTTTTTTAGAAAGTACTTTTGCGGTCCGAAGGGAAGCTCATAGCTGGCGTTGATGGAGGCTGCGTGGCGCACATCTGTGGCCGCCGGGCCCCAGTCCCCCTTTGGCTGGAGGGGAAATGCAACAAACGCCGGCGTGTTTCCGCTAACGCTGGTGTTCCACGCCGACCCATCGTCAAGGTTTTTCGCCCAGGTATAGTTGCCGCGGAACTGAAGGCCGTTGGCAAAGGAACGGCGCACGTCCGCCGTGAGCGCGTTGTAAAGCCCGACGCCCTGCGAGACCCACGAGGTGGTGTTGGCGAGGCTCGGATTGGCAAGAGCCGCACTTGTGGCCGGCGCGGTGAACGGATAATAGACCTGTCCATTCGAGGCGTACGTGGGCGCCGGTTCGTTCATGTCTTCCGACTGTATCTGGTGGTAGCTGTGCGAGCCCACGTATCCAATGGTGAGCGAAGTATTGGGCGCAACCTGCTGCTCGACTCGCAGACTCCACTCGAGGACGGCGGGCGTGGCGATGTCGGGCTGCACGTTGCTGGGCGAGACCTTTGTGCCCGCTGGAGGTGGCGTGCCGGGCGTGATCTGGAGTTTCGAGACAGCAATGCCAGAAATAGATTCGGCGGTGTTGAAGGGCGCGGTCTGGTCGAGGCGGTAATCAAGGGTATCGAGAAGGCCGTGGTAGACGCCGAAGCCGCCGCGGACTGCGGTCTTGCCGTCGCCCCACACATCCCAGGCAAAACCGACGCGCGGCGCGGGCAGGAATTTTGCGCGGTTATTGGTGAGCGCGGAACTGCCGACGACGGGCTGCGTCTGCAAGACGCCATTGACGAGGGCGTAGTTGGCTGCACGGCTTTGGGCTTCATTCCATCCGTTGGTGGACTCGGAGCGGAAACCGGCGCGGAGTTCAAGACGCGGCGTCAGCTTGAGTGTGTCCTCGACGAAGCCGGCACCTTCAAAGGAGCGCCAGCCGAGTTCGGTGGGTGAGGGAACCACGGTGAAGGTCTTCACCGTGCCCTGGAGAAAGGTGGTGAGCGTGGCGAAGGAAGCCTGCCCATACTGGTTCTGCGCCAGGAGGTCGTTGGACTGGAGACGCTGCAGCCAGACACCGGCTTCAATCTGATTCTTGCCGCGCGACCAGTAGACGTGATCGTCAAAGGTGAAGAGATTGCGCGCCGTGGCGTTGTTGCTGCCGACGTTGAGTCCAGCCTGCGAGATTGCCGATGCGCCATTGGATGCGGTGCTGCCGCTGATGACAATGGCGCCGATTGGCTTGCCGGTGACCCATCCGGGCAGGCTCACGGGCGTAGAGCCGGTGAAGAAAAAGCTGGCGCGCGAGTAGCCGAAGCGGGCTGTGTTGAGCAGCGA
>Ga0181516_10000138_pt1 | contig 75855 bp, 63 predicted proteins | sample PEATcosm2014_Bin_25_FD_121104 | JGI IMG/M metagenome (GOLD analysis project Ga0181516, IMG submission 121104) | Peatland microbial communities from MTU Mesocosm Facility, Houghton, MI, USA - PEATcosm2014_Bin01_10_metaG | ecosystem: Environmental > Terrestrial > Soil > Wetlands > Peat | place...
ACCACGTCCGTCGCACCAGCGACTTACTTCAAACGACCCTATCGAAACTGCCCCGGCAGAAGATCATGCCACAGGCCACCCTTGTCGCGCCGGGGCAGTCCCGATAGGGACCTAACGTTTTCGGGGAGTGATCGGGCGAATTGCATCTAACGAATGTTGGATGAGTGGTTTGGCCTGAGCCCGTCAATCATTATTGCTTGGCGGAATGCCGACCTAATATAGCGCGCCCACAAGGAAGAGCGTCGCGTATGCATCCTCGCCTGCCGTGGTAGACTCATTGCGAACAAAAGAACATCAAGAGGGGCCAATGACCTTCGACGAAGGGCTCGAAGCCATCCAGTCATTACGTGGCTGGTACTCGGAACACCATGCAAACAGGAATGAGGCCACCACCCGCTTTCACTTGATCGACGGGCTGTTTCTGGATTGCCTAGGCTGGAATAAAGATGAAATGGTCTTGGAAGAAGAACAAGATGGCGAGTATTCAGATTACACTTTCTATCTTCCCCGAAGAGCCCTGATTGTTGAGGCGAAGCGCGAGGGCGTATGCTTCGAGGTTCCTGCCGGCACTCGCCTCGATATGTCCATTCCTGCTTTGACTCGCCTAGAGCCCTCGATTGGGAGGCCATCGAGCAAGCGTCCCGCTACTGCCAGCGACGCGGTGTCCCTTTCGGTGCAGTGGCGAACGGGCATCAGGTTATTGCGTTCCTAGCCTCTCGGAACGATGCAATTTCACCATTAGAAGGACGAGCACTCATCTTTTCCTCGCTAGAGGAGATGGAGAAGAATTTCGATGAACTGTGGAATACGCTCTCAAAATCTGGCATTCAGGGAAAGAGACTTCTTTATCGTCTAACGACAACTGTGTCTTCCATTCCTCAGAAACTCTCTGCAACCACCGCACCTTATCCCGGGGTGATCCAAAGGAATGTCGTCCAGAACGATCTTCTTATTCTTAGTCGGCTGATTTTCGACGACGTCCTTCCCTCCCGCGAGCTCGAGGCTCGTTTTTTAAAGGAATGTTATGCGCAGAGCGGCCAGCTGTCGCAGTTCTCCCTGGCATCAAGGGATGTTCTCAGGAGTCGGTATGCAGCAATATTCCCGGAAAATGCTCCCAACCCCGTAACAATACCCGCAGTAGGCAAAGATGGCATATCGACGGAATTCCTCTCCGTCTCGATTGCTCGGCAACCGATCCTCCTGTTAGGCGACGTTGGCGTTGGTAAAACAACCTTCATTCGCCACCTCATAAACATCGATGCCGCTTCAGTATTCGAGAACGCCATTGCTCTCCACCTTAACCTCGGCACTCAGGCAGCACTCGAAACGGATCTTCGTCGCTATGTCCAAGGCGAGATCGAATTCCAACTCCGCAGCGAGTACAACGTTGACATATATGAAGCTCGCTTCGTAAGGGCAACCTACGCGTCAGATATGAAGAGGTTTGAAAAAGGTATTTTTGGAGGTTTGAGGTCCACGAATCCCGAGCTCTATCAGACCAAAGAACTTGAAGAATTACAGAGGCTGATTTTCAACAGGGCTGAACACACTCGCCGGTCGCTAGAACACCTTGTCCATATTCGTGCAAAGCAGGTAGTTATTTTTCTGGACAATGCAGATCAACGAGATGAGCCAACTCAAGAGGCGGTGTTCCTAATTGCCCAGGAGATATCCCAACAATGGCCCGCTTTGGTTTTCGTATCATTGCGCCCTGAGGCATTCAATCGAAGCCAGAAGCGGGGAGTCTTGACGGGATATCATGCTAGAGCGTTCACTATATCCCCTCCACGAATCGATCAAGCACTAGTGAAGCGTCTTCGCTTCGCTCTGAAAATAACGCGTGGCGAAATCCCCGTCACTAGATTGCAAAACGTTGGGATCAAACTGGAGACTCTCACGAAGATTGTTCTCATCCTGCTACGCTCGCTCGATTACGATCCACGCCTATTCGAGCTACTTGACAATCTATCCGGAGGGAACATACGCGCGGCTCTTGAGTTGATGACTACCTTTATTGGAAGTGGACATGTAGATACCAAAAAAATGCTCGAATCATATGAAAAGAGCGGGCAGTATTTCATCCCGCCCCATGAATTCATGAGGGCCATTATCTTCGGGGATTCCATTCACTTTGACCCCAATAGACCCATAATTGCGAACCTATTTGATGTCAGCACCAATGACGTGCGTGAACATTTCCTTCTACCGCTTCTGCTCGGGACTCTCGATCACTTCGGCGGTACTAGCGGAAACAATGGATTCGTAGACACCAAGTACCTCTATGATGCTCTCCAAAATATGGGATTTACGGCTGACCAAATCGACTTCGCTTTGGCACACGCATTGGACAAAAAGCTCGTTCAAATGAGCGGCAGGCCAAGTCAGATGATTGCCGCCGAGGTAGCTCCGTCAATTAGGATAACGCCGCCCGGCCTATATCACGTCTTTAAGCTATCTGCTAACTTCTATTATATTGACGCTGTCATAATAGACACGCCCATCCTCGTTGACTCCATACGCGAGAGTATTCGTGGCGCCCGGGAAATCGGAGATCGATTGGCCCGCGCAGAGCATTTTATTAAAGATTATTTGAGCCCTGCATGGGAATCCGTTGGTGGTAGTGCAATTGGATTTGATTGGCCATCGCTATCAGGCGAAGCTCTGGAACTGATTGCGGAGATTCGATGGAAATTGGCTAACCGTCCTAGGATACGGCGGGATCAAAGGGGCCGCGATTAGGAAACTAAGCATTTACCTTCGAGCGCAGGGAAAATCGCGCTTCGGCTAGCCCAAGTTGGACCACACCTCAAACCATCGTCAATTGTCGAATCTCAACGAGCAGATAACCCGCCAATGCGCTAGCTGAAGACGGATTAATCCCGAAAAGTCGACATCTCGGAAGTTTGCGGCCTTGGGTACCTGCAATTTGAAGATGAAGAATTGAAGTGGGGCTGTTGATGGCCGGTGTGAATGCCAGGGCTACCTGCTCCTGGAGTGGCAGCCCGCGGCGCTCGGAGAGTGGAGGTTTGAGCGCGGCTGATGCCGCGCTGGTTGATTTCTAAAAAATGGGGTGATGTTGTTTGCCGGGGTTGAAACCCCGGCCTACCAGCCGCGCCTTTGAATGCCATGAAAAACAAACGCAGGTCCCTTTCGACGTCGCTCAGGGCAGGCTTTCGGCTCCGCTACGCTTCCCCTCCCCACGGACAAAAACTGTTTTGTCGTTGGGCCAGGGATGGGGAACCCGGCGGGGATGGGTGCGGAGTTTGGTTCGTTTGGTTTGAAGGCGGCGAGTTAGCTCCCGCTGGCGCGGGGTTAGCGAGTTAGCAAGTTAGCGGCGGAGGGGGATTGCGGCGGTTTGCGGTCTCCTTTGCTGTGTGGAATCCCATATCTTAAGGGCGCGACCTGGGGGAACTCTGAACAAGTTCCTCTCGAAGAAGCCGGCCTGGAGCGGAGAGCCCAAGGCCGGCTAGAACAAGCCTAGTCTCTGTCAGGGAATCGGAAGGCGTCGAACAGGTCGCTGAGCGCGGGGCTGTTGACGGGGACATACGGGTTGCCCTCGGAGTGAACCGGGTTGGGGAAGTTGTCGCGGCTGCGGCCGGTGATGGCCGGCAAACTCCAGTTGCGCTCGATGAATTTGATGAGCGAGACGTGGTCAGCGTAGCTGTGGTTGACGCGGCCGGAACGGGCGTAGTCGGAGACGATGATCAGGGGGATGCGCGTTCCGTCGCCGAAGAAGTCGAGGGGCTGCACATAGCCGGAGTCGTAGTAGCCGCCGCCCTCGTCGAAGGTGATGAAGACCGCGGTGTCGCGGCGCAGCGCTTCATTGGCATCCAGCTTGTCGAGGACGTTCTTGACGAATCCCTCGAAGAGGTCGAGTTTGGACGAGGCCGGGTGTCCGTCGGTGTAGCCGCTGGGCTTGACGATGGAGACGGCGGGCAGGGTGTCGTTGGTGAAGTCGGCGAAGAGCGCGGGAACGTCGGCGATGTGGGCAGCGCGCTCGGCGGGGCTGGTCATAATGTCAGTGGCGTACTGGAAGGGGTTGCAGATGTTGCAATACGCGTCGTTGATCTTGGTTTCATAGGGGTCGGTCTGGTAAACGTCCCATCCCTCGCCGAAGTAAGTGTAGGAGACCTGGTGGTCGCTGAGCACGTCGCCGATGTGGCGCACGCTGGTGGGCGGAATGGTGAAGGGCGCGATCGACGGCGGAATGACCTGCCCGGTGCCGGTGAAGCCGGGGTTGTAGTTGTTGAGCAGATAATAGTGGCCGGCTTCGCAGCGCGGCTCGATGGGCCGGTGCAGCGCGGCCAGGTAGGCCTCGACAGCAGTGACGCCGGGTTGACTGGACTCGGCGCAGTTGGAGTAGCTGCCGCCGGAGTAGCCGTCCTGGGTGTACCAGTTGTTGGTGCCCGGCTGGGGGTTGGGATTCTCGATTTGGTTGGCGGGGGGAGTGAGGGCGTGGCCGGCGCCGTCGGAGTACCAGATGCCATCGGCAAAGCCGAAGAGGATGTGGTTGAGGCCGGTGCCGCCCATGCCCGCCTGATGGTAGTTATCGCTGATGGTGTATTCGTCGGCCAGTTGCTTGAAGTAGGGCACATCGCCATGCTGCATGTTATAGAAGGCCATGGAGGTGCCGCCCTCGCCGGTGTTTAGGTTGGCGGGGAGAGGGCTGCCGTTGGTGCCGGCTCCGACCGTAACCTCGACCCAGGGGAAGAGGTCGTTGAGGCAGCCGCTGGGGTTGGAGCGGGTGGCGCGGGCGGCACTGCAGTCCAGGTCCTGCCACATCTGATAGAAGCGGTGGACCGGGCTGGCGGCGTAGGCATCGTAGGGGACGCCCGGAGTAAGTTGGAAGACGCCGGGGCCGAGGTCGTTCACGTCGGCGATGCGGGTGTCAACCGTGCCCGGAGCAAGGCCGGTGGCGCCGGTGAGCAGAAAGGCCGCGTAGTCGGGCTCAAGGTTGGGCTCGGCAAAGTCCGCGACCGCCGAGGTGACGAACGGGGGCGGGTTGGTGTCGCTGGCGAACTGGTTGCCGCCGGCCTCTGGCGCGGGAATGTGGGTGTAGGGCTCCTTGTCGGTGGCGGGGTCGATCTCATAGGTCGAGGTGGTTTGCGCAGTGTGTTGGGTAGAGAGGGCATAGTGAGGGCCGGGCGTTCCATCGGCGTTGACGATGCCCTTGGAAAGCAGATTGGAGATCGTCTGGTCGTGGCCCTTAGGCACGTAGGTGGCGAATACATGGTCGAAGGTGCGGTTTTCGCCAATGATGATGATCACGTGCTTGATGGGGCTTACGGTTTTGGCGTCGTTTGCTCCAGGCGCGGCATAGGCCGGCAGGGTTCCGAGAGTTAGCTGCGACGCAACCAGCAGGGCCAGGCCCTGCCGCACGATGTCCCAGGAGGTCCGGGGGGAATTGGACCGCTTATTCATAGGGTTTACCTCACACATTGCTTGGGGAAGTCACAACACTCCCACAGAGAAGGAAGCGCCGTGCTAGGCAAGAATGGAATCTGTGTGTAAAGCGGAGACAAATCGACTGTGAAGGGACGATGAATTCTGTGATATGGGCGTGAAGAGGAGATGAATCGAAAGTGCGGGCCGGTCGTTTCGCCGGATTCTCTCAGTGGAACGGAAGTCGGGCGGGTGGGGCGCAGGCCGCCCCTGATACCTGCCTTCTCACGGGGACTTCCCCATGCGCTTTTTGCGGCCCAAAGCGACGAAAGAGTATCGTGACAAAAGCGACGCTAACAAACCTGGGAAAGCATGGACTCAAAGCACGAATTCATGCAGTCAGCGATCTAATTGCAAGTGAAACTGACCAACAGCGTTGCGTTCACGAAGTCGAAGGGATTGGCAACTGTGTCCACGACGATGCCGATGTAAACGTCGGTCGTGAGCTGGACGGTGGCTGTCTAACTGCACAAGTTTCGCTTCAGAACTGGGAACAGGCCAACGGGCTCAGGATCAGGTTGGTGATGTTATCCACTATATTGTCGAAACTGAAGCGCGGGTTGGCAGAGAGCTTCTTCCATTCAGGATCGTTGCGGAAGACATCCCACTGCTTTTCGAGCTCGGCCATGTCAGTGAAGCTCAGCATGTAATGCAGGTTTGGCAAGAGCGGGCCAATCTGCGTATCTCCGAAGAAGACGGGATGGAAGCCGGCATTCTTGAAGAGCTCGAACTCGCCCGAGTGGAACATCTCGACCTTGCGGACGTGGTCGAGGTTGCTGGGGCTCTCGTAGATGCGGAGTTGAAAGATGCGCTTGCCTTTTGTGGCGGAGGATGCGGGCGGGGTCAGCTTCGGCCAGCCTGTAAAAGCCGCCAGAAGAGAGCTCTCGACCCGCTGAAACGCGGGCGCCGCGGCGGTTGCATTCCAGAACGGCTCCGCGACCTTCATGAAGGCCGCGTCCTGGGCAAGACGCAGATCCAGTTCGACGTGAGCCTGGATTGAGGTGCCCGGAATCAGCAGGTAATACGCTGGTGTCTCGGGTCCAATATCGAGCCTGAACGCGCCAATCGGGCCCATGCCCATGCGGGTGAGCGCGGGGATCAGTGCATCGCCGAAGTAGCTCTCGGTCAGCTTCAACTGCGGTCCGCTTTTCAGGCTATAGCGGCGTATCTGGTAGAACTCGCGAGCCGGGGTTGCAGAAGTGGGTTCCGCTGAGGTCTGCGCAGCAACATCTGTCGCAATGGCAAAAGCTGAAGCCGCTAATGAAGCTGCGAGAAACTGTCGACGTTCCATGGTGTTCTCCGTATATTTAGAATCATCCCACGGCAACGCCGCGCAAGCAATCACGCTGTGTGCGCGTGCTTGCGGCCTGGATTTCGGATCGGCCGTTGCAATGTTCGTTCTCGGAGACTGCAGGCTGGCCAAAGGGTCGTAAGTGGAGAAGCCGCGCTTGCTTTTCCGGGTGCAGCGCGTCCATTGGTTATCGCCGTGGCAATCGCCGCCTCAGCAGGCCCACCTCGCCCCCCGCTAGAGTATCCTTTCAGAGAGGAAATCAATTTGTCCCGCTTTCGCTTAATTGCCTGCCTGCTCACGCTCTGTATGACTGCGGGCTGCAAAGCCCACTCAGCCCCCCCAGAGGCGCTTGCCCCCGTGCTCAACCGTCACATCGAGGTCATGGTCCGTGCTGAGTTCAACATCCCTCAGGACTACGTTGTGACCCTCGGCGCACGCAAGCCGAGTCAGATTGCCGGGTATGACTCACTGCCCGTCACGCTATCGCGAGGCGAGAAGAAGACGTTGGTCGACTTCCTCATCTCGACCGACGGGAAGACGCTGGCCCGCCTGGAAACCTTCGATCTGGTCAAGGATCCCGTCTTCACGATCGATGTCGCCGGCCGCCCCATCCGCGGAAATCCTGACGCCAAGGTTACCGTCATCAACTTCGACGATCTCGAGTGCCCATACTGCGCTCGAATGCACCAGTCGCTCTTTCCAGACACGATCGCGCACTATAAGGACAAGGTCCGCTTCATCTACAAGGACGACCCGCTGACCGAATTGCATCCCTGGGCAATGCGGGCCTCAGTAGATGCCAACTGTCTGGCCGCGCAGAGCGGCGACGTCTACTGGACTTACGTCGATTATCTCCACGCCCATGGCCAGGAGATCAGCGGAGAAGACCGCAATCCGACAAAGAGCTTTGCCGCGCTTGATCGCATTGCCCGGCAGCAAGCGACGCTAGCCCGATTTGACGCAGGCAAGCTTGCCAAACTCGACGCCTGCCTCGCCGCGCAAGACGAGTCCCAGGTCCGGGCCTCGGCCCGCGAAGCAGAGTCGCTGAAGATCGAGGGGACACCCGCGCTATTTATCGATGGCGAACGCATCGATGGCGCTGTCCCGGAGAGCCAACTCTGGCTGGTCATCGACCGCGCCCTGAGAGACGCCGGCGTTGATCCAACTGGTATTCCTGCCAACCCCTCTCTGTCCGCCGTGTCCGGCAAATAGGCGCATGAGCGCTATCGCCGCACCGGGCTGTGGATTTATCCTTGATTGCCGGGGCTTCGTTGGTCCCATAGGAGACATCAGGTTGCAAGTCGAATCGTTTTTCCCGACGCGTACCCGTTTGGCCGTTCTTATTCTTTGTAGCGGAGCTCTTGTGGCGCCGGTCACCGGCTGCCGCCCCTCGCCCGGGCCCGACGTGATGGCGACCGTGAATGGCAAGGAGATTCCGCGCTCCGATCTTGAGAAGTATTACGCCGCAAGCCTTGGTGACAACCCGCAGCAGCCATCCGCGGAGCAGGCTGAGATTGTCCGGCTGAATATTCTGAAGCAGATGATCGACGATGAAATCCTGCAGCAGCGAGCGACCAAACTCAATCTCGCCGCCAGCGATGAGGACGTCAACGCCAAGTACACGGAGATGAAGGCGCCCTATACGCAGGAAGATTTCGACAAGCTCCTCAAGCAGCGCAACCTCAGCGAGGCCGACCTCAAGCGCGACATGCGCCGGGAGTTGACAAAAACCAAGCTGCTCAACAAAGAGATCGAGTCCAAGATCAACGTCACCGACGCTGAGATCGCCGCCTATTACGCAGCGCACAAAGCGGAGTTCAATCTGATCGAGCCGCAGTATCATCTGGCGCAGATCGTGGTCACCGGCGGGCCCTCTCAACAAGCCGGCAACCTGCAAAACAATAAGGCCTCCGGGGACGCCGACGCCAAGAAGAAGATTCAGACCCTGCAAAGCAAGTTGCAAAACGGAGAGGACTTCGGCGCCGTAGCCATGAACTTCTCAGAGAATGCGAATACCGCCTCGAACGGCGGCGATATGGGATTTGTGGCCGAGTCGCAGCTGCACAGCGAGCCGGAGGCTTTCAACGCCATCAGCAAGCTCAAGCCGGGGCAGATCACCGATATCCTGCCGATCTACGACAGCGCCGGCCCCGGACACCGCGCCGTCGGGTACGCAATCTACAAGTTGATTGCGCATGAGCAGGCCGGTCAGCGCGAATTGAACGACCCTCGCGTACAGCAGGCCATTCACCAGTTGCTGCACGAAGGCCGCGCACAACTGCTCAAGAATGCATACTTCGAGATGCTTCACGACGACGCCAAGGTGCATAACTACCTGGCGGATGAGATTCTCAAAGAGGGCTCGAAATAGAACACCGCATGCCGCCCCGGAAACAATCTCGGAACATCCTGGGAATCTCTGCGCAAGTCGCTTCCGGCGAAATGCATTCCCTCAGGGGCTAAACAGGCCGCGTTGATTTTGCATCGTCTACGGCACGGCTAAGAACTTATCCGTAAATTGCGCATTTGCGTAGCACCGCTCTCCAGAGCGGCTGTACTGACGGCGTGCCCGACGCCAGCATCCCAGCGCGGGCCAGGAGGCCCGCACGACAGCCGACCTGGAGGTCGGCGCTACCTATTTACGGATAAGTTCTAAAGCCGTGCCCTTTCAAAGCGCTTACGTGTTCAGAGGTTCATTAAGGGAGAGTGCAAGAAGAACGGCCTCCGCTCAGGGCGGAGGCCGTCTATGTTCTGGCTAGCGCCTGAAATTTACTTCAGGTTGCCGTTTGCATCCATGGTGATGCCGCCCGGCCCCTTGTTCTTCTTCTCTTCGTTGGCCTTGCGGGTCCCCATCGCCTTCTCACGCCAGTCTTCCGCCGACGCGACATCGGCCTTGCGGGCGGCGTCATCGCCGAAGTCGACATCCGCCTTGCGGCGATAGATCAGGTTCAAGTAGGCCATGGCGTCGTCATAATTGGGCCGGTTCGCCACCGCCTGGTTCAGATACTGCAGCCCTTCTTCCACCAGCGGGCCATTCAGGGCCTTGAGAGGCGTCATCACTTGCTTGGGAGCCTTGGCATTGCCCTCACCGTCGTCGGTGACGCCGGCGGGCACCAGCGCCTTCAGCATGTTCTCGTGCGCCTCGGTCCAGTCGATCACGCCAACTGTGTAGGCAGCCTCGGGATCCTTTGGATCCACGGCGAGTACCTTCTTTTGCCATGCCTTGGCGTCATCCAGCTTCTTGATGCTGAAGTAAATGCCGGCAATCTGCTTGAGGCTGTTCACATCGCTTGGATCCTTATCCAGGACCTCTTGAAAGATGCTGATCGCCTGCTGCGCGGTCTTCAGGTTGTCTGGTGTATCCAACCCCGGGACCACGTTCTGCGCCAGCGCGGTGGCCAGATAGCTCTTCGCCATGGGCAGGCCCGGGTCGAGCTCGGTGGCCTTCTGGAAGTGGCCAATCGCCTCTTCATAATGCTGGCCCTTGTATGCATCCACTCCCTTGTTCAACTGGTCGCGGGCTGCAAGCTTGTCGCACCCGCTCATGGAAATCACCATGCCGGCCAGGGCAACCGCAAGTGCCGTAAATCGTGCGGGTCCATTCATGTTCGTATCCTTCTCCTTCAGGCGAGCAGCTACTGGCCACAGTGCCTGGAATCTAATGAAGCTGGCCGCGGGCGGGAGGTACCGAAACCAGGATGAAAAAATTGTACTCCTGCCTTCCGCCTGGATTGGCTGCCTCTGAATGGCTGTCAACACCGGGAAAAGCCGGGGCTTCGATACCGCCCGAGCCCCACTTCGACAGCCGGAACTCTGCTCGACCTGTGACTGGCTACTGGCCAGCCATGATCTTGGGCGTCATCAGTCCGATGTGATCCACGTTGGCCGCCTTGCCGATGTCGATGATCTCCGCAACATAGGCAAAGTTCACATCGTCGTCGCCGCGAACGAACATGACGCGCTCCGCGCGATTGGCATAAATCTCGGTCAACCTCGGCAGCAAATCCCGCTTGGCATAGTCGGTCTCATTGATCTTGTAGGCCGGAGCCGCGCCGGGGCGATAGAGCACCTGCACCACGATCGTGCGGTCGGTCTGAGGCTGCTGTTTCTGCGGATCCTTGGGCGGCTGGGGCACCAGCGCGTCCAGGCCTTTCGGCGTGGTGGGCACGATGACCATGAAGATGATCAACAGCACCAGCAGAATGTCGATCATGGGCGTCACATTGATGTCGGACGAGTAGCCCCCCGCGCCCCCACCAGTTGTCATTGACATGGCTTAAAACTCCTCGTTTGCTCGAAATCGTTAAATAGACGTACCACGGGCGAAATCACTGACCGCCGGCTTCGCGCTTCTGCGTCAACAAGCCTACGTCGTCAACGCCGGCCGTGCGCACTGCGTCGATGGCGTCTTCAACCGCGCGAAACTGCGCACGCGCATCGGCGCGCACAAAGATCGTCTTGCCGGGCTTGTCAGACAGCTTGTCGCGCACCAAGCCGCCCAGTTCCGCGACGGCAATCTTGTTTTGCCCCAGATAGACATCACCGCTGCGGGTAATCGCGACGACGATGGCGTCTTCCTTGTCCGCGTCAGGCATGTTGGTCGGATTATCGACCCTTGCCATATCGATGGAGACCTTGTTCTGGAGCATGGGGGTGATGACCATGAAGATGATCAGCAACACCAACATCACGTCCACCATGGGAGTGACGTTGATATTCGAGTTGACCTTACTACCTTCGTTGCGAACCGAGATTCCCATTGTTTGGGCTCCGTGCCAAAAGAATTTTTATTCCGGATGGCTTCCGGCGTTGCTGCCAATCGCCTGACCGGCACGAGGTTGAAACGGGCGGGCAGTGGAGAACCTGTCTCCGCTGCCCCTCCCAAGATATTCCCGCTCTTGCCGACAGCCGCTTCGCTTAGAGCTTGTGGCTCTGCTTGATGAAGTAGTCGACCAGCTCGCTGGATGAGTTGTCCATCTCAACGTCGAAGTTCTCGACGCGTCCAGTGAAGTAGTTGAACGTCATGACGGCGGGGATGGCCACGAGCAGGCCGAACGCCGTGGTGACCAGGGCCTCGGAGATACCACCGGCGACTGCGCCGATGCCGGAGGTCTTCTGGGTGGCGATCTGCTGGAAGGCGTGCAGAATGCCGATGACGGTGCCGAGCAATCCGACGAACGGAGCGGTTGCGCCGATGGTGGCCAGAACGGAGAGGCCCCTCTTCAGCTTGGCGTGAACGATGGCTTCAGCGCGCTCCAATGCGCGGCCGGAGCTGGCGATGGTCTCCTCGGTCGGCAAGCCGGCTGAGGCGCGGAACTCCTGGAGACCGGCGGTAACAACCTCGGCCAGGTGAGACTTCTTGTTACGGTCGGCGATCTTGATCGCTTCCTCGAGCTTGCTGTCCTTGAGCGCACCGGCAACCTTGGGCGCGAACTCGCGCGACTGCTTGCGGGCTGCCGAGAAGTACAGGTAGCGGTCGATCATCACGGCCAGAGACCAGATCGACTCGATGAAAAGGACGATGGCGATGCCGCGAACCGCCCATCCCATGTGATCCCATAGCTGCATGGGGCTGAAGCCGACTGCCTGATCTTCCTGGAAGAGAGCAAGGCTGCTGACCGTGTGCGAAGCGAAGTGTGTGAGCTGAGCGAGAATCACTGAATCGTTCCTCCTAAGGAGTTTATTGTGAATTGCGTTTTATCCGCCGGGGCGGACCGTTGCTAAGAATGCGGAACTTTCAGGATTCGCATTCGGGTCAAAAGCGAGGCCCCTACCCAGCAAACGGGGAGGGGCCAGAAAGCATGTCATCCGCCGAGGGTGAAGATCACGTTGACGGTGGTCTCCACTTCAACCGGATCGTTGTTTAAGAGGTAGAGCCTGTACCGCCAGGTCTTCACGGCGTCAATTGCCGCTTGCTGCAACATTGCCGGTCCGCTGACTACGTGTAAATCTTCAATGGCGCCCGTCTTGGAAATCTTGGCCTGAAGGACCACGGTGCCGGAGACGCGGGCTGCCTTTGCGATCGGCGGATAGACTGGCGGCGTCTTCGAAAGCAGCATACCGACTGCCACGCCGGCTGAGATGTTTACCTTCTTGGGAGCTTCAGCCTTAACCTTGGGACCGCCCTGGCCGCCGAACAAGCTGTCGGTCACGCCGCTCGAGCTGCCGCCCAGGCCTTCCATACCAGCTACGCCGAAACCTGTCGGCGCCGCTTCCTTCTCGGCCACCATCTTGATGTCGTGGGGAATCCGAGTAGGAGCAGTCAACTGGTTGTTCATCATTTCCGATTGGACATGCACCACGTGCACCGCTTCTGGCGGAGGTGGCGGTGGCGGCGGTGGCGGAGGAGGCGGCGGAGCAGTCAATACCGTCAGCATGGCGGCCTTTGGCAGCGCCTCGGGGTAGATCAGTGGAATGAGGATGAGCAGAACCAGGATCGAACCGTTGACGATGCCCGTAAACATCATCCAACGACCGCTCTTGGTCTTGATCCTGCCTCCGGATTCAAATGTGGAATCTTCAAACATGGCCAGCCTCGAATCGCGTGTTGGTTACTTCTAAATTAGACACCGCGACAACTTGAAATGTTCCCAACCTTAAAACTTGCCCTGAAACCCGCTACACCTTATCAGAGCTAACGCATCCTTTGCAAAGTGTGCTGCAAAACGAGTGCAATTTCCGGTCAGAAATGCACTAAACTCTGGCTCGTTTTGCCGCAGGCAGGACCACAGTCTTGCCCTGTTTCGTACGCCACTCCTGCCAGGCCACGAGCATGGGCGCGGCAACAGCAATGGACGAGTATGTACCGATGAGGATACCCACGACTAGCGCAAACGAGAATCCCCTGAGCACTCGACCGCCAAAAATGTACAGTGAAAGCACCGTCAGGAAGGTCAGGCCCGAAGTCAGGACCGTCCGGCTCAACGTCTGGTTGATGCTGCGATTTACCACATCCGGCAGCGACTCGCGGCGACTCAGGCGCAGATTCTCCCTTATTCTATCGAACACAACGATCGTATCGTTCATTGAGTAGCCAACCAACGTTAAAATTGCCGCAATTACCGTGAGGCTGATCTCCTGGCCGGTCAGCGCGAAGGCGCCTACGGTAATCAGCGTGTCGTGAAAGCAGGCAACGACGGCGGCTACGCCGTAAATCAACTGGAATCTGAACCATAGGTAAACCAACATGCCCAACATCGAGTAAAGCGTGGCCAAGGCAGCCTTGCTCTTCAATTGGCGACCGACGGTGGGGCCGACGACATCCACTTTGGTTGCCGCGGGAACAATCGGATTGGCATATCGAGCATGAAGGGCGCCTTCAATCTGGAGGCGGCCCGCGTCCAGCGAGGTTTCGTCGTGCTGCTCGGGCAGGCTGATCAGTACCTGGTTGCTGCTGGACACATCGTAGTTGACGACATTCGCGTCCTTGATGCCGGCGTCCGCTAACGCCTGGCGAATCGCGTTGAGGTCTGGCGCCTGAGTAAATTGCACCTGAACCTCCGTGCCTCCGCGAAAGTCAACGCCGAGGGGTACCGGGCTGCCGATATGCGCCCAGTTCCAGCCCATCTGGGCGACACCGGCCGCGCTGAAGATCAATGAAAAGCCGAGGAAGTACCACTTCAGCCTCAGCCAGTCCACATTTACGCCGCGAAACAATTCCACTGGTTCTCTCCGCTTCCTGGGGCTGGAGACCATGCGGCTCCAGCGTTCAATTCTTTCAGGCTGCCGATCTAAAACTCCAATTCAGCAGCTTTTCAGCCCTGCGTCTAGATGGATACGGCTTCCCCTGGCTTCAACTTGTTCAGATGCCAATCGAAGATAACGCGCGAAACGAAGACCGCCGTGAACAGATTGGCCAACAGTCCGATTGTCAGGGTGGTGGCAAATCCCTTCACCGGGCCTGTGCCGAAGAGGAACAAGATAGCCGCCGAAACGATTGTAGTGACGTGCGTATCGACGATGGTCACCCAGGCATGGGCAAAGCCTTGATCGACAGCCGCCGCGGCAGCCTTGCCGGCGCGTACTTCTTCGCGGATGCGCTCGAAGATCAGCACGTTCGAATCCACGCCCATGCCGATGGTCAGAATCACGCCGGCGATTCCCGGCAGTGTCAGCGTTGCGGTGGAAACGCCCATGAATCCAAGCAGAATCACTAGGTTCAAGATCAGCGCCAGATCCGCGTTGATGCCCGAGCCCCGGTAGTAGAACAGCATGAACGCCATCACCACCAGAACGCCCACCACCGCAGCCCACACGCCATGGCGGATCGAGTCCGCACCGAGAGATGCACCCACGGTGCGGTCTTCGAGATAGTTGAGCGAGGCCGGCAGCGCACCGGTGCGCAGCATTTTCGAGAGGATTGTGACTTCTTCCGGACTGAAGCTGCCCCGTATCTCGCCGGTGTCGCGAATGGCGCTCTCGATGTTGGCCACTTCCTTGACGCGGCCGCCCATCACCACCGCCATGCTGGTGTTGACGTTCTTGCTGGTGTAGTCGTAGAAGCGGTCGCCGGCTTCGTTGGTCAATGTGAAGCGGACGTTCCTTTGACCGGTGTTGGAATCGGTGCCAGGGTCGGCGGAACGGAAGTCGCTGCCGGCCACGACTGAAACCCTGCGCAGAACATACACGCTTTCTTGATCGGAACCGGTTGCCAGCGCGCCGGAACCTTTGACCAGCTCCTCGTCAGGCGGAACCGCCCCGCCCGCGCTGGCGATTGCCGCCGCTTCGTCCGGATAAGGGCCGCCCACCACGGCGTGAATCTCCAACCGCGCGGTGGATTGAATAATGCTCTTCACGCGATCCAGGTCGCTGATTCCCGGAAGCTCGACAAGAATCTGGTTGTCGCCCAGGCCGTACTGCTGAATCAACGGCTCACTCACGCCCAGCGTGTCAACGCGGTCGCGAATCGTCTCGATCGCCTGCTCGACTGTCTTTGCTTCGAGGGCCTTTTCGATGGACGGCTTCATGGTGAGCGTCCATGTATTGTCGGCTCCGCCGCCGGTCACGTCATATTCATCGGAGTACTTGTTGGAGTCCAACGTGGAGCGTACCGCGCTCGCGTTCGCCTGGGTCGTCCCTTCGAGGCGGATCACTGTCGGCTTGGCTGGATCGGGCTTGTACACCTGCGTAAAGCTCAAGTTGGCGGCCTTCAGATCCTGCTGGATACGACCCACGGTGTTGTCCGTTTCGGCACTGACCGCTTCGGAGACGACCACCTGCAAGATCAGGTGAGCGCCACCACGCAGGTCGAGTCCAAGGTGAATCCGCTGGCCGATGGAGTCTGTAAGGGCCTTGCCGCTGAACCCCGAAGGCACCCCGATGATGCCGTAGATGCAAATCGCGAGGACCGCAACGATCAGGGCAACTTTGTTCTTGAGATTCTTATTCATCGTCCCGTTTCTCTAGTCCAGAAGACTAAAATCCTGTCAGAAAATTTAAGAGCCCGAAGAGCCATCCTGCGTCGTCACGGACGCAATCGCGTTTTTAGCCACTTCCAGCTTGATGTTGTCCGGCGCCACACGGATCACAATCACATCGTCCTTGATAGAGAGGATGATGCCGCGGATGCCTCCCGCCGTCGTCACCCGGTCGCCGGCCTTGATGGAGCCCAGCATCTCCTGCCACTGCTTTTGCTTCTTCTGCTGGGGCTTGATCATGACGAAGTAAAGCACCGGGATCAACAGTAAAGGCAAAAGCATCGGCAGACTGCTTCCACCCGCTCCGGCGGGCAAACCCGCCAACAATGCGATACTCGTCGCCACACTCGTCCTTTACTCGCCCCGGCAGCAAACCGACCGCTGCCTGTCCGGGCGCAGGCGCACCCGGCTTTGAGCCGGCAGCCTGCAAAAAATTTGTCTCCGGGAATGGCCTTAGCTTGATCCTGGCCGCTGCTTACGCTCGGCCCAGGCTCTTGCGCCGGAAGAAAGGCCCGGTTGCCGCAGGCCACCTGAGACTGGACTTCAATCCCGCGCCCGCATACCCACCTGAGACCCAACTGCCGTCTGCTTCCTGTTCGACACAGCCTTCCCGTGGAACCCCGATCTGGACATCCAATTTCAGAAGTCGCACCGTTCAGCCAGTACTCCCCCGTCCGGATTCCAAAAGAATGCCTAGAAAGATAAGATACGCGCGGCCTGTTGCGTGTCAAGGCGCGCCGCTCCCGGAAATGCCCAGTTCCCCGGCCTGCGCCATGCATTTCCGGCGCTGTGGCCGCCCCTTACAAAGCATTTATGGGTCGTCTACGCCATCTTTACTGCTTTGGATTTCTGCTGAAGTAGTAACGTATTCCGCTTGGGGCGCACGTAAGGGACCGGCCCCTGACGGCGGAATGCGGGAAGAGGAGTCAACCCGATGCTCGAGATCAGTACCGACGCGCTTTTGCTCATTCCGGCATGTCTGGCTGTGACATTCATGCTGTGGGTGCTCTGGAATTTCTTGAAACAGGATAGGCAGGTGGCATCCTTGATAGCTGCCCGTCGTAAAAAAGCGGCTGCCCGGCCTCAGCTATCTGGTATTAGAGGTTTGCCGCCCCAGCAGCAAGCCTGGCCCAAAGCCTCGTAACAGACTACGGTTGACCGTCTTCAGGCTCCCAATAGCGCAGTTCAGGGCGGGCGCAGCTCAGGCAAAGCCGCTCTGTTTCGACTTCGGAAAAGCGGCCGAAGTTCACGCCCTCTCCGCATCGCGGGCAAATGAAGCGTTCGCCCTTGTACCCAGGCAGCTCCGCGGGCGCGACCTCTACCCGCACCCACTGCTCCCGAAAAAGCTGCGCATTGGACAGTTCGCGATAGGCCAGCATCTGCTGCCGGCTTTTGGTCTCGACGTGGGGATAGAGCTGCCGGGCCAGTTCCCGCGAATCTTCGAGAGCGACAATTCGCACCGCGCGCCCCGAAGCGAGATCGACAAACGTGGCGGCCATCTTGCCCCAGTCGCGGAATTTGAGCGCCCGCTTGCCGAGCCGGCAGCCGGTCACGAGGGCGATGGCGTCGGTGGCGCAGCGGTCGATCTCAACGTAGGTGACAAGCCGCTTGCGATCCACGCCGCGAGGGTCGGCTATTCCGAGACGTTCAATGCCGAGGAGAGCCATGCGCACGCCCAGAATTTGCCCTGCGCAGAGGTGCCCGTGCGCCGCCTCGGCCTTCACCAGGAGTTCGTCGAGAGATTCCATTTCCCCTCGCTGATTTGCAAGATTAGTTTCAAAAATGGATTGCGAAGGCCAATTCCAATCCCTCAGGGGCTAAAGCCCTTCGCGTTACAGCCCGTTTTCGGCACGACTGAAGTCGTGCCCTGACACAAGGCCGGATTCTGAAGCACAGTCTACTTCGACTTGGCTTCCAATGCAGCCGCCGGTGTCTCCGGCTCATCGTTCGAGTCTTCCACGAGCACTGCGGAGCCGGGAACGATATCGAAGCTCGCAGCGTCTTTGCCGGCCGCGTGGAAGGTAATCCGCAAAGGCTCACGCTGCCACTCGGCAAGCGCGCACGCCGGGTCCGCATGGTTTTCCGGGTCGTAGCCGGACAGCTTCTTGGCCAGCACGGCCTTGCGCGCCGCCACCTGCGCCACTACCGCATAGAGGCTCTTGCCGCTGGGCGTCACCCCGCAATATGCGCCATAGTCCCGGAACCAGCTTACCTGGCTTACGCCGGGGTCGTAGTCCGGGAGCTTCAAGGCAACCACATGGCCGGTCACGCGATCCACCAGCAGCCACGGACCCCGCTGCCAAACCCAACGGCTGGCCGCCGGGGCGGACTTTTCGTTTGGTTTGTCGGTAGGTAACGCGTCGTTAAGCCGGATCGCGCGCCGGACCACGAAGCTCCGGTCGGTCACATCGTGGGCGTCGCCGGTGGTCCACTCTTTCAGTGCGCCATCCACGAGCAGCGCCCGAATCTTCAAGGCATCCTCGCCGGTGGCCGCGCCTGCCGGGTCGCCGGCCTTTGAGTAGGACACCTTCCGCGCCGCGCCAAGAACCACAACGTGCGCTTTGCGCGGGGCTGCCTGAACCGTCGCACCTAGGGCAAACATCGCCATCATTGTCAAAACTGCAATTTGCTCGCCGACTCTCATGCGTTCTCTCCTGAGACGTTTGCGCAAATCTGTCGGGAAACAAAAGGTACGGTCGTTAACTCCGTACACAAATACTTCAAAACCGATGGGGATTGAACCCCGGAGGGCAGGCATTGACCGTCCCTGCTCCTTTTCCAACAAGCTCCAATTGAAACCCTGAACAAAATCTACCGGGAGAGCCGACCTTCCTCAGGGGCTAAGCCCCGGTTGGTCTTGCGGCCCTCACGGCACGGCTAAAGCCGTGCCCTTTCAAATCATCGACCTATCTCTCACAGCCCTATCTCTCACAGCATTGACCCATTCTGAGGATCCCTAAATCTTTGCCGCCTCGACGGCTCGCGCTATGCGGAAGGCTGTGCCTTCATTCAAATGCGCGGCCAGCACTTGCATGCCAACCGGCAGGCCGGTAGCAGTCGTTCCGCAGGGCACCGAAACGCCGCAGATGCCCGCCAGGCTGGCCGTTACCGTGTAGATGTCGGCGAGATACATGGCGAGCGGATCGCCGGTCTTTTCGCCTAGCTTCCACGCAGGTACAGGCGAGGTCGGGGTAACAATCGCGTCTACATCGTTGAAGGCCCGCAGAAACTCCTCAGCTAGCAACCGCCGCACCTGCTGCGCTTTCAGATAATAGGCGTCGTAGTAGCCGGCGCTCAATGCGTAGGTGCCAAGCAGAATGCGGCGCTTGACCTCAGCGCCAAAGCCCTCGTCGCGAGAGTGGCTGTACATTGCAGACAGAGTTTCGGAATGCGGCGAGCGATAGCCGTAGCGCACGCCGTCAAAGCGGGCCAGGTTGGCGCTGGCCTCGGCCGTGGCCACCAGGTAGTACGTCGGTATGGCGTAGCGCGTGTGCGGAAGCGAGACCGGCTTCACGAGGCATCCGGCCGCCTCGAGCGCGGCGATGCCGGCTTCAATCTTGGAGCGCACTTCGGAGTCGAGCCCCTCGGAGAAGTACTCCGCGGGCACACCGATGCGCAGGCCCGCTTTTCCCGGTTCTTTGAGTGGCTTGTCGCTCTCGGCGGCATAGTCGGGCACCGGCGCAGTCGAACTTGTGGCGTCTTTGGGATCGTGGCCGGCAATCACACCCAGCACCGTGGCCGCATCGCGGACATTGGCAGCGAAGGGGCCAACGCGGTCCAGCGAAGAGGCGTAGGCGATGAGCCCGTAGCGCGAGACGCGTCCATAGGTGGGCAGCACGCCGACCACTCCGCAAAAGCTGGCCGGCTGGCGAATCGATCCGCCTGTGTCGGACCCGAGCGTGGCCACCGCGAGATTGGCTGCCACTGCCGCAGCCGAGCCTCCGCTCGAACCGCCCGGAACCCGCTCGGTGTCCACCGGATTGTGCACTGGCCCGTATGCCGAGTTCTCGTTCGAGGAACCCATGGCAAACTCGTCGCAGTTGAGCTTGCCCAAGAGCATCGCGCCCGCCGCTTCCAGCTTTTCGACAACCGTGGCGTCGTAAGGCGGGCAATAGCCCTGGAGGATTTTCGACCCGGCCGTGGCCGGAGCGCCACGCATCACGAGCACGTCTTTGATGCCCACTGAAACGCCGGCCAGCGCGGGCAACGGATCGCCCTTGGCCGCCAGCGCGTCTATGCGCTCCGCCTGCTCCATTGCCCGCTCTTTGGTCAGGCTCAGGTAGACATTCAAGCGCGGATTCAGTTGCGCGATGCGGTCGTAGTAGCTGGCGGCAAGATCGGCGGCCTTGATGCGGCCGGCGGAAAGGTCGGCACGCAAATCGGCTAGAGTTTTCGGCGTTTCGACGTAGTTCTCCGTTGCTTTGGTTTCGCTCGGCAATCGAACCCTTCCTTTGCGCGGCCGTTTCACGGCCTTTTTGTGGCCTCAGTGCTGCCTCTGCGGATTGGCACCGGCCACGAATCAAGTTCGAGCAGTACCTTTACCGCTCAATCACCTTGGGCACTTTGAAGAAGACCTGATCGGTCTCGGGGGCTTGCGCGAGCACAGTGCCGCGATTTAGCGAAGGAAGCAGGATGTCGCCGCGCAGCACTCCGGCGCCAGCCGCATCCAGCAGTTCGCTCACTTGCGCCAGCGGGATCACACCAGACGTGTTCAGCTCATTCAGCTCGGCCACCTGATCGAGAATGGCGTTCAGGTCATTCAACATGCGCGGGGTCTCTTCGGGCGTCAACTTCAAATGCGCCAGCTCGGCCACGCGTTCCACTTCTTCCACGGTAACTTTTGCGGTCATTCGCTGCTCTTCCCCGTTCCCTGTTTCTCTCTTCCCCGGTTGTCCTGCGATTCCCTTTCGAGCTCTCCCATGAACGGCCCGAAGATAGAGTATAGCCGGTTCCGGTTTCCACTCCAGCGACGAAGACCTGTCGCCAGGATCTCGGCTTTTTTCTCCGCAGTCTTCGGCCGAACCTCAGTCAACCGTGAGCGTCAAAGTCACGCTGTGCTCGATGCCGCCACACGCCGCGGTCACGGGAATCGAATACGTCCCTGCCGGAGTACCGCCGGAACCTCCTGATCCGCCGGTGCCGCCTCCCGACCCTCCGCCCGAGCTGGTGCAACTGGAGACGCCGCTCGCCAGAATGGACAGTAGCCCGGCCAACAAGAGGAATTTTCGGCGCTGCTTCCACCCGAATGGGAGCAAGACGAGCCCGCAGACCAGCGGAAGTGTGCGCCAAAGCGCCGGGTCCGCCAACCGAGCCGACGCCTTTCCAGTGGAGATATTGACGGCCACGTTTCCGGTTGCGCCGTTGAGCGTCTCAGTCGTCGGGCTAAAGATGCAAAGCGCGTTTGCAGGAAGCGTGCCGCAGGCAAAGGTGAATGTTCCCCCCGAACCGTTTAATGGCGTGATTACAAGCGTGTATCCGGCGATTTGTCCGGCAGCAATGGTTTGGCTTGCCGAGCCGGAGACCGCCAAGGTGAAATCGAGACTCATCCCGGAAAGCGGCACAGACGCGACTGTCGCCACCGCACTGCTTGACACGGTGAGGGCTCCAGTCTGCGCGCCCGCGACGGTGGGAGCAAACTCGACGCCCGCCGTGCAACTCAGCCCCGGCGCCAGAGAGCTGGGGCAGGTGTTGTTGACCAGTTCAAAGCCCGATGTAACTGCCAGCGTGAGGCTGGTTAGGCTTGCGGATACTCCTGTGTTGGTCACTGTGACTGTGGTTGGGCTGCTAACGGCGCCGGGAGCGGTTGTTGCGAAAATGAGCGTGGAAGGTGTCACCTGAATTCCAGCACCCACTCCGCCAGTTCCGCTCAACAACACTGTGGCCGCAGTCGCGACAGAGGCCGCACTGATGGTCAATACGCCCGTCGCCGGTCCAGCCGCGGTTGGCTGAAAGATCACCCCGACCGTGCAGCTTGCGCTGGCGGCAAGGCTGCCTGGGCATGTGTTTTGCGTCAGGCCGAACTGCGCGGGAACGGCGAACGCAAGTTGACTGGCCGTTGAGCTGCTCGTATTGCTGACGGTCAACGTTTGCGCCGCACTGGATTGCCCAATGCTGGTCACTCCGAAGGTCAGCTGCGGCAGGTTGACGTTCAGCCCCGACCAGACCTGGCCGGTGCCGCTGAGCGATACGGTAACTGGCGTGACGCCGAGAGACGAAGAGGAGATTGTCAATGAGGCCGCGCTGCCGCCGGATGTTACCGGGGTAAAGATCACCTGCACGGTACAACTGCTCCCGGCCGCCAGGGTTGCGCCACATGTGGAGACGCCGGTTGCAAAGTTGCCGGCGGCCTGGCCTGTGATTTGGAAACCTACATTGGCCATTGGCGCTCCGCCAGTGTTGGTCACCGTCAACGTCACGGGTGAACTTGCCACGCCCACCTGCTGCGCCGTAAAGCTCAAGCTCGATGGGCTGACGCCGATCGCCGGCGGCTGCACGCCCATGCCGCTCAGCGCCACCGTCTGGGTACGCAGCGCATCGGAGACGGTCAGCGTGCCCGTTTGGGGGCCCAGCGCGGTGGGAGCATAGACGACGCTGATCGTGCAGCTCGCCGACCCAGTCAGTTGCGTGCCGCAGCTATCCGATTCCGTGAACGAGCCGCTCACAGTAATTGCGATCCCGGTCAGCGGCAAGTCTCCTGAGTTCGAGAGCGGGACGGTCTGGGCCGGCGATAGCTGCCCCTCGGCTACGGCGCCAAAGCTCAGCGATGTAGCGGGAAGACTATCTGTCGGCGGCGCCCAGCCAAAGCCGCTCAGGGCGACCGTTTGCGTTCCGGCCCCATCGGTCAGCGTCAGTGTTCCCGCCGCCGCTCCACGCTGGGTGGGCGCAAAGGCAAGCATCACCTGGCAATCGGTCTGGGCAACGAGCGTGCTGGTTCCACATGCGTTGCTCACCATGGCGAAGGGCGGGGTGACGGCGATGCTGGTGATTGAAATCGGTGTGCTGCCGCTGTTGCCGGCTTCGATCTGGAGCGAGCCGGAAGTTGCTCCCACCTGGACTGGAGGCGACGAGGAACTCTGGCCGGGCGATGGGTCAAAACTGAGAGTGGCGGGGGCAAGGGTTACACTGCCAGCCGCTGCTCCGGTCCCGCTCAGCTCGACGGTCATTTGCCCGCCGGAAACATTCGCGTAGATCGTCATCTGGCCCGTCCGGCTGCCCGTAGCGGTGGGGGTAAATGTCACCTGCACGCTACAGCTCGCGCCGGTGGCCACCGTAGCATTTGCGCAATTGTCCGTCTCACCGAAGTCGCCGCTCATCGCGATCGCGGTGGGCGTAAGGGCGATGCTGCCCGTGTTGGTGAGAGTGACCGTCTGCGGGCCGCTGGCGGTCCCGAAGGCCTGGCTTGCGAAGGTCAGTGTGGCGGGACTCGCGATTGCAGTGGTCAAACCCGTAGTCGCGGTCCACAGCGGAGTCTGCCAAATTCCGCGACCGTACGTCGCCGCTACAAGGACCTGTGCGGAAGACCCCGCCGGAGCTGCGCTCAGTTGAACGACCGGCGTAGCGGGCAGTCCGCTTCCAAATGCCGACCAGCAGGCAGATCCCCCATTCGCGCAGGTTGCAATCTGCGTTGTGAAATAGACTCCAGCGTCGGTGGCAATGTAGACCGTATTGGCGTCTTGCGGGTCGACCGCCACGCTGTTGGCCGGAGCCGCGAGAAGGTTGGAGGTTAAATCAGCCCAATGCGCCCCGCCGTCGGTCGAGCGGTACACGACCTGAACCTCATCCGCCGGGTTCGCGATTCCCGCCACGGTCACGTAGACCGTTTTGCCGGTCGTGTCGTGCGAGTCAATGAAGATGCTGGATATATCCAGTCCGTAGTAGTTCATCGCCTGGGTATCGTTCGTCACAGGATTCAACGTCAAATCCTGCCAGGAAGACCAGTTGCCCGAGGCTGAGTTATAGGTAGCACTCAAAACGTGGCCGGGCAGAGTCGCCCCACCGTCCAGTGATCCGTATATCCCCACGTAGACCACTTCGCCGCCATTGGGAAGCGGCATCGCGGCCATGGAGCGAATCAGGGAGTTGCCGCTGCATGGGCCGGGAGAAGCTTGTTCGTCGAGAATCGGGCTGATTGCGTTGCCCCCGCTCCAGCCGATACCACTGGCCGGCCCTCGCCACACCCGGCACGTGCCTATCAGCAGCTGCGTCGGGTCCACCGGGTCCACCAGAAACGGCGCAGGAGTGTTCATGGTCAGCCCATCCTCGACCACAGCCGGTTCACTCGGCGCGCCGGTCGAGTAGTTGAGAACAGGGCTGAATGCGCCCGGGGTGCTGCCCGTTGGCGGCGTGCCCAGGTAAATCGAGACTCCAGCCTCGTTGTTCACATACCAATTGGAAGGGGTTTCCGGATCGATCGCCACCGGACCACCCTCGCCACCCAGAATCTGCGGCCAATTGGTGGTCGGCCCGGTGGCGCTCTTCACCCCCGCGGTCCCGTTCACACCCAGCCCGGCCATCATCGTGTAGGGGGTGTTTTCGGATGCGGCCATGCTCACGACTTCCGCCAGCGATCCGAGGCTTCCGTTCAGATTCTGGAAGTGGCCGGCATCTGTCGACGCGCAGGCCTGCCCCGTTTCGCCGATGGCATCCATCGAGCGCCAGAGCCCGCTGTCGTTGCCCACAAAGATCTCCGGCGGGTTAGCAGCGTTCCAGGCCAGCGCGTGCTGGTACTCGGCGACCTGCGCGCTCATGCATGTAGTGGCATTGGTGGTGTTGCGCCACACGCAACCCATGGCCAGGCTGCACCTCCACAGATCGTTCGCCCCGGCCAGCAGCAGCGTGTCCTGCTGCGAGGGCACGGCGGCCAGCGTCAGATTGTAGTCGCCGTTGGCGATGGTCGCCGCCCCCTGGTTGGCACTGGTCTCCAGCGCCGCCGTATTCCATTGCTTGGCAAACGAGATGTTCTGGCTTGCGCAGGCGCCCGCGCTGATCGCGCATTGGTCCTGCCACAACCCCTGGTCCTGGTCGTTCGCATCCACGGTCCAGGCAAACGTGTCCCCGGTCTGCGGATTCACCGCGAGCGTTCCTCGAAAGATTGGGCAGTCGATCGAGCCGATAGAGCCGAAGTTGGTTGGGCACATGAGCGTGGTCAGCCCGGATCCGGGTTGGGCCGCCATCCGCGTCCAGGTTATGCCGTCGGTCGATTGGTAATAGCCGTGGTAGCGCACCGCCGCGACAAAAAGCTTCCGCACCGGATTCCACACGACCGACGTGGCCGCATTACCGTCCGGAATCGCAAACGTATCGCTTGGCCCCTGCACGTCAACGCCAGCGCCGTCCGTGATGGTGGCGAGGTTCCAGGTAGCACCGCTGTCCGAGGAGTAATACAGCCCCTGATAGCTGCGGTGTGGCACTGTCGCATTCACCAACGTGCCTTCGTACGCCTGCGAGACCGCGGCCGCCACCAGTTGCGGATTGACCGTGCTCCAGGCAAACCCCGCGAAGCCTTCCCCGGCAAATCCCCACAGCTTGTCGGCGGTTCTTGATATCAGGCTCCAAGTATTTCCGCTGTCGGTTGAACGCAGAATTCCCGCCCCATAATACGAGTCGAGCGCATCGTTCGGGTCGCCAGTGCCAGCCAGTATCACACCCGTTCCGCCGGGTTGCACCGTCAGTGCACCAATGCTGATTGAAGCATCCGTCGCTCCGCTCAACACCCCCACGGTGTCTGTTAACGGTGTGAACACGATCGAAGACGTGCTGGAGGCGCCGGCATTGTTCGCCACCCAAACCCCGCCCCCGGTGGTTCCCAGGTAAAGATGGTTGCCGGTCGAGTCCGAAGGGTCGAGCGCCAACGCGGAGACCCTGCCTGTGACCAGGCCATAATTCGGAGTGAGCACCGCGGTTGGGCCCAGTGACTGCCAAGTCGCGGTTGACGCGGTCCGAGTTTGCGGTTGAGCTACGTCGGTCCTCAGGTTGGCCCGCGCGGCGCCAGCGCGTTCCGCTCTGCGCCCCTGCGTCCAGCCACGCGACGCAAGAAACCGTTGTGCCTGTTTCACTCTGGGAGGGGTTGAACGCGGGGGCAAATTCGTGACTTGCGAAAGCGCCGGCATCGCAGCGGCGAACAGGAGAGCTCCAACTGCCAGCATTCGGCAGGCCCACGCGGCGCGCCACCTGTTCTTAGTGGAAGGAGCAATACGCCTTCTGGCTCTTCCACGTGAGGAAGGTTCGCCGGAGACCCGCTGAAAGACACACATAGACACACGTCCGGAATCCGATTCCGGCCTCCCCTCTCTTCATACTCCGAGGGGGACATGGTCGAAACCCAATGGATTAAGCAGTGTGAAACACGCAATTTCCGGGATTGGGATTTGGCTGCGATTATAGTACGAAAACCGGACTGGGCAATGTGACGAGTTACATTCACGTCCCGGTAGCCCTTGCCCCTTCGACCTCTCGGCCATCAGAGGATCGGGTTGTTTCCTCCGCCTCCGCGCTGGCGAATGTATTGGCCTGCGTCGAACTTCTTCGCCGTCGAGACTGCCGTCATGGTCCGCACCAGCCCAAAAACTGGCCGATTGAACCAAGGACGGTCGTGCCTGCCCACAATGGCCCAGGCAATGCCCGCATAGCCGCTGGGGTCTCGCCCGTCGAGTTCATAGCGATCGTTCAGAATCACCGCCCAATCGAAGGCCGCGGATGGGTCAGGCGCCCACTCCAGAATCTTTTTTGCCCAATACATGCGCATATACCCGTGCATCCAACCGGTATCTACCATCTGGCGCTGGGCCGCGTTCCATAGATCGTCGGCGGTTTCGGCACGCTCCAGTTGGGCAAGAGTGTAGCGATGAGGCCGGGGGTCGCCGGCGTGCTCGATGAGCGTCTTCCTGGCCCATGGAGCGGCGCACTCCCAGTTGTCGTAGTTCGGTTCGTGGCGCACAAATAGGACAGCCAGCTCCCGCCATCCGATCAGCTCGTCCAGAAACTTGCCGGCTGTAGAAACGGGAGCTTTGCCCTCAGCAACGGCCTGATTGACAGCCAACGCGATGGTGAGCGGGCCGATGTTGCCAAAATGGAGCCAGGGCGAGAGGCGGCTGGTGCCTTGCAACTCGGGGTGGTTGCGCGCGTGCTCGTAGTCTCTGAGTTCCAGGTTGACGAATTCGTTTAATCGCTTGAGAGCCGCGTGCGTTCCTCCGGTAAAGCTGTCCACCGGCTTAAGTGTGCGGTCCAGCTTTGTAAACCCCTCGGTGATGTCCTGTGCGAGGTCGAAGCTCGGCAAGGCCGTCCAGGGTTTCCACGGATGAGCCGGTGCGATCTTCTCAGGCGCAACCAGATACTTCGGCAGCTCGGCCTTGAGATGCGGCCTGAAGTGGTGAAGGAGCACAAAGCTACGGTCGAAGACGCGCGAAGGCACAACCACATCGGCATCGACTGTCCAGAAGGGCAGCTTCAGCCGCTTGGCCAGCACATTGCGCCACCGTTCCGGCTCGCGACAAGGGTTTTCGTCGCCGACCAGGAGCGCAGCATCGACCTCTTCGAGAAATGCCTCGAGCGAGTTATCCGGATGCCTGCGAATGATGAGGCCGACTCCGCGCTCGGCGGCATCTTCAGCCACATCCCGCAGTCCCTGCTGGAGGAAGTGATAGTGCCGCAGATTGGCGTTGGGGTAGTTGGGAATTACGGAGAAGTAGACGACGACGGGGAGGCCAAGGAGGTTTCCGGCTTCGATGGCGATGTCGAGAGCAGGATTTTCCACGATGCGCATGGCCCGCTGCATCCAGTAGACGATACAGCGGGCTGGCTTGCGCGGCGGGCCGCTGCGGCGCACCTGGACACGGGGCTGGCCGGCCAGGCGGGCTAGCTCTTCGGGAATTTGCGCTGAATCAGCCAAAAAATGACGCCTCCATCCTATGGTAGACTTCGCCCAAATGCTTTCACTCGACGACAATCGCTGGACAAAGTTGTGCGGAGGATACAGAGTTCCGGTCGATCCGCGTCCGCTTCTCGCAAGACTCGAAACAGAGAAGGACACCTCGTCAGTTTGGGACGAACTGTGGCAGGAACTGCACCACCAAGGCGATGTAGGCGATGCTTCATACGCAGCGGTTCCGCATCTCGTGAGGATTTACCGAAAGCGCGGGGTGGTGGACTGGAACACCTATGCGATTGTCGCAATCTTCGAGCTGGCCCGCAAGGAAGGCAAAAATCCCGATGTGCCAAAGTGGCTGAAGGAGGACTACTTTCGGGCGATTCGAGAACTGGCGGAAATCGGCGCCGAGGAAGTCTTCCGGACCGATGATGCCGTAACTGCGCGGGCCATTCTCAGCATTCTGGCAATCGAAAAGGGTCTTCGTACTCACGGAAGGTTCCTGGTCAATTACTCTGACGCGGAGTTGCTGGACATCGAGTCTCGCATATGAGATCGACGGAAACCACCACCCGTCGCAACAGTCAGCAAAAGGGCTGAACAATACTCGCCTGACTAGGCCTCGACGGTTACGCTGCGAAGTCTACATATGGAGAGCGGGATTCAGCTCATGCGCAATCGGATCTGGCTTCGACTCACACCACTTCACGACCTTCTCCGCAAGGCGGTAATGGCAGGATGCCGACCCACGCAGGTCCGGGTGCTCCGCATCAAGTATCTCGTCAATGCACCGATCTATTTCCTCAATCTCGCCTGCGTTAAAGATCGTGGGGTCCTTCAGATTCAAACGAATGTACTCGCATAGAATCTTGTGGCCCGCGCCGAAATTGATATTGCCATTCCGATATGCCTCATCGCTTAACCTACCCGCAGCGCGAATCAATTCCCCTTGAACGGTCTTGGCCTGCCCTTGGGGCGGGACCAACTCTTTCCAGAGACGATTAAATTCAGATCGCCAAGTCTTCTCTGACACTGTCTTACCCCCAGCAAAGTATCCACTGGTTATTGATCGCTGTCGACGCTCTACCAACTTCCCCAGGCGCGGCTGATGTAATCCGACAATGTCATGCTGACCAGGGTTAGAAACATGAAGATGCCCGCCACCACTGTGAGCTTGGTCAGCTTGGTGCTGTACTTCACGTGCATGAAGAACAACACCACCAGCGTCGCCTTGGTGGTTGCGATGGCCAGGGCGATGATGGGGTTCCAAAAGCCCAAGTCGACAAACGAAGCCCAGACGGTGAGCGCGGTGCCCACCAGCAACGCGAAGAGGATGGTCACGTAGACCGCGGGGCTTACGATTCGATGCGCGTGTTCGTCGTGTTGTGCTTGTTCGCTCATGCCGTTTTTCCTTCCGGGTCTCCGTTCAGTGCCTGCTGATCAAATAGAGCAGCGCGAAGAGATAGATCCAGATAATGTCCACAAAGTGCCAGTAGAGGCCGAAGTTCTCAACAAACGTAACGTGGCCCGAGGTGTAAGCCCCGGCTCGCGCGCGGAAGATCATGAATCCCAATATCGCGATGCCGATGATCATGTGCAGCGCGTGCATGCCGGTCATGAGGAAGTAGAGCGAGAAGTAAAGCTCGGTGTGGCGCGCCATGTCTGGAGCCAGAGGCTTGTCGTGGTATACCTTGTAAACCTCGGTGTCGGAAGCGGGATCGAGAAACGACTGCATGGAGTAGTGGAAGCCGGGAACGTGGTGCTTCTCGATCTTCTCGGAGTACTCGATGGTCTTGATGCCCAGGAAGACCAGGCCCAGCAAAAACGTGAGACTCAGGCAGAGCACCAATCCGCTTTTGCGGCGGGTCTCCGCACACCACACGCCCATGGCCATGGTGAAGCTGGAGGCGATCAGCACCACCGTGTTCAGTGTGCCCCAATAGACGTTCAACTGGTGCGAGCCGGATACAAACGCCGGATAGAACCAGTTGCGATAAATGAGGTAAGCGGTAAACAGGCCGCCGAAGAACATGACTTCAGTGAGCAGAAAGAGCCACATGGCGAAGCCGGCCGCGTCCGCCTGCTGTTCGGTGCTCTCAAAGTGGTGGCGCAGATAGGGCGGATGCTCCCCGTGGGTGCTGCCAGCGTGCTCTTCGGCGTCCTGCACAATCGCTGAGTTATCCGACACTGGTCGTCACCTCCTTTTCCTTCTGTTTCTCCAGCCACTCGTAGTCGTAGGCTTCGTGGTCCATGATTGGCATCACGGCGAAGTTCTCAGTCAACGGCGGCGACTGCGTCTGCCACTCGAGGCCCGTTGCCTGCCAGGGATTGTTTCCCGCGATCGCGCCGTATTTCAGCGACCACGTCAGGTAAAGCACCGGCAGCAGGTAGCCCACGCCCAGAATGGTCGCGCCCGCGGTCGAGAAGACATTCAGCACCTGGAACTCCGGCGGGTACGACGCGTAGCGCCGCGGCATGCCCAACGTGCCCAAAATGAACTGCGGGAAGAACGTGAAGTTGAATCCGATGAACGTGACTACGGCCGCCAACTGAGAGACTTTCTCCGGATACATGCGGCCCGTCATCTTCGGCCACCAGAAGTGAAGGCCGGCGAGAAACGCCATCAGCATTCCGCCCACCATGACGAAGTGGAAGTGCGCGACGATGAAGTATGTCTCTGTCAGATGAATGTCGGTTCCCGATGTGCCGAGGAAGACGCCCGTGAGTCCACCGATGGTGAACAGGCCCATGAAGCCGAAGGTGTACAGCATCGGCGTTTCGAAGGTGATGGAACCTTTGTACAGCGTGAACGTCCAGTTGAAGATCTTGATGGCCGAAGGCACCGCAACCAGCATGGTCAGCAAGCTGAAGACCAGCACCGCATAGTTCGAGATGCCCATGATGAACATGTGGTGAGCCCAGACGAAGAAGCCGAAGATCGCGATGGCCACCGACGAGAAGGCCACCGCCGTGTAGCCGAAGACCCGCTTGCGGCTGAAGGTCGAGATGGTCTCGGAGATGACTCCCATGCCGGGCAGAATCATGATGTAGACGGCCGGGTGCGAATAGAACCAGAAGAGGTGCTGAAAGAGCAGAGGATCGCCGCCCTTGGTGGGATCGAAGACACCGATGCCGATGGTGCGTTCGAGGGCAATCAAGACAATTGCGATCGCGACCACAGGCGTTGCCAACACCATGAGAATGCTGGCCGCATAGTGCGCCCACACGAACAAGGGCAGCCGGAACCAGGTCATTCCGGGCGCGCGCATCTTGTGAATGGTCACGATGAAGTTCAGCCCGGTAAAGATGGAACTGAAGCCGGCGATGAAAGCGGCCAGGCCCGTGGTGAGCACGTTGGTGTTGACGTAATGCGTGGAGAGCGGCGTGGTGAAGGTCCAGCCGGTATCGACGCCGCCCGTCGCCATGGTGTAAATGGCGAGAATGCCGCCCGCCATGTAGAGATACCAACTGAGCAGGTTGATCTTGGGCAGCGCCAGATCCTTAGCGCCAATCATCAGCGGGATGAGAAAATTTCCCAAAGTGGCCGGCACGGACGGCACCAGGAAGAAGAAGATCATGATGACGCCGTGCATGGTGAACACCTTGTTGTAGGTGTCTGTGGCCATGAGATCGGTCTGCGGCGTCAGCAGTTCCAGGCGGATCAGCCCAGCCAGCGCCCCGCCGATAAAGAAGAAAAAGCTCAGCGAGATGAGATACAGAATCGCAATCCGCTTGTGGTCGCCGGTCAGCAGCCAGCTCAGAATCCCGTTCTCTTTGGTGATGTAATTCACCTTGGGAATTCTGGCCGTGGATTGGTCGGGAAGACTGACGATTGTGGCGCTCATTGCTTCACCATCCCTTGTGGAGCGGGCTTTTGCCCAGCCTGCCCGGTGGCGGCAGCCGCCGGCCGCTGCGCCGATCCTTCGCTCTCCGGAAGCATGTCGGTTGTATTCAGCGTCTGCTGAATGCGGTAGTCGGAGTTGAGGTTCTTGATGTATTCAACCAGCGCGATGACGCCCTCTTCGCTGATCTGGCCCTGATAAGTGGGCATGATGGGCACGTAGCCCTGGGTGACGTGTTGCGACGGATTCAGAATCGACTCGCGCAGGTAAGCGTCGTCGGCGGTCACCGCCCCTCCGCTTGCCAAAGGCAGCTTGGCGCCATAAACGTTGGCCAGGCTGGGCCCGCGCGCATCGGGCCGCGCATTGTGGCAGGCCGCGCAACTCAGGCTCGCAAAGAGACGCTCGCCATTCTGCGCCAGCGACATGCCGCTGGTGGATTCGGCAAGCCACTGCTTGTAACCCTCGGGCGTCATCACAACGATGTCGCCGATCATCTGCGAGTGGTTCGTTCCGCAATATTGCGTGCAGAACAGGTGATATGTTCCCGGCACGGTGGGCTCAAACCACACCGTCGTGTAGCGCCCGGGAATCGCCTCGCGCTTCACACGGAACGCCGGAATCGAAAAGCTGTGAAACACATCCTGCGAGATCAGCGTCAACTGCACGGCGCGGCCCGTGGGCACGTGCAGCGAGTTGATCTCGTGCTGCCCGCCCGGATGCTCCGCCTTCCACATCCACTGCTTGCCTACGATGTAAATGTTCATGGAGTTGGCAGGCGGCGTGTACACGCGGAAATAAATGAGCGCGCCCCAGACAAACATCATCAAGAACAGCCCAAGCGGAATGATGGTCCAGGTCGCCTCGAGCAGCGTCGAGCCCTCCACCTGCACCGCTACCGGATGCCGCTCTTTGCTGTAAAGGATGCAAAAACTCGTGACCAGCAGAGCCACGACTGTCAGCCCAATCAGGCTCACAAGAATCATGAAGAAGAGCAGGGCGTCCATCTGAGGCGCAATCTTAGAGGCCTCCGGCGGAAACAGCGGGAAGTTCGTCATCCACTTGACGAGAAACTGCCACAGTACTGGGCTTATGTGGTCCATTCCGTTATCCGTTCACCTTTGTTCCTGTTCCCGGTTTACCTGCATGGTCGTCGTGCCGAGCGTCCCGGCGGAACATCGTCAACATGAAGCCCCCCAGCGTGAATACCGTAACCAGCCCGCCCAACTGCACCACCCGCGCAACGATCAGCGAATGCTTGTTGGTCTTGGGATCGTAGTGGTAGCAGTAAGTGAGTATGTTGTCTACCGGCGAGCCGATGCGGTTGGCCGAAGCGTCTACCAATCCCAGCCGCAGATCCTTGGGCGAATACTCCACGCCCATGTAATACTGCGCGAGCTTGCCCTCCGGGGTGACAATTTGAATTGAACTCGCGTGCGCAAACTGCGTCAGCTTGCCGTCGGGTCCGGGAATCTTCACGTAGCCAAAGCCCACTGCCTTGGTCAGAGCGTCGATGTTGGCTTGCGTGCCGGTCAAAAAATGCCAGCCCGCCGCCGTCTCAGGATGCCCGTAACGCTTCAGATAGCTTCGCTTCTTGGACGCAGCGAGGTCTGTCCCTTCGGTGGGATCGATGCTCACGACAATCACATCGAAGTCTTTGCCGGGCACGAACTTCACCATCTGCAACGCGCCGGTCAGGCCGTTCAGCTCCTCTGAGCAGAGCATGGGGCACTGATAGTAAACCAGCGCCAGAATTGCCGGGCGCTTGCCGAAGTAGCTGGCCAGTTGCACCTGCTTACCTGCGTCGTCGGTGAAGGTGAGGGAAAGCGGTAGTTGCTGGTTCAGATTCTGAGCGATGCCCACTCCGTTCAGGATCGACGGCGGCTTGTCGTTCACCGGCCCGACCTGCTTGTCACCGTAACTGGACACCTGCGCCAGCAGAGAAGGCGCGAGGAGGGCCGCGCAACATGCCGACACAACAGCCGCGGCCGTTGCCGCGCTTCGCCAGCCTCTCCGGATTTTGCGTTCGCTCTGCATCTCTTCCACTTCCCTGCCACCAAGTTTGACGGGCGCCCCGAGGTCTCGAATATGAGATCTAGAAAACCAAAAACTCCGACTCGCCGCGCCCGTGAGTGCTCTCTACTTCTGCTCCGCCCGCTTGCCGGTCACGGCCTCCGCCTGGGCCGCGTCCAATTCGTATCCGGTTCGCGCAAACCCGCTGGTCAGGGGCACGGCCACCACGGGCTTGCTGTCCCCGGTCAACAGCGGCGCTTCTTCCACTTTGGACGCCACCGGCAATCCGCTCTGCGCGATCAACTCCATGGCCCGCTCGATCGGGATCCGCACCTTACCCTGCGACTGATTGGCCCAACTGTAGTTCTTGAGGAGCAAGTCCTCTTTCGCGTGCAGGTCGGCGATCTCCTGATTGCCGTCGTCGGTCTGCAAGCGCGGCGTGGGGAACTGCTGCGTCATCTGCGCCAGCTTATTCTGCAGCTCAGGGTTGTTGGCCATATTGCCCAGGGGCTGCACGTTCACTGTCGTCGACCATCTGCTCTTCGGCCCGTATTCCTTCACATCATCCTTCGCCATATGGGAGAAAAGCACCTTGCCGATGCCATAGCAAAGCACCGCCGTCACAACGACAAAGATGCTCAGCGCAGTGAGAAAAACCACGATGCCGGAGGGTTTGACATCGGACCGCTCATAACCGGCGGACACGTCAATCTCTTCCCCCGAGTGGTCTTCCGGCTCTTGAAAAATGCCGTGCTCCGAATCGTCGTCTTTATGCGTGGGCATGTTCAGGCTCCAATATCTCCGCAACATGCGGGTCGTTGGTTTGCACCAGCGGACGCGACTTCAATTGCATGCAGTAGAAGGCCGCCCAGAAGGCCGTCATCGCCACCGGCACAGCCACGTATTCGAGAATTCCCCAACTGAAGTGCAGGTTGCGCGCGGCATCCTTGAAGTTCGGCTCGATCAGCCAGAAGAGATCGAATGCCTTGGCGAAGACCATCCATTGGCACACCCGCACGAGCCACTTCTTGTTGCGCTTCAGGTCCCGCGATAAGAGCAGCGTGAACGGAATCAGCCAATGGAAGAGGAAATCCAGCGTGATGATTACGCCCCAGCCGCCGTTGAAGCGATCCAGATACCACGGAATCTCTTCCGGCAGATTCCCCGACCAGATAATGAGGAATTGCGAAAAGGCCAGGTAAATATTCAGCATGACAAAGGCAAAGGTGAACTTGCCCAGGTCGTGCTGCTCGGTGGTGCGCAGAATGGTGCGGAAGGGCTCGCCTTGCGAGAGCGAGACGGCGACAATGATGCCCAGCGCCAGCACCTGGTATCCCTGACCCACCAGGAACAGAAGGCCATAGACCGACGAGTACCACGTGGGATCAAGCGACATGACCCAATAGATGGCAGCAGCGGACATGGTGATGGCATACACCACGATGCCAGGACCGCTGATGTTTTCAAATCGCTTGATCCACTCGGGCGTGGTCGCGGGGGAAGCCGCATCCCGTTCGAGGCCCAATGAGTTGAGCCTCCACATGTAGAAGCCCCAAATGGCAAAGCAAAGCAGGCTCACCCAAATAAACGCGAATGGGTTGAGCATGGGCTGCTTGAAGCTGATTGCATGGTTGATAACTTCCAGTTGATCCGCGCTAATCAAGCCGCGCTTCACTCCATCGTCAACCATGGCTGGACTCGCCCACAGATAAAGCCTCTTCAGACTGAAGGCAATCACCACCCAGTAGAGGAAGATCAGCGGCAGCGTGCGGCTCATGGCCTCCAGAGGCCGGCGCAGCAGCAGGCCCCACTTGCCGCCGGTCACGTACTGCACCATCAACAGTGCCAAGCCGCCCACAGCAAAGCCGAAGGTGAGCATCAGGCCCAGCAGCCACGCGCGCAGCACATGGTCGATGGACCCGTCGGCGACGGCCAGTCCGGCTGCCACGACCGAAGAAATCGACCCGATGACCAGCGCACGCGTCTTCCAGCCGTCCACAAAAGCTGGAGCGTCCAGATTGGCGGGGAGCGTGTTGGCGTGAGTCTCGTGAGCCATTCCGTCTGTCCTTACTTCGCGGCCGCAGGGGCCGGTTTGATTGCAGGAATCTTGATCCCAGGATCTGCTGGATTAGCCGGCGCCATCGCCGGATTGCCCTGGCTTGTGTCGTGCGGATACGCCTGAATCGCCGTGGAAGGCAGCGTCCATGGTTCGGCAAACCCGTCTGGCAAGCGGTTCTCATGCGCCAGATCCTTCAGGTTTCTCACAGCAACGCCCGGGGGCACATCGGCGACCGTAGCCGACTGGCTGCGCTGCAATGCACGTATGTATGCAGCAACCGCCCAGCGATCGACTGGAGTCAACTGCGCGGAGTAATCAGGCATCGCGCCATAGCCGTGCGTCATCACGTAGAAGTAGTGCGAGATCGGTTGCGCCAGACGCACTTGGTCGTGAAAATTGGCGGCCGGCTTGTAGCCCCGTTCCACGATCGCGCCCAATCCGTTGCCTACCCGCGAGTGGCACGGCGAGCAGTAAATGTTGAACCGCTCCTGTCCGCGCTTCAGCACGTCGAGTGTGACCGGGAAGGGCATCTCGTTCTTCTCTTCGCGGTAGCCGTTGGCGCCCTGGACGACGCCGGTATAGAAGTAGCTATCCTCGCGCAACTGCCCGCGCGCCACGGTATTCACCACCTGCGGACGCGCGCCGCGATGATCGGCAAACATCTCCGATCCACGCTGCGGAATCAGCTTTGGCTGGTTCTGCATGTCCTGGCGGCAACCAGCGATGAACAGCAGCGCAGCGAATCCTACAGCCGCGACGACGCGCGAAGTCTTGCCCTTACGGACAATCTGATCTCTGATCTCTGATCCCTGATCCCTGTATTTGAGGCGTTTCACCATCAGTACTCCACCTCCACCACGGAGACCGGCTGGAAGCTCATCAGATAATCCCTTGCCTCCACCAGATCGAACTTCGGGTCCAGCGCCTCCAGGCACAGGAAGAACTTGTCCGTCGTTGCGCCATCGCGAAAGTTCGGCGCGTTGAAGAGCGGATGATAGAGCGCCGGCAGGCCGTTCAGCGCCAACATGCCAAAGGCCGCGGAAAGGCCCGCAAACAGAATCGTCCACTCGTAGGCGGGCACAATGAAGGCCGGCCACGAATACAACGGCCGCCCGCCGATATTCAGCGGATAGGCCCACACTGAGACCCAGGTCTCAAACCCGAACATCGCCGCCAGCCCCATCAACCCGCCGACAAGAGTCACAAGCGGCACCTTGTTGCGATGGAAGCCGATGGCCTCGGCCGCCTCCTCAACCGGATAAGGCGTGTAGCAGTCCATGCGCCGCCAGCCGTCAAGCCGCGCCTGTTGAGCGGCCCTCACCAGGTCACTCGGCGTATCGAATTCGGCCAGAAGGCCGTAAGTTCCTTCGCGTGGGGGCATCAGTCAGCAGCCTCCGCCGCCTTCTTGGGCGTAATCTTGGCCGCAGGCAGCATCATGCGGATCTCGGACATGGGAATCATGGGCAGGAAGCGGACAAAGAGCAGGAACAGCGCCGTGAACAGTCCCAGCGTGCCCACATAAATCATGTAATCCCACTTGGTGGCGCGGTAGGTTCCCCACGCCGAAGGCAGAAAGTCGCGGTAGAGGCTCGTAACAACAATGACAAAGCGCTCAAACCACATGCCCGTGTTGACCACGATGGAGATGAAAAACATAAACGGAATCGAGGTGCGCAGCTTGCGCGACCACAAGGTGGTGAGCGGAATCGCCAGGTTGCATGTGACGAGCACCCAATAGGACCAGCCCATCGGCCCGAACATGCGGTTCCACATCATGAAGGCTTCCCAATGCGACGCCGAGTACCACGCCATGAAGACTTCCATCCCGTAGCCGTATGCCACAATGAAGCCCGTCGCCAGCATCACCTTGCCCATATTGTCGATATGGCGATCGGTGACAAGCCCCTCGAGGTGATAGAACTTGCGCAGCGGAATGGCAAGCGTGAGCACCATGGCAAAGCCCGAGTAAATTGCGCCCGCGACAAAGTACGGCGGGAAAATCGTCGTATGCCAGCCCGGCAAGACGGCCACGGCGAAGTCGAAGCTGATGACCGTATGCACCGAGAGCACCAGCGGCGTTGCCAATCCGGCCAGAAGAAGCGAGGCCGTCTCATAGCGCATCCAGTGGCGCACCGACCCGCGCCAGCCCAGCGAAACAAGCCCATACGCGTACTGCGCCAACGGAGTCTTGGCCCGGTCGCGCATGGTGCCAAAATCGGGAACCATGCCGATGTACCAGAAGACCACCGAGATGGTCGCGTACGTCGAGACAGCGAAGACATCCCACATCAACGGCGAGCGGAACTGCGGCCATACGTTCATTGTGAGGGGAAGCGGCAGCATCCAGTAAGCCAGCCAGGGACGGCCCGTGTGAATGAGCGGGAACATGCCCGCGCAGACCACTGCGAAGATGGTCATGGCCTCGGCGAAGCGGTTGATCGAGTTGCGCCAGCCCTGCTTGAACAAGAGCAGAATCGCCGAGATCAGCGTGCCGGCGTGGCCGATGCCGATCCACCAGACGAAGTTGATGATGGCAAAGCCCCAGGCCACCGGCTGCGTGATGCCCCAGATGCCGGTGCCTTTGAGAAAGAGCCAAGTGAGCGCCACCATCAGCATGGTCGCCAACGCGCCGCCGACGGTGAAGATGGCAAACCAGCCAAGAGGCGTGTCGGGCGTGAGCACGATGCGCGTGATCTTCTCGGTGACCGACCTGAAGGTCTGGCCCGGTGCAATGACCCGGTATTCTCCGGTTGCAGGGTCTAGCTTCGGGTTGTCTTTCAATTCGCTTGGCGTCATGAGCGGATCGAGCCTCTTAACCCTTCGCCGGCAAATGTTCCACCGGCGCTTCTTGCAGTTCGGAATTCGGATTCAACACCGCGGCCACATACTTCGTCCGCGGACGCGTATTCAGATCGGCAAGCACCTGGTAGCTGCGCTCGTCCGCTTGCAACTTAGCAACGCGGCTCTGCTTGTCGTTGATGTTGCCGAAGGTAATTGCCGAGGCAGGGCAGGCCTGCTGGCACGCGGTCACAATCTCGCCGTCGCGCACCGGGCGATTCTCCTTGTCGGCCTCGATCTTCGCCGCAGAGATGCGCTGCACGCAATAGCTGCACTTCTCCATGACGCCGCGCGACCGGACGGAGACGTCGGGGTTGCGCAGCAGCTTCAGGCTCTCTGTCTCGTAATCGGAATAGAGCAGGAAGTTGAAGCGCCGCACCTTGTAGGGGCAGTTATTCGAGCAATAGCGGGTGCCGACGCAGCGGTTGTAGACCATGGTGTTCAGCCCCTCGGGCGTATGCACCGTTGCGCCCACCGGGCAAACCTGTTCGCAGGGAGCGTTTTCGCAGTGCTGGCAGGCCATCGGCTGAAAGTGAGCCCGCGGCGCGGACAGATCGCCTTCAAAGTACGTGTCAATCCGGAGCCATTGCATGTTGCGCCCTATGCGCACCTGTTGCTTACCTACGACGGCAATGTTGTTCTCGGCGTAACAGCCCACAATGCAGGCATTGCAGCCGGTGCAACTGTTCATGTCGATGGACATGCCCCAGGCGTTGTCTTTGTACTCCCAGTTGGAGAAAAGTGAGACGGACTTGTCGGTCTTCTCCCGGCCTGGGCCCTCGTTGGCGAAACCGGGATTGGCCTTGTACTCGTCGAGCGTGGCGTAGCGAATGATGCCTCGCTCGTTGATGGCCTCATCGGCTTCAAGCGAGTTGTTGTCGTGGCCCTTCGGTTGGCCGAACCGTTCGCCGCGGTGGTCCTGGAAGTGGCTCTTGGTGACAGCAATACCCCACTTGCCCTCGAGTTTCCTGATCAAGCCGACGGCGTAAAACGGGGAAGCCGCAGGTCGAATCAAGTAAGCATTGAATCCAGCGCCCGAGCCTACGCGCCCGGCAGACTCGCGGCCATAGCCTAGATGGACAGTTACAGAGTTATCAGGATGACCCGGGGCAACAATCACCGGCGCATTCACTTTGCGGCCCTGCACAGTCAACTCAACAATATCGTCTTCTTCCAAGCCCAGCTTGGTCAGCGTCGCACCGGAAACGATGGCGGCGTTGTCCCAGCTCAGGTTGGTCACCGGCTTGGGCAACTCCTGAAGCCAGCCGACGTTGGAGTAGCGGCCGTCGTAGATATTGGGGTCGGGGCGGAAGATGATCTCGAGGGCGTCCTTGGGATTCGGCTTCGGAACTTCTGGAGCGGAGAAGTGAGGGTTGTAGTCGCTTGTATCTGTGAAATCTGTCGTCTCTTCGATCCAGCCCGAGTGCAGCGTCTTGCGCCAGCCCGTCTCAAAGTCGCCCTTGATCGTGGACTTCCAGGTCTCGCGAACCGCCTCATAAGCGCTCAGCCCCGGCTCATTCAGCAGCACCTGCAAAACATCGTGCGCAGTCTTGCCGCCATAGAGCGGATCGATCAGCGGCTGCACGATCGAAACCGCGCCGTCATACGCCTGCGCATCCGACCATGACTCAAGGAAATGCGCGGCTGGAATGTGCCACTGCGCATTTTGTCCGGTCTCGTCCAGGTGCGAGCCAAGGTGTGCGGTTGTCTTCGCCTTCTCGAACGCCGCAGCAAACTCCAAATCGGCAGGCGCTGAGTAGATCGGATTGGCGGTGAGAATTACCAGCCAATCCACCTTGCCCGCGTTCAGATCCGCGACAAGAGACTTCATCTGTTCGAGCTGATCGTACTGACCAGGATGTCCAATGAACGGTAACACGAGAGTGGACTGAACGTTTAACGTCTTCCGATAGTTACCCAAGACGTTGTTTATCATCGACGCTAGCGCGAAGACCGAGGGGTCCTGATACAGGCCCGGAATTACCACGCTCTTACCTGCGTGAGCCTTCAAGTCCTTTGCCAGCGCGACAAGAAACTTCTTCTGCTCTTCGGTCCAGGTATAGGCCGGAGCATTAACGCCCGCCACGCCGACAGCCTTGGCCAGTTCGGCGGCAAACGCGGGAATCTCGCTGGCCCGCAAACCCAGCCGATGTTCGGCCTTGAGGCCGGTCGTGGTCGGCGTGGACTCAATCGCATACAGCCGGTTCAGCTTGTCCGGATCCTTCCGCCGCTTGGCGTAGTCGCCCACCAGCTTGTGAAATCCAGGATACGAAGCTCCCGACAGAAAATCCGCATCCAGCGAAACAACCACATCTGCTTCGGAGAGCGAGTACTGGGTAGAGAGGCCGCCGCCTTCAAGAAACGTCCCCGCCGCCGCCGGATCGTATTGGATCAGGCGAGCTTTGGGATACGCAGCCTGCACTTCCTTCCACTGCCGCACCAGCGTAGGCGAGGTAATGGTCGCACTGAGGAAGTACATCCCCGTGCCGTCTTTGCTCTCGGCCATCTTCACGCGCAAACCCTGCGCAAACTCCGCCCACTCGCGGTTCTCACCGCGATAGGTCACGTGCTGCGAACGGTCCGGATCGTACAAGTCGAGCAGCGTTCCCTGCGTGAACGGGTCGGAAGAGCCCTGGTTATAAGGATGCTCGGGATTGCCGTCGATCTTGATGGGGCGGAATTGATCGCTCTTCACCAGCAGCGGTACCGCGCCGGTCACAAAGGGATGCGCCGTGGCAAAGTACATCGGCTTGCCGAGGATGAGATCTTCCGGCGCCTTGACGTAGGGATAGATCGGCTCGTCGGGCTGCTTGGTGCATCCTGCAAGACCGGCAAGCGCAAGGGACGCGCCCATCAGCTTCATGAATCCGCGCCGCGAGACCGGATCGACCCATTCTTGCGCGGAGCCGGGAAACTCCTTCTCGACTGCCGCCTGGAACTCCGCCGTATCCGCCAGCTCATCCACCGACCGCCAGTAACGCTTGCCCTTGACCGCTTTGAGCTCCGCGCGCACGGCAGCCAGGGTCATCGGAACAGCTGGCGCAGCGGCAGCCGCTGCGGGCAAATTGCATCCCTCAGGGGCTAAAGCCCCCGTCGATTTGGGATCGATGGCGGCCCGACTGAAGTCGTGCCCTTTTACAAAGCTTGTTGCACTGCCGGTTTCGTGGCCTGGCGCAGAGCTTGCGGCACGATTCAAGTCGTGCCCTGTTACGGAGCTTGCAGCACTATCAATGCCGTGGGCTAAAGCGGAGCTTGCGGCACGATTCAAGTCGTGCCCTTTTACAGAGCGGGTCTTGTCCGCTACCTCAGCGCCGGTCGTCTTCGTGTTGTCGTTCATCCGTCCGCTCATCGGTGGCAGACCTCGCAACTGGTCAAATCTTTCGGGGTGCGAATCTTGTAGTGATCCACGAGGAAGTGGCCCAGCTCATCCTGGCTGATGAACTTCTTGTACTCCAGCTGCGTGTGCGTCTGGTTCAGTGAAGTCGATACATCGCCGACCATCGGAGCGGTCTGGAGCAGCGCCAATGGGGCCAGCGACGCCAGCTCTTCAGGATTCGCAGCCGGGTCTTTGGTCACACAGTTCACGCTCTGAGCCGTGGGCAGGCCGCTCTTCTCATCGCCAACAGCGCACCACACAGGACGCTCCTCGGCCGGCTTCTCCCAGGCCATGTTGTAGATCTCGCTGGTGGGCCGCAAATTCTTCGCCGGATTGCGGTGGCAGTCCAGGCACCACTCCATCTGCAATGTGTTCTGCACGTACATCAGAGGCATCTGGTCAACGCGCCCGTGGCAGCTCGAGCAGCCCAAGCCCTTGTTCACGTGAATCTCGTGGCTGAAATACACAAAATCGGGCAGATCGTGAACCTTTGTCCAAACCACCGACTGGCCCGTCGTCCAGCTCGACCGCACCGGCTCCAGCAGTTGCGCATTGGTCCAGATCTGCGCGTGGCAGTTCATGCAGGTCTTGGTAGGCGGGATTCCGGCGTAGCTCGACTTTTCGACCGTCACGTGACAGTACTGGCATTGTAGCCCCAACCCCTGCACGTGATGCTTGTGGCTGAAAGGTACCGGCTGGTCGGGGCGCTGACCTTGCCGCGTCACCCAGGGCGAGCGCTGCAACTGGTCCAAGGTGACCCCCAGGGCGATCACAATCAGCCCCGTCAACACAAGGCTCGCGCGAGCCAGAGCATTGGAGCTGCGATCGAATAACTGCGCCATGAATGCTTTCCCTGTTTGATTTTCGTCTTGGATGCTTCCGCCGTGATGGCGGTCACACAGGTTGTGTACAAAAACCGTTCTTGGGTATAACTCACCCGAGAGGTGGAGGACCCCGCAAAATCAATATAGCAGCCTCTGAGAGTTCCGTGATCGTCTCCGTCGCAAAAAACCCATAAAAAGTTTGTTTGGGTGCAACTTTGTAATCGACTGAAAAGAATGGCGCTTGTGATAAACGCGAAGCCGGGCGAATCAACCCCTTGCTCCCGGCCGCTTGCGTACCAGAAGGTGAGATTTTCGCACATCAAGAAACTATCATGCCGGTTTTGGGCTTCGCCAGCTCAAACGGGAAGAATTGCACCCGCCGGCAAGAGGGCTCACAACTGCCTCTACTCAGGCGACTCCGTGTATGTCTCAGCAAAAGACTCATCCGGCGATGTCGCCGGCCAGCCCACCATGACCAAAAACACATCGAGGACGAATAGCGCAATAGCAATATCGTTGAAGAGTGTCGCCTGGGGCAGATTCGTCCACAGTTGATTGGCCGCCCAAAAGAGAAAGGCTACTGCCAGCATGACCGCCTTGGCGAATTCCATGCGCGCAGGCCGATGCGCTATCTGGTAGACGATGTATGCAAAAGCGATCATCGCCAGCGAAAAAGCCGCGAGAAAGTCATGGCTTCGGGCTGGAAACAGCCGCGGAAAGGCATCCCAGACAAACAGCGCGACGACGCCCGACAGTGTGACGACGCCGAGCATCACCGGAAAGACCCTGTGAGTCCTGTCAAGGCGAATGTACATGGACTATTGTTGATCGCCCAGCAAAAGGAAACCATAAGGGTCTTTCTGGGCTCCTCAAGAAAGGTAGCCAAGGCAAGAACGGCAAACGCGCACCGCGGAGCACGTCCAGACAACTGGATGCTTTAGAATTCGTAAGTAACGTTAAAGCCGGTCGCGCTCTGTAACTAAACCAAAAGAATTGCGGAATTCCAGGATGCGGACCTGGGCCCGGAGAGCAGCCGTCCATAGAACCTGGGACATGAAAGGAAAGGTCCATGAAATACGCCGGATTGCTGGTCATGCCCGCCGGATTCTTTCTTTCGATAGCCGCGCTCGCGCTTTTTCCCGCTCCCGCGCCGCGGGCGGCCTTCGTCCTCTGCGGCCTGGCCGTTGAAGCGCTCGGCCTTGGCGTCACCGTACGCGGCCACATGGAAACGCGAGGAGACGGCCACCCATGACTCCCCTCGCGCCCGCCGCCCCTGCCATGACCGACGCTGCTTTTGCCCTCGCCCTCGCGCTTCTCTTGCTCGCTCCGCTAGCCATCGCCGGCGTGGCTCTCATCAACACAGGACTCGGCCGCTCCCGCTCCGCTGCTCAGGCCCTGTTAGGGAACCTGGCCATTGTTGCGGCGACCGCCATCGTATTCGCGCTCGTGGGCGCGACCTTCGCTGGCAGCCTGCCCGGCACTCCAGGAGCTGGACACATCCTTTATGCGGCCGGCAAGCCCTGGAACTGGATTGGCGCCGGCCCGTTTGTACTCGGCGGCCTCGGAGCTGCACCCGCACAGGCTCAGTTGGCGCTGCTATTTGAATTCCTGGCGATAGCTCTGGCCGCGCTTATCCCCTGGGGCTCGGGAGCCGACCGCTTCCGCTTGACTGCCGGTTGCGCAGCCGCAGCGGTCATGGCCGCCATCGTTTTTCCTCTTCTGGCGCATTGGGTATGGGCAGGCGGATGGCTCTCCCAGTTGGGCGTCAACTTCTCGCTCGGCGCCGGCTTTCTCGATCCTGGGGGCGCCGCCACCGTCCATGTCCTGGGCGGCCTCAGCGCTCTGGCCGTCATTTGGATCGCCGGCTCCCGCAAGGGCAAGTTTCCCAAGGAAGGCTTCGCCACCGCGATGCCCGGCCATAACGCCGTTCAGATCCTCTTCGGGTGCATGATCTCTCTGGTGGGCTGGCTGGCCTGGAACGTCGCCGGGGCGATCGTCTGGCTCCACGCGCCGATGGCTGCCTTGCCAGTGACTGCCATCAACACGATGCTTTCAGCCTCCGCGGCCCTCGTGGCCACGTTCGCTGTAACCCGCATCCGCTTCGGCAAGCCCGACGCCAGCCTCTGCGCAAACGCGTGGCTAGCCGGGCTGGTTGCCTCCAGCGCCTGCGCAGCGCTGGTCACTCCAGGCGAGTCGTTGGCCGTCGGTTTCATCACCGGCATCGTCACCCCGCTCCTGGTGGAAGTTCTCGAGCTCGCCGTCGCCATTGACGATCCCTCGGGCGCCATCACTGTCCACGCCGCGGGAGGCCTTTTGGGCCTGCTTGCCGCGGGAGTCTTTGCCCCCCAGCCGGGCCAGCTCGTGGCCCAACTCGTCGGCGTCGCCGCACTGCTGGGCTTCGTGTTCCCCCTCGTCTACCTGCTCTTCTGGTTGCTCAATCGAGTGCACCCCTTCCGCGTGGATCCCGACGGCGAACGCATCGGGATGGACCTGCACGAATTGGGCGGCGGCGCTTATCCGGAGTTCGTTATCCACCGCGACGAATCGTACCGGTAAGCCAGCCAACGGCGGCGCAGCGGAAGATCGATGGCCCAAGCCGCGCCGTGAGGGTGGGTGCAGCTTCCTCACGTACTTTCACATTCTTCCGCTATTGTGTGATTTCTCTTTCTCCCGAAAGCGTGTACTCTGGCGCTAGGACAAACAGCAGATGGGATTCCTTAGCTATCTCTTTTACCCGTGGAGCTTGCTGCTCCAGGTGGTGGCGATCATCCATTTCATCCGGCGGCGGCCGCAGATGTATTGGATTTATGTCATTGTGTTTCTCGGCCCTGTTGGCGCTCTTATCTATCTAATTGTCGAAGCCCTTCCCGATATTACTTTTGTCGGACAGTCCCTGAGCGGCATTCCGCGCCGCAAACGCATTGCCGAACTTGAAGCGATGGTTCGAGACAATCCATCGGCGGCGAACTACGAGGAGCTCGGCGATATTTACATGGACGCCGGCAACCTGGCGCAGGCGCGAGCCGCCTTCGACAAGGCCATTGCCGCGCGTTCCGATACACAGGATTCCTTTTACCGGCGCGGCCTTTGCGCCCTCAAGCTGGGCGATGCCGCGGCCGCCATACCGGACCTGGAACGAGTGGTCCGCGAAGATCCCGATTACGATTTCCATCGCGCCGCCGGAATGCTCGCCCAAGCCTGCGCCAAAGCCGGGCAAAAGGAGAAGGCCGAGGCGCTCTTCCGGCAAGCAATCGCATCGTCGACATTATCTGAGACCTATTTGAATTTTGCGGATTTTCTGGCCTCCGAGGGACGCATCGCCGAGGCCCGGCAATGGGCGCAGAAGGTACTCGACAAGGAGCTGACGATGCCCAGTTACCTGCGCCGCCGGGAACGCCAGTGGTTCCAGAGCGCGAACGAGATGCTAAAGCGGCTGCCTGCTTGAGGGTTTCGCCGGGGCTGGAACGAATCTCAAACAGGCACGAGGCTGACAGTTGGACGGTAACGCAATTTCTGTGTTTCTGTGATGCATGATTTTTTAAGATATTGATTACAGGATTGTTAGATAAAGTAGCGCAGAGATGCGTAGAGACGGGTTTTTTGTGTTTCCGTGCTGTTTTCCGGCTCAAGTTGTTGATACCGGGCTGGTTGTTTTTGGCGGCACAGTTGGACAGTCGAAAAAAAACGACTTTCTCGGGTAGGGCAAACTGGCGTTGGCGGGCCTGGGAATCCGGGTCGGCGGCGATTGCAGGCGAGATTGTGGCGATGTTTTTCATGGGTTCGCAGTCCAGCGGGGCGGCTTGGTTCACCGCGCTTGCTTCCTATTCCAATTGTGCAACGGCGAGGGGTTATTTTCGGCAAAGTGCGGGAGTGAAGCTTATGCTTTCCCAGGTCCCAAAAGCGGGACCTAGGGCACCCGGCATGCACCCTTCGATGCGCCCCTACGGGGCGCGATTCTCAACCGGGCTCAATCCCCAGCATTCCGCTACGCTGCATGCTGGGCTACTATCGTCCGCTCCCTCCGGGAGTGATGAACAACGGGCAACCGAGCGCCCATTTTGACCCATCGTTGTAAACGGAGGGATCATGGACGACCATTTTCGCTCCTCCCTCGGGAGGATTTGCCCACGAGATTGCATATCCATGGGCCGGGATTGGCGCGGGGATGAGAGGAACTGCGTTGGCTCGCTCCCGTTGCACCCAGGAGCGGCGTAAAGAATCCTCTTGCGAAAAGCCCGACTTGGGCGGATCATTAGCTATCTTCCCCTTTAAGCGCTTTTCGGTTCAGAAAGGTAAGGAGAAGCTGTATGCGTAAGAGTTCATTCGCGGTCATACTTCTAGGAATTTGCCCTCTTCTCGTAGCTCAGCAGCCACAACCAGTTCCTGAAGCACAACCCGCGGCCCAGCAAGCCGCTACCCCGTCAGCTCCTCCGCCTCCGCATACCTTATTGGATGGCACTCCTGTGAAACTGCGGCTCAGTGAGACGATCTCGTCTGCCGACGCTAAGGTCGGGCAGGAAATCCCTTTCGAGGTTGTCGAGGACGTCACTGTAGACCAGACAGTTGTTCTCCCCAAAGGGGCAACCGCAATTGCTACTGTTACGGCGGCACAGTCGAAGAAGAGCATGGGTCGTGGCGGCAAGCTAGACATCGCCATCAGCTACGCGCGGCTTAAAGATCAAGAGAAGGTCGCGCTGAGAGCTTCGCAGGAGAACAAGGGCGGCGGACATGTGGGAGCCATGACTGGAGCAATGGTGGCGACCTCCGTTGTTTTCTTTCCTGCCGCGCCATTGTTTCTTTTTATCAAGGGCAAAGATATCAGCATTCCTCAGGGCACCGGGATCACAGCCTTTGTGGAAGGCGACATGCATTTGGACATGAGCAAGTTTGAGGCCGCTCCGACGATGACAGCGGCAGCTCCCGTCCCAGCCGCCCCAACACAGGTTTCACTCGTCATCGAATCCACTCCTCCCGGCGCTGACATCGAGGTAGACGGCGCCTTTGTCGGCAATACGCCGTCCACGGTTACAGCCGCTCCAGGCAGCCATCAGATCGCGGTCAAAAAGAAGGGCTTTACGGACTGGACAAAGACCCTCAATGTGACCGGCGGGGCTGTCCACCTAAGCGCCGAACTTGAACAGTCTCAGCCGGCGCCGACACCGGCACAGTAGCCACGCAAGCCGGGCTGACTGCTCAAATTCCACCGCCGGCAGCGCCGATCTCAGCCTCGACTCAAACAGCGAATTGAACGCACCGCTGGGGCAGCCTCTGGGCGCACAGAGTGTAAGGTGTTACGTTGTTTCAGACTGACTCTCTCTCGACTCTGAATTTCGGTCCTCGGACGTGTCAGGGCACAACTTTAGTCGTGCCGAGACGATTGCAAAAGAGTGGAGGGCTTTAGCCTCTGAGCGGACGCGTTTTCGACAACTTACCTCCCCGCAGCGGCTAAAGCCGGACTCTGATTTGGCATTTTTACGGCACGACTGAAGTCGTGCCCTGACACTTCAAGCGGCTCCGAATGCCATTTTTCGCGTCCTGTGTCGTCGCGCTATGAGCGCTTGTGAATATCATGAGCGAATGCAAAAGGGTGGAGGGCTTTAGCCTCTGCGATGTCGAAACCTTCCCGACCTTCGGATCCGGCGAACGCCACGGGATGCGCGCGAACGTTCTTTGCGACTACCCGAACAGCCGGCGGAAGGTCGTTGTTCCAGACCGAACGCATGTCGGACCTTTTCATTGACGTTCTTCGGTCAACCATGCGGAGTGGAAGGGCGGTTGTTCACGATTTTGTCGTCATGCCCAATCACGTTCACATCCTGATGACCGTTCCTGGCGACATGAGTCTTGAGAAGGCAATGCAGTTGATTAAGGGCGGCTTTTCGTTCCGGGCCAACAAGGAACTTGGATTTCGGGGCGAGATTTAGCAGCGGGGATTTTCCGATGTGCGCATCGTCGATGAACAGAGCTTCCAGCTGCATCGAGGGTATATCGAAAACAATCCGGTGAAAGCGGGCCTGGCAAACGCGCCGGATGAGTACCCGTTCGGGTCTGCGTACCTAAAGAAGCGGAAGCGCGCAGGGGCTGAAGCCCAGAGTGACGTGCGGCTAAGCGGCACGACTGAAGTCGTGCCCTGACACTTCTTGCCACTCCGGATGAGTTTTTCCGCAGCCTGTTAAGCCGTGCCTTGACACACGTGCCGCTGATCGGTGCGATTGATGGTCGTGCCTAGACACACAGATTGCAATCGGTACAACGAAGGTCGCGCCCTGACACGGCCGGGGACCGGATGATACCTTGGTTTCTGACGGCCCTTCATGCGCAGACGGACTCGAAAGACGCTCTGGGTAGTGGCTGCGGTCCTGATTCTCTTGGCCGTGGCTGTGTTTCTGCGCTCGAAGGCTCCGCCTGAGGCGGCGCGGCTGCTGCCCGAGTCGGACGGCATCGTTTACTTCAACCTCAAGCCGTTCCGCGCCTTTCTGCACAAGGACCTGAAGCCGCCCCAACGCGTGCCCGAGTACCAGGAGTTCGTCGACTCGACCGGCATCGACTGGGAGCAGGATCTTGATCAGGTGGCCATTGCCCTGCACCGTATGCCCGACCCCAACGGACCGAATGGCCCTGTCTCCTACTCGATGGTGCTGGTGGGCAAGCTGACCGGCCAGAGGCTGAATGCCTGGCTCGAGGCCCATGCCGCCAGCCGCGAGTCTTATGCCGGCCACACCGTCTACTCGATTCCCTCCGAAGGCCGGACGGTGCGGGTTGCGCAGATCGGGTATGACATGGTGGCCGCATCGAATTACCCGACCACCGAGCAGATTCACTCGATGCTCGACCGTCATCGCGCGGCCGCACTGCCCTTTGCGGGCTCAACGCTGCTGGCCGAGCACTATCACGACGTGCCGCTGCTTTCGCTGGCATGGGGCGTCGGCCAGATCGGCCTGCCCTTCAATGAGAGCGGCGCGATCCATATCTTCGGCCTTGCTCTGCCGCTGGAGTCCGACTCGACCATTGTGGCCAGCGTGACGCCGGCTTTATCGCTGGGAGGCGCGCTGAACGTCAAAGTGGAGGAGATCGCCCCCAATGAAGACGCGGCGGCCAGCCAGGCAGCATCCCTGGCGACACTGGTCACGCTGGCGCGCGGATTCACCGCTCCGCTGGCCGAGAACACAGCCAACAACGGCCTGAAACAGCTCCTCAAGACCGCCGAGGTCACCGTTGAGAGACGCAATCGCGTGGTTGTCAAGGCCACGCTGTCGCCAGCCATGCTGACCACGCTCGCGCAAGGCGAGAACGGCTCGCCCGACTCCGCACCCGGCGCGGCAGCATCGAAATAGTAGAATGCGCACTTTTCTCCGAAAGCAGGCCCGATCCATGCGCAAGTTTTCGTTCGCTTCCCCTGCTGGGCTTGTGACCGCCATTCTGGCTGCCGGCCTGATTGCCTGGCCGATCGCCGCCGCCCACGCCCAGAACTCGACGGCAAGACCTGCCGAGCCAGGCAAGACCCCGGCTAAGCAAGACCCTGCCAAGCCCCAACCAAACGACGATTTTCTGGCCAGGGCGGGCAAACTCTACTACTCCGCCGCAAGATCGGGGATGAGAGGTTTCGATTGCGCCGTGCATCCCGATTGGCATGGTCTTTTCGCGAGCGCCAGCAAGGGCGTCGCGGTGGCCGACAACGATCCGCGCATTGTGCTGCTCAAAGCCGTGAACATCAAGCTGCACGGCCGGCTGACGGGGGGCTCGACGCTCGAGTGGAACCAGGCAGCGAACCCGACACCCCCCGTGGATGCGGACTCGGCCGCGATGCTGGATAGCATGCACAGCGCGACAAGCCAGACTCTGGAAGGTTTCATGCAGTTCTGGACACCGTTTGTGGACGGGTCAGTGATACCGGCCAACGCCGAGGGGCTGGAGATCACTCAGACTGAGAACGGCCGACGGATACATATCGACGAAGGCGGCACATCGGTGACGGAGCTGTTTGACAGCAGCCTCATCTTGCAGCACTTTGACGTGGTGACTGGCGGCATGACGGTCAATTTCGCGCCGTCTTATCGGCCTACGGAGAAGGGCTTGCTGGTGAGCGGCTTCCGGGCTCACATCCAGCCGCCCGGCGTGGCGCGCGAGCAGGCCACCGAGATGCACGTCGAGATCGAGTATCAGACTCTCGGCGGCTCGCCGATTCCGGCACGGATCAACGCGGATGTGGCGAACAGCGGGACATTCAATTTCGTGCTCGATGGCTGCACCGTCAATCCATAGCCGGAACAGCCGCACAAACAAGAGCGGCTCCCATCCTGCCGGGAGCCGCATGCCGATCTTGGAAAGCCGCGCAAAAAAAGCCGACTAGTGCTAAGACCGCTTGAAATGGTAATCAATCATGGAGAAGTGCGGGCGGGGACGCCCGCACTTCAGCCGGTCAGGAGACCGGCGCTACATACAAGTCATTACAAATTCATGCGGTCACGGTACTAGTTGCGCCGAATGCCGCCCGCGTCGGTATCGAGGGTAGCGACCTGCTCGTAAGTGGTGCGGAGATACTTGTGGGGATTTACGGGGACGTTGTGGACGCGCACCTCATAGTGAAGATGCGGACCGGTCGCGCGGCCGGATTGGCCTACGTATCCGATGACCTGGCCCCGAATGACGTGCTGGCCGGGCAAGGCCACAACCGCCGAAAGATGGCCGTAGACCGTGAGCACATCGTGGCCGTGATTGAGCACGACCTGACGCCCATATCCCGCGCCCATTGACTCTCCGCTCACGTCACCGTCTGCCGCGGCACGTACGGGCGTTCCGTAGGGCGCCTCGATATCGATTCCGGAGTGGAATTTGCCTTCGCCGTTGAAGGGATCTTCGCGCTCACCAAAGCTGGAGCCCACGCGGCCTTCGACGGGCCAGATCGAGGGCGCATCGGCCAATTGCGTCCAGTCGCCAACAAAGCTGGATGTGAGCCCGCCCTCGAGGGCCTTGGAGACCTGCCCGGAGAGAGCCTGAGTGCGCAGAGCGTAGAACTGGTCGACCGAGAGCTTTACCTGCTGCTGGTTGACGTCGTCGGTGAGGGCCAGAGTGGCTGGTGTTGGCGCGGCTGCGGCTCTTGCGGCTGCCGGCTTGGCCGAAGCCAGCCGGTTCTGCCTCAATCCATAGAGAGCCGTCACTTCGCTGGCCAGCGCACCCAGCGATGCAACCTGCACGCTGCGGTCATGGGCGATCTGCGCCATCTGCTTGTAATCCTTGCGCAGATTCTCGCGGTCTTGGCGCACCTGGTTGAAACTCTCGGTCTTGAGCAGCATGCGCGTGTACGAACCGGCCAGTCCGACGATGGTGAATGCACCCACCAAGGCCGCGGCAACAAATCCGTATGCATAACTGAGAGGAAGCGGAATCTTGCGTACCCGCCCGTCCTCATCCCTGGCTACAAAAAGAATGTAATAGCGCTTGCGTAGCATTTTCGCCTTTCTTCCCGGCAACCTGCAGGACCGCAATTCGCCGCGTACTCAAAAAAAGCGCTTGGCATTCGGGTCTATTCAGCCCGTTTTAAAAAGCTCGCGCCCAAAGGGCGTAGTTGAGTGACGTTCGTTAAGACTAACAAAGCCAGGACGCAGGGTCAACGAAATCCCCCCCAAAAATCATTCGCGAAACTTAATTCGCCAGGTGTTCGCCTTGTCGCAAAAATGTCTCGGAAAGATCACATGGGCCGGGCGGATTCAGATTCTCATTTGCAGAATCAGGCCATAAGCCTTGCAGAATCTGCGCAACGTTTGGCACACCGTGTTCCCTGTTCAGCGCCGTTTGCCCTATTCTTGAAGCATGACCTCCAAGCGGATCGATATTGCTTCAGGCGGCGGTGACAGTGGCGAACTGGCTTTGCTCCGGCAGATCCGGAGTCGCGCAGGCCGTTCCTCGGGCACAGGGCTCAGCCTCGGCATTGGGGACGACTGCGCCTTGCTGCGCCCGCGGCCCGGAGAGGAGCTTGCCGTCACCACGGATCTGTCTATTGCCGGACGGCACTTCCGCCTCGACTGGCATCCGCCCGAATCCGTGGGCCACCGGGCTCTGGCGCGGGGATTGAGCGACCTGGCGGCCATGGGGGCACGGCCTGTTGCCGCCTTCCTATCGCTTGGGCTGCCACGCGAGCTGACGATTGGAGCGGGCCGACGCCGCGCCTGGGTCGATTCCTTTCTCGACGGGCTGCTCGCTCTGGCCGCTGCGCAGAAGACTCCGCTAGCTGGCGGGGACTTGTCGGAATCGCCAATTGCTATGGCGGATATCGTGCTGATCGGCGGTGTGCGTCAGGAGAAGGCTCTGCTGCGGTCGGCGGCGCGTCCCGGCCACCTGCTCTATGTGACTGGGGCGCTGGGCGGGGCCGCGGCTGGACTTGCGGGGCTGGCCCAATTGGCCGCGGGTAGAAACATCAAACCGAGCGGGATCTCGGGAGAGTACACCTCAGGGGCTAAAGCCCGCGTCGATTCAGTTGCGTTTGCGGCACGACTGAAGTCGTGCCCTGACACAAACCAGCGCTTTTCGGCAACGTATAAAGCCCAGTCAGGCAGACTGCACCCTCCGCGAATTCCGAAGAAACTGGAAGCTCTGCTGGCTCCGCACCTGTATCCCCAGCCCCGGGTCGCGCAGGGGCTTTGGCTTGTCCGGCACGGTCTGGCGTCGGCGGCCATCGATGTCAGTGACGGGCTTTCTACCGACCTCGCCCATCTCTGCGAAGAGTCGGGCGTGGCCGCCGAGGTCGAAGCCGATTTGGTTCCGATATGCCCCGGAGCAACCCTCGCCCAGGCTCTCAATGGCGGAGAAGACTATGAGCTGCTCTTTACCGCTCCGGCCGGATCGCGACTGCCTCGCTCAATCGCCGGCGTTGCGATCACCAGGATCGGGCGCATTACGAAATCCCGCGCCGGCCAGGCTGACGTTACGCTTTGTACGCCGCAGGGCTCCCAGCTCCTGAAGCCGCAAGGGTGGGAACATTTCTCTTGAGGTCCTCGTGTCGCGCAGCCGCTATCATCAAGAATGATGACCATAAAACCCCGCGTCCGGTTTGCGCCTTCGCCTACGGGCCTGCTCCATGTGGGGAATGCGCGGACGGCGCTCTACAACTGGCTCTTTGCACGACGCAGCGGGGGGCAATTTATCCTTCGTATCGAAGACACGGACCTGGAACGGTCTGAAGCGCGCTTTGAGAGGCAATTGATTGAAGATCTGCGCTGGCTGGGGCTCGGCTGGGACGAAGGGCCTGGTCCTGGCGGGGAGGGCGGAGCTTCAGGGCAGGAAATTGGCAGCTTCGGACCCTACCGCCAGTCTGAGCGGCTGGCGATTTACGCAGATCACACGGAGCGGCTGTTGGCCGAGGGCAAGGCCTACCGCTGCTTTTGTACACCGGAGGAGCTCGAGGCTGAGCGGAAACTCGCAGCCGCCGGGCAACAGCCGCAGATCTACTCGGGGCGCTGCCGCTCGCTTGGCCAGGAAGCGATCAACCAGAATCTTGCTGCCGGTAAGCCGTTCGCGGTGCGCCTGAGGATCGAGGACCATCCACTCCGCTTTCACGATCTGGTGCGCGGGCCGGTCGAGTTTGCAGCGGAGACTGTCAGCGACCCCATTCTGGTTCGGTCGGCTTCGGGCGTTTCTAGCGGCGTGCCTGTCTATAACTACGTCGTCACAATCGATGACGCGCTGATGCAGATTACTCACGTCATCCGCGGGGACGACCACATCTCCAACACGCCGAAGCAGGTAGCCATCTACGAGGCCTTCGGCTGGCCGGTGCCGGAGTTTGCCCACCTCTCGACCATCCTGGGAGCCGACCGCGAGCGGCTCTCGAAGCGGCACGGAGCCACCTCGATTTCGACGTTTCGCGAGATGGGCTATCTGCCCGAGGCGCTGGTCAATTACCTGGCTCTGCTCGGCTGGGGCGCGGAAGACGGCAAGACCGAGACCTTCACGCTGGCCGAGCTGACCCGCGCGTTCAGCCTGGAGCGCGTGACGCCCAGCCCGGCCATCTTCGACTTCGACAAGCTCAACTGGCTCAACCGGCATTACCTGAAGCAGGCCGACCGGGAGCGCATCGCGGCGCTGGCGTGGGGCCACTTCGCCGATCGGCTTCCCGCGCGCGAGTCGGCCCCTGAGCCCGTTCAGGCCTGGTTCGTAAGTCTGCTTGCGCTCTTTCTGCCCGCCGTCGACACCCTGGCACAGCTTCCCGCCCAATCCGCCTTCATCTTCGGCTTCGATCCCGCAGCGGCCCGCGCCAACGAAGAGAATGCCGCCGTTCTGGCGGCCGACTCGGCTTGCACAGTGCTTGCCGAGGTGACCAGCCGCGTCCGCGCACACACCGGCCCGGTAACGCCCGAGGCTTTCAAAGCCTGGTTGAACGAGATCAAGGCCGCCACCGGAATCAAAGGCAAGGAACTCTTCCATCCGGTGCGGATCGCGCTCACTGGGTTCCACTCCGGCCGCGAGTTCGATAAAGTGCTGCCGCTTATTGAGGACGGCGCCGCCCTGGGGCTGGACATTCCCAGCGTCCGCGAACGGATCGACCGATTTTTAGGAGCCTGACCCATGAGCGACGTCTTCTGGATCAAGGGCAATCCGCCTGCGTCGCTGGCCATATTGCTTTGCCCGCTTGGCCCCAGTGAGCTGACCGGCGAGTTGCTCCGCGTCCAGGAGGAGCGCGTGGAGACCCTTGTGTCGCTCCTTGAACCGAAAGAAGCCGCACGGCTTGGTCTGGCTGAAGAAGGCCCCCAGGCAATCCGGCTTGGAATGAAGTTCCTTTCCTTCCCTATTCGCGACGGCCATGTTCCCCACGACTCAGCTGCCTTTCGGAGCTTCGTCGCAGGCCTGGCGGATCGCCTCCGCGCCGGGGAGCGGATTGGCGTCCATTGCCGGGGGAGCATCGGCCGAGCCACTGTCACCGCGGCCTGCACGCTCATCCATCTGGGCTGGGCGCCCGATGCAGCCCTCGCCGCCGTTGAAGCTGCCCGAGGATGCCCGGTTCCCGATACGCAGGAGCAGGAAGACTGGATTCGCTACTACAAGGCCGAATCCGTCATCGCCCCGGCCCCTATCCCTGAGCCAACGATGGACCTCACCTTTCCGCACCGCTGGCAGGCCAAATTCCTTCCGGCGCAACCCCTCATCCTGCCTGCGCGCCACTTCGTCTACCCCAACGAGGCCGAAGAGGTCGAGCAAGACGCGCTCGAAGTCCTGATTCGGCCCGGCCGCTCCAAGGCGCGGCCCTCACAGAGTGCAGAGATCTTTCTGGCGACCTGCGCTCTCGGCTTCCGCGACCCTGCTGTACCAACCGGCTTCTGGTCCGCGCCAAATCCAGATGAGATCTGCGCCGTCTCCGGCGGCTACGCCTATTTGATCGACACGACGGCCCCCGAGCGCTACACCATGATTGCTTACCGGCCAGTGCTGGAAGTTCGCCCGGTGGCGGCTCACCGCTTGCTGCTATTTGTCGGCCATCATTCCATCCTTGCCTGGGGTGGGAGCGGCCTGGCGTGGCAAACGGAGAAGCTTTCCGACGAGGGCGTGAACATTACCTCTATAGAAGGCGGCGTGCTGCGCGGGCTGGGATGGAAGATGATGACGGACAAGGAGACGCCGTTTGCGCTGGACCTGAGAACCGGGTTTCGCATCACCGTCTAGCGCGAAGTTGGAGTAATCTGAACGCGGGATAGGCGCAATCGCCAAGCGGTGGACCTATGAGAGCCCTCGGATATACCGAACTGACGAGCACTGAGCTCCCGGATGAACTGCGATTCACTGTTGTCCGTCACGATGGTTGGTTTGACTGGTTTAGAAGGACTTTGGCGCCGGTGGGGGTGATCTTCTTTCTATGCGTGCCAGACCCGCGTCTTTCATGGGGTGTGAGATTCGCTTTCATCTTCGTCGCAATCTCACCTATGCCGCTCTATTGGTTTCGTGGTCGCACGACAGAACTTCGTGTGACGAGCGGGGAGTTGATCGTCACCGGAAACCTACGAAATCTCTTCTCTTCAAGAGCAACCATGCTGGCCTCTAAGGTAACTTGGCTTGGATTTAACGAGGTTGAACCAAATACGGATGGGCTGAGAATCGAGGGTGAGGATGCGGACATCGATTGTGCTCTCCCGGAACTGAATAGGGAACAAGCCGAAGCAATCTCAGACACTATCCTGAGACGATTCCGGAATATCCGTCCCGACTTCCCGCGCTGAAATAGGCTCCTGAAAACCAGACATTCTGCTACCGGTCCTATCCCGCCGCCTGCTCCTGTTGCGGCGGGATCGTCTCATACGCAGAGCAGACCCCTTCAAGGACGGAGAAGTTATCCGTAAATTGCGCATTCGAGTAGCGCCGCTCTCCGGAGCGGCTGTACTGGTGATGTCCTCGATGCCAGCATCCCAGCGCGGGCCAGGAGGCCCGCGCCACAGCCGACCTGGAGGTCGGCGCTACCTATCTACGGATAAGTTCTGAGTCCCCGCTCATGGTGAGCGCCGAAACCCGAGCTGTTAATCATCGTCGCCGCCGATCTCCCACGTCACTTTGACGACTACGCCAATAGGGCTGCTGTGGCTGCCCGCTCCCATGGGCACGCCTACTCCCATCTCAAGCCGATGCGGCAGATGTTTATAGATGCCCGGCGTGAGATAGAAGCTGTTCAAGCCGGAGTTACGGCGGCCATTGAACTCCAGCGTCGGAATCAGCTGGTGGGCGAATGGACGCACGGCCGCCACGTTGTATGCGAGAGACTTATCGTCCTCGCTTAACTCCGGAATGACACTGGCGTGTATCTGGAGTTTGCCGAATCCTTTTGCGGCCAGCAGTTCCGGCTCATAACTAATGCTGCCGCGCGAGGTAACGGGCAGGTTCACGCCCATGGCGGCGCAGAGCGCAAAGGGATGGTTGCTTTGAATGAACTGGTAGAGCAGACTGGCGTTCAACGTGCTCCAGCTTACCGGGAGTTCGCTGCTCGGGGTGGACTGGATGCCGTAGGGCAGCTCCATGCCCAACTGCAAGCGGCGGGTGACACCGTATTCGATATCCAAACCCGCCGACTTGCCGTCGGCCGCGCTCCCACGGCCCCGCGACGCCATACCGTCTACGGTAAGCTGCAGTTCGCCGTGTTCTTCACTGCGCACTGCTTCCGAGAGAAAGAACTCTTCTATATAGACAGGCAGAGCATTCTGCGATGTTGGGGCGGGCTTTGCATCCGGCGCCTGGCCCATCGCGGCGGTCTTCAGCGCCACCAGCAGGCAGATGCCAATTATCGACGCCAGGGGCATCGAGCCAATACGTATCACTTTCATCGGTTGTCCTTTTCAGTTCGCGAACATCAAGAGCACATCGGCGTGGCGGCGCATCATGGAGCGCACCTCGCCGCGCCGCAATGGCCGGAGGCAATCAACGCGATGAAAAGGATCAAATTCGGAGGGGAACGCCAGGCGGAGAACAGCCGGGGAAGAATGGCAAAAGCGCGGGTCCGCGAAGCATCCTGCCAACTGCCGGCAGCCTGAAGTACGACCTGGCGGTGACGATCAGGCGCATTCGCACCGCGGCGAAGGCAACCACGGCGGACAGACCGGCAAACAGCGCCAACGCCGCCACGTTGAACTCCGTATCGCTGGCTAGTCCGGGCGTAGCGTCCCAGGAGTCGAAGGCTTCAACCACGGGAGCCAGCAACGCTGCAATCAGCAACGCCGACAGGACACACCGGATAATTGAACGACCCATACTGGCATTTTACATGCGGGCCTGTCCGTTGGGTTCCGATGTGCTGCGTCTATCGCCGCCGCGACTGCCGTTGTGTGAGGCTGGTTCCCATGAACGCAATCTTCTTCGGCCGATTCCCGCACATTCAAAGGTTCATTTCAAACGACTTTCACGCAATTGCTCAGGCGGCTGGGGTAGACTGCGCTCGGGAACGGTTAATCGCCCGGACGACGATCTTATGAACGCCTTCTTTTACTCGGAATTGTCGACCAGTGAACTGCCGAACGAACTGCGGTTCAGCGTTGACCGGAAGACTGGCTGGTTTTTTCTGGTGGTTTGGCCAACGATTCTTGCCGTGCTGTTGGCCGTGTGCTTGATCGTTATTTTCACGCAGGAATACCCCCCTGACTGGAGCATCGGCATTGCCATTGGCGCCGCGATCAACCTCGTGGCGTTGCCGATCATGCTGGCTTTGGCCCGGAGGCGCAGCACCACGGCGCTCTCCGTGACCGACCAGCGTCTGGCGGCGAAGGGGCGCGGCGTGGGATCGAGCCCTTTCCTGTCGTCCACGGTGAACATTCCGCTCTCTGAGGTAAGCTGGCTCGGGTATCTGCCAAGCAACACCCCTGGACTGTACGTGAGCTGCGGCCTGATGAAGAATGACTGCATCTTGCCCGGGTTGGACGGCGAGCAGGCCTCGACCGTGACGGATGCAATCGCACGCCGATTCCCGCAGATCGGCTTGTTGATGCAAGGCGGACGATGAACGACGGGCACAGCGCGACGGAGAAGCTATGAACGCCTTCGGACACACTGAATTAACGGTCAACGAGCTTCCGGACAGACTCCAGTTTCGCGTCGACCGCGAAGCCGGCTGGGCTCCCGCAGCCGTGCTGTTGATTGTTTCCACTGGGTTCATGATCTTCTCGTTGACGATTTCGGTGCCGACTCTCCGGTACACCTTTGCGGCAGTGACGGCAGGGTTCTTTGTGTGGATCGGAATCACCTTGGTGCGGAACCTGAAGAAGATCGATACAACGACACTTTCGGTTACAAGTGAGAGCCTGGTGGCAACCGGAGCAGGCCTGAGGTGGCTTGGTTCCGGCAATTCAACATCGTGCGTGCCCACCGCTGAAATCAGATCGATGGGATACGAGACGGGGGGCGAGGACGATCCGTCAGGACTGTATGTCAGCTGCGGCTTTTGGAAGAACAGGTGCCTGCTGCCCGGATTGAATCGCCAGCAATGCACAGCCGTGACGATTGCGATCGTGCGGCGATTCCCGGAGATCGGTTCCAAGATTCAGCGGAAGAAATGACTCACGCCAGCGCGGCGTGTTTTCCGGCCAATCCTACCCGGCCGCCTGCTCCCGCTGCGGAAGCAGCGTTTCATACGCTGCGTAGACGCCTTCAAAGACCGCGTCCCAGCTCATGGTGAGCGCATACTCGCGCGCAGCCAGCCGCATCGCAGCGTGCTTCGCGGGATCGCCGAGGATGCCGGCTACCGCAAAGGCAAATTGCTCGTCCGGCACAATCCGGCCGGTTTCACCATCGTGGACGATGGTAGGCGGGCCTCCGTCGGGAGTCACTATCGCCGGAACGCCGCTGGCAAGCGCCTCAAGGACGACGTTGCCGAAGGTGTCGGTATGCGAGGGAAAGACGAAGAGGTCCATGTTGGCGTAGGCCTCGGAGAGGGCCTCGCCCTTCAGCACTCCGGGGATCTCTGCCCGTGGCAACCGCTCCCGCAGCCAATCTTCTTCCGCCCCGTGCCCCACAATCAGGAAGCGAAAGCTCTTGTGCCCCAACTGCTCCAGCTCTTCCTGCACCTGGGCCAGCAGAGTCACGTTCTTCTCGATAGAGAGCCGGCCCACAAAGCCGAGCACTTGATTGCGGTCTTCGGGATCGCGCTTGCGCTTGGCTGGGTGAAAGAGCTCGGCATCTACTCCGCGCGGCATCAGGTGGCAGGGGCGGCCAGTCGTCCGCTCCAGCAGGGCACATAGCTCGGGGTTGGGCGCAAACAGAACCTGCGCCACCGAATAGAACCTGGCCGCGGCGGCCATGGTCAGATCCTCGATCTTTTGGCCGGTGGCGGCGGAGTGACGCTCGGGCAGCAGGCGCAGAAACCACTCTGACCGCCGAGCCAGATACTCATGAACGTTGGTGTGCCAACTGGCGGCGAGCGGCAACTTGAGATGGTGCGCGAGGCCAGCGCCCAACATGCCGACCTCGCTGGGGCCGGTGATATGGATCAGGTCTGGCTGGAACCGCTCGAGAACCTCACCGATGAGGGGAATGTGGCGCAGAAATGCCGGATCGAAGCGCAAGTCCTTTTCAAGAGCAAAGGAGAGAAAACCGCGGGGCAGCTCAAGCGTCCAGACGTTGCCGTCTTCGAGGATGGCCTGGGTCCGGTCTCCTGCGCGCACGCAGAGGAACGGCAGGTTCCGCCGCCGGGCAAAGGCCTCAAAGTGCCGGCTGGTATGCGCGACCCCGTTCACTTCATGGAAGGAGTCGGGGAAGTACGCGACTCGCGGCATTCGATCGTTCATACATTCTTTCAGTGTCGGCAGTAATATACCGCTTCGAACGGACACGGCTTGAAGGGTCGCGGAATAAAGCGTCGTCTCGGACAATGTTTCAGAAAAGCATACCGCAGGGGCCCAAGAGGCTGCGGAAAAACTCGCGATTTCGAGCAGAATCCCCAAGAGCAAATTTCAGGGGCTAAAGCCCGCGTTGATTTTGCAGCACTTACGGCACGACTAAAGTCGTGCCCTGACACAAATCGGAACCGGAATAGTGTTTTCCGCAGCCTGCAAAGCCCTAGTTCAATTTGCGGCGCTTACGGCACTCTTCGGCAGGCTCAGGGCAAGCTCTAATGCCGTGCCCTGACACGCACGAACGCATTTTCAGCAGCTTGTTTAGCTTTCGTGCTCGCCCATGGCCAGCCGCAACTGATGCGCCTCGCTCCACGCCATCCGCAGCCCGCCTGAAACCAGGCCCCTGCCCATGAACTGCACCAACCCGATACCCCAGGTCATCGCCCACGGCGCCGTTCCGTCAGGCCACAGTTCGCTCAGCGGCCGAGCCACGCCGTTCGCATCCGGATGATAAACGCGCTCATCCCAGGTCCGCGAGCCCTGCGGAAACTCCGGATAGTGGCGCACTGCGTCGATCGCCGACCGCAGAATCCGATGCTTCCACGGCTCGGCGTACTGCGGCATGAAGAGCATGTTGCTCTTCTTTTCCCGCCGGACCTCATGCACAAACTCGGTAAAACAAGTGGCGTTGGTCAGGTTGATGTTGGCATTCGGCTCCACGCCGTGCCGGTCTCCGCCGGAGATGAGCAGCATGTTCCACTTCTCCGCCAGCCGCCGTACTCTGCGGTTCTCTTCCCAATGCCGCAGACCGTTCAGCTCCAGCGCGTGCAGATAGTTCCCGTTCTTCTGTAAGAACTCACCAACCAGGAACTCGTGCTTTTCCGAGCCGATCAGGTACAGATCCCAAAGGGGATGATTGAAGATCACCAGTACGTTCGGTTCTTCGTGGAGCGCGATCAGAATCTCTGTAAGGCGAGCGTCGCTCGGGTGGGCGGTGAAGTGCGCAAGCGTCTCCATCCACTCAGCCGCCCGTGCGCTGGGTAGATTGTGCACGCCGAGGTGGAAAGACTGTGCGCCGTAAGGCGCAGTCCACTCAACCGAGACCGGAATCTGCCGCGCGCTGGGCACCGTCCGCAGCAGCATTGGCGCCGTGATCGAGTCGTGATCGGTGATGGAAACCATGGGTGCCAGGTCCAACCTGGCGATCTGGTCGCTCTCAAGATCGAAGGCGAGCTTGGGAGTCATCGGGGGCGTCCAGTAGCTGGCCGCATAGTTCACCTTCACCCCATGCATCTCCTCTGCCCGCCGCTCCAATCGCGACAGAAGAGGCCGCATCACCGGGTACTGGTTGCCAAAGTTCGCCAGAAAATCCAGCGTTTCCTTTGACTGGTTGGTGTGACCGTGCAACGAAATGCCTGAACGGAAGCTTCTTGGCGCGGTAGTGTCGCGCCACAGGTACGAGATGGTCGAACTGGCCATTTCTGCTCCTTCTCCGCGATCGTGCCCGGATTCCTGCACCCAGTATCCCTTCCCAACCGTAAATGCAGGGTTAAGATGGTGCGAATTACCCTTCAATTAGCAAAAGAATCAACAAGGTAACCCCCGACTCCTTGATAGATCAGGTGAATTCGCCCCATATTTCCTGAGAAACACCCAAAAAACAAGCTCGTTCGGCTGGACCAGGCAGCTCCTGAATCCCTTCTTTCGAGGTTTGCCTGGGGAAGCCTGTGCAATAAGCCTAGCAGAATCAGTCCAGTCGCGCACATGGACCTGAGACGGCGAGGCGCGGGCGGGCAGCTGCCCACCGGGGCAAGTCGAGGCTAGTACCGGCTCCAGGGGCTCGTTGATAGAGTAGCTCGAGGCTGAGTTTCGGTTCTCCGGGGATAGCGACCTCGATGATTTTGCGGCATTTGCGGCACGGCTAACGTCGCGCGCTGATAAGAAACTACTTTCCGTGCGGAATGCAAGTTGTTGATTGTGTTGAAACGTGCTCTGTGTAAGGATTTCGCACCGTCCCTCCGGGACTGTGAGGCCTATATTGATGCTTACCCAGGACTGTGCTGCGCTTGTCCTGGGCTAATATCAATACTCCCTCCGGGAGAAAAACGTGGGCGGTTTCATCTTTCCGTGTGTTCGCAACGCCCATGAACGACTGACACAATGTCGTGCTTATCGACATGTTTCTGGGGAATCCTGGACCGCTCGGCCTTGCGCTCGGCAGCGTTACCGTACGACGCGCCAGGTGGACCCTGCTCTTCACTGAGCATGATTCAACAGGGACTGCGCCAGCTCCAACAGACGCCCTGCCCCTCCCGGCAAGATCGAGCTACCGAGCGTCAGCAGCGGCAGGGCAATCGCTTCGGCAAACCTCAAATAGAAATTCCCCTGGAGCTTGCGATCGTCCCCGTTTACGATTCGAGACAGGATTGGATCCGTATCCATCTCACTGAATACCTTGAAGAACGCCCAGCCGATCAGCATCAGGAACACCAGACCAGTTAGAAGGAGTGGGTAGAACGGGACAAATGGGTAGATCGCAAGCCCCAGCGTGACCAGAGAAAACATCGATGCCACCGATACGAGCAAGGTATGCAGACGGGCAACGACGGTCTGAATAAACCCGATATACATCAGGCAAAGAAGCTTTTCGGCAGTCTGAAGCGTATCCGGGAGCCGCGCCAGCTCTTCCGCCTCGTCGCTGAACCGCCCCCCATCTCCCTTGCACTGGCACGCCAATACCCGTTGAATCGCTTCCGCTTCGGGGGAGATCCGCAGTGGCTGCGCTGGCGCATTCTTCTGGCTCTCGATGAGCGCAAAAGCCTCAACCGCCGCGGCGGCCAGCGTGTCATAACCGTCCCTGAGATCCTTTCTGTAGGTTTCGCTGTCTATCTGGGAAAGGTCAGTCGGGCCGTACTTGTTGTGCAGCTTTTCCACCGTAGCCGCCGGACCCGCAAATCCGGCTTCTCCCCGGAGGCTGGAAACGCAGTCGACCTGGGCGCTCAGGATGCCTCTGCGATCACTCAGCGAGGTGCCGGTAATCGACCACAAATTGCGCCAGTTGAAGTCGTGAATGGGCACAAAGCTCCGCCTGAATGTTTCTCTGTCCAGCGCTTGCAAGAAACCGCGGAACTCACCCCAGAGACGGAAGAACTGAAGCACATCGAGAAAGATCAACGCACCAATCGCCCCCGCCATGCCCCGAACAATGTTCGTCGCAGCGTATGACTCCAGAGTCGTGATCTGGAGGAACGGAGAGAAATGGTAGTGCGCCCAGGCCATCGACCCCGCAAAAGCAAACCAGACGGCCCACAGCCACGTTGCCACCCGAGGATCGGGCAATGGGCGTCCCAGGGCTTGAATGACGGCGGCGCGGGTCCTGGAAATCCTCGATTTACTGGTGATCTCCGGGAGTACCGGGGCAAACTCAAACAGGGCCCCTCCGTTGCCGGCCTGGGAGGCCCATACGAGGATCGCCAACAGAAAGAGCAGGCCGGTGGGAACCAGGGAGAGCCCCGACTCCCAGTGCATTTCCCGATAGGTGTTCAGGATGGAACCAACGTCACGATCCGCGAATGGGCTGTTTGCGAAGAATCCGGAAAAAGGCAGACACATGGCCGCCACTGCCGACGGGGCCAGCGAGATCCACATCCAGATCTTCGGCGCCAACTTGAATAATACGAGCGCCTTGATGAGCGCGGATGCGGCGATCCCCAACGGAGCCGCGACCGTCATCGCCTCGGCATAATGCCACCACCGAAATGCGCCCGGCGAGACGTTGACCGGCATTTCAACCGCCCAGGCAAGAACCCGAAAGACAGATCCCGCCACTGCAGCCGGAATCGCGACTTTGAACAGCCAGAACCGCCATTCAGATGAGGGCGCAAAGCTGGCGAATGCAATCCTCGTGACAGGATTCGCGTACCAGAAGCATAGGCAATAAGCGACCGTCAGGAACACCGCAGCCAGAAGCAACACGCCCCAGGCAAAGGCGATATGAATTTTCTGCGAAGGCGTGGGCGCCTGTGGCTGCGTGGGCAGATCGTGCTCGAAAAGTGTAAATGGCATCTTGACGCCAAGCCGGCCAGGATCGCCATTCGGGGAGGGCGACTCAGGCTCCATGGCAATCGGCCACGTGGCGTTGCTCCCCAGCGCAACAACATACATAGGCGGTCGCAGCACTGGAAGAGGGTTCTGACCCCAGTTAGGCTCTGAGAACTCCGGATACCATTTGAATTGCCTGGAGGAACTCTGGGGAGTTGAGCCGGGATTCTGCGATTCCGGAGCGGACTCTGTGGGTTCCTTGAAAAGGTCGACGGCCGCATAGTACGTGCCTTCGGCGAGGTCATCGGCAAAGATGCGCGCCGCGTGATCGTCATCCCTTCCTGTCCAATCGTGGAGCAGGGGCAACATGGGCAGATCGCCGACCAGCATGTCTCCGCGGAATTGCGCGGTTGAGCCTCTCATGAAAGCGCGCGTAGCACCTAGCATGGCGATGCGCACCCCTGTATTGTTGGCGTGCAGAAACTGTGTGAGAAAATGCCGGTCCTCTGTGTTGGTTGCCCGAATGATGACGGCGCGAATTCTGTGCGCTTTCAGAAACTCCGAGATGGCAAAGAGGACAGACTCCTGCGCCAGCGTGGTGGCCTCCTTACCGAATTGGCGCACTTTATCTCCCTGACCCTGCTCTTCGGCTTTTGGGTTGAGGAATCGCCTCCACGGCTGCGCCTGTGCTGAGCTATCGAAAACCCCCTGCTTTTCATAGCCGGCGCGGAGAGCGGAGATGTCGCGCGGAAACGCGATCCTCCAGACGGGATCCACGGTCTCACCGCCTTCCTTCGGATTCGCTTCGTCTCCCACCGGCTTCTTATTTGTTCCTCCCGGACGTTTTCCCAGGCGGCCATACAAAGACTGGCCTTCGCTCAATAGCGCGATGTGAGGCCGATCGATACCCATCCAAGCAAATGCGGACTCAGCCAACGCAATCTCGTCACGGTTATCGTGATTCGCGCTACCAAAGTCGACTTTGACGGTAGGGGCAAGCGCATCGACGGCCCATTGAGCCGCTTCAATCACCGAAACGCCGCCGCTGCGAATGAGGACTTTGTCCGTCTGCTTTCCCGCTTTGAGCAGATCGCCAACAACCGGCACCAGCGACGCGAACGATCCACTGAAAGTAGGTCCCAGAATGCGCATCTCCTTTCCAAGTGAAATGCCACAGCCCCCCAGGATCTTCGCCGCATTTTGCGCCTGAACGCGCGCAATGCCGCCGGTGGGCTTCTCCGTGAAGAGAAATACAATGAGCCCGTCGGCATATCGATCCTTGCCGGGCGCGCCGTTCCGGAACAACAGAATCCCCGGGACATCGTCCTCTTGCAACTTTGCGTTTTTCTCTTTCTCATCGTCGTCGAACTGATCGCGAGAGCCGTGATTCTTCCAAGGAATCATCGCGCTGTCGAAGAGATATCCGGCATCCTGAAGCCCGTCTTCGAGGGCGTCGACGTTGTTATCGAAGGCAGCGGGCAGATGGGTCTCCAGCGGATGTGGGACCGTAACGAAAAGAACCTGGGGATTACTTGCCGGCCCATGTTGAGCCATGGCTAGAAACGCCTTGATGAACGATTCGGGCCCCGGATTGATCGGCGCAGGCGGCTGCTCTGCCGCGGCTTTTGCGGTGTCGCGTGCCGGCGGGTTAGAGTCGCCTGACTGCGGGGACTGCACAGCAAAGCTGGACGCGACCAGCAGGGCAAAGAGCAGGGAATAGCGATTCACCGGACCATGACCTCCGAGGGGAAGTTCGGATGCAGGGGAAAATGGCGCTCTAGCTTAAAGAAACGAAGACGGGGAGTGCATTCCTTCGCTGATAGAGAGTAATGGCTCTATTTATGATTTACAAGCTGGAATTAATTGCATTTCTTCGCGAAGCCCGTAGCTATTTGCTGGTCTTTGCCAGATCCGGACCCAGAAAATCCTCGACCGTCCAGCCCGCCATCAGATCCTCGCCGGGCGTTATCTCCTCGCTCTCCGCCAGCTTTCCTGCCGCCGCTTCGGCTAACAGGTAATTCTCCGTCAGCCCCCGCCGCAGAATCTCGTACGCCTGCTCCGGCGTGTCGGCAAACTGGAAGAGCTCAATGTCCTTGGGCGAAATCGCTCCGGTGTCCACCAGGGTGTCCAGATTGAAGACCTTCTTCCAGTAGTCCGAGCCGTAGATGACCACCGTGATCTTCTTGGCCAATTTCTGGGTCTGCGCAAAAGTCAGAATCTCGAACATCTCATCCAGGGTGCCGAAGCCGCCGGGAAACACCACCAGCGCCTTGGACAGGTAAGCGAACCAGAGCTTGCGCATGAAAAAGTAATGGAACTCGAAGTTCAGCGAAGGGGTAATGTAGGGATTTGGCGCCTGCTCGAAGGGCAGCCGTATGTTCAAGCCGATTGTCTTGCCGCCCGCCTCGCAAGCCCCTCGGTTGGCCGCCTCCATGATCCCCGGTCCGCCGCCCGAGGTAACCACAAACCGGTGCCGCCGCGACGGAATCCTCTTGGCCCATGTTGTCAGCAGCCCGGCCAGCCGCCGCGCATCTTCGTAGTATCGGGCCATCTCCACTGCCGCCGCCGCCCGCTTCAGCTGCAGATTGGTGGCCTGGCCAGCCGCAATCTCCGGCGCGCTGGCCGGCTGCTCGTGGCTTGGAGCCGGCTGTGTGGATCCGGTGTTCTCAAGCAGCTCCAGAGCATGATCGGCTTCCTCCCGCCCGCGGAATCGCGCCGAACCGAAAAACACCACAGTGTCTTGAATCTGTTCGCGCCGGAAGCGCGCCAACGGCTCCAGATATTCGGACATGACCCGTATTAGCCGTCCGTCCGCGCTGTTCAGAAACCCTGGATTCTCATACGCCAGCGGAGCTTTCTCCAGCGCCGCCGGAACTGCTCCCTGACCGGTAATCTCTGCTCCCTCGTTCATCTTTCATCCATCCCGGTGGCGGATCGCATCCTGTAACGCAATCCACAGATTCAAGAGTCCCAGCCCCGACACGATCCCCCGCACAGCGCCGTTGGCCGCATAGATTGAGAGTGTGGGGAATTGCACAAAGAGAGGGTTCCTGTCCCAGAACATGGGCGACCATGGCGCATAACAGATGGCCAAACCTATGTACATTCGCAGCATCACCCGCAAAAACAGCTCGGACCGTTCGAGCCAGCGGGGAATCCGCGGCGTCGCCGAATCGAGCGCTATCTCCAGCGCAGGCGCCAGACCATCCGCCTGCCCAGGCTGGGGAGCCGGGCCCGCGGGCAACGAAGGCGATATCGATTCCGGCTGCTGGGGCATTTTCTGGTTACGCACGCCGCCCTGTTTCCCGCCAAATTGCAGGCATTTGCCGAAGGCCCGGTAACCCCGGCCCGGCTCAGGGACGCCGTATTGAAACGGTAACACAGCCGCCGCCGCGGGCCGGAGAAGCCTCGGCACGCGACCTGAGGCTGGCTACTGCGTGCCCACCTCGGGCTTACCATAGAGAAGATTCCCCGGCGAGCCTCATTCCCGACGTGATAGTCTCTGTTGCAATCCGATTAAAAAGGCCTGGCACGCCAAATGAGAATTGCGCTCTTCACGGAAACCTTCATCCCCAAAGTGGACGGCATTGTGACGACGCTGTGCCAGACGGTCAGGCAACTGGAGAGCCTCGGTCACGAGGTCCTTATCTTTGCCCCGGATGGAGGCTTCGACCACTTCGGGAGATCACGCATCGTCGGCTCAAAGGGCCACTCATTCTTCTTTTATCCTGAGCTTCGCCTTGCGCTGCCCCGCGCTTCCATGCGGCAGGCCCTCGCCGAATTTCAGCCGGACCTGCTCCACGTCGCCGATCCGGCCTTCCTCGGCATTGCGGCTCTCTATTACGGTGGCGGAAAGCACGGCGGGGCCCTTCATTTGCCGCTGGTGGTCTCTTACCACACCGATCTTCCCAAGTACCTTCAATACTATGGTTTGGGGTTTCTGGAGCCGTGGATATGGCCGATTCTGCGCCAGCGCCATAGCCGCGCAACCCTCAACCTTTGCACCTCGGTCGCCATGGTCGAGCAGCTCAAGCAGCACGGTATAGCCCGTCTCGCGCTTTGGCCCGGTGGCGTTGACACTGAACTATTTCAGCCGGTACGCCGGTCCGATGAGATGCGCGCTCGCCTGACCGAGGGCCATCCGGAGGACTCCCTGCTCCTCTACGTGGGCCGCCTCTCTGCCGAAAAGGACATCGAGCGGCTGAAACCGATCCTCCAGGCCGTGCCTACCACTCGCCTCGCCCTGGTTGGCGATGGGCCCCACCGCAAGACGCTCGAAAATCACTTCGCCGGACTTCCCGTTCATATGGCCGGCTTCCTCCACGGAGACGAACTGGCGAGCGCATATGCGTCCAGCGACATCTTTGTCATGCCGTCGCGCACGGAGACTCTCGGCCTCGTGATTCTGGAAGCAATGTCATCCGGCCTGCCCGTTGTCGCTGCCCGCGCCGGAGGCATCCCGGAACTCATCGAGGACGGCATCAGCGGGTATTTATTTGACGACGAAGCGCAGGCCATTTCAGCAATCCAGGAGCTTCTGCCCTCAGCAGCCAAACGAGAGGCCATCGGCCAAACCGCTCGGAGCCAGGCCGTCGAGCACGGTTGGAGAGCAGCCACCCTCCAGCTCGTTCAGCATTATCAGACCGCCTGTGAACGGCAGCCGATCGGCCTCAACCCTGCTTCCAACCCTGCGAAGATCGATCTGCGATCGCGCGCAAAGAAGCAGGTGCGCGCCGCGACCATTTTCACGATTCGCAAGCTGCTGCCATGATCCTCACAGAGTCCGACTGAAAGCGAGAGCCCTCCGATATAATTGCGCGCATGATGCGCCTGTCATTGATATTGCTGCTGCTCGCAGTTCATTGTTGCGCGCAGAGCCTCTGCTCTGCCAATGCTCTCTCGCAGGCTGCCGCTCGCGTTTCAACTCTCCAGCAGGAGCTAAGACAAGCCAAGGTCGACGAGATAGACACAAAAGTTCCGCCCGCCGTTTCAGACAAAATTACGAAACTCAAAGACGCCTTAATCCGTGCAGGGGATGCCGCTCTTACCTGCGCAAAGCCGACGGTAAGTCCAGCAGAACTTCAGAAAAACCTGGCCCGGATTCTCCACGCAAACGCACCGGAACCTAATGAGAGCACCGTCCAATACAAGGATGATGGTGGATACCACGAAGATGTCGGATCCTATGGTCAGGACTTAAAGGTCCAGGTTAGCCGTCCGCCAGGCGCAGACGGACTCCTCGAAATTCAGTATTCGATAAGTATCGAATGCGGAGATGACAATGTGCTCCTGGCCTACGAACTCCGCAATGGAAAATGGACTCCGGAGCTGCGTTGGCAAGCGCCTCCGTTGAAGAGTATCTCGGACGCTTTCGGCGATTTCTTCCTCTCAACAACTCTTCTTGACCCTTCAGCTTTGGAGAACGGTGATCCAAAGTGGCGTGTCGTTGTCGCGCACGGCACGCCTTGGTGCACGTCGCGCTTCAGTAATTTCAAAATCGATGTGCTCGCCCCCGGCGCAGATGCAGCCTCGCCTCGATTGCTCTGGCATACCGAAAGAGATTATTCCCGAGGCGACTTCAACACCAAGCTCAAAGCTTCAGCCAGTACATTCGAATTGCGGTTGAATTCCAGCTGCATGGATAGTGACTCTTACGAGCGCCACGTGATCTATCGTTATAAAGTCGATGAGAATCAAGTTGTCCATCGGATTCAACCGATCGCCACCAACGCTCGCGGTTTTGTGGAGGAGTGGCTCTATTCGCCGTGGTCCGAATCGCAAGGCTTCTCTGAAGCAGGGAGCAATCAAGCGCTGCAAGATGTCCATGACCAATTCGATCAACCATCCAACGATTCCCAGTACGTCAGTCATGGTTATGGGCCGGTCCGAGCTTGTGCGGAACCCGGCGTATTTCAGGTCCAAATCAATTCAACGCTGGAAACGATAGTTCCCGGGAAGCCGGGTGGAGATTCCAAGACCCTTCCCGGTCCCTATTTTCATGTGCGAGAAGTGAAAGATGGATACTTGATGCTTTCTGCTCCAACTGCAGCCGATCCAGCTTGTGCCGGGGCAAACCTAATGCCAGCAGGAGGTGGCTAGCCGAAGAAGGAACCAGCCATAACGAATCGGCTGAAGCCAATCGATGCCAACGCTCCTAGTTCCTCGACATGCTCTTTGAACCCGCTCCTACGCTCGCACCGTTCGACTCGACCTGGTAACTTCCATAGTCGATCGTCATCACGGCGGTGCCGCCAATCCGTACCTTGGTCTCACTCCGAATACCCTGAGGCAACCAGAAACCGGAAACCGGCGCGCTGGTGTAGTGGATCAGCGTCCGCGAGATCCAGAACGAAGGGTTCTTTGCCGGCTGGGTCTCCATCTTCACCACCGCAAAGTCCGCCGCATCCACCCAGACCTTGCCTCGATATAAGAACTTGCTGTCGGTCAGCGGTTCCACATTCAGAATGTATGCCGGCCGCCCGCCGAGGCTCTCGGTTCCGGCGCTCTGAAACTTGTAATTGGCCGTCGTCAGCGCTGTGGCGCCCGTGTCCCGCGCGGCCTCCTTCTCGCTTTCCACTGCCCGCTTCAACACTTTGTCGCAAAGAAAGCCCGACCCGCTCTGGGACACGACCCGAAAGCTCTTCCCCGTCGCTGACTCGTAGCTCACCTCAACGTCCATTCCTGCCTTAATCGTGCGGGAAAAGCCGCGGTACTCGACGTTGTAATGACGCAGCGTTTTGTAGCGTTTCAGATCGTCCGTCCGCGCCTGGTTATGGCGCTGCATCTGATCGACAATCTCAGCCGAGCTCACCGCGCCCGGAGAACCCGCACCCGGGTTCTCCGGCAATACTCTTGTGGCAGAGCACACGAGTGCGATTGCCCAAAAGAGGCCTTTGCATTTCGGGAAGAACATGCGCCTATCATACCCCGGCCATGGCCAGTCTGGCTCCCGCATTCGTTTCCCCCGAATTTCCTCTTTCGTGTGATGCGCTCAGAACGCGACGCGTGGTAAAGTCTCCGTCAGGAGAAACGTGTGAGCCTCAGAGAGTTTCTTTCCAAGCAATTCATCGGCGTTATCGAGTGGAACGAGTCGGCTGACGGCATCCTTGCCTATCGCTATCCCATGCAGGATATGGAGATACAGAACGGCGGCCAGCTTACCGTGAGCGAGTCGCAGATGGCCGCTTTTGTCAACGAAGGCAAGATTGCCGACGTGTTTGGCCCCGGCCTGCACACCCTGAACACCCGCAATCTTCCCTTGCTCACCGACCTGATGAACTGGGACAAGGCCTTTGAATCCCCGTTCAAGTCAGAGGTCTACTTTTTCTCCACTCGCCTGCAGATCGATCAGAAGTGGGGGACAGCGACGCCGATTACGGTCCGCGACAAGGAGTTTGGCGCGGTGCGGTTGCGCTGTTACGGCATCTATTCCTATCGTGTCGCCGATCCGCGCGCTTTTTTCAACCAGATCAGCGGCACGCGCGAAAAGTACTTCGCCGCCGACCTCGAAGGCCAGTTGCGCGACACCATCGTCGGGCGTATGACCGGGATCTTTGCCAACAGCGATATGTCTTTCCTTGACATGGCAGCCAACCAAAGCGTGCTGGGCGAGAAGATCGTCGAGCAGATGAAGCCGGCCTTTGCCGCTCTCGGTCTTGCGCTGGACCAGTTCGTGGTCGAGAATGTCTCACTGCCTGAAGAGCTGCAAAAGGTATTTGACCAGCGCATCGGCATGAACATGGTCGGGGATCTGGGACGCTACACCCTGTACGCGGCGGCTGAGTCGCTGGACCTCTCTGCGGCCAACACTGGCGGCGCAGCCGGCATGGGGATGGGCCTGGGCGCGGGCGCTGCCGTGGCGCAGGTTCTGCAATCCTCGCTTAATTCTGTGACCGCGGCTCGGGCACCTGTTGCCGCTCCGGCTCTCATTGCTGCGCCAACCGCCGCCGCAAGCTCTGCTGCCTCTCAAGGCTCGAAGTTCTGCATCGAGTGTGGTCACTCGTTGCCGTTAAGCGCCAAGTTTTGCGCAGAATGCGGGAAGCCGCAATGAACTGTCCCTCCTGCGGCGCTCCGATGCACCTGAAACCGGATGAAGACAGCTACAAGTGCGAGTATTGCCACAGCGTCTTTCTTCCGGAACGAAGCAACGACGGAGTGCGCGTCCTCGGAGAGGTGTCCGCGCAAGCCTGTCCCATCTGCAATATTCCTTTGGTCAACGCCGCAATTGCCAAAGTGCGCATTCTATATTGCAGCAAATGCCAGGGCATGCTGATTCCCATGCAGGCACTGCCAACTCTCATCGACGAGTTGCGGGAGGGGCAGAGCGGAACAGCGCCTCAACCTGCAGCCGATGGCAGCGATTTGCAGCGCAAGATCGAATGTCCTAAATGCCACCATCGTATGGACACTCATTTTTACGCCGGTCCGGGCAATGTGGTTGTCGACTCATGCGAAGATTGCAGCCTCATCTGGCTTGATCGGGGCGAGCTCAAGCACATTGTTCGCGCTCCGGGCATGTACGCCGAGGCCTCGTCTTACGACATGTCGGCAAATTTCGACGGCGAAACCGCCGTCTGAGCGCTCGCATCCAAACCCTATGAACTTTCGCCAGTCTGCTCCGAAAATTCGCTGAAATGTGTTCAAAACTGACCATTCACGGCTCGCGTTTTGGTGCTACGGTTCATTTTGTGCAACTGCTGGAGCGCTCGAAGAATGCGATCCCGGCAGCTTGAATGAACGGGAATGCAGCCGTTCCGCACATGGGCCCCGAACCTTACTGACCTCACCGGGACTGGCGCGCTCCGAGCGTCGCTATTTTAGGGAAAGTCAGCTGATACGCACCATCATTTCCCAGATGTGCGTGATCGGGATGCAAGCCCGCGACACCCCAGATCCGTGGGCTTGCACCTCGAATCTCCTTCCCCTCTCGCTCCCACGATCCATCTCGCACAATACCCGCTTCATCGCAGGCTCAGTCTGTTGCGAGAATGAGACAATCTGATTAGCGATCAATCTGCTCTTCAGATCGGTCCAGCCCCAGGGGAGTTCTTGACCATGCTTCGAGCCTTTTCAACGCACCTGTTTCTCAAACAGCGCCTGCACCCTGGCCTGCTCGAGCTGGCTGCCCGTTCCGGCGCTCAAGCGGTTGAGATCTTTGCCGCCCGCCAGCACTTCGACTACACCAGCCGCGAGCATATCGCCGAGCTCGCCACCTGGTTCCGCTCCAACCCGCTTGCGCCCTTTTCCATGCACGCCCCGCTCTTCCCCGACCGGGAGATGGGCCGCGCCGGCGCTCCCGCCGTCAATGTTCTGCACCCTGACAAGGCCCGGCGCATCGACGCCATGGACGAAATCAAGCGGGCCCTTGAATCAGCCGAGCAAATTCCCTTTCGCAACCTCGTCCTCCACCTGGGCGAACGCGAGGACGGATGGTCCTTGCGGAGCATCGAGTACGCCATCGCCGCACTCGAACACCTGGGCGCGTTTGCTCATCCGTTGGGCGTGCGCCTCCTGGTCGAGAACCTTCTCAGCGAGCCCACTACCCCCGAGCACCTGATCACTATCCTCGATATGGGCCACCTGGATCAGGTCGGCATTTGCCTGGATCTCGGCCATGCTCACGTCACTGTGGGTGTCGCCGAGGCGGTTGCTACCCTCGGCTCCCGCATCGGCTCCGTGCACGTCCACGACAACCACGGCATGAAAGACGAGCACCTGTGGCCCGGCGACGGGACCATCGACTGGCCCGCGGCGGTGAAGGCACTCAAGGCAATGCCCACGCCTCCCGCAACTGTTCTGGAAATCAGCCAAAACCTCCCGGACACTCCCGCCGAAATCCCTGGCCGTATCGGCGCGGGCTTTGCGCTCTTCGACTAAGACTTCGAGGGGGAACTACCTTCGGCGAATCCGGGTCTGGTCCCAGGTTCCCCTTGTTACTCGACCATCAGCGTTACAGTTGCAGAGTGCGACAGCGCGCCCGAGGTTCCGGTCACCGTGACCGTGTAGGACTGGGGCTTCTGGCCAGGGGAGCCGCTGACAATCCCGCAGCCGATTACACCGGCCATCGCCGCCATGCCCGCGAAGGCCAACAGCAGCGCGGAGGTCAACCGCTTTCCGCCGCGCCGCAGCCTGCCTGCAAGGGGTAACAGCAGGAGCGCCAGGGAGAGCGGAACGAGTCGGGCGAACGGTCTGGAGACCATGCCGCCGGGCCGTTGCGTTGCCACCGCGGCTGGCGGCAACTGGATGGCGAGCGCCACGGTGGTTGCTCCCGAGCCGGCCGGGACACTCGCTGGCGAGAAGACAGCCGTTGCGCCGGCGGGCAGGCCGCTGGCCGAAAGCGCGATCGCATTGGCGAACGTGCCGGCTCCGTTGGCCGGGCTGAGAGTGACGGTTTCCGCGACCGTGGCGCCGGGCTGCACGGTTGCCGAGGTGCTGACTCCGCTAGCCCGCATTTCTCACAGGTGCCGATTTCGAAGCGCATTGTAGCGGCAGATGAGTTGCTGCCGGTAAATTTGGGCGGTGGGATTGTCTTGCGATTGTGGTTTCGTACAGACCATCGAC